>Ga0307409_100000693_pt1 | contig 14975 bp, 13 predicted proteins | sample 322Ometagenome_2_FD_203888 | JGI IMG/M metagenome (GOLD analysis project Ga0307409, IMG submission 203888) | Maize rhizosphere microbial communities from greenhouse at UC Davis, California, United States - 322HYB-O-2 | ecosystem: Host-associated > Plants > Roots > Rhizosphere > Soil | place... | reverse complement strand
GACGAGGGAAGACGACGCGGAAAGGGCCCCGGGGCCCGCGCGAGCGGAGCGAGCGCAAAGAGGCAAGGTCTCGGGGCCGGCGTCGTCTGGACTGAGGAGCGTAGGGAGCGAAGCGACCGGAGCGACGAGGGAAGACGACGCGGAAAGGGCCCCGGGGCCCGCGCGAGAGGAGCGAGCGCAAAGAGGCAAGGTCTCGTGACGCGGCCGAATCCGGTGGCCTCCGCGCGGGCCGCCGACGAGGCGCCCGGCTCGTCCTGGCAGACGATCCGGCGCGGACTCGCGCTCTCGCCCGAGCTGCGGGTCGGCCTGGGTGGCACGCTCCTGCTGGCCCTGGTCGCCATGTCGGGCCGCGTCGCCGTACCGGTGGCGATCCAGCAGGCCGTGGACCACGGGTTGCGCGTGCCGGGCGGACCGGACGTCGGCGTGATCGCCACGATCGTCGCCGTCACGCTGGCCGTGCTGAGCCTGACCACCACCTGCACGTACCTGATGATGCGCCGCCTGTTCACGGTGAGCGAGACCGCGCTGGCCACGGTGCGGACCCGCACGTTCCGGCACATCCACGACCTGTCCATGCTGCACCAGCAGTCCGAGCGGCGCGGCGCGCTGACCGCGCGGGTCACCAGCGACGTGGACCAGATCACCCAGTTCCTGCAGTGGGGCGGGGTGATCCTGCTGGTCAGCGTCGGCCAGATCGCCGTCACGTCCGTGGTGATGGCGGTGTACTCGTGGCCGCTCGCGCTCGTCGTCTACGCCGCCTTCCTGCCGATGATCGGGATCATCCGGCTCTTCCAGCGACGGCTGGCCGGCGCGTATGGCGAGGTCCGCAAACGGGTCGGGGCGATGCTGTCGGCCATCAGCGAGAGCGTGGTCGCCGCCGAGGTCATCCGGGCTTACGGGGTGGGCGGCCGCACCGCGCGACGGCTCGACGAGACGATCGAGCACCACCGGCGCGCCCAGTTCCGGGCGCTGCGCACCAGCGTCCTGTCCTTCTCCGTCGGCGAGGTCGGGTCGGGCCTGGCGACCGCCTCGGTGGTCGTCGTCGGCGTCCTGCTCGGCGTGGGCGGCCGGCTGACCACCGGCCAACTCATCGCCTTTTTGTTCCTGGTCGCCCTGTTCGTCCAGCCGGTCCAGATCGCCACCGAGGTCCTCAACGAGGCCCAGAACGCCGTCGCCGGCTGGCGCCGCGTGCTGGACGTGCTCGACCTCGAGCCGGACGTCTCCGATCCGGACCACGAGGGCGAGGTCCTTCCGGTCGGCCCCATCGACGTACGGTTCACCCACGTCCACTTCGCCTACCCGGCCGGCGACGGCGGCCTCGGGCCCGAGGTGCTCACCGATGTGGACCTGGCGATCGAGGCCAAGACCCGGGTGGCCGTCGTCGGGGAGACCGGGTCGGGCAAGACCACGTTCGCCAAGCTGCTGACCCGGCTCATGGATCCCACCTCCGGCGAGGTGCTGCTGTGCGGCGTGCCGCTGACCCGGGTCCGGTTCGACTCGCTGCGCCGGCGCGTCGTCCTGGTGCCGCAGGACGGCTTCCTGTTCGACGCCACCATCGCCGAGAACGTGCGCTTCGCCCGCCCCGACCTGTCCGACGAGAACCTGTCGCTGGCGTTCACCGAACTGGGCCTGGCCGACTGGGTCGACGGGCTGCCGGCCGGCCTGGACACGCCGGTGGGGGAGCGGGGCGAGTCGCTGTCGGTCGGCGAGCGACAACTGGTGGCCCTGGTACGGGCCTATGTCGCCGACCCGGATCTGCTCGTCCTGGACGAGGCGACCAGCGCCGTCGACCCGGCCACCGAGGTACGGCTGCAGCGGGCGCTCGACGCGGTGACCCGCGGGCGCACGACGGTCGTCATCGCCCACCGCCTGTCCACCGCCGAAGGCGCCGACGAGGTGATCGTCGTCGACCGCGGTCGGGTCGTGCAGCGCGGCACCCACGCTTCCCTGGTCGTCGCGGACGGATCGGTCTACGCGAAGCTCCACCAGGCCTGGCTCGACCAGACCCGCTAACCGCCTTTCTGCGCCGATCATGGACTTAGGTCCATGATCGGCGTGTTTTGGCGTCCCCAACTCCATGATCGTGGGGATCTTGGGGGCTGGCTGCGTGCGGGGGGAGGGGCCCGGTGAGGTAGCGCTGGATCGTGGGTCCGATGAGCGCGGCGACGGCGTCGGGTGGCGCGCTGGCCAGCGGCTCGACCTTGATGATGTACCGCGCCATGACGAGGCCGGCCACCTGGCTGAAGACGAGGTTGGTCCGGATCGGACCCTCCTCCGGATCGAGCTTCAGATCCTTGATCACCCGACGCATGATCTGACGCGTGAAGAACTCCCGGAGCATCCGCGCGATGAGCTCGTTGCCGACCGCGCTGCGGAACAGACCGGCCACCGCGCCGCCGGCGCCCGAGTCGAAGACCCTCATCATCGTCCGGACCAGTCGCTCCCCGACGCCGTCCGGTCCGGCCGCCAGGACCTGGGGGAGCACCTGCATCGGGTCGAAGGGCGCCTGCATCGCGTCCAGGAACAGTTGGTGTTTCGTGCCGAAGTAGTGGTGCACCAGGGCCGGGTCGACCCCGGCCCCGGCCGCGATCAGGCGGATGGACGCGCCGTCGTAGCCCCGCTCCGCGAACGCCTCGCGCGCCGCGTCGAGGATGGCCTCGCGGGTGCCCTGCTTGCCGGGCCGCCTGCCGCTTCGTACCACGGTCTCAGGGGCTGCGGCGGCGCAGCGTCGCGGCGGCCAGCGCCAGCGCGACCACCACGCATCCGGCGACGATCCCGAGGTCGCGCCACAGCGTGTCGGTCGCCTCGGCGTTGGCCCCGACCTCCTGCAGGGCCTCGACGGCGTACGTCATCGGAAGCACGTCGCTGATCGCCTGCAGCCAGCCGGCCATCTGCTCACGGGGCACGAACAGTCCACAGAGGAGTATCTGCGGCAACACCACGATCGGCATGAACTGGACGGCCTGGAACTCGGTGCGGGCGAACGCGCTCGAGAAGAGCCCGAGGGCGACGCCGAGCACCGCGTTGGCGATCGCGATGAGGATGACCAGACCCTTCGTACCCTGCGTGTCGAGGTCGTAGAGGAAGTACGCCACCGAGGCGGCCACCGCCGCCTGGACGGCGGCCGCGATGCCGAAGGCGATGCCGTACGCGAAGAGCAGGTCCGCCTTGTGCATCGGCGTCGTCAGCAGCCGCTCCAGGGTCCCGGTGGTCCGCTCCCGCAGCATCGCGATGCTCGTGATCAGGAACATGATCACGAACGGGAAGACCCCGAGCATGATGAGGCCGATCCGGTCGAAGACGCCGGGGGCGTCCTCGAACATGAAGTACAGGATGGTCAGGAGCACGATCGGGACGACGACCATCAGCCCGATCGTGCGGTGGTCGTGGCGGAGCTGGCGCAGGATGCGCGAGGTCGTGTTAGCCAGGATGCGCGGGCTCATCGGACACTCTCCCGGCTGCGGATGATGTGGAGGAACGACGCCTCGAGGTCCTTGGCTCCCGTCATGGCGAGAATGGCCTCCGGGCTGTCGTCGGCGACCAGCTCGCCCTCGCGGATGAGCAGCAGCCGGTCGCACCGGCTCGCCTCGTCCATGACGTGGCTGGACACGACGACGGTCGTACCGGCGGCGGCCGTGGCGCGGAACTGGTTCCACAGGTCCTCGCGCAGCACCGGGTCCTGGCCCACCGTCGGCTCGTCCAGGATGAGCACCGGCGGCCGGCTCACGAGCGCGCAGGCCAGCGAGGCGCGCGCGTGCTGCCCGCCCGACAGCGTCCCGACGAGCTGCGTCGCCTGGTCGGCCAGGCCCACATTGGCGATGACCGCGTCGGCGTCCGCCGCGGTCACGCCGTCGTAGAGCGAGGCGAAGTACCGGGCGTTCTCCCGGACGGTGAGGTCGGGGTACACGCTCGGGTCCTGGGTGAGGTATCCGATCCGGCCGCGGTTGCGGCGCGACCCGGCCGGCTCGCCGAGAACGGTCACCGAGCCCGACTCCACGAGCTGGACCCCGACGATCGCCCGCATCAGCGTCGTCTTTCCGCTGCCGCTCGGGCCCAGCAGCCCGGTGACGCTGCCGCTGGGGATCGAGCAGTTCAGACCGTGCAGCACGCGGCGCTTTCCCCGTTTGACGACGAGGTCCCGGACCTCGATCGCGGCCTCCATGGTCACCTCCGACTAATTCAACACCCGTTGAACTCAACGGTAGGTGAAATCCTGTCGGCGCACAAGGAGGGCTGCTTGATCGCGATCTCGCGGACAAATGTGCAGCCTGGCTACGCGATTGTCCGCGAGATCGCGATCACCGGCGGAGAAACGGATCGTGGTCAGTTGTGTGACCACAACTGACCACGATCGCGAGTTTCTTACAGGGCGAGTACGCGGTCGAGCAACTGCTGGTAGCGACGCAGCGCATCGCTCAGCTGCTCGGGACTGGGGGTGGCGACCTGGCGCCACGTACCCAGGTTGACGACCTCTTCCCGCAGGCTTTGGTTGAGCGCGGCGACGGCGTCCGACACGACCTGCTCAGCCTGGGCGACGGCGTCGCTCATCGAGTCGGTGAGCCGGGCCTGGGCCAGGGTCATGCGTTCGCGGTACTGGGCGGCGGTCTCACTGGCGAGCACGGTAGCGGCCGCGGATTGGACGATCTCGTTCTCGACGGTGTCGGCATGGCTGTACCAGTCCGGCTGTGGCGGGGTGTCGGCCTCGGCGGCTGGCTCTTCGGTGGCGGCTTCTTCGGTGGCGGCTTCTTCGGTGGCGGCTTCTTCGGTGGCGGCTTCCTCAGCCGCTGGTTCCTCGGTGGCCGCCTCTTCGGCTGCCGGTTCCTCGGCGACAGCTTCTTTGACCGCCAGCTCTTCGACGGCCGGTTCTTCGGCGACGGCTTCCTCAGCCGCTGGTTCCTCGGCGACAGCTTCTTCGGCTACTGGCTCGGTGTCGGCGGCCTCTTCGGTGACGGCTTCCTCGGCGGCCGGTTCTTCGGTGACGCCTTCTTCGGCTACTGGCTCGGTGTCGGCGGCCTCTTCGGTGACGGCTTCCTCGGCGGCCGGTTCTTCGGTGACGGCTTCCTCGGCGGCCGGCTCTTCGGTGACGGCTTCCTCGGCGGCCGGCTCTTCGGTGACGGCTTCCTCGGCGGCCGGCTCTGCGGCGACGGCTTCCTCGGCGGCCGGCTCTGCGGCGGCCGGTTCTTCGGTGACGGCCTCTTCGGTGACGGCCTCTTCGGTGACGGCCTCTTCGGTGACGGCTTCCTCGGCGGCCGGCTCTGCGGCTACGGCTTCCTCGGCGACCGCTACTTCGGCGACCGCTACTTCGGGGATCGCTACGTCGGCGGCGATTTCGTCAGCCGCTGCTTCTTCGGTGACTGCTTCTTCGGCGGCCGTCTCGTCGGCGGCGGCCTCCTCAACGATGGACTCGGCTTCGTGTACCACGGCGGCAAACCCGAAGGCCTGCTCGCCCGTGGTCGGCTGGGCCGGGTCAATCACCGCTTCGGTGGTGCGGACCGGCTCGGCGACCGTGGTCGCGCTCGCCGTTGGGGCTTCGGCGACGGTTGCCGCCGCGGGTACGCCGGATGCCTCGAGCGAGTCGTCCTGGGGCGTGCCGGTCATACCCTCGGGTTCGTGCATGTTCCTCCTCCGTCCGTCGTACGGCCCCCGTGGGCCGCAGCTGGTCTGGGCCTATTTCGGACAAAAGCCCACGTATTGCCTCGGCAAGGCTGCACGGGTGAAGTGAGAAGCGATGGAGTGGAGCATCCGCGAGGAAGCCGACGCGAGCTGGCAAGCGGCGCCACGTAGCGACTTCCGACGGTGCTCGTTCACGGTAATCCCGACAACGGCCATATTCCACACCTGTCAATTCGGGAGCGTCTAGGACGAGTTCCCCTCGCAACGGCGATGCAGCAGAATCGGGGACCATGGAGGAGTTCAAGTGGGACGCGTCCGGGCTCGTGCCGGCGGTCGTACAGCAGTACGACAGCGGGGAGGTGCTGATGCTCGCGTGGATGGACGACGAGGCGCTGCGACGCACGCTCACGACCGGGCGGGCCACCTATTACTCCCGCAGCCGTGGGACGCTCTGGGTCAAGGGCGAAACGTCGGGGCATCATCAGTACGTCAAGTCGGTGGCCCTGGACTGCGACGGTGACGCGTTGCTCGTCCTCGTCGACCAGGTGGGCGTGGCCTGCCACACGGGCGAGCGCACCTGCTTCCACAATCCGATCAAGACCAGCGTCGAAGGCAACCCGATCAAGACCAGCACCGAGGGAGAACAGTGACCACCGGCGTCGTCAGCCCCGACGAGAAGACGTTTCTCGACCTCGCGCGGACGCACCGGGTCGTACCGGTGACCCGTCGCCTGCTCGCCGATGGCGAGACACCCATCGGGGTGTACCGCAAGCTGGCCGGCGGGCCGGGCACGTTCCTGCTCGAGTCGGCCGAGCACGGCGCGGGATCCGGCGGCACGGCGTGGTCGCGATACTCGTTCGTCGGTGTCCGCAGCATCGCCACCCTCACCGAGCGGGACGGGCGCGCCCTCTGGTTGGGCCCACCGCCGGACGGCGTACCCACCGAGGGCGATCCGGTCGCCGTGCTGCGCGACACCGTGGGCCTGCTGTCGGGCCGGCACCCGGCGACCGGTGCTCCGCTGCCGCCGCTGACCGGCGGCCTCGTCGGGTACCTCTCGTACGACACCGTCCGCCGGTTCGAGCGCCTGCCCGAGTACTCCGCCGACGACCTGCACGTGCCCGAGTTGGGCATGGTGCTGGCCACCGACCTGGTCGTGCTCGACCACTTCGAGGGCTCGGCCGTGCTCGTCGCCAACGCGATCCTGCCCGTCCGCGTGACCAAGGCGGCCGCCGCGGCCGCGTACCACCAGGCGATCGGCCGGCTCGACGCGATGACGACCGCGCTGTCCCGACCCACACCCCCCATGGTGTCCACCGTCGACAGTCCGGGCGTCGGACGCTTTGTCTCCCGTACCCCCGACGGCCTGCACCCCAAGGCGGTCGAGTCGGCCAAGGAGGCCATCCGGGCCGGCGAGTGCTTCCAGATCGTGGTGGCCCAGCGGTTCGAGCGCCCGACCGGTGCCGACCCGCTCGACATCTACCGCGTGCTGCGCTCCACGAATCCCAGCCCGTACATGTATCTGCTGCGCTTCGACGGCTTCGACATCGTCGGCTCGTCGCCCGAGGCCCACCTCAAGGTCCAGGAGGATCCGGACGGCCGGCGCCGCGCGCTGCTGCACCCCATCGCGGGTACCCGGTGGCGGGGCCACACGCCCGAGGAGGACGCCCGCCTGGCCACGGAGCTGCTGGCCGATCCCAAGGAGCGGGCCGAGCACGTCATGCTGGTCGACCTCGGTCGCAACGACCTGGGCCGGGTCTGCAAGCCCGGCACGGTGGAGGTGCCCGAGTTCGCGACCATCGAGCGGTACAGCCACGTCATGCACATCGTGTCGACCGTCGTGGGGGAGTTGCGCGACGACAAGACGGCGTTCGACGCCCTCGTCGCGACGTTCCCGGCCGGCACGCTGACCGGGGCTCCGAAGGTACGGGCGATGGAGATCATCGACGAGCTGGAGCCGACCCGCCGCGGGGTGTACGGCGGGATCGTCGGCTACTTCGGCTTCGGCGGCGAGATGGACACCGCCATCACGATCCGTACCGCCCTGCTGCGCGACGGGATCGCGTACGTCCAGGCCGGCGGTGGCATCGTGGCCGACTCCGACCCGTCGGCCGAGGAGCAGGAGACCCGCGACAAGGCGTCCGCCGTGCTCGCCGCGATCGCCGCCGCGGAGACGCTCAAGCCGGCGCGATGAGCGAGCGGAGCGACCGAATCGACCGGCACGGCGCACGTCGGCAGCTCACGCTGGCCGTGGTCATCTGCGCGGCCGCGGCGGCCCTCGCGCTCTTCGCCGCGTCGCGGACCTGGCGAATCGAGGTGCGGCCGCGTCCGGAGCCGCTGCCGGCGGTGACCACCACCCGGTCGGGTGGCGACCTCGTACCGGCGCTGCCGGCCCTCGCCCTGGTGGCCCTGGCCGGGGCGGGTGGCCTCGTCGCCGCCCGCGGTCGGGGGCGTCGCGTCGTCGGCGGCGTCCTGCTCGGGTCCGGGTCGGGGATGGCGATCGCCGCGGCGGCGTCCGCCGGGGTCGCGGCGACGGATGCCGCGGCCGTGAACGGCGGGCCGGGAAGCGCCATCGCCATGGTCTGGGCCGCGACCTGCGCCATCTCGGGGGCGATTGTCGCCGGCGTCGGTGTCGTGACCCTGCGCCGGGGGCGGACGTGGCCCGGGCTGGGCCGCGGCTACGAGGCGCCGCGCCCCGGCGCCGGCGGGCCCGACATGTGGGAGGCGCTAGACAAGAGAATTGATCCGACAGGTGATAATACATCACGGATGACTGGTTAACACCGAATCCGGCGCTTCGGCCCCGGCCGGCAACGGCCGCATCACGGGTTGGTAGACCTTGCCGAACGGAACGGGGGAACGCTTGACACGCCCAGACGGGCCCCATACCTTCAGCCCCACGAAGCAGCGATCACCATGCGCTGCTCAGTCGGCTGGACGGATGTGAGAGGGGACGGGCGGTCCGTGTTGCGGGCGGGACCACCTTCGACGTTCGACCGAGCAACCTGTGAAGCCGACCGGTCGGGTAGCCAGTTTGACCGGCCAGTCCGCCACGAGTGGGCTGGTTCGCCGCTGTCCAACCGACAGCGAACGAACCTGACACCTCTCGCGCGCGCGGGCCGAGACGCCGAACACCGGTGGTCACGAGGAGTGAGAGGAACAGGATGAAAAAGGCAGTAAAGGTAGTGGGCGCGCTCGCCGCCATAGCGCTCGCGGCGACCGGGTGTGGTGGTGGCAGCACCAACAACCCGCCCGGCCAGGCTGGGAAGACCTTGGTGATCGGTTACGACCTGCCGTTCCAGGGCTCGTCGAACGCCGCGTCCGTCGCCACCGAGAACGCGATGAAGCTCTACCTGAAGCAGCTCAATGGCAAGGTCGGCAACTTCACGATCGAACTCAAGAAGTACGACAACTCGACCGCGGCCAAGGGCTCGTGGGACGACGCGCAGTGCACCAAGAACGCGAACGAGCACGTGGCCAACGCCAACGAGGTGGCGGTCATGGGCACATACAACTCCGGCTGCGCCAAGCTTGAGGCCCCGGTGCTGAACCAGGCCCCGGACGGACCGATGCTCATGGTCTCCCACGCCAACACGAACGACGGTCTGACCAAGACCTGGGACCCGGGCGAGCCGGACAAGTACTTCCCGAGCGGCAAGCGCAGCTACGCGCGCGTCGTCACCACCGACTCCGTCCAGGGCCCGGCCGCGGCGCAGTTCGCCAAGCAGGACCTCAACGTGACCAGCTGCCTGGTGCTCGACGACACCGAGACCTACGGCAAGGGCGTCGCCAACGCCTTCGCGGCCGAGGCCGAGAAGCAGGGCGTCAAGGTGCTCCGTGACTCCTGGAAGAAGGCCGACGCGAACTACACCGCGCTGATGGGCAAGGGCAAGGCGGCCAACGTCGACTGCGTGTTCTTCGGTGGCGTCAACGACAACAACGGTGACCAGTTGACCAAGGACAAGGTCGCCGTGCTGGGCGACAACACCAAGGTCAAGCTGATTACCCCCGACGGCTTCGTCGGCTACCCGGACTTCCAGAAGCTGCCGCAGGCCGATGGGGCGTTCCTCACGTTCGCCGGCCTGTCGATCGAGCCGCTGCGCGCGGCCGGCGGCAAGCCCGCGCAGTTCCTGGACGCGTACAAGGCCGAGTACGGAGCCGACCCGGTGACCGCCTACGCCGTGTACGCGGTGCAGGCGCTCCAGGTGATCCTCGAGGCGGTCAAGAAGTCCGACGGCACCCGCAAGGGCGTACGTGACGCGGTCTTCGAGGGCGCCGGCATCACCATCCCGGCCGGCGACGCCATCCTGGGCAAGGAAGTCAAGATCGACCAGAACGGCGACGTCAGCGCCAAGGACATCTCCGTCATCAAGGTCTCGGGCGGCAAGGAGGTCTTCGAGAAGGCCTGGCCGGTTACCTGATCCACTGCGTTCCGGTGTGGCGTACTCTGCGCGGGTACGCCACACCGGCGCCTTAGGGGCGAGGAGCACGATGACGACGCAGTCCACGGTGGCCCGGCGGGGCGTGTTCGCGCGGCGGGGAGCGCCGCAGCAGTTCCTCTTCCGCGCCTCGGCGGTGCTGATCCTGGTCGGCGTCACCTACTGGCTGATCAGCGAGATCATCGACAACGCCACGCTGTTTTTCAGCTCGGCGATGGTGGGTCTGCAGAACGGCGTGCTGTTCGCGTTGATCGCGCTCGGCTACACACTCGTGTACGGCATCATAGAGCTGATCAACTTCGCCCACGGCGATCTGTTCATGCTCGGCACACTGATGTCGGGACTCATCCTCACAACAATCTTCGGGGTGACCACCGACGGTGCCAGTGTCACGGGCTGGGTGCTGTTCGTCGTCGCCCTGATCGGCTGCATGATCTTCTGTGCCGGCGTCAATGTGGGCATCGAGTTCGTCGCCTACCGCCGCCTGCGCCGGGCGCCCAAGCTCGCGCCGCTGATCACCGCGGTGGGCATGAGCTTCATCCTGCTCTTCGTCGGTCTGATGTGGAACGGCTCGCGGCCGACGACCTGGCCCAGCGTCCTGCCGCAGGGCGCGTGGGACCTCGGCGGGGTCCGGGTCGAGTACAAGTTCTTCGTGGTCATCGCGATGGCGGTGCCGCTGCTGCTCTTTCTGAGCTGGATCGTCACGCGGACCCGGACCGGCAAGGCGATGCGGGCCGTCGCCCAGGACCAGGACGCCGCCCGCCTCATGGGTATCAACGTCAACCGGATCATCTCGTTCACCTTCGCCCTCGGTGGCGCGCTCGCCGGCGCGGCGGGGATCATGTACCAGCAGGTGATCGGCACCACCCGGTACGACCTCGGGTTCCAGTTTGGGCTGATCGCATTCACCGCCGCCGTGCTGGGCGGCATCGGTAACCTCACCGGCGCGGTGCTCGGAGGCGTGCTGATCGGGTTGATCAAGGGCCTCAACGAGGGTGTCGGGTTGGGCCAGGAGTGGAGCGGGACGGTCGTCTTCCTGATCCTGATCCTGCTGATGGTGTTCCGGCCCACCGGTCTGCTCGGCCAGACCGTCGGCGAGAAGGTGTAGTGGCATGGCCGACATCGGTGTGATCGAGTCACCACCGCGGCGCCGGCGCCGGATCAAGCCGTCGATGCGCTGGCCGCTGGCCCTCCTCACCGCCGCGGTAGCGATCTTCCTTTTCTATTACCTCGACACGTACTTCCGCGGGTACGTGCCGCCGGCGATGCACGAGTTCGTCTCCCGTTGGCTGCCGCTGCTGGCGGTCAACGAGGCCATGGTCTACGTCCTGGCCGCGCTCGGCCTGAATATCGTCGTCGGTTACGCCGGTCTGCTCGACCTCGGCTTCGTGGCGTTCTGGGCCATCGGCGGCTACACCGCCGGCTGGATCATGTCCGGCTTCTTCCAGAAGGACGGCCTGAACTTCCGGTTCTTCGGCTCGCAGTTCACCAAGGTCAACAACATCGGCGGCATCCATATCAACTTCTGGACGGTGCTGGTGGCCGCCGCGCTGATCTGCGCGGTCGCGGGCATCATCATCGGCGCGCCCACCCTGCGATTGCGCAGCGACTACCTGGCGCTCGTCACGCTCGGCTTCGGTGAGATCATCTATGAGGTCTTCTACAACGGCGACGACGTCTTCGGCGTGAACGTCTCCAACGGGACGCAGGGCATCACTCCGGTGGACGCGGTGCGCTTCCTCGGCTTCGACAACACCGGTGCCCTGACCTGGAAGGATCTCGGCCCGTTCGACGTCCTGCCCAAGTTCGTGATCTTCGTCGGCCTGGTCGCCCTGGTCCTGTTCGCCTCGATCCGCATCCGCGAGGGCAAACTGGGCCGGGCCTGGCTGGCCATCCGGGAGGACGAGCTGGCCGCCAGCTCGATGGGCGTGCCGCTGATGCGCACCAAACTTTCCGCGTACGCGTTGGGCGCGGTTTCCGGGGGCGCGGCCGGCGCGGCGTTCGCGGTCCACGTCAGCGGTGTGCTGCCCGACCGCTTCCGCTTCGACATCTCGATCCTGCTGGTCGCGATGGTGGTGCTCGGGGGCATGGGCAACGTCTGGGGCGTCACCGTCGGCGCGCTCATTCTCGCCTGGACCAACTCGACGGGGCTGCCCCGGGTGGAGAGCGCGATCCTCGGCTCGGAGTCGAGCCGGGGAGCGACGACCGTCTTCATGTTCGTCCTGGCCGCCGCTCTCCTCGGCTTCGGCCTTTGGCTGGTGCTGACGAAACGGTCGGCCGGCCCGCTGGCGCTCTTCCTGTCCGGCATCTCGTTGATCATCGCCGTGGTGCTGATCATCAGCGACAACCCGACCTTCCAGTTCCTGATCTTCGGCAGCGTGCTCGTGCTGATGATGCTGTTCCGGCGCGAGGGCCTCATCCCCGAGGCGCGCACCCGCCTGGTCCTGCGCGAACAGGGACGCACCGACGCGGAGTCGTTGGGCGCCGACATGGAGGAGGTGGCACCGGAGTTGGAGGCGCTGACCGACGAGGCGGTGCACGCCGGCGGCACGGTGCCGGCGGCCCCCATGGGCGCAGCCGACCCCCGCGGCACCGACGGCGACCGCGGAAGGCACCGGGCATGACCGCCACGATGACCCAGTCCGCCCTCACCGCGCGCGGCATCACGGTCCGGTTCGGCGGTCTGGTCGCCGTCAACGGCGTCGACTTCGACATCCCCCTGGGCGGGATCGTCAGCCTGATCGGCCCCAACGGCGCCGGCAAGACCACGTTCTTCAACGCCCTCACCGGGCTGTACCGGCTCGCCGAGGGAGACGTGCTCCTGCACGACCGGGACATCACCGGCCTGGCGCCACATAAGATCGCCCGGTTGGGCATGGCCCGGACGTTTCAGAACATCCGCCTCTTCGGCCTGATGACGGCCGAGGAGAACGTCAAGGTGGCGATGCACAGCCACCTGCGGTCGGGTGTGGCCAGCACGATCCTGCGTATGCCGTGGCAGCGCAAGGAGGAGCGCCTGGCGCACGAGGGCGCGCTGGACCTGCTGGACTTCGTGGGCATCGGTGCCGTCGCCAACGAGTACGCGCGCAACCTCTCCTACGGCGACCAGCGTCGGCTGGAGGTGGCCCGTGCGCTGGCCGTGCGGCCGACGGTGCTGTTGCTCGACGAGCCGACGGCCGGCATGAACCCGCGGGAGTCGGCGATCTTCACCGACTTCGTGCGCCGGGTCCGGGACGAGAAGAAGGTCTCCGTCCTGCTGATCGAGCACGACATGAGCGTGGTCATGCGGGCCTCCGAACGCATCACGGTGCTCGACCGCGGCGAGAAGATCGCCGAGGGCACCCCGGAGGAGATCAGGTCGAACGAGCGGGTCATCGAGGCCTACCTCGGCAAGTCCGGTACGGAGGGGTAGACATGAGCGGACGCGCGAGGCTACGGACCTGGACCACGACGGTGTCGGATCGCCGAGCGCGGGAGCGCGGGTAGACATGGCCGGCGAACCCATGCTCGTCCTCGACGACATCCACGTGTACTACGGCAATATCGCCGCGGTGAAGGGCCTGTCCATCACCGTGATGCCCGGCGAGATCGTCACCCTGCTCGGGCCCAACGGGGCCGGCAAGTCCACCACGTTGCGCACGATCTCCGGTCTGCTGCGCCCGCGCCAGGGCGGCGTGTTCTTCGAGGGCGACCGGCTCGACGGCGTGCAGGCCCACGAGGTCGTGCAGCGCGGCATCGCCCAGGCGCCCGAGGGTCGGCGCATCTTCCCGCGCATGTCGGTGGACGAGAACCTTGACCTCGGCGCGTTCCTCCGCCGGGACCGGGCCGAGGTCGCGGCCGACAAGCAGAACGTGTTCGAACTGTTCCCGCGCCTGCGCGAGCGCATCACGCAGAAGGCCGGCACGATGTCCGGCGGCGAGCAGCAGATGCTCGCGGTGGCGCGGGCGCTGATGGCCCGGCCCCGGTTGCTGCTGCTCGACGAGCCGTCGATGGGTCTGGCCCCGGTACTGGTGGACCTCATCTTCGCGACGATCCAGCGCATCCGGGAGCAGGGCACCACCGTGCTGCTGGTGGAGCAGAACGCGCTCGCCGCCCTCGGCGTGGCCGACCGCGCGTACGTGCTCGAGTCGGGACTGCTCAAGCTGACCGGGAAAGCCTCGGACCTCGCGAAGGACCCCGAAATCGTCCGCGCCTACCTCGGCGGCTGATGGCGAGCGCGCGGTCGAGCATTATGCATGAGCCCGTGGGATGAGGCTCTCCGTACCCCGGACGGACGGGCATCGGAGGCTACCCCTACCATCGGCCGCATGACACCCGGACAGGTGAGTCCATCCGCACCGGCGCGGGCCGACAGCCAGCGCGGAGGGATGGCAACACCGTGACGGTTCTCGATGAGATCCTCGCCGGCGTGCGTGAGGACGTGGCGACGCGCGAGCGGCTCGTGCCGCTCGACGCGCTGCGCGAGGCCGCCGCCGCGGCGCCCGCGCCCCAGGATGCCTACGCCGCTCTGCGGGCGCCGGGAGTCGGCGTCATCGCGGAGGTGAAGCGGTCGTCGCCCTCGAAGGGAGTCCTGGCCGAGATTCCCGACCCGGCCGACCTGGCCCGCGAGTACGAGGCGGGCGGCGCACGATGCGTCAGCGTGCTCACCGAGGGCCGCTGGTTCGGCGGCTCGCTGGAGGACCTGGCCGCCGTCCGCACGGCCGTGGCCGTGCCGGTGTTGCGCAAGGACTTCGTCGTCTCCAGCTATCAGGTGCACGAGGCCCGCGCGCACGGCGCCGACATCGTGCTGCTGATCGTCGCCGCGCTCGACCAGAACACCCTCCTCGGTCTGTTGGAGCGGGTTGAGTCGCTCGGCATGTCCGCCCTCGTCGAGGTGCATACCGAGGAGGAGGCCGACCGGGCGGTGGCCGCCGGGGCCCGCATCAT
>Ga0307409_100000691_pt1 | contig 14984 bp, 11 predicted proteins | sample 322Ometagenome_2_FD_203888 | JGI IMG/M metagenome (GOLD analysis project Ga0307409, IMG submission 203888) | Maize rhizosphere microbial communities from greenhouse at UC Davis, California, United States - 322HYB-O-2 | ecosystem: Host-associated > Plants > Roots > Rhizosphere > Soil | place... | reverse complement strand
TGGCCAGCAACACTGTTCGTCATCAATCAATTTCGCTGAGTCGCTTTTCCCACACGCCTATATGGCGCAAAAAGGTTGGTTCATCGTCCAAGAATCCGCGCAACAGTGGACAATTGCGATTCGCGAGGAGAGTCTCGAAGTCGCGCCTAATCCAACGTTTACGAATAGTCTTCGGATGCGCTAGAGCATCCATGGACTTGAAGAAGTCGATCAGAGGACGACGATGACGATTTCGCGCGTATGTTTCATGTGCATTCTGCTGAAAGATCGGAACAGACCAGAGTCGCTGTCGGACGAACTTTGTCGCAGTTGTCATGCAAATGCGCTTTCCTCGTAGGTACCATACACCTCGCGCAATGCTTCGCAAATCTCGCCGACGGTTGCGTAGGCGCGAACCGCGTCGATGATGAACGGCATTGTGTTTGCGGGTGAAATGTTGCCGTTTGTGCCTGCTTCGGGTTGCTGGGCTGCTGCGCGTTTCAAGGCGTCCAGAGCGCGACGAACGTCTTCGTTGTTACGGCGCTCGCGAAGTGCTTTTAGCTTCATGGTCTGTCCGTGCGCGACCGAGTCGTCGATGTAGAGAATGTTCGGTGACTCTTCCTGAACCGTGAAATCGTTGGCGCCGACGATGATCTTCTCTTTCGCCTCGACTGCGCGTTGGTATTGATACGACGCTTCGGCGATTTCTTTCTGCGGATAACCTTTCTCTATAGCTTTCACCATTCCGCCCATCGCGTCGAGCTTGTCGAAGTAGTCGAACGCGCCGTTCTCCATGTCGAGCGTGAACTTCTCAACGAAGTAAGAACCGGCGAGCGGATCCACGGTCTGCGCGACTCCGGATTCGTACGCGATGATCTGCTGCGTGCGCAGCGCAATGCGTGCGGATTCAGCAGTAGGCAGTGCAAGTGCTTCGTCGTACGAATCAGTGTGCAGTGACTGTGTTCCGCCGAGCACTGCTGCGAGCGCCTGAATCGCCACACGCGCGATGTTGTTCATCGGTTGCTGCGCGGTCAGCGAAACTCCCGCGGTCTGCGAGTGGAAGCGCAATAGCCATGTGCGCTGCTGCTTCGCGCCAAAGCGGTCTTTCATCAGCCGAAACCAGATCTTGCGCGCGGCGCGATACTTTGCGATCTCTTCGAAGAAGTCGTTATGCGCGTTGAAGAAGAAACTCAAGCGCTGGCCGAACTCGTCCACGTCGAGTCCGCGACGACGGGCCCACTCAACGTATTCGACTCCGTCGTAGATCGTGAACGCCAGTTCCTGTAGCGCCGTCGAACCGGCTTCGCGGATGTGATATCCGCTGATGGAAATCGTGTTGAAGCGCGGCGTGAATTTCGATCCGAATTCGAAAGTATCAACGACCAGTCGCATCGACGGCGCGGGCGGATAGATGTATTCCTTTTGCGCGATGTATTCCTTCAGAATGTCGTTCTGAAGCGTGCCGGAAACCTTCTTCCAGTCGGCGCCCTGCTTCTCTGCGACGACCAGATACATCGCCCACAAGATCGAGGCCGGCGAATTGATCGTCATCGAAACTGTCGTCTTCTCCAGGTCGATGCCGGAGAAAAGAATTTCCATGTCTTCGAGCGAATCAATGGCGACGCCGCACTTGCCGACTTCGCCTTCACTGAACGGATGGTCGCTGTCGTAGCCCATCAACGTAGGGAGGTCGAACGCGACGCTGAGTCCGCCGGCGCCGTGGGCCAGCAAGTCGAGGTAGCGCGCGTTGGTCTCCTCCGGCGACGCGAAGCCTGAGAACTGTCGCATCGTCCACAGCTTGCCGCGATATCCGGTGGAGTGAATGCCGCGCGTGTACGGAGGCTGTCCGGGATATCCGAGATACTTCTCGTAAGTCCAGTCTTCGGGCAAGTCTGCCTGCGTGTAAAGACGCTTGACCGGAACGCCGGAGATCGTGGTGTAGCGCGCGTGTCCGGCGTCATCGAGGTTTGTTCCCGTGGGTGCGCCGATCGGTTTTTCCGGAGACTTCTCGAGCGTGGGAGCGAGAGTTTTCTCGGCCCAGTGTCGCTCGGAGTCGGATGGAAGGCGTCCCTCGAAGACGTCCCTGGTCACGTTATCGGCGGATGGATTACGCGGCAAAATGCCTCCTCACGCTCAACATCATAAAGCAATCAGCACTCAGCATTCAGCATTCAGCCGTCGAGATCGGCGGTCGGAACAAGAAAAGCAGTCACCCGTGTGAGGCAAGCCGGAGACTCGTGAGTTGCGTTGCAGGCTCGAGCGTGGCTATACCCCCTCCCCGCCGGTCTCTTATTTTCAGCAACTTAGGCCATGTTGTCGGACTAGATCTTTGGATCTAAATGACTTACGGGCAAAATATAGATTCCATTGAGTTTAGCTGCACAAATTGTCAAAGAACGTTGCTCGTGAGCCGGGTCTCGAGTCACGAGTCGCGTGTCGCGAAAACACAGAGGCCACGCAGATACGGCTGCGCGGCCTCGCATATTCAGAGTACGTTCGGGGGTTTACTCATATCAAGAGAAAAATGATGGCAACGTTACCTGGGTAATTCAGCGCCGGAGGCGCGGCTGCGAATAGCCGAGTACATATAAAGCGGCGCGCTATTCGAATCCGCACCTCCGGTGCTTACGTTCGTAATTTATAGACTGCGGAGTGCTGACAAGCGCCGCGTTCCTGCGCTGCGGGAAGTCTTCGAGGGCGGCTGCGCCAAGAGAAAAGCCCCAGGCGATGTGCCTGGAGCTTCCTGTACTTGATTAGTTTTGTGGGTTCTCGGTAGGTGCTGGCGCCGGCTGCGGCTGAGCGGGCGCAGTTTGTTGCTGAGGCGCTGCCTGCTGCTGCTGCATCACCGTGCCTTCAATGTCTGCGCGTGGCCGAGGTTGGAGGCCTGGTGCCGCAGGCATCTGGTTCACGCGACCGGTTTCTGCGTCGTTGATGGCGATATTGTTCCGGTCCAAAGTGCGGGCAGTCACGCGATCTATTTCGACCTTGGATTTCTGGTATGCGGTTTGCGCGGCGACAAGGTTAGACTCGGCGAGAGCCAAATCGCGCTGCGCCTGGAGTACTGCGTAGTTGGTCGATGCGCCGAGGGCGTACTTTTTGCTTTCGGCGTCCAGACTCTCCTGCGCGAGCTCGCGGCCCTTGACGGCAGCTTCTACACGGGCGCGGTTCTGCTGCACGGCAAACTGCGCGTTGCGGACTTCAATCCCAATCTGGTTATTCAGTTGTTGCATGCGCATTTCGGCCTGCCGGTATTCCAGTTCTGAACGAACCTGGTCAGCCTGGGCGGCGCGATTGCGAATGGGGATGGAAAGGGTGAGTGCTGCGCCTTTATCCGGGGCGCTGCTGTTGAATAAATTGCGGAACGCCGTACCGTATCCACTGGCGGACGGCACATTAGCAAGTGGCACGCAGTTGAAAGTGGGCTCCGCCTGGTTTTCGCAAATGGCGGCAGGATTGAATGTGCCGGCAGCACTGGAGGCGCCGTACCACGCCTGAAGGTCAAGCGTGGGCAGCAGAGCGTTTCGGGCTCCCTTCTTGCTGATCGTGCGGTTCGTCAGATCGATGCGGGCCTGGGCGATGTCAGGACGGTGCGAAAGCGCGTCCTGGATCAGGTCCTGAATCGGCTGGACTTCATCCATCGCTGGCGTGAGCGACATGATATCCGTGGGGACAACGGGGGCGGCCGCGAGCGTGGGATCGGTCAAGTTGCGCGTTAAAGCATTCTTAATCAGCAATTGCTGAAGTTGCAGGTTGGTCTGCGAGACGATGAGTTCCTGGTTGCGTGCGGCGACTTCGCTTTCGGCACGCACAACCTCGATGGGCGCCAATGTGCCGATCTCGACTTGCTTTCGGTTGTCACTCAACAGACGCTGAGCCAATCCGACTGAGCGTTCTTTCACCTTGACATCTTCATAGGCGTTGACAAGATCCCAGTAGATGTTCTGAATCTGGGAAACCGTCGCAATCACCTGCTGGCGGAACGCGACGTCCGAAATCTCGCGGTTGTTCTTTGCAATGTCGATAAAGCGGCGATTCACGTCGATTCCAAATCCCTGCAGCAGGTGCTGACGGACAGTGGCCCGGAAGCTCGAATTCAAAAGCGGCGAGAACGAAGTGAAGAAGTTACCGGTTGTAAGGCGTTCGTTGTTGAAGCCTACGGACAACGCAGTGCCAGTGACGAAACCTTGGAAGTAGCTGAAATTTGCAATTGAAGTGTTGCTCTTCGTCTGCGGAGAGAAAGCGTTGGTAGAAACGTTGGTACTGCGCTGCAAACTCAGGTTGCCCGTCAGGACCGGATCAAACGAATCTACGGATGGCCCAACCCCGGAGGTGGAAAGCACGATACCTCCCGTACCCGCGCCTGCGCCGCCCGCAGCAGTCGTCGTTCCACCTGCGCCGGTGCCTGCACCGATCCCTCCGACGCCTCCTCCGGGGGTGTTCTGCACGATGCCGGTGGCGACACCGCGCGTGGTGCCTCCGGACTTGGTGCGCAGGATATCGGTGTCGGCGATGTTCAAGTTGTAGCGAGCGATTGCTAAGTCCAGGTTGTTCTCGAGCGCGAGCGCAATGGCGTCATTAAGCGAGAGCATCAACTTGCCTTCGCGCAGGAGTTGGTCGAGACGCGTTGCGTTTGTAAAGTTGGGCGCGGCTACTTCGCGTCCTTTATATGGACCGAAAACGGTCAATGGCGAGACCGGCTTGGAGTAGTCCTGGATATTTTGCGCGAAGCCAAGGTTGGAGAATATTGCAAAAGCGCATAAGAGCGCGACGGCCTTGGCGGAACGTGTGACTGAGCGCGAAGCTGGCATTCGGTTATCTCCCGAAGATAAGTACAAGTGTTGCTTTGAAGCTCAGGGGCTAAAGCCCCTCGATTAATAAACTGGTGTGGCACGACTGAAGTTCGTGCCCTTCCCGAACCCGCATCAACGACCTCGGGCCCTTCCGAATCTAAATGCACGAAGTTCGTGCCCTGATCGACATCCAAAAGCGTTGTGTTCCCCTGGTCATACATACATACGGAAGCGGCTGCCGGATGGTTCCACACGAATCTGGCGCGCCTTACGGTAGTGCGTATCCTCATCAACTGGGAACGAAATAGTATAGTCGAGACGCTCACGAGGACTACTCGAAGAGCGGTCAGTGATGAATTGTGTATCTCCCGCCCTATAGTGCCTATACGGACGGGGCATCCGAAAAATGACACGAAACTTCAAACTGACACTTGCGTATGACGGATCGGAGTTCCACGGATGGCAGATACAGCCTGACCGTCCGACAATTCAAGGAACCCTGGCCGAAGTGATTGGACGAATCACCGGTGAAAATGTTTTGCCGCAAGGATCAGGACGCACGGACGCTGGCGTACATGCGTTCGCCCAGGTAGCAAGTGTAAAGCTTGCGTCGCCAATCCCGTGTAAAGGATTGCAAAATGCGCTGAACAATTCTTTACCTTTGTCGGTACGCGTGATCGGCGTGGAGGAGGTTGGTGAGGAGTTTCACGCGCGGCATTCGGCGAAGGCGAAGACGTATCGTTATCGGGTGTATCGTGGGGGAATTTGTCCGCCGTGGCAGGCGCGGTATGTGCATCACGATCCTTATCCGATGGACGAAGATGCGGTGATGCAAGCGGCCGAGATGGTGATGGGCGAGCACGACTTCACGTCATTCGCGGCCGCGGATCCGGACAAGGCGATGCGGGAGGGCGATGACCCTGCGGCGAAGCACGCGACCAATGTGCGCACCGTGTATCGGTCTGCGTGGCGGCGCGAGGGCGAAGAATTTGTGTACGAGGTGCGGGGCAACGGTTTCCTGCACCACATGGTAAGGAATCTTGTCGGGACGTTTTTGCTCGTCGGCAAAGGGACGCTGGCAGTCGAGGACGTGAAGCGGATTTTAGAGGCGCGGGACAGGTCGGCGGCGGGAGCGACGGCTCGGGCGAACGGGTTGTGGCTGGTCTCGGTCGAATATTGAATTGTGAGCCGTGAGTTGTGAGAAACGCAAGGTCCTCTTCGGTGGCTCCTTCGCTACGCTTAGGATTTCGCCAGCGGGCCCAGACGCTCGCTAAACGGCTCAACTTCGACTGCAATTCGCGATGTGCGCCAACAGCGGCGCACTCTATCGCGAAATGTCGCTCAGGATGACGGTATATAACGATGGCGAGTAATACGAGTGCGCGTTTACGGACGATCGTGGATGTGAATCCGGCGACCGGAGAAGTGTTGGCGGAGATAGAGTGCGCGTCGCGAGAGGAAGTGTTCGCGGCAATAGAGCGAGTACGCGCAGCGCAGCCTGCGTGGGCGGAGAAGAGCGTCCGTGAGCGCGTGCGCGTTTTGCGGCGGTTTCAACAATTGCTGGTCGCACGGCGAGACGAAGTTGCGCAATTGGTTACGCGGGAAGCAGGGAAGCCCCTGGTCGAATCGTTGTTGGCCGAGGTGAACGTCGCGTTGGATTCGGCACGCTTCGCATCAGAGCAAGCGTTTGCGTTTTTGCGTCCGGAATATCTGAAGCATGGAAATCCGGCGTTGAAGACGAAACGTGGCTATCTGTTGCGCGAACCGCTGGGCGTGGTTGGCATCATCTCGCCTTGGAACTATCCATTCTCGATTCCGGCAACCGAAACGTTGGCGGCGCTCGTGGTTGGAAACGCTGTGGCAATCAAGCCTTCGGAGTTCACGCCACTGGCCGCTATAGAACTCGTGAAGCTGCTGCACGAAGCCGGAGTTCCGAAGGACGTTGTGCAAGTAGTTATTGGCGCGGGCGAGACCGGCGCCGACTTAGTCGGGTCGTGCATCGACAAGCTGGTCTTCACCGGAAGTATGGCGACAGGAAAGCGAGTGGCCGAAGTAGCGGCGCGGCGATTGCTCCCGGTCGTGCTCGAACTTGGCGGTAAGGACCCCATGATCGTGCTCGATGACGCCGATGTGGAGATCGCGTCAAGTGCGGCAGTGTGGGGAGCAATGTACAACGCCGGGCAGACATGCCTGTCGGTAGAGCGATGCTATGTGCATCGGTCGGTTTATGTAGAGTTCGTCAAGAACTGCGAAGCAAAGATCGCGAAGTTGCACATTGGGAGCGGTGCGGATCCGGGATCCGAAGTCGGGCCGCTGATCCATCAGCAGCAATTGAAGATCGTGGAAGAGCAGGTGCAGGATGCGGCGTCGGGCGGAGCGCGCGTACTGTGCGGCGGAAGACGGTTGAGCGATCTCGGCCCGAACTTCTACGCGCCGACTTTGCTGGTGGATGTGAGACCCGAGATGCGGATCATGCGGGAAGAAACATTCGGCCCCGTGCTGCCGGTGGTTCCATTTGACTCCGACGAGGAAGCTGTGCGGCTGGCGAACGATTCAGAATTTGGGCTGGCGGCGAGCGTCTGGACGCGCGATCGCGCTCGTGGCGAACGATTGGCGCGGAGACTCGAAGCGGGCACAGTGATGATCAACGACCTGCTCACGGCGTTTGCGACGAGCGAAGCTCCGCACGGAGGCTGCAAGATGAGTGGCCTGGGGCGCACGCACGGGATAGCCGGACTGAATGAGATGGTGCGGTTGAAATACGTGGATAGCGATCGCATGCCGGGGATGAAGAAAATCTGGTGGTATGGCTACGGGGCGGAGTTCACGCGACAAATGTCGGCATTCGTGGAAGCAGGATTTGCGCGGTCGCCCCTCAAACGCGCACGCGCCCTCTGGCGCTCTGCGGGAGCGCTCAAGCGTCCGAGAACCTAAGCTGGATTGGGTGTTGGGTCGTTTCCGTTGTCGTCTCGAAAAGCCCGGTCAGCCAGGTCCAGATACTTGCGAACCCACCCTTGTCGATCGTGCCGCTGCTCTTCGTGACGCTCTTCCCGAAGTTCGTGGTGCTGATCAAGCTGATAATGTTTTGCGTTGGAGCCCTGGTCCCTGTTCATCGCTTTAGAAATGCACTAGGTCTCGAATTTAGGCCGCTGCTCAGGCCAATAATTTAGACACGAAAGTGGCGATAGTGGTTGCATGGAAAGGCAACAGCCATCTGCGACGTAAGTGGCTACAGTACAATGGTTTGCCCCGGGTTCCGAGAGCTGAATGCAGAGAGAACTGACGCCAGGATCCAAGCTGATAACTCCACCCGATGAGACCCCGCACGGGGCAAACGTTGCTGGGCACTCTCAGATGTTGCGGGTTTCCGCGTTTACTGGCAGCCCGACCATCTCGAGCGCGCGTTTTCGGGTGCGGCAGTACATCCCCGGACTGCATGAGTACGGAGTTGCGCTCGAAGAAGAAGTAGCGCGATTTGGAAGTTGGCCTCCACTTGAAGGGTGGAAGAGGCCGGCATGGCTGCTGGCCACGCTGGCCCAGAGGGTGCCTGGGGTGATCAGGTCTTACAATCGTGACGTCACTCTGCTTCAGCGGGAGATCGTCTCGACGTTGAAGACGCTGGAGGGGTTTACGAAAGCGCCGCGCGTCTTCGATGTCGACGACGCCGTCTGGCTCAACGGCTCGGGCCGGCAGTTTCGGAGAATCCTTGAACAGTGCGAGGCCGTGATCTGTGGCAACGCCTTCATCGCCAACGAAGCGAGCCGCTGGCATAAGAACGTGTTTATTGTCCCGACAGCGGTGGATACCGACCGGTATTCTCCGAAGGTGAGCGCGGGTCGCAGGATCGTCGGGTGGTCGGGGCTGGCTGTGGGCCAGCGCTGGGTGAACGACATTGAGCCGGCGCTGGCGGAAGTGCTGCGGATGCATGCTGACGTTGTGCTGCGGATCGTGTCGGAGCGAGCTCCGAAGTTTTGTGAGTTGCCGCCGGAGCGCGTTGAATATATTCCGTGGTCGCCGCAGGTCGAAGTTTCCACCATCCAGGAAATGACGGTTGGCATCATGCCGCTGGAGGATTCGCTGCAAGCGAGAGGGAAGTGCAGCTACAAGATGCTGCTCTACATGAGTTGCGGCGTGCCTGTCGTCGTGACTCCAGTGGGAATGAATTCAGAAGTATTGGCACAGGGCGAGGTCGGTCGCGCGGCGACGACCCATTCAGAATGGGTGGAACATCTGAGTTGGTTGCTGAACAATCCAGAATCGGCCCGCAACATGGGCGTCGCAGGGCGAAAAGTAATCGAGGAGAATTACAGCTTGCGGGCACTCACTCCCAAAATTGCATCGATTCTTTGGTCGGTCAGTGGAAAGTGAGATTTCAGAAGTGATGAGTAATCCTGCCAACGTCCCCGGTGCCTCTACCGACAGGGCGGGTTCTGCCTACTGGAATGCACAGGAAACGAATAAGGTGTTGCGTCCGGCTTTCGACCCCGGACCCAAGACGGTCAGGAATTTTGGGCGAAGAACACTCGATGCATTTCTAAGGCGTCATCTGGAAGCTTTGCCGAATTCTTCGCGGCTGATTGAGCTTGGGTGTGGAGGTTCGACGATGCTGCCGTACTTCCATAAGAAGTTCGGGTTTGAAGTTGCGGGGTTGGATTATTCCGAACAGGGCTGCGCACTCGCCACGCAGATCTGTCTGCAGAATGGGTGCAAGGCGCAGATCGTGTGTGCCGACTTGTTTTCCGCTCCCCCAGAGATGCGGCAGGCGTTCGACGTGGTGGTGTCATTCGGATTGGCCGAGCATTTCGCCGATACCGCCGGCTGCATTCGGGCTTTCTCGAGCTATCTCAGAAATGGTGGCATGATGATCACCACTGTGCCAAACATGGCCGGACTGGTTGGGAAGTTGCAGAAGTTCGCGGACCGCCATGTGTTTGATACGCACGTTGTGCTAGACGCGGAGGGTTTGTGCGCTGCGCACGCCGATCCCAGCCTGACAGTGTTGGAGTGCGGTTATCTTTCGTTCTTGAATTTTGGGGTGGTGAATCCGGGGCGGGCGTCTATCGCTAAACGACTTGTGCTGACTTTATCGCGTGGGATAACAGGAGTGTGCTGGGCCGTTGAGAGTATGGTGGGCAGCCTGCGAGCAAATAAAATCACTTCTCCGTATGCTTATTGTGTGGCAAGAAAGAGTTAATCGGTTATCTCATGAGCGAACTGCCAAATTTTGAAAATCATAAGACGAAGCTGAAGAAGCCGCTACAAAGAGCCTGCAACGAAAAGGACGACAAGGGGAAGCTGTGTGGTGGGCACCTGAAACGTTGGTTCTACTCCGCAGATGTGGTCGAGCGCGAGTGTGGAGATATCGAGAAGGCACTCGGCGCGAATGCCGAAGTGTATCGGTGCGAGCATTGCAAGACGCTGTACTTCCCGAATCCCGAAGACCCGAAAGGAAACGTGGCTGGGACCGGCATGACGTCAGTGTTCGGGCTGACAGTGGAAAAGAAGGAATAGGGTGGCACGCTGCGCGTGCGATCGAGATCCTTCGCTCCTGAGCGGCCCGCCATTGAAACAGGAGCGGGCCAGTCGCTCAGGATGACAATCAAATTGCGACGTCCGTGGGGTGACGTTGAATACATCAGAGCTGATTTACGACTGGAACAAGGTCTTCACCGGGCCGACGCGCATCAATCGCGCGCTGCTCAACGACGAGTCCCTGCGCGATGGTTTGCAGTCGCCGTCGGTGCGCGATCCTTCGATCGACGAGAAGATTCAGATCCTGCACATGATGGAGGCGGTTGGTATCGACATGCTCGACATCGGCCTGCCAGGCGCCGGTCCTCGTGCGGTGGAGCATGCGGAGGCCCTGGCGCGCGAAATTGCCAGTGCGAAGCTGAAGATCAAGCCGAACTGCGCAGCGCGCACCCACAAGAATGACATCAAGCCCATCGCCGAAATCGTGCAGCGGACGGGCGTCCCGATTGAAACCGCCACCTTCATTGGCTCCAGTCCCATTCGGCGCTTCACCGAGGGCTGGACCGACGACTTTCTCTTGAAGACCACCGAAGAAGCGATCAAGTACGCGGTGTCGCTCGGGCTCGAAGTGATGTACGTGACCGAGGACACAACGCGCTGCGATCCGACGACGATCAAGCGCTTGTACTCGGCGGCAATTTCATGCGGCGCGAAGGCGATCGTGGTCACGGACACGGTCGGGCATGCAACTCCCATGGGAGTGATCGCGCTGATGCGGTTCATCATGGACGAGGTGGTGAAGCCTTCGGGCGCAAAGGTCCGCGTTGACTGGCATGGGCACTGCGATCGCGGGCTGGCGGTAGCGAACTCAATCGGAGCACTCGTCGCGGGAGCAGATTGCGTGCACGCCAGCGCAATCGGTATCGGCGAACGCGTAGGGAATACGCAGATGGACCTGATGCTCGTGAACTTGAAGTTGATGGGCGTGGAGCCATGGGCCAGCCAGGATCTGACGAAGCTCCGCGCGTACTGCGAAGCTGTCGCAAAAGCCACGGGGGTCCCGATACCTGCGAATTATCCGGTGGTGGGAAGTGATGCGTTCCGCACTGCGACTGGCGTTCATGCAGCCGCCGTGATCAAGGCGTGGAAGAAAAACGACCTCGAACTGGTAAACACCGTGTATTCGGGCGTGCCGTCGCACTACTTCGGCATGGAGCAGGTAATCGACATTGGTCCGATGAGCGGACGATCTAACGTCCAGTTCTGGCTCGAGCGGCGCGGAATTCCAGCAAGCGAAGAAGTTGTGGAGAGGATTTTCAATAGGGCGAAGAATTCGGACCGGTGCTTGACCGAGACCGAGATTTTGGAGTGCTGTGAGAACCCGTGATCATCAGCTCAGTTGAAGGCCGAAATCTCTCGCCGCGCTCGCAATGACAAAGACCATTCAACCTTTTGCTGCCGTTGTAGTATTGGTTTCTCTACTCATGCCATTTCAACAACGGGGTCGTACCGCTTCTAAACTGGAAACCGCTACAGTTCAGCGTGAGCTTGCGCGCATCGCAGCCCTGCGCGCGGTGCACACTGCCTTCGAACGGTTCCGATCGCAGGAGCGCCAGTGGCGCGAGTGGCAAATAGAATTGACCCAAATCCCCGCCCCTCCTTTCGGAGAACAGGACCGCGCCAAGTGGGTAGAAGAGCGATTCCGCGCCGCCGGACTGACCGACGTCAGAACAGATGAGATCGGCAACGTGAGCGGCGTGCGTGCGGGTTCTGATCCCACTGGGCAGTTCCTCGTGATTTCCGCACACATTGATACGGTGTTTCCTGAAGGAACCAATACCAAAGTTCGCCGCGAGGGCGAACGCCTGATCGGACCAGGGATTTCCGACAACAGCGCCGGCGTAACCGGCATGATCGCGATCGCTGACGCAATCAATCATGCGGGAGTTCGAACGTCAGCGCCGCTCCTGTTTGTTGCGAACGTCGGCGAAGAAGGTGAGGGCGACCTCCGTGGCATGCGGCACCTGTTCGCGCAGCCGCAGATGCGTGAGCGCATCGGGAGCGTGCTGGTGATGGACGGCGCGGGCACGGACACGATCATCGCGGAGGGACTTGGCAGTCGCAGGTTCGAAGTTATCGTTGACGGCCCGGGCGGCCACTCGTGGAGCGACTTCGGCATGCCGAACCCAATCGTCATTCTGTCTCGCGTAGTCGATCGCTTCAGCCAGACCTCTTTGCCTGCAACTCCAAAAACTACGGCGAATGTTGGAGTGATTCGTGGCGGGACTTCGGTCAACTCCATCCCTGAGCGCGCAAGCATGCGGGTAGATATCCGCTCGGCATCGTCCGGAGAAATCGATCGGTTAGAGCGCGAGTTGCGCAAGGCGGTTGCGATTTCGATCGAGCAGTTGGCAGGAAGCAACGGTGGGCAGCACGGCGTTAGCGCCGAAATCAAAGTGATCGGAGATCGTCCCGCAGCGGAACTCCCGAAAGAAGCGCGAATCCTCGAAGTAGTAAAAGCGGTTGACGCTCATTTGCAGAACAGCGCGCGCGTGCAGCGCGCCTCGACAGACGCAAACATTCCCTTGTCGCTTGGAGTAGAAGCAGTGGCGCTCGGCGCGGGAGGCACGGGCGGCGGCGCGCACACTTTGCACGAATGGTACGAACCCGCCGGACGCGACCTGGCGTTGAAAAGAATTTTGCTTTCAGTGCTGACACTGGCAGGAGCGGAATAGCAGATAGTCGTGAGCTGTGAGTCGTGAGTTTTGAGTAAACCCGGGCAGCATACAGGCCTTGATCGTCGGGAGGTGCGCGTGTGTGTAATTAGACAAGGGGCAGTGGCATTCCTGGCGATGATCGGTGCGTTCATGTGTGCGACAGTTGTATCCGTGATGTCACAAGAAAAGGCAGACGTGATCTTCGTCAATGGCGATGTGTATGTTGGATCTCGTTTCATCAAGGGCGGCAAGGGGTTCAACGTCACGGTGTTGCCGCGAGCACAGGCGATCGCTGTGCTCGGCGACCGCATTCTCGCCGTGGGCACGCTCGAAAGCATGAAGAAGATTCGTAACAAGAAGACGCCAATTGTCGATCTGGGCGGAAAGTTCGTGATGCCCGGCTTCAATGACGCTCACCTGCATCTCGCAGGGGGAGGCTTTGAGCGCCTGAACGTCAGCCTGGTGGGCACCAAGTCACTCGTCGAGATGCAAAGCCGAATTGCCGACAAAGTAAAGACCGCCGCGCCGGGAGAGTGGATTCAAGGACGTGGGTGGGACCATACGAAATGGACGGAGCAGAAGCTTCCAACGCGTCAAGACCTGGACGGCGTCACGTACGATCATCCCGCGATTTTCGGACGAGTTGACGGCCATATTTCAGTTGCGAACTCTGCGGCGCTGAAACTTGCGGGCATCACGCGCGCGACGAAAGATCCGCCGGGCGGAAAGATCGATCGTGACACGAAGGGCGAGCCTACGGGGATTCTCCGCGAGAGCCCGGCGGAAGACCTGGTGATTTCGAAAATTCCCAGGCCCACACCGTCGCAGCGGAAACGAGCAATGGAGTTGGTCCTCGAAGAAGCTGCAAAGTGGGGCGTTTCGAGTGCGCAGGACAATTCCGAGTGGGAGGACTTTCTCGCGCTCGAAGACTTGCAGCGCGAAGGTAAACTCACGGTCCGCGTGACAGAGTGGTTGAAGTTTGACGACCCGCTGGATCTGCTGACAAAGCGACGGGCGTCGCACTCAGGCACGGATCCCATGCTGCACACCGGAATGCTGAAGGGCTACATGGATGGCTCACTGGGGTCACGCACCGCAGCGTTGATGAAGCCTTACAGTGACGATCCGAAGAACCTTGGCTTGCCGCAATATGAGCAGGCCAGGTTGAACCAGATGGCACGCGAGCGAGTTGCGGCCGGATTCCAATTAGGCTTCCACGCAATTGGCGATCGCGCCGCGGAGATGGCGCTGAGTGCCTTTGCGGAAGCACAACGCTACGCGCGCGAGAATGCCTCCTTCGGCAAAAAGCGCGGAGACTGGCGCCTGCGAATCGAACACGACCAGGTGATTACTTCGGAGCAGTTTGCGAGGTTCGCGGAACTTGGCGTGATCGCGTCGATGCAGCCCAACCATTTGCTGACGGATATGAACTGGGCGCAGTCCCGCGTCGGAGCAGAGCGCGCCAAGACCTCGTACGCATGGAAGAAATTCCTGGACTCCGGAGTAACGGTAGCGTTTGGCACTGACTTTCCCGTCGAGCCGATTACGCCGTTTCGCGGATTGTACGCAGCCGTCACCCGAGAAAATGAAGCAGGAACGGCAGAGTACTTTCCAGACCAGAAGTTGACGATCGATGAAGCTATTGCGGCGTACACGACAGGTGCCGCATACGCCGAGTTCGCGGAACTCGACAAAGGAACGCTGGAACAGGGAAAACTGGCGGATTTCATCGTGCTCGACCGCGACATCACGAAAGCAACGCCGGCAGAGATCCTGGGGACGAAAGTTCTGCGCACGGTTGTCGGCGGCAAGACGGTGTACGAATCGGGCATTTTATAGTAGCGCCGGCGTCTCGCCGGCCTTGGTAGCAAGCGCGACTATCAGATTGAATCGCTCACTAAAAGCACATTTGTTGCTCGTTCTGGTGACGCTCGTTTGGGGCGCGACGTTTGTCGTCATCAAAAACGCGTTGGCGGAGATCACTCCGCTGCTGTTCAACGCGATCAGGATGACCCTGGCCGCGATC
>Ga0307409_100000690_pt1 | contig 14990 bp, 14 predicted proteins | sample 322Ometagenome_2_FD_203888 | JGI IMG/M metagenome (GOLD analysis project Ga0307409, IMG submission 203888) | Maize rhizosphere microbial communities from greenhouse at UC Davis, California, United States - 322HYB-O-2 | ecosystem: Host-associated > Plants > Roots > Rhizosphere > Soil | place... | reverse complement strand
CCCGTGCCAATCACCAGGAGGCGGCGAACGCCGCCCTCCGCCGGGACGAATAACTCCGCGACGCTTCCAGAGTCCCCTTCGAAGCGCTGCCGATTGAGTGCTGCATCGACCGCACTCCGGTCTGGCCCGAGGCTGTCGAGGGCGATCCGGTTCTTGCCGGCAGCCGGGAGCACAAGCGCAAAGTCCCCCGTGGGACGACTGTCGACGAAGCTGATCTGCATTGAGGGAAATCCTGGAAAGTACTGTCTCGCGCCGCCTCTTAGGACCCACCCGCCGCAATGGCAAAGGCCTCGCGAGGCAAGGCGGATTGTGGAGCGCCCGCCAAGGTGCAATAGGCTTGGGCCTTCGAAGCAGGGTCAGCGGCGGGACGGATTTTTGCGTAAGGGATTTGTCTGGTGGACCGCGCTGCCGCTCGCGCTGGTACCCGCAGTCGCTTGGGCGCAAACGCCCACGCTTGGGCAAGCTGAGACGCCTGCGCCGCCGGAACCTCGTCCCACCATTGGCGGGCCGCCTGCACCGGCGGAGACCGATGAAGTCGTAGAGTTCAGCGCCGAGCAGGTGACCTACGACAGCCAGGCCGACGTGGTGACCGCATCGGGTGCTGTGCGCATGGAGCGGGACGGCAACCATGTCGCCTCGGACCAGGTCGTCTGGAACCGCAAAACGGGCGAGGTTCGCGCACTCGGCAACGTCGTCGTGATGAACCCGCAGGGCGACAAGTTCATCGGCGACAATGTCGTCCTCACCGACACCCTGCGCGATGGGACGGTCGACAACCTGCTTGTCGTGCTGGAGAGCGGAGGACGGATCGCGGCCAATCGCGGTCGACGGGTCGGCGATCTCACGATCCTCGAAAACGCAATTTATTCTCCCTGCCCCGTCACCACCGAAACCGGCTGTCCGCGCAACCCGAGCTGGGCGGTCACGGCCGCTCGCGTCACTTACGACCTCAAGGGGCAGCGCGTCCGCTTTCACGGCGGACGAATGCAGATCTTCGGCGTCACCTTGCCGCTGCTGCCGATCTTCAGCCTTGCCACCGGCGGCGAGGGTGGTGGAATCAGCGGGGTCCTGGTTCCTGACATCAGCTTGTCGGAAAGAAGAGGCTTCGAAATTGCCCTGCCCTACTATCATCGGGTCGGGCCGAATCGCGACTTAACCGTCACGCCGCACGTCTACACCAAGCTCTTCCCTGCAATGGAAGCGCGATACCGTGAGCTGAACCGGATTGGCGCTTATCAGGTCGGCGGTTTCCTGACCTACGGCCGCATCGAGCGGCTGACCGAGCTCGGCGAGCCTGAGGAGACAGGCGAGAAAGGCATCCGCGCCTATTTCGAAGCCAACGGCAAGTTCCAGCTTGATCCGCTGTGGAGCATCACCGGCTCGACCCGGATCGCGAGCGACAAGACAGTGACCCGGCGCTACGACATCACCCAGGACGACCGTCTGCGCAGCGTGATCAACGCGGAGCGGATCAGCCCCAACAGCTATGTCTCGATTGCCGGCTGGGCTTTCGAAGGCTTGCGGGTGACCGATGTCCAGAAGCGAACACCCATAGCCTTGCCGGCGATCGATGCACGTTTCCGGCTCGATCCGCCGATCCTTGGAGGGACTGTAGAGCTTCAAGCCAACAGCCTTGCGATCCTGCGCATCGAGGGCCAGGACACGCAGCGCGCATTCGCCAGTGCACAATGGAACATGCGCCGGCTGACCAACTGGGGCCAGGAGGTGACGTTCACGGGCTATGCCCGGGGCGACATCTACCACACTGACGATTCCGCCAGCACGGTCGTGCCCCTCTACCGCGGAGAGGACGGATGGCACAAGCGGGGCATCGCGGCGCTTGCCGCCGACGTGAAATGGCCCTTTGTCGGACCGCTGTTCGGAGGAACCCAGCGACTCACACCGCGCGTCCAGCTGGTGCTGACGCCGCCGACCACCAACCTCGACATCCCGAACGAGGATGCGCGGTCCGTCGACTTGGAAGACAGCAATCTGTTCGCGCTTAACCGCTTCCCTGGATACGACCGCTGGGAAGACGGCTCGCGCATCACCTACGGTCTGGACTGGGCCTACGAGCAGCCAAACCTGTCGATCACGTCCACGATCGGGCAGAGCTATCGCATCGTGGAGCGAGGCGGGATATTCCCTGAGGGCACCGGCCTCGCCGATCGCGCTTCGGACTTCGTAGGGCGAACACGCATTCGCTACGGCCGCTTCATCGACCTCACGCATCGCTATCGTGTCGACAAGGACACTCTCGCCGTCCGTCGGAACGAGCTCGACGTGACGGTCGGTGGCGAGGAGACCTACGCGCAAATAGGCTATCTGCGCCTCAACCGGGATATCGACGAGACCATCGAGGACCTTCGCGACAAGGAAGAGCTACGGGCGGCCGCTCGCATCAAATTCGCGAAGAACTGGTCCGTGTTCGGCGCGACAGTCATCGACCTGTCCGATCAGGAGGAGGATCCGCTGGCCGTTTCCGATGGGTTCGAGCCGGTGCGGCACCGCCTCAGCATCGACTATGAAGACGAATGCATTGCCCTTGGCGTCTCGTGGCGGCGCGACTATGAACGTGTCGGCGGGTTCGACGAAGGCAACACCTTCTCGTTCCGGGTGTCTCTCAAGGGGCTCGGCCGCTAAGCCTGCGTTCAGCGGGGCTGAATCATTGCTAATCTGCCCAATGGTTTGAACAACAAGGGAATTCCGCACGTGTCAGCAGCATTCGACCTCTTCCCGGCGCGCGCCCGATTTGTGGCGGCGGCACTCGTGCTTGCCGTAGCAACCGGAGCAGCGGCCCAGAATGCGGCACAACCTAGTGCGCCGGCCGGCAACAGCACGGGCGCGCTGCGCCTTCCGAAGAACCCGCAGTTCTTTGGGCAGGCCCTCCCGTCGGTCGTCAAGGCGACGGCGATCGTGAATGGCGCCGTCATAACGCAAACCGACATCGACCAGCGGCTGGCGCTGCTCGCAATCGCGAATGAGGGCGGAATTCCGGCGGACGAGCTCGATGCATTGCGCCAGCAGGTGCTTCGGAACCTGATCGACGAGACGCTTCAGATTCAGGCCGCCACTCAGGCTGAAATTACTGTCACTCCCAAGGACATCGATCGTACGATTCAGAGGGTCGCAGAGGGTCAGAAGATGACTGTCGACCAGCTGTCCGAATATTTGCGCAGGGCCGGCTCTTCGATGCGCACGCTTCGCCGGCAGGTCGAAGGGGAGACGGCTTGGCGCCGCCTGCAGCAGGCGAAGATCGAGAATTCCGTCAGCGTCGGCGACGACGAGGTGAAGGCCGTCCTAGATCGCATGAACGCGTCGAAGGGAAGCCAGGAATATCGCGTCGGCGAGATTTTCCTGTCGTCGACCAGCGACAACATTCCACAAACGCTGCAAAAGGCCAGCCAGATCATCGCGCAGATTCGGCAGGGGGGTTCCTTCCCCGGCTATGCTCGCCAATACTCCGAAGCATCCACGGCTGCCGTCGGCGGTGACCTCGGCTGGGTCCGCCCCGCGCAGCTTCCGGAACGGCTTGCGGCCGCGGTGCAGGGCCTGGGCCCGGGCCAGATCAGCCAGCCAATCGTAATCCCGGGAGGCGTATCGATCATCGCGGTCCAAGATGCCCGCAAGATCCTGTCGGCGGATCCACGAAGCGCCGTGCTCAGCCTCAAGCAGGTCTCGATCACTTTCCCGGCAGGAACGACTCGCCAGCAGGCCGAAGCGACGGTCGCCCGTTTCGCGCAGGCAGCACAGAACGTCGGCGGCTGCGGCGGCGCCGATAAGATCGCTGCCGACTTCAACGGCGAGGTCGTGCAGAGCGACCAGATTCGCCTCCGCGAGCTTCCGCCCGCTCTCCAGGAGATCATGCTTCCGCTTCAGGTCGGCCAGGCGACTCGTCCCTTCGGCTCCATCGAGGAAGGCGTTCGCACCTTGGTCATTTGCGGCCGGGACGAGGCCGACCCGACCGCGCCGACGTTCGACCAGGTTATGAACCAGATGACGGAAGAGCGTGTGAACACGCGCGCTCGCCGGTACCTGCGCGACCTCCGCCGCGATGCGGTGATCGAGTTCCGTTAATCGCTGAACTCCTATAGGCGGGCGGCAATGACTCGCATTCCCGCCCGGCCCTTGGCCATTTCGCTGGGTGATCCTGCCGGCATCGGTCCGGAAGTGGTGGCCAAGTGCTGGGATCGTCGGTCCGAGTTTAATCTTCCGCCGTTCGTCGCTATCGGAGATCCGCGCTCGGTCGCGGGCGTCTGGGACGGACCGCTCGAACTAATAGACGATCCCCGCCAGGCGGATGCGGTGTTCGATTACGCCCTTCCCATGTTCCAGATCGCGGCGGCGGATGGCAATGTTCCCGGCCACCCGACCGTCGCGGGCGCGCATTGTTCGCTCGACTCGCTCGAAATTGCAGTGGGTCTCGCGCGCTCGGGTTCCGCCGCGGCGGTGGTCACCGGACCTGTGTCCAAGGAACAGCTTTATTCGATCGGCTTCGCGCATCCGGGACAGACCGAATTCGTCGCGGAGCGCTGCGGTGTGTCGAGCGGAAATGTCGCGATGATGTTGGCCGGTCCGACGCTGCGCACCGTACCGGTCACCACGCACCTCCCCCTTTCGGAGGTCTCCGAGAGTCTGTCCGCTTCGCTGATCGAAGCGCGAGGACGAACGACCCTTCGTGGGCTGCAAAGGAACTTCGGAATCGCCGAGCCGACCCTGGCCGTCTCAGGCCTCAACCCGCATGCCGGTGAAGGGGGGATGCTCGGTCGCGAAGAGCTCGAGCTGATCCAGCCCGCAATCGCCGCGCTACGCGCCGAGGGCTGGCGCGTGACGGGCCCCCACCCCGCCGACACCATGTTCCACGAAAGCGCAAGGGCCCGCTACGACGCCGCGCTCTGCATGTACCATGACCAGGCATTGATCCCGCTTAAGGCACTCCACTTCCAGGACGGCGTCAACGTGACGCTGGGGCTTCCGATCATCCGCACGGCCCCGGACCACGGAACGGCGTTCGACATCGCGGGCCAGGATCTGGCCGATCCCCGGCCCATGGTGTCGGCGATTCAGATGGCGACCATGTGCTCAGCGAACCGGGAACTGGCGGAGTGACGTCAGCAACGGAGCCGCTGCGCGAGATCATCGCGCGGCACGGGCTCCACGCAAGCAAGGCTCTCGGCCAGAACTTCATCCTGGACAGGCAATTGCTGGCCCGCATTGCAGCGGTACCTGGTCCGCTCCACGGCCAGACCGCCTATGAGGTCGGACCCGGTCCCGGCGGTTTGACAAACGCCTTGCTCGAGGCCGGGGGTAATGTCGTTGCAGTCGAGCGGGACCGGCGCTGCATACCCGCGCTCGCCGAGTTGCAGACTCGCTATCCGGACAAGCTGCGAGTGCTCGATGCCGATGCTCTAAGCGTGGATGAGCGCGTCGAGGTTGGTGATGGAGCGCATATCGTCTCCAACCTTCCCTACAATGTCGGAACGGCGCTGCTCTTGCGCTGGCTCAGCGGTCCCTGGCCGCCGTGGTGGCGATCGCTGACGCTGATGTTTCAGCGCGAGGTTGCCGAACGGATCGTCGCTGCCCCGGGCAGCAAGGATTACGGCCGGCTGTCAATCCTCTCTCAATGGCGATCCAAATCTCGCATTGTCATGAACGTGCACAGGTCGGCCTTCGTCCCCTCGCCGAAAGTGATGTCCGCGGTCGTGCACATCGTTCCCCGGGAGATGCCCGATGGCGTAACGCCGGCTGTGCTTGAACGTCTGACCGAAGCAGCCTTCGGTCAGCGCCGGAAGATGCTGCGCTCGAGCCTGAAGGAACTGCCGGGCTCGTTGGACACTCTAGCGGCGCTCGGCATCGACAGCGCACGTCGTGCCGAGACGGTCAGCGTTCCAGAGTTCGTGGCGATCGCGCGCGAGCTGTCGGCCCGCGCAGAGGCCTAATTGGTTTTCGGAGTCGCGGGCGGCTTGGCTGCTGCAACCGTCGGGCCGCGAGTGATCGTCGCCGAAAGCTCTGCGAGCTGCGCGCAGCCGCTCGGACAGAGCTTCTGCAGCTTGGCGAGGTTTTCCCTCGCGCGGGCGACCGCTCCTAGCTCCACCATGGCCTCACCCTGGATGGCGATTGCGTCGCGATCGTTCGGTTCGAGCAGAAGCGCCTTCTTGGCGTAGCGAATCGACTGACCGAACAGGCGTTCGCGCTGGGCAACCCGGGCAAGCGCGAGATAAGCTGCGCGGTTCCTCGGATCGACGGCGAGCGAGGTTTCGAACGCCTCGTCAGCCTCGATGAATCTGCCCGCTGCGAGGTGCGCATTGCCCTGTTTCAGAAGCTCGATGGACCGCGGAAGGATCTGGTCGTCAGGCCGCTGGCCGATGGCGGAAGTGGTCGCCAGCGCAGCTGCGACGCCAGCAATCAGAACAGGGGCAAGAAAGCGCATTCTCATCTCCTCGGGCCCGGAGGTTCTATCAAATGCGAACCAGCCGCGCGACGAAAAAGCCGTCGGTGCCGTCGTGACCTGGCGTCAGAATCCGTCCGACGCCATCCAAACGCCCCGCGGCGATGGCCGTTTCCTCGACAATCCATGATGAATGGCGGCTGAGGAAGCAGTCAATTTGCCCTGCCCCCTCGCGGGACAGCAGTGAACAAACTGCATAGACGATGCGCCCGCCCGGCCGGACCAGCTCCGCCGCCATGTCCAAGAGCCGCGCTTGCAGCTCGACCACTCGGTCCAGGCGTTCCGGTGTCAGCCGCCAACGACCTTCCGGGCTCCGGCGCCAGGTCCCGCTCCCGGAGCAGGGCGCGTCGACCAGGACGAGATCCGCTTCGCCTTGCAAGTCCGCGAGTTCGGCACGCTCGTTCGGCGGGTTCAGGAGCCGCGTGTCGATCGCTGCTCCGGCGCGTTCCGCCCGGGGGGGGAGCTTCGAAAGCCGCGAACGGTTGCTGTCGGTCGCGAGGATGCGGGCCGACGGAGCAGCCGCGGCCAGGGCCAGGGACTTACCCCCAGCCCCCGCGCACAGGTCCAAAACCTTCGATTCGTCGAGCGGCAAGCACGCCAACGCGATGAGCTGGCTTCCTTCGTCCTGAACCTCGACGAGGCCGCTCTCGACAGCGGGATGATCATCGAGCCGGCTGTCGATCGCCAGCCGGACGCCCCAAGGGCTGAGACGCGTGGGTTGTGCGGCTTCGAACTCTGTCAATGCGGCATCACGGCTCGTGCGCGCGACATTGACGCGAAGATCGAGCGGAGCGCGCTCGAGCAGAGCCGGCCATTCACTTGACGTCACATGCGGCGAAAGCTCCGGTACAAGCCATCCCGGCACTTCGCCATGAGGTGCGGCGGGCTCGCCATCCGCTATCGGCTCGGGTCCGCGCGGCTCGCCGAAGAGATCGAGCAGCGCTGGTTCAAACTTAGCGAGCGCAAGGACCGCCGACCGACCGCTTGGCGGCCGTTCCGCCACTGTCCGGATCGCACGGAAGACGAGCTCGCGGACCGCGCGGCGGTCCTTCGACCCGGCGTAGCGCCGGGTCTTGAAGTATCTCGTGACGATCGTGTCTGCGGGTGGACCATCGTCGCGAGCCGATACGATCACCTCGTCCAGTATCTCGATCGCCGCCTGAAGCCGCGCGGCCGGGGTCATCGACCGCCGCTCCCGCTTCGAATGGCAGCCACTATACTATCGCGTCGGATAGTTCGGCGCCTCGCGGGTGATCGCGACGTCATGAACATGGCTCTCCGACAGACCCGCGCCCGTGATGCGGATGAAGCGCGCGCGCTGCTGCAGGTCCTTGATGGTCTGTGAGCCCGTGTAGCCCATCGCCGCCTTCACGCCGCCGACCAGTTGGTGGACGATCTCGCGTACGGGCCCCTTGTATGGGACCTGCCCCTCGATCCCTTCCGGAACGAGCTTCAGCTGGTCGCGGATGTCCTGCTGGAAATAGCGGTCCGCCGAACCGCGGGCCATTGCTCCGACCGAGCCCATGCCGCGATAGCTCTTGTAGGCCCGACCCTGGTACAGGAACGTCTCGCCTGGGGCTTCCTCGGTTCCCGCGAGCAACGATCCGACCATGACGGTCGACGCCCCCGCGGCCAGCGCCTTCGCGATGTCGCCGCTGGTGCGGATGCCACCGTCGGCAATCACGGGCACGCGCGATTTTGAAGCGGCCTTGGCGGTCTCCATAATAGCGGTCAGCTGCGGGACCCCAACGCCAGCGACGATCCGGGTCGTGCAGATCGACCCGGGCCCGATCCCGACTTTGATCGCGTCCGCGCCAGCGTCGATGAGCGCACGTGCGGCGTCGCCAGTCGCTACGTTGCCGGCAACCACCTGGACCGAGTTCGACAGCGTCTTCACGCGCTCGACGGCGCGCGCCACGTCCGTGTTGTGGCCATGGGCCGTGTCGATGACCACGCAGTCGCAGCCTGCCTCGATCAGAGCCTGCGATCGGGCGAAGCCGGCATCCCCGACGGTGGTCGCTGCCGCGATCCGCAGCCGGCCTTCCGCGTCCTTGGTGGCGTTGGGAGCGGCAACGGCCTTCTCGATGTCCTTCACCGTGATCAATCCGACCAGATGGTCGCGATCATCGACGACGAGCAGCTTCTCGATGCGGCGCTGGTGCAGGATTCGGCGAGCGACTTCCTGGCTGGTGCCGAGACCGACGACCGCCAGGTTCTCCTTCGTCATCAGCTCGGACACGGCCTGGCCCGGGTGCTCGGCGAAGCGAACGTCGCGGTTGGTGAGGATACCGCACAGTTTGCCGGACTTCTCGACGATCGGGATGCCACTAATCCTGTTCGCCTCCATCATTTCCAAGGCTTCGGCGAGGGTCTGGTCCGGCGTCATGGTGATCGGGTTGACGATCATCCCGCTCTCGAAGCGCTTCACGGCACGGACGGCGGCCGCTTGTTCTTCGACACCCATATTGCGGTGAAGCACGCCGATCCCGCCTAGCTGAGCGAGTGCAATAGCCATGTCGGCTTCGGTCACAGTGTCCATTGCCGAGGACATGAGCGGAATGTTGAGCGGAATTTCGCGCGTCAGTTGGGTGCGCGTGTCGGCCTGGCTCGGCAGGACGGAAGATTGGAGAGGTTGAAGGAGAACGTCGTCGAACGTCAGTCCGAGCGCGATTTCAGAGGCATCGTTGTGGAGGGCCATATCGGCCCATGCCAAGGTTCTCTCGATTCGCCAAGGGGCGGCTAGAGACGCGCACCCACCTCCTTAAGCCAGCGCCGGGTCTGGAGCGACACATCAGGAGGAAGCTCGTCGAGCGAGGCCTCGCTCACCGCCTCGACCTCCCAATTCCAGCGCCTGGGCCGATATTCGACGTCGCGAACGATGATCAGCGAGCAGGTGTCGCGCTTGAAGTCGACTTCCTCTTCGAGCTCGCAAGCCGGCTCGACGGCGCCGTGTGACGTCATGCCAATCTCCTCGCGCAGCTCACGCAGAGCGGCATCTGCCGGAGGCTCGCTCTCGTCCCGCCCCCCACCCGGTAGCCGCCATCCGGGCGCGTACCAGAGCTTCACGAGCACCAGTCGCCCTTCGCGGGTCAGTGCGACCGAATGCGCGCCATACGTTTTGGGGCGGCGGAAGAACCATCCGACTGTCAGCAGCTTATGAAAGGCCGTCGCACCGGTCCGAAGCAGTGGATTGAGCACCGAATCAGGGCCGAGCCGCTCGGGCGAGGGTGCGCCGGGCGGCTTCGACATGCATCCGCTCGATCATCTGATCCTCGAACCGCTCGGCGCCTCCGCTGAAGGCGTCCACGAGCCTGCGCGCCCTCTCAATCTCAGTTTTGCTTGCGCCGAATCCGTGATTGCACGGGGCAATCTGGTCCGGATGGATCAGGGACTTGCCGTCGAAGCCGAGCCGGCGCCCCTCGGCAGCTTCAGCGGCGAAGCCGTCAGCGTCCGCCAGGCGATTGAAGACGCCGTCGAAGGCCGCGATCCCGGCAGCCCGCGCGGACAGCACGATCGTCTGCAGCGCCATCTGAAGCGGAGCGCGGCCGGCGTCGGCTGGCACCCGCAAATCGGCGGAGAGATCGTTCGTGCCCGCAATGAGCGCGGCCGCTTCATGGGCGATCGACGGAGCGGCCAAGACGCCGGCGGCCGTCTCGATCATGGCCAGCAGCGGCTTGCCGATCGCCTCACGCACCTCCCGCACCAGATGGGCGGAGGCCGCGCGCGGGACCACGGCGACATCGGTCTTCGACCTCGCGACGGCATCGAGGTCGAGCGAATGCCATTCCGTCCCGATCCCGTTGATCCGGATCGCGACAGGCATTCGCCAGTGGGACGTTACGGCGTCCACCGCCGCCTCCCGGGCCGCCGCCTTGTCCGCCGGTTTCACGGCATCCTCCAAGTCGAGAACGACCAGGTCCGCCGCGCTCTCGCGCGCCTTGGCGATGGCCCGCGGCTTGGACGCCGGCAGGAACAGGATCGAGCGGACTTCGAACAGGTCGAAACTCACCGCGAATTTCCTTTCGTTCCTGCTGCCTTCACCCCAATATGGCTGATGTGACGCATTTGGGGGATTAGATGCTGACGACATTCATGATCGCGGTTGCGGTCCTCGTGTTCCTCTACGTGATGCTTGGTGTGAAGATCGTCCACCAGGGACATCGCTATACGATCGAGCATTTCGGCCGCTTCGTCCGGGTCGCCCAACCGGGTTTCAACTACGTCCCGCCATTCTTCTATCGCGTCGGTCACAAGATCAACATGATGGAACAGGTGGTCGACATTCCCGGCCAGGAGATCATCACCAAGGACAATGCGATGGTGGCGGTCGACGGGGTCGTTTTCTTCCAGGTAATGGACGCCGCGAAAGCCGCCTATGAAGTCAGCGACCTCTACCTCGCCCTTATGGCGCTCTCGACTACCAACTTGCGCACGGTGATGGGATCGATGGATCTCGACGAGACCTTGTCTAAACGTGACGAGATCAATGCCCGCCTTCTCGCGGTGGTCGACCATGCGACGGAGCCGTGGGGCGTCAAAATCACGCGCGTCGAGCTCAAGGACATTCGCCCGCCGCGCGACATCGTCGACGCGATGACTCGGCAGATGAAGGCCGAGCGCGAAAAGCGCGCCGCCATACTTGAGTCCGAAGGCCTGCGCGCCTCCGAAATTCTGCGGGCCGAGGGCGAGAAACAGGCGAAGATCCTGCAGGCCGAAGGCCTGCGAGAGGCAGCCTTCCGCGAAGCCGAGGCGCGCGAACGCGCTGCGGAAGCCGAGGCGAAAGCGACCACATTGGTGTCCGACGCCATCGCCGGGGGCAATGCGCAGGCGATCAACTATTTCGTCGCCCAGAAATATGTGGAGGCTGTCGCCGAGTTCGCCCGTTCCCCGAACGCGAAAACCATCCTGTTCCCCGTCGAAGCGACCCAATTGATCGGTACGCTCGGCGGCATTGGAGAGCTCGCGCGGGAGGTCATGGGCGGTGATGCTCCAAAGCTGCCGAGTCAGCCGCGGCCCAGGGCCGTTGCCTCGCGTGGCACTCCGTCACCGACGGTTCCGGGCGCTCCCAGGATCGAAGGCTGATGTTCGACAATCTGGAACCGGGCTGGTTGTGGATGATCGGCGGCATATTGCTGCTGATCGCCGAAGTGCTGGCGCCAGGCGTCTTCCTCGTCTTTGTCGGAGTCGCGGCGCTTGCGACTGGGGCCTTCACGCTGCTGTTCGGTCTCGGGCTTGCAGCGCAACTCACCCTCTTCGCGGTCTATGCGCTCGTCGCGGTCATGATTGGCCGGCGCGTCTATGCCAATGCCGCGACGGACATCAGCGACCCCCTCCTAAACGACCGGGGAGCCCGCCTCGTCGGCCGCAGCGTCACGGTCATCGAGGCCGTTGACGAGCATGGCGGCCGAGTGCGCGTCGGCGACGGTGAATGGAGTGCCCGCGGAGGCCCCGGCAGTCCTGGCGAGCGCGTTCGCATAACGGGGGTTGATGGAAACTGTCTTCTGGTCGAGCCTGAGCGCCGACTTCCCCCAAGCTGACGGAGTGTAATTTGTCAGAAGTGTTCCTGAGCCGCCGCCAGGCGGTCGCGGCTTTGTCCGCTAGCGTCGCGCTTCCCCTGGTCTCGGCCTGTTCCCGAGCCGTCGGTGCTGAAGCAGTAGCCACTTCCCCGCTGCCGGCCGGTCCTGCACCGACCACCTCGGCTGAAGCTTCGGCTCTCCTCGACTCGATTGCGGAGAACCTGCTGCGGCTTTCGCCGGAAGGCGCGACGTCGCTCGGAATCGACAAGGGAGAACATGCCGCCCTTCGCTCGCAGCTCAGCGACCGTTCCGCCGCGGGCCAACGACGCGTCGCGGACACGCTGCGCGCGGACCTCGCCCGCGCCAATGCGATCGACACGTCAGCCCTCGACCATTCCACTCGCACCAGCGTCGAAGTCGTGAAGAGCGCATACGCTACGGCGCTCGAAGGTTTCGCTCTCCCCTACGGCGATGTCGCCGTTGGAGGCTGGCGCAACACCCCATACGTCGTCATCCAGAACGTCGGCGCCTACCTCGACGTGCCCCGCTTCCTCGACGCCGAGCATCAGATCAATGAGGCGGCCGACGCCGAGGCCTACCTTTCGCGCCTCCAGTCGTATCCGGAGCAGCTTGAAGGCGAGCTGGAACGCGCCGCGGCTGCGCGGGCCAAGGGGCTGGTCCCGCCCGGCTTCCTCCTCGACAAGGCGCTCGGCCAGCTCAAGCAGAGCGTCGATGGTGCCCGAAAAGGCGGCGGCCTCGTGGAATCCATCGAGCGGCGCACGCGCGAGAAGAACATTCCGGGCAATTGGGGTGAACGTGCCCGCAGCATCGTCCAGCAGGACGTCGTCCCGGCGCTCGATCGCCAGATCGCCGAGCTGACGGCACAACGCGCCCAGGCAAAGAGCGCACCGGGTATGTGGGCGCAGCCGGGCGGCGACGCTTATTACGCCTGGGCGCTGAAGGCCTCGACCACCACGACGATGACGCCCGACGAGGTCCATCAGATGGGCCTGGAAGAATTGCGCGCTCTCCAGGCCCGGATGGACCCGATCCTAAGGAGCCTCGGCTACACCAAGGGCTCGGTCGGCGAGCGGATGCAGGCGCTGAGCAAGGATCCCCGCTACAAGTTTGCGCCGGGCGACAAGGGCCGCGCGGAGATCATGGCCTTCATCGAGGAGCGGTTGAGGATCGTCCGCTCGAAGCTGCCGCAGATGTTCAACACGATGGTCCGCGGCAATCTCGAGGTCCGCCGCCTTCCGCCGGAAGAAGAGCCGGGAGCACCGGGCGCATATGGCGGCGCCGGGTCCATCGACGGAAGCATTCCGGGCAAGTTCTGGATCAATCTCCGCACGACGGACCTGCACACCAAGTTCGACCTTCCCGACCTCACTCACCACGAGGCGATTCCAGGTCACGTCTGGCAGGGCGAATATGCGAACAAGCTGCCGCTGATCCGGACCTTGCTATCGTTCAACGCTTATTCGGAAGGCTGGGCGCTCTACGCGCAGCAGCTGGCGGACGAATTCGGCGTGTACGACGACTTCCCCGCGGGACGTCTCGGCTACCTTCAGGGGATCGCCTTCCGCGCCGTCCGCCTCGTCGTCGACACCGGTCTTCACGCCAAGCGCTGGAGCCGCGAGCAGGGCGTGCGATTCTTCGTCGACGAGATCGGCTCAAAAGCGCAAGAAGTCGCGAGCGAAGTCGATCGCTATTGCAGCTGGCCAGGCCAAGCGTGCGGCTACAAGGTTGGCCACACGACGATCAATCGCCAGCGTGACCGCGCCAAGGCAGCGCTCGGGGCGCGGTTCGACATCAAGGCGTTCGACGACGCAGTCGTCCTTGGCGGCAACGTCCCGATGGATGTGCTGGCGAAGAACGTGGACGACTATATCCGCTCGGCGAAGGGCACAGCCTAGCGCGTTGCGGTGGCCGGCTGCGGCGGGAACTGGGCCAGCGCGGCGACGACCGCGCGGTCCAGTTTCACATAATCGACCTTGTCCCTGTACTCGCGGTCCGTACCCACACCGTGCCAGATCGGACGGCGCGTCCGCGCGTCGTAGATGTCGATTACGACGCTCCTCTCGGTGTATTGGTCGACGTCGATGGAGGAATAGGGATAACCCCATCCGCCCCAGCCCCAGTCACCCCAGCCGCCCCAGCCGCAGCAACCGGCGTGCCCCCAACCGAAACCAGGGTAGAAGGGGCCGTAATCGTAGACCTTCAGCCGGTCGCGCTCACCGATGGTGAACGAGATTGCGAAGTCGCTGGGGCTGGCATGAGTGTAGCCGCGTGCAGCAAGAGCCTGGTCGATCGACGCTCGAACCCGAGCGAACATGAGCGGGTTCATGCCTTGCGGGACAGCGGTATCGACCCAGCTGTAGCTGCGATAGGCGTGGAAGTTGGCGGCAGGATCGAAATCCGTGCGGACCGTCGGGCCATATGCACATGCCGACACCAGGAGTGCGGCAGACAAGGCAAGAGCACGCATTGCTGTTCTCCTCGCATGACTTTGCTCCGCTTATACTCCCGCGCCATCCGTAGAACCACGCATTAGCGCGACGGTCCTCGGCAAAGACGCGAGGTCTGGACCGACGTGAGACGTTCGCGCTTCCACCGAGAACAGGCGCTCGCGGCTGTAGAACCGCAGCGGCCAGTCACGGCGTCCCATCGGCGACAGCAGCAGAGCATTGACGAGCTCGTGCAGCGGCGCGCGCGTGTCCGTCTCATCGAGGAACAGGCGCACCCCCGCCAGAAAGCTACGCGTGATGGTCTCGTGATAGCCCTCGGTGTCGCTGTTCACTCCACCGACGCTCTCGTTGAAGCGCCGAATTATGCAGGGCAGCTCCTTGTCGAGGTCGATGTCCGGCCGGCGAAGCACCAGGTAGGTCGTCGCGGCGAGATGGGCTTCGTGCGTCCAGTCCTCACGCACAAGCTTACAAGCGAGAAGTCCTTCGCCGAGACGGATGATCTCGGCGTCGGTCGTGAAAAGTCGTGGCGAAAAATCGGTCATGGGATCGGGTCCTGAA
>Ga0307409_100000689_pt1 | contig 15005 bp, 16 predicted proteins | sample 322Ometagenome_2_FD_203888 | JGI IMG/M metagenome (GOLD analysis project Ga0307409, IMG submission 203888) | Maize rhizosphere microbial communities from greenhouse at UC Davis, California, United States - 322HYB-O-2 | ecosystem: Host-associated > Plants > Roots > Rhizosphere > Soil | place... | reverse complement strand
ACGGCGTGCTCGGCGGCCATCAGGCGTTCTTGACGGCTTGCACGATCGCCGTGCGATCGTAGAAGCCTTCGAGGCGGCCCTTGAGGCTGTGGCCCCGCGTGAAGATGAGAACGGTGGGGGACTCGAGCACGTTGTACTGGGAGGCGAGCTGGCCGACCTCGCGGTTCTTGGAGACGTTCACCGAGACGAACCCGGCGCGCGCGAGAAGGGCTCCTGCGCGGGCCTCGCGCGTCTGAATCGCGTCGTAAGTGGCGCCGGGCTCGTAGAAGAGCACGACGACCTTGCCGTAGCGCTGGAGCTGGGAGTTGATCAAGAGTGGCGCCTGCTGGATCGCAAGGCGGGCGACGCCCTTGTTCTTCTCGTCCAGGCATGTGCCTGCGCCGAGCTGACGGATGAGAGACACGCGCTCCGCGTCCAGCGCGTTCAGATCGTCGAGGCGGTTCTCGATCGAAGCCACATCGAGTGTCTGGACACGATTGAACATCCACCGGAGCTCTGAGGCCGACGAGTCGATGCTCCGGCGCAGCGCGATCGCCGCCGCGCGCTTCTGCGGCGGCAGACCGATCTTGATGAATGCAGGCTGCGCGGAGTTCCAGAGCTCGACGTATTCGCCGATAACCGATTCGTAGTCCGCGAGCGTCGTCGGCGCGTCGATCTTCTCGTACTGCGTTTGGAAGCCGCCACACCAGGCCACGAGGCTCTCGGTCCAGTCCGCGGATGTTGCCGGCGGCTTGGGCTTGGTCTTGTCCGGGTGCGTCGTGATGAGCGGGACGCCGGCGTCGCCACCCCCGCCCGGTGCCTTGCCCATGGTGTAGACGCCGAAGGCGGCGCCGATCAGGCCGAGGAAGGCGAGCGGCAGGAGAACGTGCAAGCGAAGCTGAGACGCCATGCGGTTTCTATCGGCACTTCTTGCCAAAGGCTTAAAGGAGAGAGGGCGCCGTTCGGCGCCCTCTCGAGACATCGGATCGCTTCCTGCCTAGCAGGCGGTGACCGTGATGTCGGCCGACGGGCCGCCCTTCTTCCAGGTGGCCTGGCCGACGGTGCTCTGGACGCAGTACGAAGCGGCGGTCGCGCGGACGACGGAGACGTTCTTGATCCCCGCGTCATAGGACAGCTGCAGCTTCGTGAGGTGCAGGCCGGAGTACGTGTTGTGGTCGGCGTAGAACGCCTCCACGCCCGGGATCGACGCCCGGACGTTCGCCTTCGCAGCCGACACTTCAGCGCGGCTCCGGAAGGAGAGGTACGACGGGATGGCGATCGCGAGCAGGATGCCGATGATGATGATCACGACGAGAAGCTCGATGAGGGTGAAGCCCCCCTGGCGATCCTTCTGTGTGATCCGCTTGCTGAGCCTCTGAATCATTTGGTGACTCCTCCTTGATCGAGCATGGGCGTGCGGTGGCTCACGCGGAGATATCGGCCTCTCGGGCACGGAAGGCGTCCCCTCGAATGGGGGATCTTCCCTTGGCCCTTCAGACGAGGCGCTTCTCTGCCGATAGCACCGGGCGGAGGGAGCCCCAATGGATGGTCCTGGCACCGAATCTGCGACGACATACACGATCGACGACCTGCTCGAGACGATGGTCGCTCTCGGCGCGTCCGACTTGCACCTCGCGGTCGGCTCGCATCCGGTCATCCGCCTGAACGGCAGCCTCGAGCGGCTCGAGCAGTTCCCGCGCCTCTCGGCTGACGACACCCAGCGGCTGCTTTACCGCATCCTCTCGACCGAGCAGCAAAAACACCTGGAGATCAACCGCCAGATCGACGTCTCCTACTCGATCCCAGGCCTCGCGCGCTTTCGCGTCAACGTCTATTTCCAGCGCGAGAGTCTCGGCGGTGCCTTCCGCATGATTCCCGCCGAGCTGAAGACGCTCGAGGATCTCGGGCTGCCGACGCAGCTCCACGAGCTTTCGAAGAAACCGCGCGGCCTCGTCCTCGTCACCGGTCCCACGGGCTCCGGTAAGTCGACGACTCTCGCGGCCGTGGTCGACGAGATCAACCGAACTCGCGACGACCACATCATGACCATCGAGGACCCGATCGAGTTCCTGCACCGCCACAAGCGATGCATCGTCAATCAGCGCGAGATCGGGCCCGACGCCGTCAGCTTCGCCGACGCCTTGCGCGGTGCGCTTCGCCAGGACCCGGACGTGATCCTCCTCGGCGAGATGCGCGACCTCGAGACGATCTCGACCGCCATTACCGCGGCCGAGACCGGCCACCTCGTCTTCGCCACTCTGCACACGCAGGACGCACCCTCGACGATCGACCGCCTGATCGATGTTTTCCCGGCCGCGCAACAGGAGCAGATCCGCGTCCAGCTGGCAGCGACGATCCAGGGAATCGTCACGCAGACGCTCTTGCCGACCGTGGACGGGAAGGGTCGCGTGGCCGCCCTCGAGATCCTGCTCCCCGACGACGCCGTCCGGAACCTCATCCGCCAGGCGAAGGTCGAGCAGATCTACTCGGTCATGCAGACGAACACCGGCCGCGGCATGCAGACCCTCGAGCAGGCGCTCGTCGACCTCGTCACGCGCGGGATCATCACGCAGGAAGTCGCCATGTCCCGCTCGAGCCGGCCCGACCAGCTGCTCGGCCTCCTTCAGCGCAACGGACTCGCAACCCCCGACTCTGCGCCGGGAAGCCTGCGGGTGGCAGGGAGCTAGTCAACCGTGTCCAAGGAAACCGTCGGCCTCAAGATCGGCGCCTCGTACCTCTCGGCGGCCGCCGTCGAGGTGAACGGCTCCGCGCGACTCGTCCAGGTCGCCCGTGAGCCGATTCCGCGCGGGATCGTTGCGGGCGGCGAGGTCAAGGACATCCCCGCGCTCACCGAAGCGCTCAAGTTCTTCTTCAAGCGGCACGGCCTGTCGAAGCGCAATGTCCGGATCGGCATCGCGAACAACCGCATCGGTGTCCGGACGATCGAGCTCATGGGGATCGAGGATCCCAAGCAGGTGGCGAACGCAGTGCGCTTCCGCGCGCAGGAAGCGCTGCCGATCCCGGTCGACCAGGCGTTGCTCGACTTCCAGGTGCTCGGCGAGACCGTCGAGGAAGGACAGTCCAAGAAGCGCGTTCTCCTCGTCGTCGCGTATCGCGAGCTCGTCGATGCGTACTCGACCGCCTGCCGCGCCGCAGGCATCAAGCTCGCCGGCGTCGACCTCGAGGCCTTCGCGCTGCTCCGCGCGCTCATGCCTCCGGGGGAGCCTGCGGGCGAGAAGAGCGCGCTCGTTGCCGTCACGATGGGGTCCGAGCGCAGCACGCTCGGGGTCTCGGACGGCCAGTCCTGCGAGTTCGCCCGCGTGATCGAGTGGGGTGGGATGTCGCTGACGATCGCCCTCTCGCGGGCGCTCGACATGGACATCGAAGCCGCCGAGGTTCTCAAGACAAACATCTCGCTCGACGGCGCCGAGGTGCCCGAGGGGCTCACGCCCGAGCAGGCCGCCGTCGCGCGCGAGGCGCTCAACGGGGCGCTTCAGGGCTTCTCCCGCGAGCTCGTTTCCTCGCTCCAGTTCTACCAGAGCCAGCCCGACTCGCTCGGCATCCGCGAGGTCGTCCTCGCCGGCGGCACCGCGCGCCTTGCCGGACTCGCCCCCGCTCTTCAGCATCTGGTCGGCGTGAACGTCCGCGTCGGGGACCCGCTCGTCGGGATCTCGGTCGGTAAGAAGGTCAAGGGCGGCATGCCCGACCCGTCGCTCGCTGTCCCCATCGGCCTCGGAATGGCGCTCTAGGACACGCGATGGGCATCGACATGAAAAAGGAGATCAAGGTCTCCGATCTTTGGAAGCGGGGGCCGAAGGAGCCCAAGGCGGAGAAGCCGCCGAAGGAGCCGAAGAAGGCCAAGGAACCAAAGCCGCCGAAGGAGAAGAGGGAGCGCCGCCTTGGCCGTGGGAGGACGGAAAAGGTCGCAACCATCGAGGTCATGAGCGGTTTGCCCGTGCGCGACATCCCGCTCATGCGCGCCTTCAACCTCCTCCCGAAAGAGGAGGTGCGATCCGAGAAAGAGTCGAAGCCGAGCGCCATCCCGCACGTCATCGTCGCGCTGGCGGGTGTGCTCGTCTTCGGGGCACTCGCTGCTCTCTACCTCTCCTCGAGCGCGGCCGTCACGAAGAAGGCCGGCGAGCTCGACGAGCTACGCGGCGACCTCGCGAGCCTGCAGGTGCCCGAGAAGCAGCCGCAGGCACCGACTCAAGGGGCCAACATCGACTCCGAGCGCTCGGCGCGGACTGCCGCGCTCTCTGCGGCACTGACCGACCGCCTCGCCTGGGACCGCGTCCTACGCGAGCTCGCGCTCGTCCTTCCGTCCGATGTCACGCTGGCGACTCTCGACGCGACCGCGCCTTCGCCGGGCTCCGCAGGCGCTGCGACGAGCGGCGCGGTGAGCTCGTTCAGGGTGACCGGCACCTCGGTGAGCCAGGCGAGCGTCGCGCGGCTCCTGTCGCGGCTCCAGGTCGTCCCTGAGCTCCAGAACGTTCAGCTCGAGTTCGCAACGGCGTCCGACGACCCCGCGACGCCGGGCGTGAACTTTGCCATCACCGCTTCTGTGCGCCAGGGAGACGCCTCGTGAAGAAGCAGATCCCCATCTGGCCCGTGATCGGGATCGCCGTCCTGCTCGTGGCCGCGATCGCGTTCATGGTCGTCATCCGGCCGAAGCGCGCAGAGTCCGGCCGCCTCGACGAGCAGATCGCCGAGATGCAGATGAAGGTGAGCGCCGCTCAGCTCGCGTCCCGTCCTCAGCAACAGGCGACGACGATCAAGGTCGCCGATGTCTTCGAGGTCTCGAAGGCGATGCCCGACACAGACGACATGCCCGGGATCATCCTCGACCTCAACTCGGTCGCCGAGGCGACGGGGATCAGGTTCCTCTCGATCCAGCCGAGCGCGCCGACCCCCAAGACGGGGTACAGCGCGATCGGGATCACCCTCACCTTCGAGGGCAACTACTTCGACCTCACCGATTTCCTCTTCCGCCTCCGGAACCTCGTCACCGTCCGCGACGGACACCTGTCCTCGGCGGGCCGGCTTTTCACTCTCGACACCATGAGCATGAAAGAGGGGAAAGACGGGTTCCCGAGCATCAACGCTGGCCTGACGGTCTCCGCGTACGTCTACGGCGCGGCCGACCCGGCGGCCGCGGTCGTTCCGCCACCGCCCACGGAGGCGCCCCCGCCCCCGCCCGCCGACGCATCCGCAGGAGGTCTTGGCTAATGGCGTCCAAGAAAGTCCAGGCTGCCCTTCTCAAGCAGAAGGAAGCCAAGCAGAAGAAAGTGCTGTTCCTGCTCGTGCCCGTCTTCCTCGGGCTGATGGCGTGGCAGGGCCCGAAGACGTTCAAGGCGATCACCGGCGGCAACGCGCCGCCGGCCACCACCGCTGCACCTACGACGACCGCGCCAACGCCGGGCTCGGCTCCCTCGACGCCCGGCGCTGGGGCGGTCGTCCCTCCGAGCCAGCTTGTGGACACCGACGCGCCCCCGTCTCTCATGGATGGGCAGATGTCGAACTTCGGCGTCTTCCCCGGCCGGGATCCGTTCTCGGGCGGTGGGATCGCCCCCGGACTTGGCGGCGTCAGCACCGGTGGCACCGGCACCGGGACTGGCACGACCTCCACCGCCACACCCACGAGCGCGCGCTTCGAGGTCAACGGTGCCGCAGAGGACGTCTCGATCGGCGATCCGTTCCCCGAGTCTGACCCCGCGTTCACGCTTGTCTCCGTCACTGCGAGCTCGGCGATGATCTCCCTCGCGTCAGGCGCCAGCTTCACGAACGGCGATCAGAGCGAGCAGATCAAGGTCGGCAAGACGTTGACGGTCGTCGGAGACGACGGCTCGACGTTCAACATCAAGCTCGTCAGCACGAGCTAGCTAGCCTCCAGGGAGGCCGGCGTTTGCTCTAGGAGCCCGTGCCCTCGTCGAACGAAGCGCTGACGCGGGCCCACACGCGGTACGGGGACGTGTTGTCGCGGACGACGACGCTCACCAGCTTGACGAGCCGGCCCGCCGTGGTCCCCGAGTTCGTGATCTGCCTCCAGGTGATGTAGGTGTCCACCTTGTACGAGCGCCCGTCGGCGCCAGTGACCGTCTTCGTGGCGACGGCGTTCGTGCAGGGCGTCGCGCCGCAAGCTTTGACGTCGACTTTCTGGACCCACGACACAGTCGCGCCGGCAGAGTGCGCGGCCGCAGCGCCGTAGTACGAGGAATCCTTGTCGTTCAGGTAGCCGCGCTCTCCGACCACCCGCACGGTCCACGGCGTTGTCGTTCGGTCGTTCACGAGAATGAGCTCGCTGTCGATCTTCACCAGGAACGGGCCGGTCGAGGGAAAGCCCGTCCCGCTGGCAACGGGAATCGTCAGCTGGGACGCCGTCATCGCGGAAGTCAGTGTGGTCGTCGCAGCGCTGTCCGTCTTGTAGAACGTCTGCCCCGTGTAAGTCGAGCCATAGGTGCCGCCGACGACCGACGTGACGTTCGAACTCGCAAGTCCGATCGCTTCGTACTTGATCGCCCGGAAGTTTTCCATCTCCGAGTCTGCGATCGCAGCCGCGGTCGTGACCGTGCTCGCGCGGCGGATCTGCACGATGCCGGCCTGAAAGACGCTGAAGACGGCGAAGATGCCGATGAGCATCACGGTCATCGCCGCGAGAAGCTCGATCATGCCGAAGCCAGCCTCGCTCCGGGCACGCCGCCGCAGGTGTGAGCGCGCAAAAAGCACCGAGCAGAACATCGGCAAACCGTCGTTGACCCTCAAGGCGTGGCCGGGTGATGCCGATTTCACCGCTTGGAATGGCTTCCTACGCCTACAGGGCGATCAACTCCGCGGGCCTCGAGCTCGACGGCCAGGTCAACGCCCCTGACGCCAACGCGGCGCGCGAAGCGCTCCGCGTGCGCGGGCTCGTCGCCCTGACACTGGACGAGCAGGCCTCGAGCTCGGCCGGCTTCGCCATGGCCGTGAAGAAGGTGAAGCCGAAGTCGCTCCAGGTCTTCTCGCGGCAGTTCGCGACGATGATCGAGGCCGGTCTCAACGTCGTCACCGCGCTCGTGATCCTCGAGGAGCAGACCGAGGACAAGAAGCTCGCGACCGTCGTCTCGGAGCTCCGCGCCGACGTCGAGGGCGGGCTTCTGCTCTCGGAGGCGATGTCGCGCCACCCGCGGATCTTCTCCCGGCTCTTCATCTCGATGGTCGAGGCGGGGGAGGCTGCCGGAATCCTCGACGTGGTGCTCGACCGGGTCGCCTTCCAGATCGAGAAGGAGACTCAGATCAGGCGCCGCGTCAAGGGCGCGATGATGTATCCGCTGATGGTCATGGCCTTCGCCACGCTCGTCCTCATCGGCATGCTCATGTTTCTCGTCCCGATCTTCGTCGGGATCTTCGACGATCTCGGGGGCGACCTGCCGATGCTCACGCAGATCGTCGTCAAAGGGTCGAACGTCCTGCGCAGCTACTGGTACATCGTCTTCCCCGTGTGGGCCGGCATCATCTTTGGCTTCTTCCGCTTCAAGAAGACCGAGTCGGGCCGGCGGATCTGGGACCGCTTCCGCATGAAGATGCCGTTCGGGATCGGGGCGATCATCGTCAAGGTCGGCATGGCGCGATTCTCGCGGACGCTCTCGACCCTCGTCGCCGCCGGAGTGGACATCATCCGCTCGCTCGAGATCACCGGGACGACGTCGGGGAACAGCCTGATCGAGGATGCGACCGCGGTCGTGCGCGAGCGTGTGCACCAGGGTGTCCCGATAGCGGTGCCGATCCAGGCCGAGAAGATCTTCCCGCCGATGGTCTCGCAGATGGTGCGTGTCGGCGAGGAGACCGGCGAGCTCGAGAAGATGCTCGGGAAGATCGCCGACTTCTACGAGGACGAGGTCGACAGCTCGATCGCGACCCTGACCTCGATCCTCGAGCCGCTCATGATGATCGGCGTGGGATTGATGGTCGGCGTGATCATCATTTCCATGTACCTGCCAATGTTCAAGCTGCTCACGCTGATCCAGTAGCTCCGCGATAGCCGTGGGCCGCCGCGTACTCCTCGGCCACCGACTTCGGCACGCAGAAGGCCCACGCGTCCTCGACGAGGTCGCGCATCTCATCCTCGTCGAGCGCGGCGAGATCGCCGTGCACCCAGTGGTAACGCATGTCGTGCTCGCTCGGAAGCGAAAACTTCTCCGGCTCGGAATCGACGAGCGCCTGACGCCACTCCCTCGGGAACGCGAAGCCCATGGTCGAGCCGTCCTTCGAGAAGGCAAGCCAGACGATCCGGCCGATCCGGAACTTGACCCGGCCGCGGACGTAGGCCTCGCTCGACCGGGGCAGCGTGGCCGCGAATGCCCGGACTTCGTCCATCGTCACCACGCCGCTCACGTTACTGTCATCCGCACGCGAACAAAGGAGCCGGGTGGTGGGCTACAGCGTGGTGAACGTGGAGGAGATGGAGGGCGAGGGGCCTGGGGACGCCGTTCGCTTCGTGCGGCGGAAGCTCGGCGTACAGGCCTTCGGGATCAACTGGTTCGAGCTCGGCCCCGACGTGCGCGGCCACGAGCACAACGAGGTCGACACAGGCCAGGAAGAGGTCAACGTGATCATCGAAGGCTCGGGCGTCTACGAGGTCGAGGGCGAGACGATCCCCGTGCGCGCCGGCTCGTTTCTCCGCTTCGATCCCGGGACCACACGCTGTCCGGTTGCGGGCCCCGAGGGCATGACCATGATCGCCGTCGGCGTGCGCCCGGGGAGCTACGAGCCCCATGGGCCCTTCTGACGAGCACCTCGTCCAGGCAACGAGAGTTCTGCGGGCGCCGCCCTCAGCGGTCTTCGCGGCCTGGACCGAGCCCGCACTCCTCGAGCGCTGGTGGACCGGCGTGGGGGGATGGGTGGACGCGAAGGCCGACATCGATCTCCGAGTGGGCGGCCGCTACCACCTCTCCATGCGGGACGAGCGGGGCGCCCTGCACGGCGTCCTCGGCGTCTACACGGAGGTCGCGCCTCCCGAGCGGCTGGGGTTCACCTGGACCTGGGAGAACGAACCGAGCGTGATGCGCGGGAGCGAGGGGAGCCTGGTCGAAGTCGTCCTGCGCGAGGCATCCGACGGGACGCAGCTCTGGCTCACCCACGGTGGCCTCGGGAACACGCTCGTTAAGGACATGCACGAGGAGGGCTGGAACGCGCTCCTGACAAGCCTTTACGGCCTTTTCTCCGCCTAGGCTGCCGACCGCCGATAGCATCGAAGGGAATGGCAGAGCCTCGTAGCGCGCGTCTCGACGAAGCCGCCTCGGTGGAGGAGATCGCGCGGCTGCCGTATTCGCTCCGGGTGCTCCTTGAGAACGTCGTTCGCGCCGGACTCGCGGGCGAGGGCGATCCGGAGGAGGCGAGGGCGATCCTCGAATGGCAGCCGGGTGAGGAGCCTCACCGGGAGATCTCCTTCCGACCGGCGCGGGTCCTGCTCCAGGATTTCACCGGCGTCCCGGCCATCGTCGACCTCGCCGCCATGCGCGATGCGATGCGCGACCTGGGCGGCGAGCCGGCCCGGATCAATCCGCTCCTCCCGTCCGAGCTCGTCATCGACCACTCCGTTCAGGTGGACGTGTTCGGCTCGAAGATCGCGATCTTCAAGAACACGGAGCTCGAGTTCGAGCGAAACCGCGAGCGCTATGCGTTCCTGCGCTGGGGCCAGGCGGCCTTCGACGACCTGCGCGTCGTTCCGCCGAACACGGGCATCGTCCACCAGGTCAACCTGGAATACCTCGCGCGCGTGGTCGAGGAGCGAGGCGGCTGGGCCTTCCCGGACACTCTCGTCGGCACCGACTCGCACACGACCATGGTCAACAGCCTCGGCGTCCTCGGCTGGGGTGTCGGCGGGATCGAGGCCGAGGCGGCCATGCTCGGCGAGCCGCTCTCGATGCTGGTGCCCCAGGTCGTCGGCTTCCGGCTGTCGAGCCGCCTGCCCGAAGGCTCGACCGCCACGGACCTCGTCCTCACCGTGACCGAGGCGCTCAGGAAGCTCGGCGTCGTCGGCAAGTTCGTCGAGTTCTTCGGCCCCGGGCTCTCCGGGCTCACGCTGGCCGACCGCGCCACGATCGCGAACATGTCTCCGGAGTACGGCGCGACCTGCGGCTTCTTCCCCGTGGACGAGGAGACGCTCGCCTACCTGCGCATGACGGGCCGAAGCGACGAGCACATCTCGCGCGTCGAGAGCTACTGCCGCGCCCAACTCCTCTTCCACGACGAGGAGGTCGAGCCCTCATACAGCGAGGTCGTGGACCTCGATCTCGGGTCCGTTGAGCCAAGCCTCGCCGGGCCGCGCCGCCCGCAGGACCGCGTGCCCCTTCGGGAGGCGCGCGACTCCTTTCTCGGAGCTCTCCAGACCTTCGGCGTCGAGTACGGAAACCACGACAACGCGGTCGCGGAGACGTTCCCGGCCAGCGACCCGACCACCGAGCAGGTTCCCGGCGGGGATCGCGCGCACGCTCCGGAGCCCGAGCCATCTCCCGTTGCGGTCGCCGAGGTCGAGCCAGCCTCGGTGGAGGTCGAGCTCGACGGGACGCAGTTCGAGCTGGGCCATGGAAGCGTTGTCATCGCCGCCATCACGAGCTGCACGAACACCTCGAACCCGACTGTCATGGTCGCAGCGGGCCTACTCGCGAAGAACGCCGTCGAGCGAGGCCTCAAGCGCCGGCCCTGGGTGAAGTCGAGCCTCGCGCCCGGCTCCAAGGTCGTGACCGAGTACTACGACCGCGCCGGCCTCAGCGAGTACCTCGACGCCCTCGGCTTCGATGTCGTCGGGTACGGCTGCACGACCTGCATCGGGAACTCTGGCCCGCTCCCGGAGGAGATCTCGGCCGCGGTGGAGGAGGGCGGTCTCGTCGTATGCTCGGTGCTCTCCGGCAACCGCAACTTCGAGGCGCGCATCCATCCAGAGGTGAAGGCCAACTACCTCGCTTCGCCGCCGCTCGTGGTCGCCTATGCCCTCGCCGGCCGGATGGACCTCGATCTCACGAGGGAGCCGCTCGGCCAGGACGAGGACGGCAACGACGTCTTCCTCACCGATGTCTGGCCGAGCCCCGACGAGGTGCAGGAGACCATCGCTTCCGCGCTCCAGCAGGAGATGTTCACGCGCACGTACGCCGACGTCTTCACCGGCGACGAGCGCTGGCGTGAGCTCGATACGCCCGAGGGCGAGCTCTTCGCCTGGGAGCCGGAGTCCACCTACGTGCGCCTGCCGCCGTACTTCGACGGTATGTCTCCCGAGCCGGGAACCGTGGACGATTTCACCGGCGCGCGCTGCCTCGTCATGCTCGGCGACAGCGTCACGACCGACCACATCTCCCCGGCCGGCGCGATCAAGCCCGACAGCCCGGCCGGCCGCTACCTCACCGAGCACGGCGTCGAGCGCAAGGACTTCAACTCCTATGGGTCGCGCCGCGGAAACCACGAGATCATGGTGCGCGGCACGTTCGCCAACGTCCGCCTCCGCAATCTCCTCGTGCCCGGCAGCGAGGGCACCTGGACCGTCCATCTGCCCGACGGCGAGGAGGCGACGATCTTCGACGTGGCCGAGCGCTACCGCTCCGAGGGCGTGCCGCTGATCGTCCTCGCCGGCAAGGAGTACGGCTCGGGCTCCTCACGCGACTGGGCGGCGAAAGGGCCGAAGCTCCTCGGCGTGCGCGCCGTGATCGCAGAGAGCTACGAGCGCATCCACCGCTCGAATCTCGTCGGGATGGGCGTCCTCCCGCTCCAGTACATGCCGGGGGAAAACGTCGAGTCGCTGGGGCTCACCGGCCACGAGGAGTTCTCGATCACGGGAGTGGAGAACGGCGAAGCCGACGAGGTCACAGTCCGCGCCGACGACAAGGAGTTCCACGCCCGCCTCCGCGCCGACACACCGAGGGAGCGCGACTACCTCCGACACGGGGGCGTGCTGCCCTTTGCGCTGCGCGCGCTTCTCCGCGGATGAGCCGGCTGGTCGTCATCGCTCCTCTTCGGCCTGGGGGCGATGCCCGCGCCCGCGAGCTTCTCGACCAAGGGCCTCCGTTCGACCTCGCGGACTCGTCCTTCGATTCGCACGAGGTCTTCGTCACGCCGCAGGAGGTCGTGTTCGTCTTCGAGGGGACGAAGGCGGGGGAGACACTCAACCTCACGGCCGAGGACCCTCGCCTCTGGCACGCGGCGAAGGCCTGGGCGGACTGTCTCGACGGCCGGCCGCGAATCGCCCGCTCAGCATTTTCGTGGAAGCGGGACTCGGCGAGCGGTTAGGGTAGGCGCATGTTGTTGTGGCTCGTGTTCGGCTGGGCGAGCAACGTGCTCGGAATCTGGATCACGTCGCTGATCTTCGACGGCGTCACCTACGACGACAAGGTCTGGGTCCTCGCCGTCGCGGGCCTCGTCCTCTTTCTCGCGAACGCGATCATCCGCCCGATAGTGATCATCCTCACCCTCCCGGCGGTGATCCTGACGCTCGGCATCCTCCTGCTCTTCATCAACGCGTTCACGCTGTGGATCGCAGACAAGATCGTTCCGCCCTTCGAGGTCAGCGGCTTCTGGACCTACCTCGGGTCGGTGATCATCATCTGGCTCGTGAACATGATCGTGTACGGGATCTTCAAGCCGGAGAAGCGCGAGGCCAAGCGCGAGCTCACGGCCTAGGGGTGGACAGGCCGTTCTCTCACTCCTTCGACGTCGGCCACGTCGCAGAGCGGCTCGCGGCAGGGAGCGGCGGCTACGAGATCGTCCACGAATCGCCGGGGGTCGAGGTCGGGGTCTACGTCCTCGTCGCGCCAGAGCCCGACCGCCAGCAGCCGCACGAGTGGGACGAGATCTACGTCGTGCTCGAAGGAGTGGGCGTCCTCGAGGTCGAGGGCGAGCCGATCCAGCTCCAGGAGGGCGGCGCCGTCTTTGTGCGCGCCGGCGCTGAGCATCGCTTCTCCGCGTACGAGCGCCTCGCGGTGCTCGTGCTCTTCGACAAATCTCAGACCTAGCCGCCTCGGGCCGGAGGGCGGCGCTTACACGGTCGCGAGTCGCTCTTGCAGCCGGCCGAAACCGTAGGGAATCCACCACGCGGCCAGCCCTGCGGCAAGCGCCCAGAGGAGATTCACTTCGAACCCGATGACGCCGACGAGGAGCGCGAGCCCCCAATCCCGGACGGAGCGCAGATCTCGCAGCAGACCGATGTGCAGCAGGCCGGCGGTCGCGAGCATCCCTGCCAAGATCGGGAGCGGGAAGGCGGGCAGCACACCGGCGAGCCCTGACCCGAACCCGACGGCAAGAACGAGCAGGCCGCTGCCCATCACAAGCGGCGCTGCGGCCGTCCTCGCGCCGAAAGAATGGTGGGCCGTCAGCCCGCCCGCCCCGTGGCACACGGGCATCCCGCTGATGGAGCCGGCGAAGAGGTTGGCGGCCCCGAGGCTCGTTGCCAGGCGTCCGGGCTGGACCCGCTCCGCCTTGGCATCTCCGAAGTAGACGCGCGCGGCATCGGCCGTGGCCAGGCACGAGTTGGCGAACGACAGGGGTGCCTGCGGGAGAACGAGCACAGTGAGGGCGGTCAGAAGCACCCCCGTGTCGAGTGAAGGAAGCTCGAGCGCCGAAGGCCCCAGGGAGATCTCTCCCGCCGCCAGGACAACGGCTGTCACGGTGCCCACCCCGACCAGCGCCAGGGAGATCGCATAGCGCTTGAGTGCAAGCGCGAGAGCGACGACCGTCAAGCCGAGCGGAAGCGCCCACGCGGGGTCGAAGGAGTGCGGAGCGAACGATTTCGGGGGATTGGTGACGAGCCCCCAGGCGATCTTCAGAAAGAGAAGCCCAACTGTGAGCTGAACGCCTCGAACGAGGGCGCGCGGGAAGGCACGCGCGGCGAGGTCGACGAGCCCCAACCGCCCGGCGACGAGGAAGATCGCGCCCATGAGCAACGCGCCCGCGGCGATTTCGTCCGAACCGAGGCCGTTCGCTATGGCAATCGCACCGAACGCCTTGAGCGGCTGAACGGGCACGGGCAGGCCGTAGACGAACGCGACTGCGATGTAGAGCAAGGCAGCGGGAAGAAGAACCGCCGTCGCCGAGAGACCGTTCGAGACGATGAGCGCGACAGCGATCGGAACGAGGACGCCGAGGTCGGCTACCGCGCCGGCGAGCTCGCGTCGGTCCAACTGCACGGCCCTATCATTGCCGCTGACGTGTTCTTCCGGCAGGTATTGCACGACGACCTCGGCTGCGCCTCCTACCTCGTGGCGGACGGTGGCGAGGCCGCGGTCGTCGATCCCAAGTGGGACATCGAGGACTATCTCGTGCTCGCGGACGAGCACGGCTTCCGCATCGCGCACGTCCTCGAGACCCACAATCACGCGGATCACGTCTCCGGCAAGGGGCGCTTGCAGAAGGCGACCGGCGCGGTCATTCACGTGCCGGCGGGAGCCGGAGTCGCGTTCGAGCACGAGCCCATGGCCGACGGCGATGCGCTCACCGTCGGCGGCGTCCGCATCAGAGCGCTTGCGACGCCCGGTCACCGTCCCGAGCACACCGCCTATGTGATCTCCGATGAGGCGCGCGGCGAGGAGCCGTGGCTGGCCGTCACCGGGGATTCGCTTTTCGTCGGCGACGTGGCTCGCCCGGACCTCGCCGTCGAGCCCGAGGAGGGGGCGCGAGAGCTTTTCGGCTCGCTCAACCGGCTGCTCGAGCTCGACGACTTCGCGGAGGCGTGGCCCGGACACATCGGTGGCTCGCTCTGCGGCGGCGCCGGCATGAGCGAGAAGCCGGGCACGACGATCGGCTTCGAGCGGCGCTTCAACCGGCTCCTTCGCCTCGGCAGCGAGCAGGACTTCGTGCGCGAGCTGACCGGGCACCTCTCGCCGCAACCGCCGAACTTCAAGCGCATCGTCGAGCTGAACAAGGGACCGCTCCTCACGGACGCGGCCGTGGTCGAGCCCCTCGCGCCCGCACGCGTGAAGGAGATGGCCGACGCGGGCGTCCTCCTCCTCGACGGGAGGCCGACGCGCGACTTCGACGCCGAGCACGTGCCCGGCTCCGTGAACGTGACG
>Ga0307409_100000688_pt1 | contig 15012 bp, 11 predicted proteins | sample 322Ometagenome_2_FD_203888 | JGI IMG/M metagenome (GOLD analysis project Ga0307409, IMG submission 203888) | Maize rhizosphere microbial communities from greenhouse at UC Davis, California, United States - 322HYB-O-2 | ecosystem: Host-associated > Plants > Roots > Rhizosphere > Soil | place... | reverse complement strand
GCGCTCTCGAGCCCCGCGAACGCGAAGATGAGCACGATGGAGGTGCGCGCCACGTCGCCGGCGCGCGGCACAGCCGCGAGCGTGAAGTTCTCCGCGCGCACCGCGACGGCGCCCGCGAGCACGAGCAACAGGAGCGGAAGCAGCTTGGCGACCGTCGCGACGGCGTTCAGCCGCGTGCCCTGCCGCACGCCACGCACGTTCACCCAGCTCAGCACGAGGAACACCGCGACGAGGAGCAGTGCCCGCCCGGCCGGCCCGCCGAGTGCCGGCACGAGTGATCCGACCGCGTCGGCGAAGATCGTAGAGACGGCCGCGAGCGCGAGCGTCCCGACGAGCCAGAGAAGGACGCCGGCCAGAAAGCCGACGAAGGCGCCGAACGCCACCTCCACGTACGCATACGGCCCTCCGGTGAGCGACACGCGGGAGCCCGCCTCGGCGAAGCAGATGACGATCAACCCCATCACCAGCGCGCACACCAGGTAGGCGAGTGGGGCGGCGGGTCCCAGACCGCCGGCCACGACCGCCGGGAGGCGGAAGATGCCTCCGCCGACGGTGACGTTCACGATCGAGGCGGCGAGCGCCCAAGTGCCGAGCGCTCGGAGGAGTGCCGCGTCCGGCGCTGGCGACCCGCCGGCGGCATCGCCTCGAACGGACGGAAGGCGCTCGGCCTCGCCGCGATCGGCGTCGTCGCTCACGGCATCGCCCGGGCTGCCCCCACCTTCTCGCGCACGCTCTTGAACTCGGCGTCGGCGTTCCACGTCGGCACCGTGGGCGAGTTCGCGACGAGCATACCGAGTCGCAGCACGATCTCCGAGAGCTGGGCGGCGCCGCTCAGGTTGAAGTCGGGTTGGTATTCGTCGGACGGCTGGTGGTAGCGGTGCGTGGTGTAGTCCTCGCCCTGCGCCAAGCCCCACCCCTTCGGACGACCCTCGTAGTCGTTCCCGGCGCCGATCGACACGGCGGGCACGCCGGCGATGGCGAAGGAGAAGTGGTCCGAACGGTAGAAGTGGCCTTGCTCCGGGTGGTCCTCGGGCGACAGCCGCATTCCCTCGGGCGCGATCATTTTCGCTAGCGTCGGGCCCAAGGAGCTCTTCGTGTCGCCGAGCACGCTCAGGTCGCGCGTGCGCCCGAGCAGGTTCCCGCCGTCGACGTTGAGGTTCGCGACGATGCGCTCGATCGGTACGGTCGGGTTCTGGGCGAAATGGGCCGAGCCGAGCAGGCCGCTCTCCTCCGCCGTGACGAAGACGAAGAGCTGCGAGCGCTTGGGGCGCGGGCCCGCCGCCGCCGCGCGGGTGATCGCGAGCAGATCGGCGACCCCCGACGCGTTGTCGGCGGCCCCGTTGTAGATCGAGTCGCCCTTCATCCTCGGGCCGATGCCCAGGTGGTCCCAGTGGGCGCTGTAGGCGACGTACTCATCGCGCAACGTCGAGTCGCTCCCGCGCACCACGCCCACCACGTTTTCCGACTGCAGATGCTCGACGCGGTTGCGGAAGCTGGCGTCGACGGTGATGCCGGTGGACACGGGGCGGAAGTCGCGCGCCTCGGCCCGGCGACGCAGTTGGGCCAAGTCGACCCCGGATTCCCTGAGCAGTGACGCGGCGGCGCTGTCGGTGATCCAACCCCGGACGCCGAGCGGCGCGGGCAGCGACGAGTCGCGCGGGAGCATCCGCTGCTCCTTCGCCCAGCTCCCGACCACCGTCTGCCACGTGTAGCCGGCGCGCTCGGTGGTGTGGACGATGAGCACCCCCGCGGCACCCCGCCGCTCGGCCTCCTCGAACTTGTACGTCCACCGCCCGTAGTACGTCATCGCCTTGCCACCGAAGAGCGTCGGCTCCGACGCCGGCGCGGGCGGGTCGTTCACGAGGACGAGTAGCACCTTCCCCTTCACGTCCTCGTCCTTGAAGTCGTCCCACCCGTACTCGGGCGCCGTGGCGCCGTACCCCACGAAGACCAGCTCGCCCTTGGCCGCACTGCGCTCGGTGGCCGAGCCCGCCCAGACGACGACGTCGTGAGGATAGCGCAGAGTCGTCGTCGCCTTGCCGCTCGCCGCGACGCGGATCGTCGCCGAATCCGCGCCCACGACGTCGATCGGCACCTCTTGCAGGTACGAGCCGTTCACGCCCGGCTCCACGCCGGCGCCCCGGAGCTGGCTCGCGATGTACGCGGCGGCGAGTCGCCCGCCCCGCGTCGCGGGGGCACGTCCCTCGAGGAGATCGGAGGACAGGAAGTGAAGGTGGCCGTCGATCTCGGCGGCGGAAATCTGCGGTCGCCCGGTCTCGCGCGCCGCGGCGCTTGGGGCGGCGCCGCTCGGCCGCTGCGCCTCGGCCGGACGCGTGAAAAGGGCGGCCAGGCAGGCGCCGAATACCACGACGAGCAAGCGACGAGACGTGGGCGTCATTCGATGCGATACGGGCGGAATGGTTGGAAGGGGCTACTAAGTGTGACCGGCCGCGTCCGGCCGCGAAAGGGTACGCGACGGCCTGGCGCAAATCTTCCACTCCCGCGGGACCCACTCTCTACTCCTCAGGAGTCTGTCACCATGGTCCGCAGAGCACTCCGACTCGCGGGGGTCGCCGCCACCGTCGTCACCGTCGCCACCGTCCTCACCGCCGCGACCGCGCAGGCGCAGTCGCCAGCGCCAGCCGCTGACCTTCCCACCCCAGGGCTGCCGCCGGCCGCAATCGCGCCCGGCGCCGGTGCCGCCGGTGCCGCCGGTGCCGCCGGTGCCGCGGGTGCCGCGACGGTCCGTCCGGCGGCTGGGCCGGCACTCGAAGCGGCCAGCGTCGCGGTGCGGGGGCAGACCCTCACCCCCGTCTCCGCCGACTCTGCGGCCGCGCTGGTGCAGGCACGTGCCGGACAGGGGTTCGGCCAGAGCGAGATCCTGATGATCGTCGGCGGGGCGACCTTTCTCGTCGGTGCGATCGTCGGGGACGACGCCGGAACGATCATCATGATCGGTGGCGCGGCGATCGGCCTGTACGGGCTGTACAGGTTCCTTCAGGAGCAGTAGCCCGGGCGCCGTACGCGCCCCGTACGCGAGGCGCAGCGGGAAGGCACCGAGACGCTGGGGGCGCCGACGGATGGGCGCCCCCGGCGGCTACTCGGCACGCCGCCGAAGCAGGAGCGCGGGGCCCCCCGAACTTCACGATGCCACCCCGTCGGCGCTCTCACACCACCACCGCATCTCACGGTGGCGCATATCACTGCGTCACGGACCCTCGCTGCCTCAGACTGGTACCACTATGTATGGCGGCGCCTGGTCGAGGCGGGCCGCGCCCGGAGGGCCGATCGACAGGCCTGACCGAGCTGAACGTGACTTTCTCGGCCCCTTGGCCATCCTGTCGTATATGGCTTCGGCTTTTCGAAAACGGTTCGCCCTCGTGTTGGGCGGAGGCGGCCTCAAGGGGTTCGCCCATATCGGCGTGCTGCGCGCCCTGCGCGAGCGAGGGCTCGTGCCATCGGTTTACGCGGGCACGAGCATCGGCGCACTCATTAGCGCCGCACACGCCGGGGGGATGACCGTCGAGCAGATGGCGCAGCGCGCCCACGCGCTCCGCCGGCGAGACCTCTTCCGTCTCAACCACATCGGCATGCTCCTCGACCGGCTGCGCTCGCCGTCCATCTACGCGGAGGAGCCGCTCCGAATGCTGTGCGAGAGCGTGGCCCCGGCCAAGAACTTCGACGAGCTCCCCGTACCGGTACTCGTGAATACCGTGGACGTGGAGCGCGGCTCGCAAGTCGTGTGGGGATGCCCTGGTCTGCGCAACGTCCCGGTGGCCGACGCGGTGTACGCCTCGTGCGCGCTTCCCGGCTTCTTCCCGCCCGGCCGCGTGGATGGCCGCCTCTGCATCGATGGCGGGACCATCGACAACCTGCCGGTGAACATCGCCGCGCTCGGCATGGACGCCCTGATCGCGGTTGACGTCGGGAACGCGGACCTCACCCACGCCACCGACGTCCATACCGAGGGCTTCAGCGCGGTCTTCATGCGCGCCGCGAGTCTCATGATGCGAGCCCTGCAGCTTCCGCCGCTCGAGCAGTGGCAGGGCCCGCCGATGATCCTCATCCGCCCGCGCGTGGGGCACATCGGATGGTTCAGCTTCTCACACACCGATGAGCTCATTGCCGAGGGATACCGCGCCGCCTGCGAGGCCCTGGAGGGCTACGAAGCCTTCTTCGACGCCCCCGGGGGTGTCTATCCTCGGCGCCGCATGCGCGTCCTCGTCGACCGCGCGCGTTGCACCGGATGCGGCGCCTGCGTGGCCCTCGCCCCACGCCTCATGGCGCTCGACGCCTCGCGGAAAGCCTTCACGCTCACCAACATCGTCGAGTGGTCCCCGGCGGACGGCGACTTCATCCGCCACTGTCCGACGGGCGCGCTGACAGTGCAGAAGGTGGCGTGAGAGAGAGGGCCTAGGGTGTGGGGTCTAGGGTCTGGAGTGCTCCTCTAGGCCCTAGACCCCACACCCTAGACCCTCTCTCTCCAGCGCCAACCTCGCCAACCGCTCGTACGCATCCACCGCCGCCCGCAGCTCGCCGATCTCGACGTACTCCCCGTCGGTGTGTGCGACGTGGATCGAGCCTGGACCGAACAGGTACGGCCTCCCCCAGTTCGTGAGTGCCGGGATGTCGGTGGCGAACGCGGCTACCGACGTCGGGAAGCCCGGTACGGTCGCGAGGTGCACGGCGGGCACGAACACGCCGACGTCGATCGTCGCGCGCCCGTCGGCCCATCGGCGGAGGATCGCGAGCACCTCGTCCACCGGCGTGACGATGCGCGCCATGAGTCGCGCCTCGGCCCACGGCGCGAGCACGTTGTCCGCGACTCCGCCGGCCAGCCGTCCGATGTTGATCGTGGTGTCGCCGAGGACCGGGTCTCGCGGTAGGTCGAGTGCGTCGAGCTCCGCGAGGAGACGCACGAGGTCGGCCGTCGCCGAGCGGCCGAGGTGCGGGTAGGCTGAGTGGGCCGCCCGCCCCGTGGTCGTGACCGTGACGCGCACTGCGCCCTTGGTACCGACGGCGAGGGTGCTCTCCGTGGGTTCGCCGTTGATCAGTACGCGGCACGACGGCGGCACGGCGGCGGCATTGGCCGCGTGGGCTCCGTCGTGGGTCGTCTCCTCGCCTACGACGAAGAGGAGCGCGACGGGCACACCGCCGTCGCGGAGGCGCTCGGCCGCGCACACCATGGCCGCGGCGATCCCTTTGGCGTCGCACGCACCGCGACCGTAGAGCCGTCCTCCGTCGAGTCTCGGCGGAATGAAGGGCGGCACAGTGTCGAGGTGGGTGGAGAGCGTGACCGCCGGTGCGTTGCCGGAGGAGGCCAGGAGGTCGGCGCGTCCCTCGCTCACCGGGATGCGTCGGGTCCGCCACCCGCGCTCGACGAGCAGTCGTTCGCTGAGGGCGACGACGTCGTGCTCGCGCCCGCTGGTGGACTCCACCTCCATGAGCGCGACCGCCAGCGCCACCGGGTCCAGCGCACCGTCCGTCGACGGTCTGGCGCCGATCACCTCAGGAATCGCTCGGCCAATTGCGCGAGGCGCTCGTCGCCGTCGACCCGTGCCCGCTCGAGGGCCCGTGCGACGTGTGGCCGAAGCACCTGCTCACCCCAGTAGTACCCGGTCGCCACTTCCGCGCTCTCGGTGTCGCCCTCGCGAGCAGCCTCGAGTAGCGCGCGGGCGGCCGCCTCATCGAACCCCGGATCGTCGCGCGGCGGGAGCATCCACCGCCGGCCCGATCCCCCGGCACCAGCATCCTCGTTGACGAATGCGCGAGACATGAACAGCGAGTGGCGAGGGAAGAGTGGCGAGTGGCGGGTAATTGCTCCTGCAGTTTACTCGCCACTCGCCACTCTTCACTCGCCACTCTTCACTCGCCACTCTTCACTCGCCACTCGCCACTCGCCTTACTTCACCGTCACCGTCCAGTTGCCGTCCGCGCCGCCGGCGACGTTCGAGACGCGCACCTTGCCGGCGACGATGGTACCAGCCGCCGGGATCGGATCCAGCTTTACCGTCGCCAACAGCGCGCCGTCAGACGAGATTGTCGCCAGCGCCTCGAACACCGCCGGCAACGAGCCCGCGCTCGGCGCACCCGCGTACACCCCGCCGGTCTCGTCGGCAAGCCTGGTGAGGCGAGCCACGGCGTCCGGGAGCATCTGAGTGCTCTGATCGGACGCTGTGCCGAGCCCGACGGTGTGGATCGTTACCCCGTTAGACGCGGCCTCCGCCATGAGCGCCGCTTCGGCGGTCGGATCGTCGGGCAGCCCATCGGTGAACACCACGAGGATGCGCCGGTACGCATCGTCGGGCGTGCGGGTCGAGTCGATCCAGCGAACGATCTCGCGGGACGAGCGGTAGAGCGGGCTTCCATTCGAAACGGATATGCCGTCAAAGGCGGCGTTCAGCGTCGCCACGTCGTTCGTCCACGTCTGGAAGAGCTTGGTGTCGCTGAAGCCAGGGCTCGGGGCATCGACGCCGAAGCCGAGGAGGGCGGCGACGCTGCGCGTGTCGGCCCCGAGCAGGGCCGTCCAGAACTGCTGCGCGGCCGTGACCCGCCGGCGCTGCGGATCGCTGTCCAGCATCGACCGGGAGTTGTCCATGCTGACCGCGGCCGCCACCGGCCGCGCGTCGGGCGGCACCACCCTCGGCGTACCGCTCAGCGTAATCGCGGGCGCCGCCCCGGTGACGGACGGCACGATCGTGATGCCCTCGGTGACGACGCTTCCGTGACCGTTCACCGGCACGAGGGTGAGAATGAACTCGCCGCGGTCGCGCAGTGTCGCGGAGTCGACCTGGGTACCGACGAAGACGTTGACGATCCGGTTCGGGTCGGGAGGAGAATTGCTGTCCTTGCAGGCGGCCAACAGAACGAGTGCGGCGAAGGTCGCCGCACGGGTGGAAAGTGAGCGGGTCACCAGGGACTCTCCGACAGTCTGTGAGCGAAGGAACGGGAAGTGGCCGGTCCGGACCCTTGCTCGGGACCGGCGGGCTGGACGGCACCGGGCACGGACGCGGTGTCCGGCGCGGGTGCGCTCGCACATTGTGGCGACGACGACGGCGGGCACAAGGGCAGAAAGCGTGCCCCCTGCCGTTCTCCATTAACCGCCGTGGATTTCCGCCAATTCCCGCACTTTGGCGTGACGCTCGTCACAAAGTGGCATGTCCCCTGCCCCCCGACGTGCGCCCCACGACCACAGGTTGTTGCTACCGCGCCACACGAGCGGCCGGGGCATGTGCTAGATTCCGGCAGCCTGCGGCCACGCGCCGCAGCGGCTTCGCTCCAACGTCGCTCGACCGGCCCGCCCGACCGGCGCGACACATCTGCGAGACGAACGCATGACCCATCCCAACTCCTTCGGCAGCCGCGCGACGCTGAACGTCGCCGGGCGGCACTACGTCGTCTTCCGGCTCGACGCCCTGTCGACGCTGACCGGCGCCACGGCCGCGCGCCTCCCGTTCAGTCTCAAGGTCCTGCTGGAGAATCTGCTCCGCAACGAGGACGACGCGTTCGTGAAGCGCGAGGACATCGAGGCGCTGGCGACGTGGGACGTGACCGCGCGCCGCGAGCAGGAGATCGCCTTCCGGCCGGCCCGCGTGCTCCTGCAGGACTTCACGGGCGTGCCGGCGGTCGTGGACCTCGCCGCGATGCGCGACGCGATCACGCGACTCGGCGGCGACCCGACGCTCATCAACCCGTTGCAGCCGGTGGACCTCGTCATCGACCACTCGGTCCAGGTGGACGAGTACGGCACCGACGCGGCCTTCCTGCTCAACGTGGAGCGCGAGTTCGAGCGCAATCAGGAGCGCTACCGCTTCCTGCGCTGGGGGCAGCAAGCGTTCGAGAACTTCAGCGTCGTGCCGCCGGGCACCGGCATCTGCCACCAAGTGAACCTGGAGTACCTCGGCCGCGTCGTCTTCACCGACGACGTGCGGTCGGGGCAGGCGGGCCGCGACACACCCGGGGAGGGGACGCTGGCCTACCCGGATTCGCTCGTCGGCACGGATTCGCACACGACGATGATCAACGGCCTCGGCGTCTTCGGCTGGGGGGTGGGCGGCATCGAGGCCGAGGCCGCGATGCTCGGGCAGCCGCTGTCGATGCTCGTCCCCGAGGTCGTCGGGTTCAAGCTCACCGGCAAGCTGCGCCCGGGCGCGACGGCCACCGATCTGGTGCTGACCGTCACCGAGATGCTGCGCAAGAAGAAGGTCGTCGGCAAGTTCGTCGAATTCTACGGGCCGGGACTCTCCAACCTCGCGCTCGCCGATCGCGCCACCATCGCCAACATGGCGCCGGAGTACGGGGCGACGATGGGCTTCTTCCCGGTGGACGAGGAGACGCTGAAGTACCTGCGCCTCACCGGGCGCAGCGAGGAGAGGGCCCAACTGGTCGAGGCCTACTGCAAGGAGCAGGGGCTCTTCCGAACCGACGACACGCCGGACCCGGTGTACAGCGACGCCCTGTCGCTGGACCTCGCGACCGTCGAGCCGAGCCTGGCCGGCCCGCGGCGTCCACAGGACCGCGTGCCGCTCCGGGAAGCCAAGCAGATGTACCGTGACGCGCTCAAGGAGACGCTGGAGAAGGTCGGCTCGGTGAGCGGAAAGGCCGAGCTGGCCCGCGCCCACGCCGTCTCCGCCTCGCCGCAACTCTCGCCCGCGGCGGTGCCCGCCGCGCCGGAAGAGCAGGCGCACGAGCACGCGGGCGTGTCGGTGGAGATGAACGGGGAGAAGTTCACCCTGCGCCACGGCGCGGTGGTCATCGCCGCGATCACGAGCTGCACGAACACCTCGAACCCTAGCGTGATGCTTGGCGCCGGCCTGCTCGCCCGCAAGGCGGTTCAGAAGGGGCTCCGCTCGAAGCCGTGGGTGAAGACGAGCCTGGCCCCGGGGTCGCGTGTCGTGACGGAGTACTACAACAAGGCGGGGGTAATGCAGGACCTGGAGAAGCTCGGGTTCTACCTGGCGGGCTACGGCTGCACGACGTGCATCGGCAACTCGGGGCCGCTCCCCGAGCCCATCGCCGCGGCCGTGGAGGAGAACAAGCTGGTGGTCGCCGCGGTACTCTCGGGCAACCGCAACTTCGAGGGACGTGTCAATCCGCTCACCCGCTTCAACTACCTGGCCTCGCCGCCGCTGGTGGTCGCCTACGCGCTCGCCGGCCGCATGGACATCGACCTGAACACCGAGCCGCTCGGCGTCGGCACCGACGGGCCGGTGTTCCTGCGCGACATCTGGCCGACGCCGCAGGAGATCGAGGACGAGATCCTGCGCTCGGTCAAGGGCGAGATGTTTCGCGAGCAATACGCCAACGTCTTCACCGGCGACGCGGAGTGGCGCAGCCTCGAGGTCCCGACGGGGGACACGTACGCCTGGGACCCGCAGTCCACGTACGTGAAGAACCCGCCCTACTTCGACGGGATGACGATGGAGGCGCCCGGGGTCCGCCCGATCCGGGGGGCGCGCGTGCTCGGCATGTTCGGCGACTCGATCACCACCGACCACATCTCGCCGGCCGGCAACATCGCCGCCGCGAGTCCGGCCGGGAAGTGGCTCATCGAGCAGGGAGTGAAGACGCGCGACTTCAACTCGTACGGCGCCCGCCGCGGGAACCACGAGGTCATGATGCGCGGCACGTTCGCCAACATCCGCCTTCGCAACGAGCTCGCCGGCGGCAAGGAAGGGTGGTGGACGGCGACCGCGCCTGGCGCCGAGCCGCGCCCGATCTACGACGTCGCAATGGAGCGCATGCAGTCCGGCGTCGCGCAGATCGTCATCGCCGGCAAGGAGTACGGCACGGGGTCGTCACGCGATTGGGCGGCCAAGGGAACGCTCCTCCTCGGCGTCCGCGCGGTGATCGCCGAGTCGTTCGAGCGGATCCACCGCTCCAACCTCGTCGGCATGGGCGTGCTCCCGCTCGAGTTCGTGAACGGCGAGACACGCCAGTCGCTCGGCCTCACCGGCTTCGAGACGTACGAGGTCGAGGGCCTCGAGCAGGGGCTCGGGCCACGCGCCGAGCTCACTGTCGTCGCGCGCGGAGAGGGCGGCGAGAAGCGGTTCCGCGTCCTCGCCCGCATCGACACGCCGGAGGAGCTGAGCTACTTCCGCCACGGAGGGATCCTGCCGTACGTCCTGCGACAGCTCGTCGGGAGGCAATAGGCGAGCAAGAGCACCGCGGTGGCCGCGGACGAACGCGGTGACTGCCACTGCCAAGTAGCCGCGCATGCACGCGGCCGCCCGCGTTCATCCGCGGCTGCTTCTCGGTGAGCGATCAGCCCGACTCCGTGGCCGCGCCATTCTGCCCATCCTTCCGCGGCCCCGGCGCGCACGCCTCGATCTGCTCGAGCAGGTCACGCTCGATCGCCGCGGCGTCGAGGGGGCGGAGCATGTCGCGCAGCTCGGCGTCGTCGCCCAGCCGGTGGCCGAGGCGCGAGTAGAGGCCGGCGACGAGCTGCAGCGTCTTGGTCACCTCCTCCTCCATCCGCAGGTTGACCGCGAGGGTGACTTCCTCGCGCAACTCGGCGATGGCCGACTCGCGGCCCTGCGACATCAGGACGAAGATCGAGAGGAAGATCGCCTCGAGCGACACGACCATCGTCAGAAAGCCGAACGGGTACGGGTCGAAGCGCCGCAGTCCGAGCAGCCCTGTGTTCCAGGCGATCCAGAGGCCGAACCAGACCACGTGCACGACGAGGAAGGGCGTGGAGCTGGCCAGTCGCGTGAGCCGCTCCGCCGCGAGCTCGATCCGGGTCCGCCCCGCGGAGTGCTGCGCCTTGATGGCCGTGATCGCCCGGCGCGTGCCCGCGTGCCGCGTGCGCCGGTCGCTCAGTGGCCGAGCGACCGGGATCAAATACGCGCTGGGCTGCAACGTCGATCCCTCCACCTCGAGCGAAGCCCTAGACTCGTGGGACGATCCAGTCATGAGTGGCCTCCGAAGCGGCACGGACGGTGCGGCGAGGGCCGCGCACCCCGCATGCGGCGCGCGTACCGCGCATACCGCGCATACCGCGCGCACCGCCTACAGCGAGCGCCCGATGGGCAGAAGGGGGCGCAGCAGTGCGCCCCCTTCCGTACGGTTTCGGACAGTGCCAAAAGCGTGCCCGACGTTGTCCGACTCAGTACTCGGGGCGCTGGACGTCGACTGTCTTCCCGATGATCGCACCCGCAGCAGCGCCAGCCACGGCGCCGAGCAGCCCGCCCTTGAGGCGATCCTTCTTGGCGCTCGTGGCGACGCCGATTGCCGCGCCTGTGACGGCACCGATCGCGGCGTCACGCTTGGTGTGCGTGATTACCTGCTCGCGGGCCGGTGCCGGCGCACGGTAGATCGTGCCGGAGGACGTCGAGGCCGTGCTCACGCGCGCCGGCGCTCGGCGCACAGGAGCGGGCGCCCGGGGCACGCCGTAGTACGGCTGCGGCGCCGATGCATACACCGGCTGGGCGTACGCCGGAGGTGGGTAATACTGCGGCGCGTACTGCCCCGCGTACCCCTGCTCCTGGGGTGACACGAACTGCTGCGGTTGATAGGGCTGCGCCGAGGCGGCGAGCGCCAGGTCGTTCTTCAGCGCGTCGTCGACAGTCTGATTTCGGTCGTCGCGGCCGCACGCCGCGGCGAGGAGCAATCCGGGAACAATGAGAAGTGTACCGGTCGTGCGCATATCTCCTCCGTCGTATGGGCCGGCTTCGCGACCAACCGGTCCGGAGGGGAGGCAGGGGCAATGCCGCACGTTGCCCCTGGAAAGAACGACCTAACGCGGAATGCCGTCCTTCCGTTAGACGTGTGCTGTCCTCGGGCAGAGACACGGCCCAACCCGGGGGGGTGGGGGGCCCGGCCGATTGGCCCGGGGGGGGGGGGTGGGCCAGCTTTCGCCACGCTACCCATCTCATGGAGATCCGATGGACGGGGCAGCATCGCCGCCAGCCCGTCGCACCGTGGAGGCGATCTACGCCGCCGCGGTGGCCGGTGCGATGCCCCACCCCGCCACCGCGGCGGCGGTCGGCGCCCTCGAGCTGGCGCTGGGGCAGCCAGTGCGGTTGATCGCGCTCGGCAAGGCGGCCGCCGCGATGGCCGACGCCGCGGCCGCCGGGCTCGCGGCCCGGAAGGCGCGCGTGGCAGGCGGCGTGGTCGTCGCGCCGGAGGCGTGCCCGGCGCCTGATCCGCTGGTGACCGCCGTGGTCGGCGACCACCCGATACCCGGCGGGGCCTCTGCCGAGGCAGCGCGTCGGATCGGCGAGGCCGTCGCGCGCGTCGGGCCCGCCGACTCGGCGCTCGTCCTGCTCTCCGGGGGGGCATCCAGCCTCGCCGCCGCGCCGGTGGCCGGCGTGCAGCCTAACGACCTGGCGTGGCTTTACCAGGCGCTGCTCGGCGTTGGGGCCGACATCACTGCGGTCAACGCGGTACGCAAGCGCTTCGCCCGGTGGAGCGGCGGCCGACTCGCGGCGGCGCTCGCCCCCACTCCGATCGATTGCCTGATCGTTTCCGACGTCCTCGGCGACGACGCGGGCACAGTGGCCTCGGGGCCGTGCGCGCCCGACCCGCTGACGGCCGCGGACGTGCGTGCCCGCCTCGGCGAGCTCGGGTTGTGGAAGGCGCTCCCCGCGTCGATGCGACGGTACCTGGCCGACGTGCGTGCCGGCCGGGCGCCGGAGACGCCGAAGCCAGGCGACCCGGCGTTCGCGCGCGTACGTACGCGCGTGATCGTGAGCAACGCCGCGGCGCTGCGCTCGGCCGCGGAGCGGGCGCGGGCGCTCGGCGTTCGTCGCGTCGTCGTCGATCCCGAGCCGCTCGCCGGCGACGCCGCCGCCTGCGGAGAGCGGTTGGCGCGAGCTCTCCTGGCGGAAGGTGCGCGCAGGGCCGGCAGCGCGGCGGGCACGGTGGAGGCCACGTGCATGATCTGGGGAGGCGAGCCGACGGTGACACTCGGCGACGCTCACGGGGCGCTCGGCGGGCGCGCGCAGGAGCTCGCGCTCGCCGCGGCCCGCGCCCTTCACGAGGCGGGCGCCGGCGCTGCCGGCCTCACGCTCCTCGCCGCCGGGACCGACGGCCGCGACGGTCCCACCGACGCGGCGGGCGCGGTGGTGGACGGCGCGACGTGGGACGCCGTGCGCCGCGCCGGCCGCGACCCGGCCGCCGACCTTGCGGCGCATCGCTCCTACCTGGCGCTCGACGCCGCCGGCTCCCTCCTCCGCCCGGGGCTCACCGGAACCAACGTGATGGACGTGGTAGTTGGCCTGATGGTGGGGCGCCAGCGAGCAGGGAGCAGGGCGTAGGGGCTGTGGACTCCCTGCTCCCTGCCCGTCGGCCCACTTCCTGCGCCGGGCGGGCCAGACCAACTTCCGGGCGCTTCCGGACGTGCCGTCGCAGCCCCTCGCCGCTCAGCTCATGACCACGAAGCCGTTCACCGTCGGGATCATTCAGGACCATGCGACCGACGACGTCGCCGCCAACGTCGCCCGGGCCGCGCAGCTCGTGCGCGAGGCCGCCGCGCGGGGCGCGCGGATCATCTGCCTGAAGGAGCTCTTCAACGCGGTGTACTTCTGCAAGTCGCAGCAGTGCGACCGGTTCGACCTCGCCGAGCCGATCCCCGGCCCGACGACCGAGACGATGCAGAAGCTCGCGCGGGAGCTCGAAGTGGTGATCGTCGTGCCGCTGTTCGAGCGGCAGGCCCCGGGCGTGTACCGCAACTCGGCCGCCGTGGTCGACGCCGACGGCTCGCTGCTCGGCGTCTACCGGAAGATGCACATCCCCGACGACCCGCTGTTCAACGAGAAGTACTACTTCACGCCCGGCGACGGGCACATGGACTTCCACGGGGAGACGCCAGGCGCCGCCAACGGCTTCCGCGTCTGGAAGACGCGCTACGCCAACGTCGGCGTGCTGATTTGCTGGGACCAGTGGTACCCGGAGGCGGCGCGCATCACCAGCCTCCTCGGCGCCGACGTCCTGTTCTACCCGACGGCGATCGGCTGGCACCCGGCCGAGAAGGACGAGTGGGGGGAGGCGCAGGTGCAGGCCTGGCGCACGATCCAGCGCGGCCACGCGATCGCGAACGGCATCTACGTGGCGTCACCGAACCGGATCGGGCACGAGGACGAGCCGGGTACGAACGGCATCGAGTTCTTCGGCCACTCGTTCATCACCGACCCGTTCGGGCGCATCGTCGCGGAGGCGGGAACGTCGCAGGAGGTGCTCGTGCACACGTGCGACCCGAAGCTCATGGAGAGCGTGCGCCGCAACTGGCCCTTCCTCCGCGACCGGCGCATCGACGCGTACGGCCCGATCCTGCAGCGCTACATCGGCGTGGGAGCGTGACGGTGGACGACAGCTCGCGGAACGACGCTCCACGCGCGACGCTCGTCGCGCGGGCGTCGCGCGGTGGTGGAGCAGGTCGTGGCTGAGGACGTGGACGGGAGCGGCACGATCGGGCCGAGCCGCGAGCTCGGGCTGACGTCGGCGCGCCGCTTCGACCCGGCGCCGCACGTCGACGCCGGGAGCTCGCGCCCGTCGCTCGACCTCCGCCGGTCCACGCTCGCGCCGCCCCTCCGCATGCCGGCCGAGTGGGAGCCGCACGCCGCGACGTGGATCGCCTGGCCGCACCACGAGCCCGACTGGCCGGGCAAGCTCGGCCCCATCCCGTGGGTGTACGCCGAGATCGTGCGCGCGCTGCACTCGTACGAGCGCGTCGAGATCCTGTGCCACACCGACGAGGTACGAGTCGCCGCCCGCCAGCACCTCGACGCCCACGGCGTCCGCCCGGACGGCTACCGCCTGCACGTCGTGCCGAACGACCGCGTGTGGCTGCGCGACTCCGCCCCCACCGGCGTGCTCGACGCGGCCGGCCGAGCCGCGCTGATCAATTGGCAGTTCAACGCGTGGGCGAAGTACCCGAACTACGAGCACGACGCACGCGTCGGGCAGGCGATCGCCGCGGCGACTGGGTTGCCGCGGCTCGAGCCGGTGCGCCCCGACACGGGCGAGCCGGTGGTGCTCGAGGGCGGCGCCATCGAGACGAACGGACAGGGA
>Ga0307409_100000687_pt1 | contig 15037 bp, 14 predicted proteins | sample 322Ometagenome_2_FD_203888 | JGI IMG/M metagenome (GOLD analysis project Ga0307409, IMG submission 203888) | Maize rhizosphere microbial communities from greenhouse at UC Davis, California, United States - 322HYB-O-2 | ecosystem: Host-associated > Plants > Roots > Rhizosphere > Soil | place... | reverse complement strand
GAGCGCTCAGAACGGGTTTCTGCAGGGATCAGCGATGTTGGCGGAAGGAATCGCGGTTCCGTCCGGGAAAGTCGTCTTCGGGAAGTCCGCGAAGTAGCCCAGGCCACCCACCGGGAGCGGCGGCGTGGAGGGCATGAACGTCGTCGGATCCATCGCGAAATACGCGACTCCATACGGGCTCTTAGCGAACGGCGGAGTGCCCACCTGCTGGAAGGCCGTGACCGGTGCCGGAAGATCCTCGGTCCACGTTGCCCGACCTTCGGTGCCGCTGATCCCCGTCGCGGAGACGAGAATCTTGACGCGAGCCCAGGTGGCGATGTTCTGCGGGTACTCGATCTGCAGCGTGGCCAAGCCCGAGGCGTCGGTCTTGCCGGTGCCGAGGATGGACACCGCCACGTCGGACTTGCGTGGCTCGATCGCCGCGCTCCTGTTGATGTCTTCCGCGGCTTCGAGCACGCCATTGCGATTGATGTCCTCGTTGATGCACCCGCCGGCGTTGCGGAACGAGATCCAGCCCCCGGGCGTCGTGTAGAAGCCCTTCCAGTAGCGCTCCAGGTCGATCGACGCCGCGATGTCGACGTTCGCCTTCGCCTGACCCGACGAGTCGACGACCAGGATGACGAACTTGCGGATGTAGGTCAGGTCGGCTGCCGGGACGACGACCTTGTCGTTGCTGCCGATCGTCACCGAGAGCGGATCGGAAACCACGGTGATCGTGGTCGTCGCTTGGTTGGGACAGGTCCCTGCCGCGAAGTCGTTGACGTCGTAGCAGGCCCGGATCGTGACGCCGTTGGTCGGGCTTGCCTTGGCGCCGGGAATGTAGGCCGTCGTGGCGAGGCCGCTGTCATCGGAGTAGATGACGCTCGTGCCCGTCGAGAACGTGCCGCCGATGTTGTTCGGGTCGCCGTTCAGGTCGAAGCGAACGCGCACCCGGGGAATCGTGGCATTTCCCGGGCCGACGAAGAGCGCGCGGATCTCGGTGCGGTTGTCCGTCGACGCGGAATTCGTCGAGACCACGCTCGGATTGGCCGAAACCGAAGCGGAATTGATCGGTCCGACCGCAGGCACGATGCTTCCCGCGCCCGACTGCACGAGGACAGTGAGGGTCTTCGAGACCCCGCCTGCCGAGCCCACGATGTCGAGCGAGCCGGCGCTGCCGGGCGCCGTGTAGGTGTAGGTGTAGTTGCCGTTGACGTCGGTGGCGGCGACGGTTGTGCCCAGCGCGCCGGCGACGATCGTGATGGGCTGGTTGGCGATGCCGGCGCCGTTGGCATTGGTCAGCCGGAAAATGACCTGGTTGGCGGAGCTGCCCGGTGCGACGACGGCCGAGCCGGTCGCGGTGAGAGTCGAGCCGGTGACCGCGAAGGTCCTCGTCGCGGTGAGCGCGCCGCTCGTCGCCGTGACGGTGATGAGCCGATTGGAAGGATCGGCACCGACCGCGACCGTCGCGATACTGGTGCCATCGGACGATGTCGACGTCGACGACTGCGTGAAGGTCGCGCCGTTGTCGACCGAGAACGAGATCGGAATGCCGCTGAGCGCCTGACCGGACGCGGTGGTCGCCGTCGCCGTCGCCTTGACGGTCGCAGCACCGGTGTTCTGGATGCTGGCCGAATCGAGCGTCAACGTCAGGGCACTGGCAGTCACGCAGCTCGAGCCGCCGCTGCCGGACGCGGCGGACGCCGCAGCGCACCCCGCGGCGACGCCGCCATTGGCGAACGGCGAAGTGCCGGCGCTCCCGCCGCCTCCACCGCAGGCGGTGAGTGCGCCCACGACGAGCGTGGCGGCCAAGATGTTCAGCGACTTGTTCATGCGGTGTGCTCGATTGCGATCTGCGGGTGCGGAGGGCTCAGCGCGCCGCCGTGCGGTCGGTGACGACCTTGGGCGTGAGGAAGATCAGAAGCTCGGTCTTGGTCGAGCTCTGGGTGCGGGTCTTGAAGAGGTTGCCGAGGTAGGGAACGTCGCCGAGGAAGGGCACCTTGGTGATGTCCTCGCGGTCGTTGGACTCGAAGATGCCGCCGATCACCACCGTGCCGCCGTTCTCGACCAGCACCTGCGTCTTGACGTGCTTGGTGTTGATCGCGAAGCCGGCCAGGGTCGAGCGGCCGACGCTGTCCTTGGTGATGTCGACGTCGAGGATCACGTTGCCTTCGGGCGTGATCTGCGGCGTCACCTCGAGCTTCAGGTTGGCCTTGCGGAACTGCAGCGACGTCGCGCCGCTGGACGTCGCGACTTGATACGGCAGCTCTTCGCCCTGCTCGATCAGCGCCTTCTGCTGGTCGGCGGTGATGACCCGCGGGCTCGACACGACCTTGCCTTTGCCGTCGGCTTCGAGGGCCGAGATCTCGAGGTTGAGGAAGCGATTGGCGGTGGCGCCGAACAGCGACAGCGCGAAGCTCGCCGGGTCGAAGCCGTTGGTGCCGGTCGCGGGCAGGTTGACGAACGACGTGTCGGTCAAGCTCACGCCGCTGGTGGTCTGCAGCGTCGTCCCGGCAACCGCGTTCAGGTTGCCGCCGACCGCGATCCGGTTGTCGCCGGCGACGCTGTAGCCCGGCACGCCGCCGCGCACCCCGCGCAGGTCGACGCCGCCGAGGCGGACGCCGAGCGAGCGACCGAAACTGTCGTCGGCGATGACGATGCGCGACTCGATCAGGACCTGGCGGACGGCGATGTCGATCTTGGCGATCAGCGCCTGCACTTCCTCGAGCTTGGACGGGATGTCGCTCACGAACAGCTGGTTGGTCCGCGTCTCGAAGACGACGCTGCCGCGCTGCGAGAGGATTCGCGAATTCCCCTGGCCGCCGCCACCGCCGGCGGTCGACTGGCCGGTCAGGCCCTTGGCGATGTCCTCGGCCTTGGCGTAGTTGAGCTGGAACGACTGCGTGCGCAGCGGCTCGAGCTCGGAGATCTGCTTCTTCGCCTCGAGCTCGATCTTCTCCTTCGCGTTCAGCTCGTCCTTGGGCGCGATCAGGATCACGTTGCCCGACTTGCGCAGGCCGAGGTTCTTCGCCTGCAGGATGATGTCGAGCGCCTGATCCCAGGGGACGTCCTTCAGCCGCAGCGTGACGTTGCCAGTGACGGTGTCGCTGGTGACGACGTTGAAGTTGGTGAAGTCGGCGATGACCTGCAGCAGCGCCCGGACTTCGATGTTCTGGAAATTGAGCGAGAGCTTCTCGCCGGCATAGCCCGAGCCCTGGACCAGCTTGTTCGGATCGACCTTCTGCGCCCGCACCTCGAGCACGAACTGGTTGTCGCTCTGGTAGGCGCTGTGCTCCCAGGCGCCGCGCGGCTCGACCAGCATGCGAACGCGATCGCCGGCCTGCGTCGTCGTGATGCTCTGCACCGGGGTGCCGAAATCGGTGACGTCGAGGCGGCGACGCAGGTTGTCGGGCAGGCTCGAGCGGAGGAACTCGATGACCAGGCTCTGTCCCTGCTGGCGGATGTCGACGCCGACCTGGTTGTTCGGCAGCTCGACGACGACCCGACCGGCGCCGTCCGAGCCGCGCCGGAAGTCGATGTCGCGCAGCGAGAGCTGGGTGCGGTTGAGGCTTTCGGCGAAGCGCGTGGTCTGGCCGCTCGAGCTGGCGAGCGTCGCCGGCGCGTTGTTGTCGAGGGAGACGATCAGCACCTTGCCGTCGATCTGCGCGCGATAGCCGGCCGGCGCCTTGAGATTGAGGACCAGGCGCGTCCGCTCGCCCGACTGGGCGATGTTCACCGAGCGCAGGTTGCCCTGGTTGATGTCGACTGTCGACTTGCCGAGCCCGTTGGTGACGCCGGGAAGATCGATGGCGATCCGGGGCGGCGCCTGCACGGTGAAGCCGGCCGGCAGCGCGGCCAGCGGCTCGGTCATCTCGATCCGGATCACCTCGGAGCCGGCCTGCTGCGAGCTGTTGATCGACTGGATGACGTTCTGCGCGAAGGCAGGGAACGCCGACCCGGCCAGGACGGCAAGGGCCAAGAATCGCGAGCGCCAGCTGGTCATCGGTTTCTCCCAAATGCTCTTCATCGCGCCTTCTCCTGAAGCTGGAGGGCGCTGCTGCGCTCGATCCATTCGCCGGCCGCGTCCTGCACGATTTCGCGGTAAGACACGTCGGTCTCGGAGATCTTGGTGATCTTTCCGTAGTTCTGGCCCAGGTAGTCGCCTGTCTTGACCTGGTACAGCAGGTTGTCCACTCTGAGCAGCGCGTACGGTCGACCGCTGCGAGTCACGCTTCCGACCATCGCCATGCTGTCCACGGGGTAGGCCTCGAGCGGTTCCTTGCGGCGATTGATCTCGGCAGCGAGCAGGGAATTCGGCTGTCTGGCTTCCTGCTTGAGCGCGACGGTCAGCTTTTGTGTGCTGAACGGCTCGACCGCACCGAGCGCCGCGTAGGGCTGAGGATTGAATTTCTTCGGCGGCGAGAGCGGCTCGACATTCGGCCTGACCTCGCGCTTCTGCTGCTCCATCCACTGCTGCAATTCGTCCTGCTCGCCGGCGCAGCCCGCCAGGAGGACGCCGCAGCCGACGAGGAGCGCCGCCGCATGGCCGCGCGCAGACATGGCTTTGCTCATGGCTTGGCCCCTGGCTTCGCCTTGACCGCCGTCTTGCGGACTTCCTCGATCTCGGCCGGATCGAGATAGCGGTACGTGCGGGCGGTCGCCTCCATCGCGAGAACGCCCGACAGCTCCTTGGCCGCGACCAGGTTCATGTTGTGCAAGGTGACGATGCGCGACAGATTGGCGATGTCGGCCGCGAACGAGCCGATGTCGTGATAGCGGCCGGCGACCCGGATCGAGATCGGCAGCTCGGCGTAGTAGTCCTTGACGACGACCTGGCCGGGCCGGAACAGCTCGAACTGCAGGCCGCGGCCGAGGCCCGCCTGGTTGATGTCGGACAGCAGCGCGTCCATTTCCGCCTTGCCCGGCAGCTGCTTCTCGAGCTGCGTGACGTACTCCTCGACCTGCAGCTTCTGCTTGCGCAGCTCGCCGAGGTTGACCGCCTGCGCCAGCTTGTTGCGGTAGTCGGACTTGAGCGTCGGCTCCTTGTTGCGCTCGCCGTCGAGGGCGTCGTGCTCCGAAGACAGGATGACGAACCAGCCGGCGACCACCACGCCGAAGGCGACGGCGACGAAGGTCAGCGCCTTCGGCAGCAGCGGCCACTGACCGGGCTCGTTCGGATTCAGCCCGCGAAACTGCGAGGCTGCGCCCTCGAAGACCGAATTGAGGTCGACGTTGACGGTCTTGCTCTTGGTTGCCATGGCGGATCAGGTCTTCTTGGCGACGAGGGCAGACGATGCCGGCGCGCTCGCCGACGCCGGGATCGGCGCCGCGGCGGCGACCGCCTGCGACGCTGCCGCCGGTGTGTCCTGCGGACGCTTGACGGTCAGGCGAACCGAGAAGTCGAACAAGCGCTTCTGCTCCTTGTTCGCGCCCTGGATCGTCGCCGCCTTGCTCTCGATCAGCTCCGGCTTGACCAGCCATTCGGAGTTGTAGGCGGTGTTGCGCAGCAGCTCGGAGACGCGCTCCTGCGTCTGCGCGATGCCGGCCACGTTCAGCGTCTGGCCGTCCTGCTTGACCGCCGTGATGTAGATTCCCTCGGGAACCTGGCGGACCAGCTCGTTGAGGACGTGCACCGGCACGTTGCGGTCGATCTGCAAGTCCTCGACCGCCTTCTGGCGCGCCTTCAGCGAAGCGATTTCGGCCTTCAGGCTGGCGATGTCCTTGATCTGGATGTCGAGCTTGGCGATCTCGGCCTGGAGATAGGCGTTGCGCTGCTGCTGCCCCGAGATCAGCTGCTGGACGACGAGGTACCAGACGCCGGCGATCGTTGCGCCGGCGAACGCGGCCACCGCGAGGCCGGCAAAGAAAGCGATCTTCTTGCGCCGGCGCCGCTCCTCCCGGTGCGGGAGCAGGTTGATCATGATCACTGCGCAAACCTCCGCATCGCCAGACCGCAAGCGGTGAGGTACGACGACGCCTCGCGGCGCAGCTTCGCTTCGCGCACCGCCGAGCCCAGCTTCATGTTCTCGAACGGATTGACGACCATCGATGCGAATCCGGTGAGCTCGGTGACGCGGTCCTTGAGGCCGGGCAGCGTCGCCGTCCCGCCGGCGAGCATCACGTAGTGGACCTTGTGGTGCGGGGTGCTGGTGAAGAAGTACTGCAGCGCGCGGCCGATCTCCTGCGACAGGCTGTCGACGAAGGGGGCGAGCAGCGAGGTCTCGTAGTCGTCGGGCAGGTCGGCGGCGAGCTTCTTCTGCTCGGCCTCCTCGAACGAGAACCCGTACTGGCGCGAGATGAGCTGGGTCAGCTGCGAGCCGCCGAACGCCTGGTCGCGGTCGTAGAGCATCTCGTCGTCGCGCAGGACCTTCAGGCTCGTGGTGTCGGCGCCGATCTCGAACAAGGCGACCAGCGCGTCGCGGCCTTCGTTCGGCAGGCCGGCGACGACGCGGCTCATCGCCAGCCGCGAGGCATGCGATTCGATGTCGAGCACCGCGGGCTTCAGGCCGGCGGCCTCGGCGAGGCCCTGGCGGTCCTGGACGCGGTCCTTGCGCGACGCCGCGATCAGCACCTCGACGTCGCCGACCGAGGTCGGGCTCGGGCCGATGACGCAGAAGTCGAGGCTCACCTCGTCGAGCGAGAACGGGATGTACTGGTTGGCCTCGGTCTCGACCTGGACCTCGAGCTCTTCTTCGCGCAAACCCGCCGGCAGCATGATCTTCTTCGTGATCACCGCCGACTGCGGCATCGCCATGACGACTTGGCGGGTGCGCGTTCCGCTCTTGGTGACCAGCCGCTTGACGGCCTCGGCGACCTCGTCGAACTTCTCGATCTGGCCGTCGGAGATCCAGCCCTTTTCGAAGCTTTCCGAGCCGAATCGCTCGAGAACGTACTCACCGCTGCCGCTCTGGCCGAGCTCGACCAGCTTGACGCTCGACGAGCTGATGTCGAGGCCGATCATCGGTGGGTGCTTGCGGCCCAACAGCGTGTCGAGAAAGCTCACGGTGCCCCTTTTCCAACGTCGCAAAAGAGGCGCGCCGGACTGTTAATAAGTTACTTCGATGCTAGCAGTAAAGCCTTTGATTACCCAAGGAAAACACGGGTGCGCTGCCCCGTGCGCGTTGCAAATCTCACACGTGAAGGCTCGGCAAGATGCGTCCATCTGCAACGCGTTTTCGGGCCGTCGATTACGTCACTGATCGACCCTTGGACCGGCGCCGTCAAAGCTGCCCGAGGGTCGACTTTCTATAATGCGATCGCTCTCTCTGGACACGTGTGACAGATTCCAATTCGACCGCCGACCGTGCGCCGCGGCCGCGCCGGCAAGCGCCGCCAAGTGCGCTGCCTGGATGGCTTCGCGTGCTCGTCCGGATCGTCCTCACGCTGCTCGGTCTGGTGGCGTCGTCGGCGGTCGCGGTCGTGCTGGTGGCCGGCATCGCGCTCGCGGTGTCCTACCCCAACCTGCCCGAGATCGACAGCCTCACCGACTACAGGCCGAAGCTGCCGATGCGGGTCTTCTCCGCCGACGGCGTGCTGCTCGGCGAGTTCGGCGAGGAGCGGCGCAGCTTCGTGCCGATCCAGCAGATCCCGAAGGTGATGCAGGACGCCGTGCTCGCCGCCGAGGACGCGAGGTTCTACAAGCACAGCGGCGTCAACTACGTCAGCGTGATCCGCGCCGGCCTCGCCAATTTCGGCGAAGCGCGCACCGCCCAAGGCGCGTCGACGATCACGATGCAGGTCGCGCGCAATTTCTATCTGTCGACCGAGAAAACATTTACTCGCAAGATCTACGAGATGTTGCTCTCGCTGAAGATCGAAAGCCTGCTCAGCAAGGAGCAGATTCTCGAGGTCTACATGAATCACATCGCGCTCGGCCAGCGCGCATACGGATTCGCGTCGGCGAGCGAAATCTATTTCGGCAAGCCGCTGAAGGACATCACCGTGGCCGAGGCGGCGATGCTCGCCGGCTTGCCGAAGGCACCTTCGGCGAACAACCCGATCGTCAATCCCGAACGGGCGACGATCCGCCAGCGCTACATCATCGACCGCATGTACGAGAACGGCTTCATCAGCGCCGAGCAGCGCGAGGCGGCGCTGAAGCAGGTCCTGAAGTACCGCGCGCCCACGGAAGTCGCCGTGCACGCCGAATACGTCGCCGAGGCGGCGCGCCAGATGATCTTCAGCCAGTACGGCGCCGAGGCCTACACGCGCGGTCTGAATGTCTACCTGACGCTGAACTCGGCCGAGCAGACGCTCGCGTACCACGCTCTGCGCAAGGGCATCATGGACTACGAGAAGCGCCAGGTCTATCGCGGCCCCGAGGATTACATCGACCTGCCCGGCAACCGCAACGAGCTCGACGCGCGCATCTCCGAGGCGTTGCAGGACTTCCCCGACAATGACGAGCTGCGCGCCGCCGTCGTCACCGAGGCGTCGCCGAAGAAGGTCGTGGCGATGCTGCAGAACGGCGAGTCGGTGACGGTGACCGGCGAGGGCCTGAAGCCGGCGACCTCGGGGCTTGCGCCCAAGGCCAACCCGAAGACGCAGGTGCGCCCGGGTGCCGTCGTTCGCCTGATCCGCGGCGCCAAGGGCGACTGGTCGATCACGCAGCTGCCCGAGGTCGAAGGCGCCTTCGTCGCGATGGATCCGCGCACGGGCAGCGTCCGCGCCATGGTCGGCGGCTTCGACTACTCGAAGAGCAAGTTCAACCACGTCACCCAGGCGTGGCGCCAGCCCGGGTCGAGCTTCAAGCCGTTCATCTACTCGGCCGCGCTCGAGAAGGGCTTCACCCCGGCGACGGTGATCAACGACGCGCCGCTCTTCTTCGACGCCGGCACGACCGGCAGCCAGCCTTGGGAGCCGAAGAACTACGACGGCACCTACGACGGGCCGATGTCGATGCGCCGCGGGCTGGCGAAGTCGAAGAACATGATCTCGATTCGCATCCTGAAGTCGATCGGGCCCGCCTACGCGCAGCAGTGGATCAAGCGCTTCGGCTTCGATGCCGACAAGCACCCCGCCTACCTGCCGATGGCGCTCGGCGCCGGCGCCGTCACGCCGCTGCAGATGGCGTCGGCGTTCAGTGTCTTCGCCAACGGCGGCTATCGCGTCAACCCGCTCCTGATCAGCCGCATCACCGATTCCAAGGGGCACGTGATCAACGAAGCGCGGGTGCCGATCCTGAACGAGACGGCCCGCACCATCGACCCGCGCAACGCCTTCATCATGACGAGCCTGCTCCAGGAGGTGACCCGCTCCGGCACCGCGGCGAAGGCGCAGGCGCAGCTCAAGCGCGTCGACGTCTACGGCAAGACCGGAACGACCAACGACTCGCACGACGCTTGGTTCGCCGGCTGGCAGAAGAACATCGTCGGCGTCGTCTGGATGGGCTACGACGAGCCGCGGAAGCTGGGCGACCGCGAGACCGGCGGCGGCCTCGCGCTGCCGGTCTGGATCGACTACATGAGCACGATGCTGCGTGGCGTCCCGGTGCAGGAGCCGGCGCCGCCCGAGGGCGTCGTCAGCCTGGGCGGCGAGTGGTATTACGAGGAATTCGCGCGCGGCGCCGGCGTCAGCAGCCTCGGCCTCGAGGACAAGCCGGCGCCGACGCAACCGACCGACGAGGAGCGCAACAGCATCCTCGACCTGTTCCGCCGCTGAGACGGCGGCGAGCGATCGTCAAGGCAGAAAGCGCAGCGGCCGCCCGCCGTGCGCACTGGCGCATTCCGACAGCACGTCGAACAGCTCGCGACCGTCGCGGTCGATCCAGCGCTCGCCGATCGCGCGGAAGTGATAGCCGCCCGAGCCAGCGGCGAGCCACAGCTCGTGCAGCGGCGGCTGGGTGTTGAGCACCACCTTGCTGCCGTTCGGGAACGCGAGCTCGAGCAGGCCGCCGGTCCGGCTCGCGTCGATGTCGATCACGTCGTCCTGGAGGAAGCGGTCGGTGGCGGCTTCGACGGCGGCGAGGACGGCGCTGGCGCGTCGGTCGTACTCGACGTCGGACAAGTCGTCGTGGCGAAGCGGAGCGTTACTCACGGTCGATAATCAGGACATGGCGAGGTGCTTCGGCAGTGTAGTGGCGGCGGCTGCACGGACGCTCGGCGCGGCCGCGTTCGCCATGCTCGCTGCATGCGGGCAAAAGGGCCCGCTGATCGGGGTCAAGCCGGCGCCGCCGCCGGTCGTCTCGGACATCGCCCCGGACGCCGCGATCGCCGTTCCCGCGGCAGTGCCGGCGTCGGCTCCGGCCTCCCGCTGATGGACCTCCCGGGCGGCCCAGACATCGCCGAGCGCGACGGCCAGCTCTTCGTCGAAGGCGTCGCCGCCGCCGACCTGGCGCGCCGCTTCGGCACGCCGCTTTACGTCTATTCGACCGCGGCGATGGCGCGCGCCCTGGCCTCCTACCAGCGCGTCCTCGCCGCGCGCAACCACCTGCTGTGCTACGCGGTGAAGGCGAACTCGAGCCTCGCCGTCCTGCAATGGTTCGCCGAGCGCGGCTGCGGTTTCGACATCGTCTCGAGCGGCGAGCTGGAGCGCGTCCTCGCCGCCGGCGGCGATCCGGCGCGGATCGTCTTCTCCGGCGTCGGCAAGACGCGCGCCGAGATGGCGCGCGCGCTCGCGCTCGACGTCCTTTGCTTCAACGTCGAAAGCGTCGGCGAGCTCGAGCTGCTGAGCGAGGCCGCGGCCGAAGCCGACCGGCGCGCCCGCGTCAGCCTGCGCGTCAACCCCGACGTCGATCCGAAGACACATCCCTACATCTCGACCGGCTTGCGCGCCACCAAGTTCGGCATCGCCCACGGCGACGCACGCGCCGCCTTCGCGCTCGCAAGGCGGCTGCCCGCGCTCGAGGTCGTCGGCATCGACTGCCACATCGGCTCGCAGATCGTCGACGCCGAGCCCTATGTCGACGCGCTCGACCGTCTGCTCGACCTCGTGGACGCGGTCGAGGCCGACGGCATCCCGCTCACCCACATCGACATCGGCGGCGGGCTCGGCATCGCCTACCGCGACGAGTCGCCGCCCGATGCGGGCACCCTCGTCGCACGGCTGCTGGCGCAGGTCGACGCGCGCGGCCATGGCGGCAAGAAGATCGTTCTCGAGCCCGGCCGGTCGCTGGTCGGCAACGCCGGCATCCTCGTCAGCGAGGTGCTCTACCTGAAGCGGGGCGACGAGCGCAACTTCTGCATCGTCGACGCGGCAATGAACGACCTCATGCGCCCGGCGATGTACGACGCCTGGATGCGAGTCGTCGAATGCCAGCGGCGCGACCTGCCCGTCGCGACGTGGGACGTCGTCGGCCCGGTCTGCGAGTCGGGCGACTGGCTCGGCCGCGGTCGCCGCCTCGCCGTCGCGCCGGGCGACTTCGTCGCCGTTCTTTCGGCCGGCGCCTATGCGATGAGCATGGCGAGCAACTACAACACGCGGCCGCGCGCCGCCGAGGTGCTCGTCGCGGGCAGCGACGCCTGGCTGATCCGCGAGCGCGAGACGGTCGCCGACCTGATGCGCGGCGAGCACCTGCTGCCCGACGGCGCCCGGCGAACGCCCTGACCGCCCGCCGCGGCGCGGCCGGCGCTCAGATGCGCCGTTCCTCGACCGCGTGGCAGGCGACGCGGACGCGGTCCAGCGCGAGCAGCGCCGGCCGCTCGATGCGACAGCGCTCGTTCGCGTGCGGGCAGCGCGGATTGAAGGTGCAGCCCGGCGGCGGCTGGAGCGGGTTGGGCACCTCGCCGTGCACCGGCGTGCGCGAGCGGCCGCTCATGTGAATGTCCGGAATCGCATCGAGCAGCATGCGCGTGTAGGGATGGCGCGGGCGCGCGAACAGCGTCGCCTTGTCGGCAAGCTCGACGATCCGGCCGAGATACATGACGCCGACCTCGTCGGCGACGTGGCGGACGACCGCGAGGTTGTGCGAGATGAAGAGATAGGTCAGGCCGCGCTTGGTCTGCAGGTCCTTCATGATGTTGAGGACCTGCGCCTGGACCGAGACGTCGAGCGCCGAGGTCGGCTCGTCGCAGACGAGGAACTCCGGCTCGGTCGCGAGCGCGCGCGCGATCGAGATCCGTTGCCGCTGGCCGCCGGAGAACTGGTGCGGGAACTTCTCCGCGTCGACCTGGGCGAGGCCGACCGAGGCGAGCAGCTCGCCGACGCGGACGACGATGCTGCGCTTCGCGTCGCGACTGTTTGCCGCCGCTGCACCGCCGGCGGCGCCGTGCTCGCGCAGAGGCTCGGCGACGATGTCTTTTACTTTCCAGCGCGGATTCAGGCTCGCGTACGGGTCCTGGAAGATCATCTGCATGCGCCGGCGGATCGATGCCGGGCGACGCGTCGCGCCCGCCTCGACCCCGTCGTAGACGACCCGGCCGCGGGTCGGCGCGTAGAGGCCGACGAGCAGGCGCGCGACGGTGCTCTTGCCGCAGCCGGATTCGCCGACCAGGGCGAGCGTGCGGCCGCGCGCGATCTGGAAGCCGACATCGTCGACGGCGTGGACGAACTGGCGGGGCTTGCGCTCGGCGACGCGGTTCAGCCACGGCAGCGAGACGTCGAAGGTCTTGGCGAGCCCTTCGACCTGGACCAAGGGCAGAGTCACGCGGCCGCCCGCATGGCAGGGGCGTGCAGCCAGCACGCGGCGCGCGTTGCGCCGGCAGCCATCAGCTCGGGCCTGAGCGTCGTGCACGGCTCGAACGCGTGGGGACAGCGCGGGTTGAAAGCGCAGCCGGACGGAATCGCGTCCAGGCGCGGCATCGCGCCGTCGATCTGGAGCAGGCGCGCACGGTCCTCGTCCATCGCCGGGATCGACCCCATCAGGCCGACGGTGTAGGGATGCGCCGGCGCATGGATGACCGAAGCGACGGGCCCGATCTCGACGATCCTGCCGGCATACATGACGGCGACGCGGTCGCAGGTCTCGGCGATCACGCCCATGTCGTGGGTGACGAGCATGACTGCGGCGCCGTGCTCCTTGCAGAGGCGCTTGAGCAGCGAAATGATCTGCGCCTGGATCGAGACGTCGAGCGCGGTCGTCGGCTCGTCGGCGACGATCAGGCGCGGCTCGCCCGCGAGCGCGAGGGCGATGACGACGCGCTGTCGCATGCCACCGGAGAACTGGTGCGGGTACTGCTCGAGACGCTCTTCCGCGGCCGGGATGCCGGTTTCCTGCAGCAGCCGGACGGCGCGCCGGCGCGCATCGGCGGCGCCGAGCGAAAGATGCGTCTGGATCGTTTCGATCAGCTGTTGGCCGACCGTGTAGAGCGGGTCGAGCGAGGTGAGCGGATCCTGGAAGATCGCGCCGATGTGGCGGCCGCGGACCTTGCGCATCTGCTCGTACGGGAGGTTGTCGATGCGGGCGCCGTCGAATCGAATCTCGCCGCCGACGATCCGCCCCGGCGGGTCGAGCAGGCCGATGATCGAAGCGCCGGTCAGCGACTTGCCCGCACCGGACTCGCCGACCACGCCGAGGATCTCCCCAGGCGCGATCGAGAACGAGACATCGTCGAGCGCAAGCAGCCGGCCGCTGCGGCCCAGGAACTCGACGCGCAGGTGGTCGACTTCGAGGAGCGGCGACGGCATCCGCTAGCTTCGGGGGGGTGGGGTGCAGCCGCCGACTGGTTCTTCGTAGTCGACGCGGACGGTGAAGTCCGAGGCCAGCCGGTTCGGCCGAACCGCGACCAGGTAGTAGCGCGTGCACGGCCGGACGTCGAGCGAGATCTCGCGCTCCTCGCCGAGGTGAGCCGCCGCGCCGGGCGGGCCCTGCACGGCGATCTTGCGCAGGCCAGGGTCGACGAGGACCGGCCGAAACGGCGTGTCCTTGCCGTCGACACGCACGATCGTCACCGGGTAAGTGTCGATTGGCGCTCGCTGGTAACGCGTCCCGTAGAGCTGCGAGTAGTGATAGTCGGTGCTCGCACACGCGGCCAGAGCAACGATGCCGAGCGCGGCGGCGGTGCGGCAGAGAGACTTCTGGACAGGGCGCATGGTCGTCTCCTTTCGAGTGGGCGTCTGCCTTTGGACGGTCAGCGCAGGCGCGGGTTCAACGCGTCGCGCAGCCAGTCACCGAACAGATTGATGCTGAGCGCGATCAGCACTAGTGTCGCACCAGGAAAGATGACGAGCCACCAGGCACCGCTGAAGAGCTGCTTGTTGCCCTCGTTGATGAAGGTGCCGAGGGACGGCGACGTCGGCGAGACGCCGACGCCGAGAAACGACAGCGTCGCCTCGGCCAGGATGGCGACTGCGACCTGGATCGTCGACAACACGAGCACCGGCCCCATGACGTTGGGCAGGACGTGGCGCCGCATGATCCGGAACGCGGGCACGCCGATCACGCGCGCCGCCTGCACGTATTCTTTGTGCCGCTCGACCATCGTCGAGCCGCGCACCGCGCGTGCGTACTGGACCCAGCCCGGCAGCGCGATCGCGACGATGACGACGCCGAAGGCGAGCAAGTCGTTGGCGTTCGGGAAGAGCGCGTGGCCGACCCCGGCGAAGAGGAGCGCGATCAGGATCGACGGGAACGACAGCATGACGTCGCAGATCCGCATGATCAGCGCGTCGATGCGGCCGCCGACGTAGCCCGACAGCAGGCCGAGGCCGACGCCGATCAGGAGCGACAGCAGCACCGAGGCGCCGCCGACGAAGAGCGAGATGCGGGCGCCGAACATCAGCGCCGAGAGAACGTCGCGGCCTTGCTCGTCGGTGCCGAGCGGGTACTTGGCCGTGCCGCCCGCCATCCACGCCGGCGGCAGCATCGAATCGCTGAGCTCGAGCGTCGCCAGGTCGAAGGGGTCGTGCGGTGCGATGACGTTGGCAAACAGCGCCGCGGCCAGACAGAGCATCGCGGCCGCCGCCGCGGCGATCGCCATCGGCGAGCTGCGGAAGGAGTGCCAGACGTCGCCGTCGAGGAATCGCGCCCAGCGCCCGGGCGTCGGCGCGACCGGCCGCGCCGCCGGGGTGACGTCGCGCCGCTCGGGCGCCACGTTGCCGCCGGCCGGCGCCAGCGCGCTCGCGTCTCCTACTTGGACTTCAACGTGATCCACTCGAGGACTTCAACGTGATCCACTTGAAG
>Ga0307409_100000685_pt1 | contig 15043 bp, 11 predicted proteins | sample 322Ometagenome_2_FD_203888 | JGI IMG/M metagenome (GOLD analysis project Ga0307409, IMG submission 203888) | Maize rhizosphere microbial communities from greenhouse at UC Davis, California, United States - 322HYB-O-2 | ecosystem: Host-associated > Plants > Roots > Rhizosphere > Soil | place... | reverse complement strand
GCGGAGTCCATCTTCGGATCGATGCTCGCTGAGGAGCAGGTGCCGGTGATTACCGGTCGGCTGGACCTCGACGACGGGGTGGTGATGAGCGGCGGAAAGATCAACCGGCTGAAGCTCGAGGATGGCCGTGAGTTCGCAGGGAAGATGTACATCGACGCGAGCTATGAGGGCGACTTGATGCCCGGTGCGGGCGTGACGTTTACTGTCGGCCGCGAGGCGAATGCGACGCATGGCGAAACTTACAATGGCATCCAGGCCGCGAGAGCGACGAAGAACCAACTTCGCGACGGGATCGATCCCTATGTGACGCCCGGTAACGCGGCGAGCGGCCTGTTGCCGGGTGTGAATGCCGATGCAGGTGGTGCCGATGGCAGCGCAGACAGCCGGCTCCAGGCCTATTGCTTCCGCATGGTGCTCACGGATGTGGCGGCGAATCGCGTGGCGGTGGCCCAGCCGCCCGGATACCATGAGGCGGACTATGAGCTGCTGTTTCGCTCGATCGATGCGGGGCAGACCTCGGGCTTCTTCAAGCTCGACCTGATGCCGAACCGCAAGACCGACTCTAACAACAGCGGCGGCATCTCGACCGACTTCATCGGCAAGAACTACGGCCCCGGCTGGAACTGGGCGACGCTCAATCACGACGAACGCGTCGCGCTCGCCAAGCAGCACGAGAATTGGCAGCGCGGTCTCCTGTGGACGCTGCAGAATCACCCGCGGGTGCCGGCTTCGATCCGCAATGCCTATGCGGCGTGGGGATTGCCCGCTGACGAGTTCACCGACAATGGCAACTGGCCGTGGCAGCTCTACGTTCGCGAGGCGAGACGCATGGTCTCCGACTACGTGATGAAGCAGGATCACTGCAGCGGCGAAGTGGTGGCGCCGGATTCCATCGGTCTCGCCGCTTACGCGATGGATTCGCATCACGTGCAGCGCCACGTGAAGGACGGGAAGGTGAAGAACGAGGGTGACGTGCAGATGCCGGTGGGGAATCCCTACCCGGTCTCCTACCGGTCCATCGTGCCAAAGACAGGCGAGTGTCAGAACCTGCTGGTGCCGTGGAGCCTCTCTGCCAGCCACATGGCCTTCGGCTCGATCCGCATGGAGCCGGTCTTCATGATTCTCTCCCAGTCCGCCGCTATCGCCGCGGACCTGGCGCTCGATGGGAATCTTTCCGTGCAGCAGGTTCCCTACACGCAGCTTCGTCCGGCGTTGCTCGCCGCAAGCCAAGCACTCGGGGAGCCGGCAGTTGCTTCGCCGACTGTGGTGGTGGATAACGCCGATACCGCGCTGGTCGCCGTGACCGGCGCATGGACTTCGGGAAACAGCACCGCAGGATTCATCGGGGAGGATTACTTGCATGATGGCAACACGGGGCAGGGAACCAAGCAGGTCGCTTACACCCCACCGGCCGGGACGACCGGCATGCAGCGGGTGTTCCTCCGCTGGACCTCGCACACGAACCGCGCGTCGAATGTGCCGGCGCAGATTCTTCACGCCGGCGGAACTACTACGGTCACCGTGGATCAGAAGAACAATGGCGCGAAGTGGAACCTGCTGGGTCACTTCAGCGGCGTGCAGAAGGTGATCGTGAAGACCACCGGTGCGAATGGCTATGTCATCGCGGATGCCGTCGGCTTTTCCACGGTGGGAGTGAATGACGACAGCGACTTCGACGGGATGAGTGACCTGCGAGAGCTCGAGCTCGGCTTGGATCCGTTTTCATCCGACACGGCGTTCATCGATGCGGTGAAGCAGCATCCGGAATACTTCGACCTTCATTCGACCGGGGAGATCCACGATCTGCGGATCGCCCGGGCGGGATACACGCCGGGATTTTTCGGCTTCAAGATCGAAGGCGGAGCGACTTGGGAAGTTTTCGAGGATTTCCAGCTCGCAGTCCCGCAGGATGGGTCGCGGAAATTCTACCGCGTGGCTTTGCAGACGGAGCCCGCGGCCTTGGTCACTGCTCTCGCCGCCGGGCAGCCCCGCAAGGTGGTCGTCTACGGCACCAGCCTCACGGCGAATGGCGCGTGGGTTAGCCAGATGAGCCAGTGGCTGTCCGCGAAGTACCCCAGCTTGCTGACGGTGATCAACAGCGGCCTGAGTGGAAAGAACTCCGCGGAAGGCCTGGCCCAGCTTCAGACGAAGGTGCTGGCTCATCATCCGGACACGGTCTTCATCGAATTCGCGATGAACGATGCCTTCCTCTACAGCGATGGCACGCCTCAGCTCAGCGTGGAGCAAGCGCGGACGAACCTGAACGCGATGATCGACGCGATCCTGGCGCAGAATCCGCAGGCGGAGATCATCCTGCAGACGATGAACACGGTCTGGAACTCGCCGACCGGCAGCAATCAGTCTGCTTCACTGCGTCCGAATCTCGCCGCCTACTACGAGATGTATCGTAGCGTCGCCGCCACGCGCGGATTGATGCTGATCGATCATCAGCCGGCTTGGGCGGCGTTGCAGCAGGGCGACCTTGCCACTTTCCAGTCGTGGGTCCCGGACGGGGTTCATCCGGTGGCGACCGGATTGAGCAAGGTCGTCCTGCCGCTGCTGAAGTGGAAGCTGACGGGTGGGAAGATGTAGCGCCGGTCAGTGCGAGATCGTCACCGGCGTCCCGACCCTCACCGATTCGAAGAGGACCGGTGCAAGTTCCTTGGGCAGGCGGATGCAGCCGTGGGAGGCGGTTTCGCCCGGCTTCGGGATGACGCCGGCATGCATGCCGATGCCGTAGCCGGTGATGCGCATCCAGTAGGGCATGGGGGCGGGGACGTAGCGCTCGCCCGCCGGCACGCGTGTGCGCGGGGTGGCATCGCCATTGGTGACATTACCCCACTCGTCCTCGATCCAGCCGTAGCTGCCCGAATACTTGTCCACGATCTTTTCGGTGATCCGGTAGCTGCCGGACGGGGTGCCATGGCCCTCCTTGCCGGTGGCCACGTAGGACCAGCCGATGTCCCGTCCGCCCCGGGTGTAAAAGGCGCGCTGTTCGGTCAGGTCGATCCGGATCCTGACCTCGCCGGGGCCGCCATCGTCGTACCACTGGTAGAGGACATGCTCGGCCTTTGGTGTGACGAGCGGGCCCTTGTTGATGATATTGACTGGGCCACACGCGACCAGGGTGAGGCCGGCGGTGGCGGTGGCGATGCGGGACAGCAGCGAGATGGTCATGCTGGGGACAGAAGAGGCCCGGATTGTTAGCACGGATTGCGCCGTTGGCCAAGTCCTTCGGAAAGCTGAAAAAAGGGAGCTGTTCAGGGGGCCGGTGCCACGGCCATGCCGGCCAGCTGGCCGGCGAAAATCACCGTGAAACAAGCCAGGGAAATGCCGCTGACTATCAGCATCGAGCGTCGCACCTTCGGAATCAGGAACGCGACCGGGGCGAGACTGGCCGCGATCTTAAGCCAGTAGGCCCACCAGTAAGGGCCATTCAGGCCGATACGCATGGCGTCGGCTTCCGGTGTGTATTTCGCACCGCTGTAGCGTGCAACGAACAGCTCCATGCCCACAACGTAGCCCTCGATCAGGGCAACAGTGGCCTGCAAGATCACGACCGGGGCTAGCAGCCGCACAGCGGCAGCACCGTCAATTCGTCGGAATATCCACAGCAGCGAGACACCGGTGACGATCCAGAGCAGCCCGCTCTGGATGAAGCCGATGATGAACCAGGCATCCATCCCGGCTCAATCAATCGACATACTCGACCCGGCAATCGCTGGCTTCCAACAGGGCATCGCGGCCGACCAGGGTGGGGTCATTGGCGTGGACGATGCGGACGCGCAGGTATTGGAAAGACCGCGTTTTTGCCGTTTCCCAGTCGAAAAACGAGATGAGGCGGAGGTCCACGGTGGAAGGGTCCAGGTGGGTGACCGGGTGGTCCCAAGTGCCGGCGGCCGGGATGTCGTTGGACACCAGCGCGGAGCTCCGCGGGGCGGGGTGGACGCGGTAGCGGTCGAGTACCTCGCCATTGGTGGTGCCGGGGATTTCCGCGGCCTCCGGGGGCAGGGGATACATGACCAGCGCCCGGAACAAGATCGCCACGTCCTCAGGGGAGGGCGAGGGGCCGAGTTGATGGCCGGCTTGGCGGAACTGCTGAATACGGTCGGTGAGGTCGATGGGCATGCCTTTGCGCGATGCTGGGGGAAAGGCCGGGCGGATGTCGAGAGCGCGGGATGACTCTGCGAAAAAGCGGCCGGAGGACGAGCCCCCGGCCGCTTGAGATGGTTTCAGGCGATTAGATCAGGCTTGCGGCTTCGCGGTGAGGTCGAGCTTGATGACGACTTCGTCGCGGATCAGGTCCTCGGCCTTGCCTGGATAGACGATGCCGAAGTCCTTCCGCTTGATATCGAACTCCGCCTTGATGGTCACCATGTCGGTGCCCTGCGTGACGGTGGCGGGGAAGCTGATGTTCTTGGTCACGCCGTGGAGGGTGAAGTTGCCTGCCACGGTGTAGGTGCCGTTGTCACCAGCCTTGATCTCGGTCACGTCGAAGGTGCTCTGCGGGTATTTCTCCACATCGAAGAAGTCCGGGGACTTCAGGTGGCCGGTGAGCTTCTCGGCGTCGGAGAAGGTGGATGCCATGTCGATGACCACCTTGTGATCATTGCCGACAGGCTTGCCATCCTTCACGGTGAAATGGCCGGTGAAGGTCTTGAAGCCGCCATTGTGCGAGCCGGTGACCTTGGAGCCGACGAAGCCGACCGTGGATTCCGGCGTGAAGACGTATTTGGTGCCGGTGGCGGCATCGGTGGTCTTCTCGACCTTGTCCTTCACGGCGGCGTCAGAGGTCTTGTCGGCAGGATTTTCGCAGGAGATGACGGTGAATGCGAAGAGGGCGGCGGGGATGGTCAGGATGTTGGTTTTCATGAGATGGCAGATCAGAGGTGTTAGATGTTAGATGGTCGATTGTAGATGGCAGATTTTCGGAATCAGGCGCCGAGGTCGAAGAGCAAGGCTTCGACGGGCTCGGAGCCGGCGGTGATGGTGTAGTCGCCGGGGCGTTCGCTGGAGGCAGCATCACCGGGAAAAATTCCCGTGTTGTTTAGCTCTGCATTGCCCCGGATGAGATGGAGCCACAGGCCGCGGCCGGACGAGAGGGCGTGGGTGACGGTTTCGCCGGGCTGGAGCTTGAGGCGGTAGATGTCCGCATCCTGCGCGATGGTGGCGGAGCCGTCGCGGCCATCGGGCGAGATGACCAGCACCTTGGCGGCGGATTCCTGCTCCGGAGTGGGGGTCCACTCGGTGTAGCGGGGTTGCAAGCCGCGTTGGCGGGGCAGGATCCAGATCTGGAGCAGGTGGGCACCTTCACTGGCGGAGGGATTGAACTCCGAGTGGGTGACGCCGCTGCCGGCGCTCATGAGCTGGATCTGGCCAGGCTTGAGCGTGCGGGCATTTCCCATGCTGTCCTGGTGGGCCAGGCTGCCTTCCAGGATGTAGGAGAAGATTTCCATGTCCCGGTGCGGGTGGGTCGGGAAACCGCCGCCCGGGGCGACGCGGTCGTCATTGATCACGCGCAGCGAGCGGAAGCCCATGTGTGCGGGATCGTAGTAGTCCGCGAAGGAGAAGGTGAAACGGCTGTCGAGCCAGCCGTGGTCGACATGACCGCGCTCGCCGGAGCGGCGGAGGGTGAGGTCGTTGTTGGTGTTCGTTTTCACGTGCCCATCCTGCCACGGATCCGGCAGGAGGCTAATGCCGTGTGGGCAGGCTGAGCATGCGGGAAACCGGAAGTTTGCTAGTATTCAGTTTCCAGTTTTCAGCAGAGACAACGGAGCACGCGAAGTGGATGCGTCAACCTGTGAAGCACCGGACCATCACCACAAAGATCCTCTTTCTGGATAGAGCTAGGTTCAAAGCTCTGACCAATAGTCGGACTTCAACGCAAGGAAGTGACGATAGAGTCCACGAGCAAAGCGGCTCCAAGCGCTGCACCCAAGCCGTTGATTACCCACGCGAGAATCCTCAAACCTCGCCAGCGTTCTTTGCGACGACCAGCAAACCACGCGATGGCGAGTCCCAGAAATGCGGCTACTACTGCCGTCATGACTACGGCTCCAGCGATCGCGAAGCCGCCAAATTGACCGGGATCTGGAGCATTGCTTTCAACGCTTGTGACCTGCCGATCAACATACCAAGTCCAAAATGGCCACGACAAGGAAGCCAGCAGCGGTACTGTGATCACCGCCAAAATGGAGATCGTTGGGAAGGGGCCGACCTCACGGCCGAAAGAGGATGCAGGTGTCATAGTCGTTTTTAAACGGGCACCCGCGCTGAATGCTGACGCAAATCACAAAAAGCCAGCGAATTGCAACTATGTGTCCTATGGTGATCAGCCCGTGGTGCGCAGGCCGGAGGCAATGGCGTTGATCGAAAGTAGCATCTTCGGGAACATGGATTCGGCCTCGGCTTCCTTTTCGTCGGCGACCAAGCCGCGCCATTCGCGGAGGATGGCGATTTGTTGGCGGTGCAGCGTTTTCAGCGGTGCCTCCCGGATCTCCAGGGTCTTCGCCATGCGCGGACGGCGGCCGTCGAGGTGGCCATCGTAGAGGCTCTCTAGCAGGTTCCGCGTGCGGTGGAATTCCGCGACGATGATGTCCATGAACTTCGTCCGCAGCGCGGGGTCCTCGACCAGCGCGGCGTATTCATGCATGAGGTCGAGATTGGCGGAGGCGAGGTTGGTTTCGACGTTCGTGAAGACGTAGCCGAGGAAGGTGGAGTGCTTGACTGCGTCCTTGAGCACCTGGAACTCGCCGGGCGTGGCGGTCTGCAGTGCCTCCAGTGCAGAGCCTACGCCGAACCAGCCGGGCAGGTAGAAGCGCGCCTGGGTCCAAGAGAAGACCCACGGGATCGCGCGCAGGTCGGCGATGGAGTGGCCCTTCTTGCCGGTGCGGCGTGCGGGGCGCGAGCCGATGCGGGAATTTTCCAGCGCATCGATCGGGGTGGCCTGACGATAAAAGTCGATGAAGCCTTCGGTGCGGAGCAGCGACTGATAGGCGTGCTGGCTCTTCTCCGCGAGGAAGGGCAGGAAGGGCTCGGCCGGGTCTGCCTTTGGTTCGGTGTGGCGATGCGTCGCGGTGGTGATTGCGGCACCGGCGAGCAGCAGTTCCAGATTGTAGGTGGCGTTGGCGAGGTTCGCGTATTTCTGTGCGATCGTTTCCCCCTGCTCGGTCATGCGGAACTCGCCGCTCATCGCGCCATGAGGCAGCGATGCCATGAACCAATGCGTGGGACCCGCGCCGCGCGAGATGGTGCCACCACGACCGTGGAAGAAGCAGAGCTTCACGCCGTGCTCGTTGCCGGTCTTGGTCAGGGCTTCCTGGCCACGATGCAGCGCCCACTGTGCGGCGAGGATGCCGCAGTCCTTGTTAGAGTCGGAGTAGCCGAGCATCACCTGCTGGCTCGGCTTGCCGGTGCCGGCGCGCTTTTCATTCGTGCGCTGGGTGATCGCGTGATCGAGGAAGGGTCCGAGGATGCCGGGCGAGCGATCGAGGTCGTCCATCGTCTCGAACAGCGGCACGACTTCCAGTGCGCACCACGAGCCCTCGGCATCGTGCTCCATCAGGCCAGCTTCGCGGGCGAGCAGGAACACGCCGAGCAGGTCGGAAAGCTGGCGCGTCATCGAAACGATCAGCGCGCCGAGGCCGGCATCACCCCACTCGGCGCGGTGCTTCACCAGCACGCGGTAGCAATCGAGCACCAGGTCCGCCTCGCCGCCGATGCGCGCGGTATCGTGCAGGAAGGGACGCGGCGACTTGAGCTCTTCATTGAGGAAGGCGAGGCGCTTCTCCTCGGGCCACGTTGCGTAGCCTTCGCCTTCCGGAATGCCGGCGGCAGAGAGCAGCAGCGCGATCGCCTTGTCATGGAATTCCGAATTCTGGCGGACGTCTAACAACGCGAGGTGGAAGCCGAAGATCTCCAGCTTCTGCCGGAGGGGGCGGAGGATCTGCTCATCGATCAGCGCGCAGCCGGCACCGCGGATGCCGGTGGCTAACAGCTCGAGGTCGGCATCGAGTTCCTTCGGCGACTTGTAGCCGTCCTTGCCATCGATCTGGCGTTGCAGGCGTGCGGCGATCAGTCCTCCGAGGTGGCGCCATGGCTCCTCGTGATGGCGATCGTGGAGGTCATTCGACACCTCCTCGTCGCCGAGCGAGAAGGTGATTTCGTCGATCCGCCGCTCGAGCGAATCCGGGATCTCATTGAGCTGGCGGGACAGGGTGAGCTGGCCGGCGCTGTGATCGATCTCTCGCTTGAGGAGCTGGAAGGCGGCGCGGCGCATCATCTCCAGCGCCTTCGCGGTGACTTCCGGCGTGACCAGAGGGTGGCCATCGCGGTCGCCACCGATCCACGAGCCGAAGGAGAGGCGCGGGATGTTTCCGGCGGCGCGGAGCATTTCCAGCGGGAAGCCGGCATCGCGCCATGCCTCGGTGAAGTGGAGGTCAAGGCGGTTGAGCGCGGACGGGAAGAGGTCGCGCAGGTAGTGGATCGCGTCCCGCAGCTCGCGGAAGATGTCCGGGCGGACGAGGTGGATCTCGCCGGTGCGCCACAACGTTTCCAGCGCGGTCACGATGCGTTCGCGGATGCGGCGGCGTTCGCGGTCGGTGTATTTCGGATACTCGTTGCGGACCAGTTCCTCGTAGAGCGCGCGGTGGCGTTCGCGGACGGAGGCGCGCTTCGCCTCGGTCGGGTGGGCGGTGAGGACCGGCTGGACGTCCACGTCCGCCAACACGTCGAGGATTTCCTTCGGGCCGAGGCCGAGGGCCGCCATGTCGCGGAGGGCACGCGGCCAGAGTCCGCGGATGGAATCCGGGCCGATGACCTTTTCGCGCTCGCGGCGGATCGCGGCGGCCACGCGTTCCTCGACCATGTTCAGAAGCTGGAAGCCGATCGAGTAAAGCTGCTGGGTGCCCTCCGGCGGATGTTCATCCGGCACGGTGCCGGACCACGGGAGGTAGGGGAGCAGGTCGTCCTCGCCGAGGCTCTTCAGGGCATCGCCGAGGCAGCCGATCAGGAAGGCGAGGGTGTCATCGATCAATTCGAAGCCCTCTAGGCGGAGCTGTACGCGGGTCGGCTGCGGTTCGGTCATCGGCGCGGCCAGTGAAGCAGCCCGGATGCCGGGGCGGGAAGTCGAATGCGTGGCAGGGCCGTCACTCGCCGCCGAAACGAAGTGGAAATGGATGAAATCCTTGGTATTTCGGGCATTTGCGGGCGTGCCTGCCAGCTGCGTCATCTCCGAGCCTCCAACAAATCCCATCCTTGCCAGAAACGGCGCAACGGCTTCATTTATGGGCGTGATGGAGATCCCCAAGCGGCAGGCAGCGACCCGGATGATTTGGCCTGTGATTCCCTTGCTGTTCTCCGCCTGTGGTTCGCTTTCCGACCGCTCCGCCCGAAGCCTGCCACAGGCAAGCGACACGGCGACCGGCAATACCCAACTCCTGGCCAGCGCCGTGCGGTCGACCAGCCTGTCCGCCATCCGCCAACCCTATACCACCGTCCGGACGGGCTTGGCCGTGCTGTGGCACCGGCCGCTGGGAATTGTCAGCGGTAACGTGCCGATTCCCACGGACATCCTGCCGCAGCCGGCCGAGGTGCCGGGCACCGAGGAATTCGAGCGGCTGCTGGACCAAAGGCGCCTGTCGCACCGGGAGTCCGGGAAACTCACGTGGCTGGTCGATGGTCCGGGCTTCTTCTCTGAACTCGACCGCCAGCTTGCCGCTGCGAAGGAGTCGGTGCGCCTGCAATTCTTCATCTACGACAATGACGATGTGGCGGTGCGGTATGCCGACCGGCTCAAGGCGAAGGCGGAAACGGTGCCGGTGCGCATTCTATTCGACGACCTAGGCAGCGCCTTCGCTCACACGGCGGCTCCGGAGACGCCGCGACCGGATGGCTTCTCGCCGCCGGCGGATATCGCCCGGTACCTGAAGAGCAACTCGAAGGTGCAGGTCCGCCGCTCGCTCAATCCGTGGCTCGTCTGCGACCACACCAAGCTGCTCGTTTTCGACCGTCAGGTCGCGATGATGGGTGGGATGAACATGGGCCGGGAGTATTACTCCGAGTGGCACGACCTGATGGTGAAAGTGGAGGGGCCTATTGTCGAAAGCTTGTCGCATGAGTTCGGCAGGGCATGGCGGAAGGCCGGGCCATGGGGGGACCTGGCGATGTTTCGGCGCCCGCGGTTTTTCCAGCCGCCCGCGCCGGTGGATGGAGGATACCCGCTGCGGATGCTCCGCACTGATGCCGCGGCCGGTCAGGATCAGATCCTGAAGTCGACGCTGTTAGGCATCCGCGCCGCGCGGAAGCGGATTTGGATCCAAAACCCCTATTTCGCCCATGATGACATCGCGCGGGAGGTCGAGGCTGCCGCACGACGAGGGGTGGATGTACGGGTGGTGCTGCCAGCCCGAGGTGATTCCACGATCATGGATGCGGGCAATCTCGGCACGGCACGCGGGCTGATCGAGGCGGGGGCGAAGGTTTATCGCTACCCGAAGATGGCCCACATGAAGGTCATCATCTGCGATGGCTGGGCGCAGGTCGGCTCGGCGAACCTCGACATCCTCAGCATGAAGATCAATCGCGAGCTGAATCTTGCCTTCTCCGATCCGAAGGCGATCCGGGAGCTGGAGCGGAAGGTCTTCCTGCCGGACTTCCGGGCCTCGAAGCTGATCCGGCATGAGGAGACAAGGGGGCCGGTGGCTCCGATCGCGGAGGCGGTGGCGGACCAGCTCTAACAGGGGATCCGGGTGCCTCATGATTGAGCGGCAAGTCCGGGCTCGCATGATCGTTCGATTGCTGTTAGGCCAGTCATAACCTCATGCAGCCCGACACGCCTGTTCATCTGCCGGTAAACCACGTCTTCGTGGATTTTGAGAATGTTAAGAAGGTGAACTTGTCCGTGTTGGGGCGGAAGAACTTCATCGTTCATCTCTTCCTGGGCCCGCTGAACAAGAAGCTGGATGTGGAAGTGGTGGAGCGATTGCTGGAGTATTCCCAGACGGTGAAGATGATCCGCAGCCCGAAGATGGGGAAGGATGCGCTGGATTTCGTGCTCGCGTATCACCTGGGGCAGGCGGTGCAGACCGACCCGAAGGCTTACTTTCATCTGGTGTCCGGCGACGAGGGCTTCGACTCGCTGGTGGAGTTGCTAAGGGCGCGGAATCTGAAGGTGAAGCGGCATTCGAACTGGCAAGGGCTGGAGGCGGCGTTGAAGAACGGCGTGCCTGCCGCCCACGTTCAGGGAGCCGCGAATGGCGCGACCAAGGCCCCGGTGAATGGCGGTCCGGAGAAGTCTTCCTCGCTATCGAAAGCGGCGGAGAGGTTCCTGGACAATCTGACGAAGTCGGCGAAGAACCGCCCGAAGAAAAAGGCGACGCTGGTGAGCCATGCCAAGAGCTCGCTGAGCAAGGGTGCAAGCGATGGGGAGGGCGAGAAGGTGGTGGCGGAACTTCTGAAGGCGGGTCACCTCAAGATCGATGACAAGGGAGCGGTGAGTTACCGCCTGCCGGACCCGGAAGAGAGATAGGGAGCACTTCATGCTTGGATCACTCACCGCGTTTTGGAGGATCGGATATGTTTCGTGCCCTGTTAGACGCCCTGGCGATGTTGCCGCTCGCTTCCTGCGTGCGGACGGTGGAACCCGCCGCGGAGGAGCGGCTGCGGATCGATGCCGGGCAGGAGATTGAGAAGATGGAGTGAAAAACCGTGAGGTGATCGCTCCATCGATAGACCATGAACGAAGAAGTTCACCGTAGGTCATTTTTGGCGCGTGCGGGATGGTATTGGATATCAGAACTAGCGGAAGGGGACTTGGGGCAATTGGTGCCTTGAGCCGTCGTGCTGGTGGTCTAACTTTTGCTCGCCACTCGAACATGGCCCTTCCCGACTACATCACCCATTATTTCGAAGCCGACCGCGGCCCCTTTCGAAACATCTGCGATCTCAGTGATGAGGAAGCTGGGAAGCTGGTGCGGGAAGAGAAAAATGCGCGGACAGGATTCAATCGTTTCGCTATGGGTCCGGACTTCCTCGCATGGCGGCGGGAAGCGGATGATCTTTTGATCCGGGCGTATTCCGAGAAGTTCGGACATCCGCCGGAAGGGCGACCTTACTTCGCGCTTTTGGGGAGCTTCGACAAGACGCTGACGATGTTCCGCGCGGGGAAGAAGATTGAGATGGAGGTGTCCGGGTTTTCAGAGAACGAGCTTACGTTCATCTATCCTGACCACGCTCATTTGGTCACGGTCTATGGGTCCAATGCTCCTCCGCTCTTTTATCAGCCGCCGGCGGACTGGAGTCGTGAGAGTTTCTGGGGGCGGCTTTTGACGATCACCGAATTGCGGGAGGAGTATTCAAGGCTGGGGATCGACAAGATGGTTCACGCTCACATGGAGCGTGATGGTTGGGCAGGGTGCTACGTTGAGGCCCATCTTTGGCGGCGAAGCCTGCGAAGTGATGAGTGTGGATCGTGAGGGCACACTGGGAGCGCGGAATTCATTCCGCCTGTGGGGACCACTCGGGCCGGTCTGAAGACCGGCGCTCCCGGGGGCGCGCACTCCGCTACACCGCCGGGGCCTTCCACACGAGGCGGACGGCATCGACGCGGACGCGGGCGGAGCGGATGGCGGCGGCGAGTTCTTGTTCGCGGGCGACAAGCGCATCGATCTCTTCCGGGCGGATGTGATCGTTCATGGCGGCTAGGTCCTTGAGGCGGGTGATCTCGTCGTCGAGTTGGGCGTGCATCGTCCGCAGCGCGGACTCGATGACTCCCTTGCTTGCTTCGGTGCCGAGATCGCGGACGCGTTCGAGCATGGTGGGGAGCACCTTTCGCTTCACGGCTTCATTCCGCAAAAGGCTGGCAGGGTCGCCACGGCGGAGCTTGGCGGAGGCGAGGGCGGCATCGCCCGTCTGGTCGCCGCCGGTGTGATCGACGGCGATCCGCAGCGGGACGGGCGGCAGGAAGCGCTCAACGTGAAGGCTGGCGGGGGCGACGCATTCGACGACCACCCATGCTTCCAGCAGCATGCGCTTTTCCGAGGGCGATTCCCAGATGCCGAAGGACGCATTGCCGGACTCTGAACCTAACAAGAGGTCGAGCGCCGCGCGGGTCATCGGGTGATCCCAAGTGAGGAAGGCTTCTTGTTCCCGCTCCAGCGCGCGCTGGCGATCGAGCGTGACGGTGATGCCTTCGTTCGGCAGGGCGGGAAAGGCGTCCGATTTGAGATTGCCGGGCAGCAGGAAGTAGCGGCGGCGGCTCAGCTCCTCGATATGCAGGCCGCAGTGTTCGAAGAGACGCAGGAGGAATTCCTCGAACTCCGCATCATCGTCCCACGATGTGATCGAGGCGATCGCGCGGGCGGCGTGTTCCGGCCGGTGCGAAGATCGCTCTAACAGACGATCCTGGCCACGGGCGAGACGTTCGGAGATGCGGGCGCGGCAGGCCTCGGTCTCGGTAAGGAGGGCCTTCAGTTTCTTCGGGTTCGCCAAGGCTGCATCGAGCGACTCGGCGAGCTCGCGCTGGATCTCGGCGGCTCCCTGTGGGCTGGAGCGGAAGGCATCGAGCCCTTCGTGAATCCAGCGCACGCGAGTTTCTTCCGGGGTGCCCTTCAAGTAGGGGACGTGGATGTTGATGGTGCCGCGTTGGCCGATGCGATCGAGACGGCCGATGCGCTGTTCGAGCAAATCGACATTGTCCGGCAAGTCGAACAACACGAGGTGGCGGGCGAATTGGAAGTTCCGGCCTTCGCTGCCGATTTCGGAGCAGACGAGCACGCGTGCTCCGTCTTCGTCAGCGAAGTAGGCGGCATTGCGGTCGCGCTGGATCAGCGTGAGGTCTTCATGGAAGAGCGCGGCGACCGAGCCGGTGGCATCGCGCAGGGACTCGATGATCTGCTCCGCAAGTTCGCGGGTCTTGGCGATGACCAGCACCTTCTCTTCCGCCGGAAGCTTTTTCTCCAACAAACCGGCGAGCCAAGCGACCTTGGCGGCGATCTCATCGTCGCCTTTCAGTGGCGCGAGCAGGGGAAGGCGCTCCGGGAAGCCGCCGAGGCGGGTGCGGGTATTGCGGAACATGACGCGGCCGATGCCACAGCCATCGAGGAGGTCCTGCACCAGCCGTTCACGCGCGCCTTCCTTTTCCAGAAGGAAATCGGCCGCAGCTTTCAGCAGGCGCGGGCGTCCTGCCGTGAGAGCGCCGAGCCGGTCACCGGCTTCGCCACCTTTCGCGAGGGTATCCACCAGCTCGGCGACTTCCTCGTACTGCCGGGTCTCTTCACGATACTGGCGAATGTCGCGGTAGCGGCCGGGATCGAGCAGCTGGAGGCGCGCGAAGTGGCCTTCCGGTCCGAGCTGCTGCGGGGTGGCGGTGAGAAGGAGCAGGCTTTCCGTCTGTGCGGCCAAAGTACGAACCACCTCGTAGTTCGCGCCGGCTTCCTCCGGGGTCCATTCCAGGTGATGCGCTTCATCGACGACGAGTACGTCCCAACCGGCTTCGCGTACTTGGGCGGCGCGGGCTTCGTCATCCGCGAGGAAGTCGAGCGGTGCGAGCACGAGCTGGCTATCGAGAAACGGATTCGTTTCCGGGTCGCCTTCCTCGATAGCGATGCAGCGCTCTTCATCGAAGAGATCGAAGGTGAGATTGAAGCGGCGCAGCAGCTCGACGAACCATTGGTGAACCAGCGGCTCCGGTACGAGGATGAGCACGCGGGAGGCGCGGCCGGTGATCAGCAGACGATGAACGATGAGGCAGGCCTCGATGGTCTTGCCGAGGCCGACTTCATCGGCGAGCAGCACGCGTGGTCGGAGGCGATTCGCCACTTCATCGGCGATGAAGAGCTGGTGCGGGATGAGATCGACGCGCGCGCCGGCCAGGCCACGGGCGGGCGAGCGGCGCATCTCGGCGCGGCGTCGCAGCGACTCGCCGCGGAGATCGAACTCGCCCGGATCATCGAGCTTGCCGCCGAAGAGACGCTCCTCCGGCTTGCTGAAGCACATGGAGTCGGCGAGCTGGGCCTCCGTTACTTCGCCGCCCGCGGTTTGATAG
>Ga0307409_100000682_pt1 | contig 15070 bp, 16 predicted proteins | sample 322Ometagenome_2_FD_203888 | JGI IMG/M metagenome (GOLD analysis project Ga0307409, IMG submission 203888) | Maize rhizosphere microbial communities from greenhouse at UC Davis, California, United States - 322HYB-O-2 | ecosystem: Host-associated > Plants > Roots > Rhizosphere > Soil | place... | reverse complement strand
CGCGGTAGTCGGTCGCCGAAGAACGGTTTAACCGAGCCGTTAACCAGTTCGTTCGACGTTCAGGTTCAAGGTTCAACCTTACGCTCCAACAAGCTGAAGTTTGAACCTTGAACTTCTAACGTTGAACCTAGTTTACCTTTCCAATCAGGCATCCCACAAATCGGTCCGGCGGCTAGCGGGAAACTGTGCATGCTTAAAATTGGATATAAGCTGTCCAGCGAGGAGCATCAGCCGCAGAACCTAATCGCTCAAGCACAACGAGCAGAGCAATGCGGATTCAGCTTCGCGATGATCTCGGATCACTTTCATCCGTGGATCGGTGCGCAGGGACAGAGTCCATTTGTATGGCCGGTGATCGGCGCCATCGCTCAAGTGACGAGCAAGCTGAAGCTGGGCACCGCAGTGACTTGTCCGACGATGAGGATTCATCCAGGCATTATCGCGCAAGCGGCGGCCACGGTCGCTTCGATGATGCCGGGCCGCTTCATCCTCGGCCTAGGAGCAGGGGAAAATCTCAACGAACATATCTTTGGCCATCGCTGGCCGCCGGTGCGCGTTCGTCATGCGATGCTCAAGGAAGCTGTGGAGATTATTCGCCTGCTATGGAGCGGCAAGCAGGAAAATTTCTCAGGAGAGTATTACGACGTAGAGAACGCGCGCCTTTATACGTTACCGGATACGCTACCCCCGATCGCGCTCGCCGCCAGTGGCTCGAACGCTGCCGAGCTGGCGGCAGAGATCGGCGATGGTTTTGTCGGCACGACGCCAGACGCAGAGGTGATCGATGTTTTCAATCGGTCCGGCGGCAGCGGCAAGCCACGCTACGGCGAGCTCACCGTCTGTTGGGCGGAGAATCAAACTCAAGCGGAGGAGACCGCTTACAAGCTGTGGCCGATCTCCGGGTTGAACGGGCCGCTCATGTCTGAGTTGGCCTTACCCGCCTATTTCGAACAGGCAGCCACTATGATTGATAAAACTGCAGTGGCAAAAGCCGTGATCTGCGGGCCCGATCCCGAACGTCATTGGCAAGCCATTCAGGAGTATGCGCGCGCCGGTTACGACCATGTGTTTGTCCACCAGGTGGGTCCCGATCAGGACGGTTTTTTTCAGTTTTACGAGCGCAAGATTCTGCCGCGGCTCTGATGAGTTGCCTCACCGGTGCGATAGCGATTACTATCATGTTACGAGCCGAGTTCCTTGTGAGCTAGTAGGCTCCCCAGTTCCGCTCTGGAGATCGGCCACACATAACGGTAACTTCCCTCAGTAAAGGCCACCGTCCGCCGCTTTTGCCTGCGCGCCTGCCGATTTCCTCAATCCCAGCCCGTTATCAGCAAGATAAGATCAGCATGCGCGCAAGATCAAGCACGCGGTTCGGGCTTTTGAAACTAAAGCTAGCTACCGTATTTATTTTTGTCCCATTTGCGGAAGACACTCCCCACCGGCTTATTCGCGTTTGGGACAGAACTCGCTATCGTATTCCGCGTTTCCCATAGCGCCGTTGAGAATGCAATGCAATTGTTTCGGGATTGGTGGCATATGCGTTGCAGCGAAACACACGGACGCAACGCCACAAGTTACAGAAAGGAGAAGAACGGATGCAGCGAAAACTGTTAATTCTATCGGGTATTGTTTTTAGCGGCACGATCGCACTTAATGGCAATCTGGTGTGGTCACAGACAAAAGGCTCCAGCGGTTCCGCAGGGCCTTCAGGACAGGAAAGTTCGGATAAGCCGGCGAGCCAAAAGGGAAGCAGCGCATCGTCCGCGGGTTCAAGCCAGGAAAAAAGCGGGTCGGCTACTGGATCTGAAAGCGGCTCTGCCACAGGGGCAGGTCGTTCGGGTAGCGCGATGCGAAGCGGCAACGCGAGTGGCCAATCGAGCGCGCGTGGAATGAGCGGACAATCCAGTGAAAACATCAAGCAGGTTCAGGAAGCGCTAAAAAATAAAGGGCACGATCCAGGACCGGCCGACGGTGTCATGGGACCGAAAACGCAGCAAGCCCTGCGTGCTTTCCAGAAAGAAAGCGGTATGCAAGCAACCGGACGGCTCGACGATAAGACCGCCAGCGCATTGGGAGTGGATGCTTCCGGGAGCGGTTCATCCTCGAGCGGAGCTTCCTCCTCGGGGCGTAGCTCGTCCACCGACAAGTCATCCTCCAGCGGATCTTCATCCGGCAGTTCATTGGGTACCGGAGGTTCATCGGGATCCGGGGCTGGCTCGTCGACGGGTGGCTCATCCAAGAGCAGTTCCGGCGGCGCATCCTCGAGTGGTGGCTCCTCCGGTAGCTCGTTGGGGACCGGTGACTCTTCGACGGGCGGAACATCGGGAAGCGGCGGCAGCGGTTCATCTTCCGGCGGATCTTCCAAGAGCGGTTCTAGCACCGGGTCGAGCGGCGGTTCCTCTGGAAGCGGCTCATCGAGCGGTGGCTCCGGCAGCTGATCGTCGATCACAAAGGCAGAAGGTGATAAGCGCGATGGCGTTGCGTTTATCTCTAGTTGATTCCGAGTATCGGCGGACGCCAATCAGCCTATTGAACAGGGAGGTCCCACGAGAGACCTCCCTGTTCCCGCGTTCGCATCTGTTCAGCAGTGTGGTGATCTTCCAACCAGGTTACAGGTCGAGCAGCTGGCGGGCGTAGCCTTCGAGCTCTGCGGCCCGGCGCGGCGCCGTATGATCAGATAGCACGCGGTCGCGGGCTCGTTGACCAATCAGTTCACGCTCTCGTGCGCTCAGATCGAAAAGGTATTCAAGAATCTTTTCCGGTGAATCAGCCACGAGAATCTCCTCATCCAATTTGAAAAAATCATCCAGCCCCTCCCACCAGTCGCTGATGATCGGACATCCACAGGCAGCTGCTTCAAACAAGCGAATACTCGGCGAATAACCGGCATGAACCATGTTGGCCCGGGTCAGATTAAGGGTAAACGCTTGCTGGTTGTAAAAAGCCGGATGCGCGCATGGCGCCAGATGCTCGATGCGCTCGACGTTGGCAGGCCACTCAATAGAGTCGGGATACTGCGGGCCGGCAACCACCATACGCGCATTAGGACAGCGGCTGGCCGGCTCGAGCAGCAGCTCTTCTAAAACCTGTTGGCGATCGGCGCTGTAGGTCCCCATATATCCCAAGTCCCAGCGCGTGGGCAGCGCCAGCGGCCGGTATAAATCGGCATCCACGGCGCAATACAGCGCTCGTGCCATGGGCGCTCCATACTGCCGTTCCAATCGCTTTAGAATCGGACCGCCGGTAAACGAGAGATACAGCTGATATTTTTGGATCAGTTCGGCAGAAATGTAAAAAGAATCGCCGCGCTCGACAGCAGCCAAAGTCACCGGCGTGTCGATATCGTAGAACGCCGTGACCCCGCGGGCAGTTTCCACAACCCATTCGCCGAGCTTAATTCCCTCCGGCACAAACGAGCCCACCACGACCAGATCGGCATCGCGTATCGCACCGTGAAATCTCTTTTTGAGTTGGTCCAAACTGCGGTAAAGAATCGTTCGGCCCTGGCGCTCGTCGGCTTGATCGCGAGCCGCGGCATACCACGGCATATCGCGCTCGAGGAATAAAACCTGATGCCCGCGCTGTTCGAGCCCGCGCACCAGAGCCCGGTAAGTCGTCGCATGTCCATTGCCCCAAGACGAAGTGATCGTAAGACCCAGGATCACAATGTTGAGCGGTTCGAGCGGTTCAGTATTCATAGACCCTGCAGCAGCGACTCCAGCTCAGCGGCGCGGTGCGCATAAGTATGCTCGCCAAGGATTCGACGCAAAGCAGCGTGACCAATCTGTTTAGCTCGGGCTTGGGTCAAAGCGCGCAGGTGCTCGCCGACTTCATCGCCATCGCTGGCAACTAAACACTCGCGGCCCGGTTCGAGAAAGTGTTCGATACCCTGCCAAGCATCGGTAATCAGACAGCCGGCGGCTCCGGCAACCTCAAATAGTCGAGTCGGTGGAGAATAGCCACAACGCGCCATGCTTTCACGGCAAACATTCAGGACCGCCATCGGCGTTGAATTGAAGGCGTTATGGGCCGCGGTATAAACGTGGCCAAGATAGGCTACATTGGGATACGCTCGCGCCGTATCGCCCCAACCACTGCCGCCAAGAATAAAGCGCATGCGCGGATTGCCTTGGGCCGGCTTGAAAAAAAATTCAAATACCCGCGACTCGCGATCGGGCAGGCGATTGCCGAGGAAGCTCAACGCGCCGTCATAATTAGGGTCTGGCGGCGTGGGATAATGCGTGCTTGGATCCAAGGCATTGTAAATCGGAAAACACCGCTGCGCGCCGAACCGGCGATAGCTCTGCACCACCGCATCGCCACCGCCATAGGTAAGGATCAGGTCAAAGAGTGGAATTAGCGAGCGAAAAGGATCGGCAGCATTTTGGCCAATCCTTTCCAGTGTCGCCGCGGCATCGACATCCCAAAAAGCAACCATGGTGCCGGCGCGGCGCAAATCGATAACAGCCTGTTCCAGGAGCGCATCGAAAACGCCCACGCCGCTAGCCTTGACGAGCAAATCCGATTCACGGGCGGCCTTCTTGACCATTTCGACGACGCTTGAGTCTCCGTCAACCGGATACACCACTGTTTGCGCATAGGGAGTATCGGTGAGGTCCCGATGACTCTGGCGATCCCAAGCATCGGGCTCATAAAAGACAATCCGATGGCCTCGCTCAAAAAGCGCGCTTAACATTCCTCGGTAATACGTCGCCGCGCCGTTCCAGTACGCCGACAGCAGGCTCGAGCCAAAAAAGGAGATTTTCATAGGCGCTTCTCGGACGACCGGCGCCTGGCGTGATCGGATGCGACCGGAGCATCAATCCCGTGATAGATATCGATCAGTTCGTCGACCCTGTGGGCGCAGGTATGACGCTGAAGAATTGTCTGGCGCCCGTGGGCCGATAATGCGCCCGCCAGTTGACGATCAGCGAGCAGGCGCTGCAATTGCCGCTTCATGGCGGCACCATCGCTGGCAATTAGGTAATCTTCGCCGGGGCTGAATAGATGTTCGCTGTCTTCCCAGGGCGCGCAAACCAGAGGAATGCCGCAGGCCAACGCTTCGAACGGACGAATTGTCGGAACGCCCGGCAAAGCTTTGACGTAGGGCCGGCGCGGAATGTGAACCGTGCATCGGAACCGGGCCAATATGGCTGGCGCTTCAAAATTTGCCAACCAGCCGCCATATTCGATGCCGGCATCTGAAAGCGCTTGCAACGCGTCTGTGGGATAGCGCACGCCGTAAACGCGCGCCTTGAGACCCAGCGCTTTTACCGGCTCAAGAAGGAATTCATGCAGTTCAGCCGAACGCTCTTCATCGCCCCAGTTACCAATCCAGACCAGATCCCCCTCTTTTTGCACATCGGAGAGCGGCATGAAAACTCTCGTGTCGGCCGCTTCATGCCATACCCAAGCGCGTCGAGCCCAGTTGCGGGAGCGATAGATCTCCGCAATCGCTTTGCCGAAAACGAGAACGCCATCATAGTCGGCCAAGTCGTAGGCCGCCATTTTTTCGGGTTCGGTCACCGACCGGTGATGCGTGTCATGAAACAGCAACCGGTAGTCACGGTTGGTTCTATGGTGCGCGCCGATTCGCCGCACCAAGGATGGATGATTCCATTCGTGAACGATAACCAGCTCGATGCGGTCAAGGGCCTTGTCCAGTTCGAGAGTTGCCGGATCGTAAAAGGTGCTGCGCAACCCGGGATAGATTTTAGCGAATGCATCGAGCGGCGCTTGGCCGTGCTCTCGCGTTAGGTTCGTCAGGCTCCAGCCGCCGGCCGGTTCGAAGATTCGCAGCGTGTGGCCGCGCCGCTGAAGTTCCCAGGCGATGCCGCGCAAGAAGTGCGCGTTACCATGGTTCCAATCGGAAACCAGCGAATGGTAGAAAAGAGCAATATTCATGATTGGTACTCGCCGCGGGTGATTTCTTCGGAGAGCACTCTCGGTCGCGCTCGCAGCAGTTTCGCATAGACCTCGAGATAGGCCTCGGCCATTCGATCCGGCGTGAAACAATCCGCCCGTCTTCTCGCACGCCGGGCGAAATCCTCGCGTAAGGATCGATTTGCTATCAATCCGACGAGCGTCGCTCGAATGTGCTCGGGATCTTCCGGCGCAACAAAAAGAGCGGCGTCACCCCAAATCTCACGCAGACTTTCAGTGTCTCCCAACACCAGCGCGCAGCCGGAGAGCGCCGCCTCCAGCGCCGCTAAACCAAATGGCTCATAGCGCGCCGGCAAAATAAAAATCGCGGCGCGGCTAAACCACTGCGCCAGCATTTCCGCATCGAGGCGGCCTAGTAGAACCGGCCCTTCTACCAGCGCCGCTTTGCCGTCCGGCGCGAGGCTCTGTCCAGCCACATAAATAGGCCAGGGAATCTTTCCCGAGACGGAGTTCAGGATACCGATGTTCTTGGCCTCGTCCCAAAGGCGACCGGCCGTAAAGATGAAGTCCTGCTTAGTTCCGGGAGTAAAGCGCGCACCACTGCAGCCGTTGTAGATCGGCTCTGCAGCGGTAAACGGTCCATAATGCTTGATCAAGGACGCTAACATCGAGCGGCTCGGCGCGGTGACTAGATCAGCGCCTTGCAGACCCAGTCGCACAGCCTGCCGGTAAGCTCCCCATTCCGCCCCGGGAGACGAGCCTTTGACGGCTTCAAACCACGAGTAAACACACGAGTGACCAACCACCAGCGTTGGAACCTTCCAGGAAATAGCGCCGTGGCTGTATTGATTCAGATGGATCAGGCTCGGTCGAAAGCGCGATTCAAGATCGAGCAGCCATTGCCCGGCGGCTTTGACATCGCTCCATGGCTCGCTCATCCACTCGAGCTTGTAGGCGCTCTCACACAACTCAACGTTCTGTAAATCGCAAACTGAAAGCCGCTCGCTCCTCTCCAGGCTTCTGCCCATGGTTGCCAGCACGACGTTGACATCGCTCTCGGCCAATTGCCGGCAAAGCTCCAACGCATATTGCCAAACTCCGCCGATGGGATCGGCGGTCATCAGAATCGGCCGCATCGGTAACAACACTCCGGGATGTCTCTCCTTCAGCCGGCAATGTTCTGCCGGTAAATTTCATCGATAACTTGAGCCACCGGGTAAGCTCGTTCGATCTGCGCATCGTAGCTTGTATCGGCGCTCAGCTGCTCGCTCCATGCCATCGCGGCCCGGCCGCCCCATGGGTCTGGCGGCTGGTCGAGAGTCACTCGGCTAGTGCCTTGAAACCGCTGGGCGCAAAAATCATAGAATGAGCCGCCGACGTTGTGAATGGCCAAGCCGCCTCCTGAGCCAAAAAAAGATGCGCGAATCACCGCATCGCGTCCCGCCGGCAATCTCCAGGAACAGGCCAGATTGACAGTCGCGCCCGTCGCCAGATCCAGGCGCGCCAGCGCGTAATCTTCGAGAGCTTCCGGCAAGTGTTGCACCGCTCTGCCCTGACTGAACAGTCGGCTCGAGACCTTCTGAACTTCAGGGAAATCGAGCATCCATAACGCCAGATCGATGAGATGAATGCCGAGGTCGATGAGGCATCCACCGCCGGAAAACTTGCGGTTGTAATACCAGGCCTTGTCGGGTCCATAGGCATTATGAAAGACAAGATCAGCGACATAGACGGCGCCGATCTCCCCTGCGCTGATCATCTGTTTGATTTTTTGAATGCCGCGGACAAAACGATAAGACAGGTCAACAGCCAACAGCCGGTTCGCCAGCCGCGCAGCTCGAATAACCCGCGCTGTCTCATCGGCGCTTCGTCCCAAAGGCTTTTGACAAAAAACGGCCGTGTGCTTCTCCAGGGCCGCGGTAGCTTGCTCGGCGTGTAACGCCGTCGGTGTCGCGATCACCACGCCGTCGAGCTCGAATTCGAGCAGCGCGTCAAGCGACGGCACGACCACTGCACCGGGAATTTGGCCCGCAACCTCGCGGGCGACGACACCATCGAAATCAGCCACCGCGGCGATTTCGACTGCGCCGCGTTCGAGAATCGATTGGAGGCGATGGCGGCCGATCCAACCGACGCCGAGAAATCCAACTCGCGGTCGTGGGGCTGCCTTAGCCAGCCGCAAGGCAGCTTCGGCCGATCGATCGAAGTTGCTACTCATTCGTTGCTTCCGTGTTGTTGATGCAAAGCACCCGGGGCCCGCAAGGCTCCATCGCAACCATACTCGTCGAGGCCGGACTGACTTCAAGCCGCAGCACAAGATCCAGCGGCATGCCCAAACAATACGCCAGCGCGCCGCGGATAATATCGGCGTGGCTGATTAGCGCGATGGTCATCTCCGGATGTCGCCGGGACAGGCTCTCCATCAATGCGAGCACCCGGGCCTGAACTTCAATCATCAGCTCGCCGCCCGGAATGCGGGTGCAGCTCCGCAGCGAATTGAAATCGCGCCACTGGCCGACCGCGCGTAGTTCTTCGAAGCTGCGCCCGGTCCAGTCGCCGTAGTCAATTTCGTCAAGCTGCGGCGCGATCTCGACGCTGTCACCAAGAAGCTTCCCCAAGAACTCCGCGGTCTCGCGCGCTCTTGGTTGCGGGCTGCTGTAAATTTTAGCGATGCCCTGCTGTTTCAACGAATGCGCCAAGCGTTGGCCCTGAACTTTGCCGGCCGCGTTCAGATGCACCTCGGAATTCCGGCCGGCAAGACGGGTTGCCAAAGAATCGGTGGCGGCATGCCGGATAAAGATCAGCCGGGTCATGGCCGTTCACGGAGCTCTGCGCAGAGCTCGATGAGTGAACTCACCACCTGGACCGCGGCCGGGCGCTGCGTCCGCCTTCGATCGAGCCAAACGCCGCGCATGCCCGCTGCCTGGCTCGCCAGCGCGTCGATGTGAAGACGATCGCCGACATAGATCGATTGTTCCGCTAGGCATCCAGCGATTCGGCAGGCGGCGCGAAAAATATCGGGATGGGGTTTGGCGGCACCCACTTCTTGTGACACCACGGTCACCGCAAAGAAAGCCGCGATGCCGGTTTGCGCCAACTTACGTTTCTGCTGCTCTGCGCTGCCGTTGGAAATGATGCCGATGCGGTGCTGGGATAGTGCTTGCAAGCACGGCAGCACGTCATCGAAGAGAGTCCAGTGCCGCCGATAGTGCCGCTCGTAAAGCGCGAAGCAGTCATCCGCTTCACGGTCGGAGAGCTCCCAACCAATTCGGCCGAACAGCTCGTGCACCCGCAACCGGCGCTGCTCCTGGCTGGTGATGACGCCGGCGAAAAACGCCCGCGCATGTTTGTCGCGCAAGAAATCCCAAGTGCGGCAGAAGCTGACCGCCGAATAGTTTTGACCCAGTGACTCGTGGTAGACCGCCAGCAACTCACGCGCCGCCGCTGCTTCGGCTCTTCGTTGGTCAATCAGGGTCTGGTCAATATCGAAGAAGATCATCATTGCTGCGTAGCGCTTGAAGTTGATTTTTTGAATGAACCCCCGAGTTTGCGCCGGTAATTTGCGCGTACTATTCGCCGCTCGTTTGAGAAACCTCCGTGTCCATTGCGCCCGGGGGCAGCGGTTTGCGTAGAATCCATAGTGGCAGGTTTCGCGCCACCAGTCTTTTGTCGGGAGTCGTGTAACTGAGCAGCCCTTCGGTAGAGCCCATCGAGCGATAACCGAGGCGCTCATAAAGCCGGCGCGCGCGCGGCTCATGTTTATCCACCGTCAACTCGCTCCACCGATAACCTCTCTCGAAGAGCAACTGTTCGGCGGCGATCATGAGACGGGTGCCGATGCCATTATTGCGCAGCAGCGGAAAGACGCGAGCCGCCCAGATCACGCCTACTGAATTGGCGGCTTGAGCGCTCAAGTCAACCCAAGCCTGGCCAACTGGGAAGCCGTCAAGATCAGCCAGCAGCATGACAACTTCGCCGACTTGCTGGCGTCGAAAAGCATCCTCGATGAGTTGGCGATGTTCGGTGTAGAGCCCGAACCATTCAAGTTGCGGTAAATCGTGGCGCTCGCAACGGCGGATGTTGAGCTTTAGCTCCAAAGAGAAACGGTTCTTCATTTTCGTCACGGCGCCGCGGCGCTATGGATTCGCGCTACCGGATCCGGCACACGCCGGTGCGGCGATCGGTGCAGCTTCACCGGTTTTGCGAGCCATGTTTAGCCGCTTTACGGCCGGTCGATCGCGCCGAGGTTTTGCCGGCGCTCGAGCGCTTGCGCGCGGCGCTCGACTTGCCTGCGCCGGCGGTTTTGCGCGTGGTTTTTTTGCCGCCGTGCCGGAGCGCTCGCGTCCAGTCGCACCGGCCGCGCCCCCAGCGGATTTGCGCGCTCCGCTGCGGCTTCGCCCGCCGAGTTGCGCCACGGTCTCATGGCTGACGATCTTGTTGAAATTGCTCTTCTGACCGCGCGCCGTGGTTTCCTGGTACACCAGAGCGAGTTTCTCGCGTTGGAACTTCTCGAAGAATTCTTCCCAGGAGATTTCCTCCAGCGAGCCGGAACGGCTGTAACCGGGAAAATCGATCCGCAGGATTCTCGGATCGTCGCCTTTGCTGCGCGTGCTTTTCACGACTGCGGGGCGCCCGCCGCGGGCTTCGGCCATTGACGGATTTCGCCATGGTCGGTGGTGGTTTTGGATTGGCCTCTACTCGCCATAGGTCACCTCCTCGGTGGATTTGTTTTTGGTCGCAGACTGTTTCGCGGCCGTTCCTGCCGGGCTATAACGCTGCACCATGCGCGCACAGAACCCGGCAAATTCTTCGATGCGCTGGGGCGGGCTGGTATGGTGCGGCTGGAGACCGCAGGATTCCGGTGTAAAGCACAATGTCAGGGTGACGTCGAACTCCTCAAGAGCGCGCATCTGCCGATCAAACCACTCCATGGCGCCCGGGCGCAGGCTGTCTGACCAGCTCAATCCGGTGCGTAGATACCGAACATTCAACGTGCGCAGCCAGCGCACCGCTTGATCGAGCCGGTAATCCTCGAAATGAAACCATTGGCAAATACCAAACTCCGGCGTGTACGGAGCAAAATGTTTCAACGCCAGCTTGGGCGTGCCATCCTCATGAAGTAGTCCCATGTAAAAGTGGCGATAGTACGACGAGCCCTCGGCTTCGCGATGCCGCGTCGTGGCCGGCCAAGCGCGGGGCAAATCATAAAGGCTGTACCAGTGAATCCGCGGCGCACGCCCAATCAGCAGATCGGCGGTGCGCTGCAAGCCCCACTCCTGAACTTCTTCGGCGCCGAAGCTCGAGACCCCGACTTCTGAAACCCAGATCGGCAAATCCGTCACGGCGCGAATCTCGTCGAGCTTTGACGGCCACTCATGAATGTTCCAGTGATTCCAATCCAGTGGAAAACCATGCACCGCCACTGCGTTGAGACTGTCGAGCACGTGCTGTGACTGCATATTGCGGATGAAAGCACCATCTATCGGAGAGATGCCGCCCAACACCCGGAGAAGCCGGGGATTTTCCGCGGCCACGGCAGCGGCCGCGAGCTTCACCATTTCGGCATAAATGCGCCAGTCCGGATCGAGCGAAAAATCCCAATGCGATTTGTTGTTGGGCTCGTTCCAAAACATAACCGCTTCGATCATCAGAGCTCCTTTATTTCACCGGGCCAATGGCGCGCGTCATCAGTAATCGGCGCGCACCGGCAGACGTACACTTCGGCTTCGGGATTGGCTTCGATGGTGAAACCGGCGCTGCGCAACATCGCCTCGCTACAGGCGCGATTGGGCACCCACCAGTTGGTCGGATCACCGGAGTATTTTTTTTCGATGAAGCACAAGCGCGGGAAGCCCGGCTTTTCGAAAACGTCCTCATTCCAGAATTCATAATCGTCTTCCAATGACGCAACCTCATTGCTGCCGCGTTGCATGGATTGAAAGACGAACAGATCCTTGGCGACGTGCCGGCGAATCAAATCAAGAGCCAGAAGTGGATGGCGTAGATGGTAGAGAACGCCCATGAAGAGCACGACGTCGAACTCTTCCGCGAGCGCGCCGACATCATAAACCGATAGTTTGCGGAGCTCGATCTCAACGCCGCAGATTTCCGCGGCAAGGCGGGCTTGGAGCAAGTAGTCGTCGTCGGAGTCGATACCGACCACCCGCGCCGCGCCGCGGCGCTTCATCTCGATGGAGTAAAAGCCGCCGTTGCAACCGATGTCGAGAACCGTCTTGCCCTCGAGATTGTCCGGAATGGCATGGGCAAAGCGTTGCCATTTCACGCGTGGATAGTCGCCGAGAAAATGCTCCGGCGCGGTCTGCACGCCCGCTAGATCGAGGTTGTGAAACCAGGGGCCGAGCCGCCGCACCTGCGTTTCGATTTCATCGCGAGTCATCGTGCGCCGCGGAACCGCAAGCCGATTCATGCTTTGATCTCCTGAAGTTCTACGCGCTGCTCGGACCTGCTGAGCAGCCGGATCGCTTCCCGGTAGCCGTACAGAGTGCCGACATCCACATAGGCGCTACCGGCGCGGATACCCGATGCCTTCCCGCCCTCTTCGAGATACGCGTTGACCAGAGTGCCGACATATTCGTCGGCGCGGCCGCGCCGGCACCACAACTCGTGCAGCCGGAGCATGACGGAACCGGGCATCTGGAAGGCGCCCCAAACCCAGTGCGACAACGGCTCTCGTGCTTTGACCCGGATCTGGCGCACGCGACCGTCTTCATCGGTCAGAACGGCATCGAATATTTCTGGACGGCTTACCGGAAAAAGCAAAAACGAGAGTTCGGTGCGCGGCAGTGCGCAGAAACCATCCTCCGGAAACCAAATGGTATCGGGGAGGCCAACCATCACCGGATCCTCGGCGCCGATTAGCGGCAACGCGCAGAACAGCGCATCGCACAAACCTGACGCTTGCGGCTGCACCACATAACACAAGCGCGCGGGCCCGAAGCTGGCGCCGTAGTATTCGAGAATGTCACATTTACCTGGCGAGATAACGAAGCAGATGCGACTGGCGCCGGCCCGAACCATGCGTTCCATGATGTATTCGCTGACCGCCCGCGGTCGCTCGGTCTCGCCATCGAATCGGCTCCCCACCGGCAGCAGTTCCTTAGAAAACGCCAGCGGTTGAATCCGGCGTCCGGCGCCCGCCGCCGGAATAATTCCCCACATTCAGACTTCTCCCCGCAGGAGACAGCAGTCTTCTGCTGTGCCCGCAAGCGTCTCCGGCTCGCTAGCCGCAACGCAATCAAGAATGGCTTCCAATTGCCGCGCCCTTCTCGCGGCGCAATGCTCCTCGAGCGCGCGCCGGCGCGCGCGCCCGGCAATGCGCGCCAATTGATCATCGCTCAATTCCAGCGCAGCCAGAACATCGTCAGTCTGGCGTGCCACGAGAATTTCTTCGCCCGGTTGAAAGAAACTTTCCAGCCCGTCCCAGTAATCAGTGACGATGGGCGTGCCGCAGGCCGCCGCTTCGAAGAGGCGTCCGGACGGGCAATAGCCGGCCTGCGCCATGGCGCGACGGGTGACGTTAAGAGTCAGGCGTGATGACGAATAAAGTGCCGGATGATCCGGCGGCGCGATGTGGCGCACGAAGAAGAGATTCGGCAGCCAGCTGAAAGCCGGCGGATACTGCGCTCCGGCGATCAGGAAACGGCGTTCGGGCAATCGTCGCGCCGCTTCTAGAAAGAGCGCGTTGAGCATAGCCTGGCGATCCTCGGCGTACGTGCCGATGTATGACAAGTCGGCGCGGTAGCTTTCCCGCGCCGTCACCGGGCGATGCACATCGGGATCGACGCTACCGTATAGCGCGACCGCGCGTCTGGCGCCGAGCCGGCTCTGGAGACCCGACAACGCGCGACCGCCGGTAAAACTCAAAACGATGTCGAAATCGCGCAGTCCGGAGGCGCCGATATAACCGACGCTATGACCGGACTCGATCCGTTCCAAAGTCACCGGAGTGTCAAGATCATAGAAGACCTTCAACGGCCGTGAGGCGACAACGATTTCGGCAGCGGCAATCCCGTCGGGACAGTACGACGTCACGATCGCCACGTCGGCATCAGCCAGATGGCGCCGGGCATGGCAGAGCGCTTCGCTCCAAGCGTCATAAAGAATGAGCTTGCCCCCGGGAATCTCGTGAAAATCGCGGTGCGCCGCATAATACGAAACATTCTTTTCGAAAAAAATCACCTGATGCCGCAAGTGCGCCAACTCGCGACACAATCCGCGCCAAACCGTGGCATGGCCGTTCCCCCACGATGAGCTGATCGTCAGGCCAAAAATAACCAGCTTCATTTAGATCACTCCGACGATTCCGGTTGCGCCCTGTAAACTGACAACTCTCGCGAATCCGAAGCCTCTCCAGCGAAGACAACTGTTGCAAGGTTCACGAACTGGGAGAGTTAACCCGCGCATGAAAAAACTCGCCGTCGGAGACCCAGCATCAGACACCGCGTTGAAAAGGTTTGCTTCTGTGCCTTGAATGATCCACGCCTGGCTGCTCTTCGTTATACAGGTGTCCATCTCGAGTGCGCCAATCTCGATGACGTGCTTCGTTAAGCGCGCTTTCTCAGCGGCCGCGGCGTCGCTTTGACGTTGCCTGATGCGTGGTTCCGAATGAATGCCTCAGTCCGCTCGCGCGCTTCATTATCGGTAAATTGCTGCGGTGGAGATTTCATAAAGTAACTGGACGGGCCAATCACGGCGCCACCGATACCGCGGTCGAGCGCCAGTTTGGCGCAGCGCACCGCGTCGATCACGACGCCGGCCGAATTGGGCGAGTCCCAAACTTCAAGCTTCACCTCGCAGTTGAGCGGCACATTGCCGAAGGTGGTTCCCTCCAGGCGGATGTAGCACCACTTGCGATCGTGCAGCCAGGGCACGTAGTCGCTCGGGCCGACATGCGCATCATCGCTCGACATCGGGTAATCGAGCTGGCTGATCACCGCGTTGGTTTTCGAGATTTTCTTTGATTCCAACCGCTCGCGTTCGAGCATGTTGAGGAAGTCGGTGTTGCCGCCAAAATTCAGTTGATAGGTCCGGTCCAGGCGCACACCGCGTTCGCGAAATAGATTCGCCAGCATCCGGTGCGTAATCGTCGCGCCTAGTTGCGATTTGATGTCGTCGCCGATGATCGGCAGGCCGCGCTCTTTGAAGCGCTTGCGCCAATACGGCTGTG
>Ga0307409_100000681_pt1 | contig 15077 bp, 16 predicted proteins | sample 322Ometagenome_2_FD_203888 | JGI IMG/M metagenome (GOLD analysis project Ga0307409, IMG submission 203888) | Maize rhizosphere microbial communities from greenhouse at UC Davis, California, United States - 322HYB-O-2 | ecosystem: Host-associated > Plants > Roots > Rhizosphere > Soil | place... | reverse complement strand
AAGGGCGGGGGTATGGCTCTAGTTTCGGCACCCGTACGGTGAACCTGAACTATCGAGGTTGTCCTGGCAATTGCGTCAATTCGTCGTATATGGCAGTAGACGCTCCTTTAGAACTGACCCCCCGCCGACTCCATCCGGTTGTAAGGCGGCACCGCACCCACACGAGGCGCGTTGCGAAACCGACGGTTAAAGTGGTGCGTAAAGGGTTCATCACTATCCGCCGGTGGGCTCCTGTGCCATTCCTTCCCTATGCAGTCCCTCTCGTCCTGGCCAGCACCGCCGGACTAGGCGCTTGCGGGGCCAGGAACCAGGCGCAGCCACTTACATCCCGAGACTCGAGCGCGATCGAGGCAGTGCAGGCGGCCTATGTCCGTGCCTGGCTGGAGGACGATACCAGTGGCGTTTTGGCGACTCTGGATAGCGCGGCTGTCCTGCTCCCTCCAGGTCGGCTTCCAGTCGCCGGTCACCGTGCCATCCGAGCGTTCTGGTGGCCCGCTGATGGGTCTCACACCACCATTACGGCCTTTGACTGGACCGTCGACGAGGTGGCGGGAACGCCGGAGCTCGCCTACGCCCGTGGCGTTTCCACCGTCGCGTGGCGCTACGAGAAAGATACGGTGCGCAGCGAGCAGTCGACTCGCAGCGTAAGCCTTACGATTCTGTCACCCGGTGCCGACGGTCAATGGCGTATCCTCCGACAGATGTGGGGACCTCCACTCCGGTAGGTCCGTGAATGGAACCGCCGTAGGCTGCATGCGCTTGGTCAGGCACCCCGCTAGTGCCGCGGCAATTCGGCCAAGGCTGCGCGCAGCTCGTCGATTACTGCTGGCCATCGAGCGTTCCCTTTCTCGCCGAGAAGAGATTAGCCGACAATCGGTAGCTCATCCACGAACTGCAACTCCTCTGTTCGGATCACCCCGTGTCGTTGGAGTACCGCCTCTGCCACTTCGACCTTACTAGTCCAAATTTGGAGGTACTTCGGGGATCGTACGAACACCTCCTCAGTGCGCCCCTCGTATTGAAAGATGACTCCGAACTCCAGGAAGCCGTCCTGCTCGAGGGCCTTTTGATGAGCCTGAAGGGCATCCAGCGCGGCCGCTCGTTCCGTACACGGGCCTAACAGCGTCTCCTCGCCTTTTACGCCGAGATTGGAGCCGCGATGTCGGGAAGGAGCGCCTCAGCGAGTTCCCGAAATACATTCCACATCCTGGGTGCGTGAACGTTAGCCTCTAGGAAGGCCGCGTAACCCGCAGGTGCAGGTGGCGCTGCCAGCACGTATTCGGTGAGAAGCCGGGCTGCAGCCATGCGGGCAAGCAGTTCAGGATCAGCTTCGCCAGGGACCTCGTCAGCGCGGGTTGGGCGCACTCCGCGAGGGAGAATCAACGGCTCAAACTTTGGTTGTGTCACGTCCGAGCCATTGCTTGCGACCCATCAGATCTCGTCTAGTCGGGCTGTCCGGCTAACGGACCGCCTCAGCTGGGGCGAGTCTCCGCGCTACTTGAGAAAGATCTCCTGGGCATTCTTGCCACCCAGGATACGCCTGACCTCCACCCGCTTCGTCGCCAACTGCCGTTGGGCATCCTGACCACCGATGATTCTCCGCTGAATCGCCTCGAACTTTTCATCGATCCCATCCAGTGCCGCCCAGTTCTTGACCTCGACCAACAGGAGCAAATCCCAATCGTCGGGACTGGACGGATTGGCCGATAGAATCTTATAGGAGAGTACCAGTCCCTGTTTCTTGCCTTCTTCGGTTACTCGCTTCCACGTCGTGGCCAGACTCCGCAGGTAATCATCCCGGAACCCCGGAGTAGTCCGAATCATGCTGATGCTCCAGACGGAGCCGCTGGTGTAAGGAAGACCTTCCTGTTGTGCCTGCATAGATGGTGAGAAGGCAGCATGGGCGAGGATCAATAAGGACGGCCAGACTGTGGGGCGCATAGCTCCTCCGGGACACTGGTGAACACGACAGACTGAACTGGATATGCCGATCTGCGACCCTCCTACATAGCGGTCTCGTGCGAGCGGCGGGATGGGAGGTTCCTCCCACCCGTCCCGGTTGCCGGATGCCTCCGTAGTCCCTGATCCTACACACCCCATCCCCAGAGTCTCCTCCAGTCTTCCCGTCCGCGCCGATATACCCGTGGAGTCTGGTCTCGCATCCTTCCTCCCGTGTTCTGGCAGGCTAGCGATCACTCACTCATGGCAGGGAGGTGCGAAATGATCGGACCGAGTCGAAGCATTGGGCAAATGCTGGTTCTGTTCGGAGGCGCGGCGCTCGCGGCATGCGGTGGCGACAATAGTGGTAACGGAGGTTACGGGGGCGGCGGCCCCGACCCAGCGGCGCTCTCCGCGGCGCGCTCGGAGCCGAGCGGCAACGCCCAGTCCGGTTCGGCAGGACAGGATCTCGCGACCCCCATGCGCATCGTGGTCCTTCGGGGCAGCACCCCGACTGCCGGCGCGGTGATCAACTGGAGCGCAACCGGCGCGGGAGCACTCATGACGCCCAGCGTCGACACCACCGGGCCCGACGGCATCTCGACCAGTGTCTGGCACCTGGGCAGCGCCGTCGGCGCGCAGAGCTCGCAGGCCGCGGTCAGCGGAGGCGCTGACGGCTCCCCGGTGAAGTTCAGCGCGACCGCGACCAGCACTTCGGACGGCGGCGGCGGAGGTGGAGAGGGTCCATATGGGATCCAGCTGCTGAGCGATGGCAGCGACCACTTCGAGCCGGCTAACATCACCGTTCCTGTGGGTGCGACGGTCACCTGGACCTGGGTCAGCGGGTTCCACAGCGTGACACCGACCGGAGCTCCTTCGTTCACCGGGAACGGAGCGCCGGTCTCGGCCCCTGCCACGTTCTCCCAGACATTCGCTGCCCCCGGCACGTATCTGTACTACTGCCTCGTGCACGGCACCCCGAGCTCGGGGATGCGCGGCACGATCATCGTACAATGAGCCGCTCCGCCATGGGCTTGGTGGCTCTCATCCTGGGGTGGGCCACCTCGGCCGCGGCCCAGGGCGACTGCTTTCCCGGCCCGGGGTCGAACGAAGCCAGGACGCTGGCGACGTTCGCGGTTCCACTCGCCTTCGGCCGAGGCAGCGCGCCGGATCTGCTCCCGGGCTTCACCGCCGGGCTCGAGCTGGCGTACCTGCCCAAGCTGAGCGACGCCACGGCCACGCCCACGATTTGCCGGCCCGGCAAAGGACCGGAGAACACCAACCTGCTGTTTGCTATACCGCGGCCCCGGATCGGGCTGCCGCTGCCGTTCGGGCTCAGCCTTCAGGCCAGCTGGGTTCCGCCGATTCGAGTGAACGGTGTCAAAGCCAACCTGTTCGGCATTTCGGTAGAGAAGGCGTTCGGGCGACTCGACGGACTGGTGGCCGCGGTACGGGCCCATGCCACGTTCGGCTCGGTGCGGGGACCAATCACCTGCGACGAGGCGGCGCTCCTGGATCCGATCAGCGAATGCTTTCGGGGGACCCGCTCCGACGATCGTCTGAGTCCCAACATCATGGGCGTCGACCTCGCGGTGGGGGGCTCTCTGGCCGGCGGCAGGCTCCGGCCTTACGGCGGGGCCGGCTACAATCGTCTCCAGCCCAGGTTCCAGGTGAACTTCACCAACCAGTTCGGTGATCTCGACGACACCCGGGTGGAGGTGGACCTCAACCGCCTCGTGCTGTTCGGGGGAGCGACATGGCAGGTGGCGGAGCGGCTGGGTTTGACGGGCGAGTTATACGTCGCTCCCAGCGATGCGGTGACAGGACGAGTGGTATTCCGGACCGCGGTCGGTCCATAACCCGACGTGCAGCTCACCTGAGAGGAGACTGAAATGACAATCATTCATGCCCTGTTGCTGCTCGGTCTGGCCTCGACCCATGCGGTCGTCCAGGCACCCGAGCGCACCATCCCTGACGGTGTGGTTCGCGAAGGGAAGCTCAGCTTCGACGGCCGAGCCACCACCGGCAGCTTCACTGGTAGCACCACCACGGTCAGCGGAAAGCTGCAGGGCGGCCAGCTCTCGCAGGTCCGTGGCTGGGTGGAGGCGCCAGTGCACACGCTGGTGACCGGAAACGATCGGCGCGATCGCGATTTGAACAAGTCGATGGAATCGGATAAGTACCCGACCATTCGTTTCGAGCTGACCAACGTCGATGCAGGGGGCGCCGAGGGCGACTCGCTGAGCCTGGCGCTGCGCGGTCGCTTCATCATCCATGGAGTCACCCGCGATGCCACCATTCCTGCGAGGGTCGCCTTTCATCCCGAGGGGATCCGGGTACGCGGCGCGACCGGACTCAATCTGAAGGACTACAAGATCAGGGGTCTGAGCAAGGGACTCGGTCTCCTCAAGATGCACGAGAAGATCGTCGTTCACATCGATCTGCTGTTCGGGCCTGGCCCGGCGCAGCAGGCCGTGCGCTGAACCGGAGGTGACCTGTAGTCCGCCGTCCTACGCCGGGCTACAGGTTTTGCTGTTGACCGCCCTCGAAATGGACCGTACCCTCCCATGATCATGCCAACCACTCTCGACATCGCGCCGGCCGGTTTGGCGCTGCTCGACGCCCACGGCAGAGTGCTCAGCGCCACGCCGGGTTTCTCCCGGGTGCTGGGCTACGACTCTGCCCCCGAAGGTCGGGAACTGAGAGAACTGCTGGCCTCCTTCGACGATCCCGGTGCGGTGGAACGCGCACTCGCGGAGCTGTGCCAGGGAGAAGCGGTTGATCTCGAGGCGTGGTGTTGGCGCGGTGACAGCGGCCCCGCGGCGGTGTGCCTGGTTGCCGCTCCGCTGGAGCTGGAGGACCAGCGCGCCGTCTCCTACTGCTTGATCCGGGATATCACCGACCAGCGTCTGGCCGCCGAGGAGCATGCCCGCGCGCTCTCCCTCCACCAAGCCACGCTCCGGTTGATGGCCGATGGTCTTCTCGTGGTGGATCCCGCCGGAGGCGTGCTCAGCTTCAACCAGCGCTTCATCGAGATGTGGCAAATCCCGCCGGTGGCCGCCGCCTCCGGCCGGGACGCGGACCTGGTGAACGCGGTGCTCCACCAGCTAGTTGACCCGCTCGGCTTTTTGAAGCGGGTGGCGGAACTGTACGCCGATCCGGACGCGTCCAGCTGCGACGAGATCCATCTGCTCGACGGCAGAGTGTTCGATCGCTGGTCCGAGCCTCAGCGGCTGGGCGGCCGCAGCGTGGGACGGGTGTGGAGCTTCCGGGACGTCACCGAGAGCCGCGAGGCGGAGGAGGCCCTGCGGGAGAGCCAGTCGCTGCTGGAGCTGTTCTTCTCCCAGTCACTGGATGGCTTCTTCTTCATGATGCTGGACGAGCCGGTTACCTGGGACGACACCAGCGACAAGGAGGCGGCCCTCGACTACATCTTCACCCACGAGCGGTTCACCAAGGTGAACGCCGCCGTGCTGACCCAGTTCGCCGCCCGGCGGGATCAGCTGATCGGCCTCACGCCGGCCGAGCTGTTGGCCCACGACATTCCCGGCGCCCGCGCGCGCTGGCGGGAATTCCTCGACGCGGGGCATCTGCACCGGGAGACCGACGAGCGGACCCTCGATGGCCGCTCCATGATCATCGAGGGTGACTACATCTGCCTGTATGACCGGCAGGGTCGCATCATCGGTCACTTCGGAATCCAGCGGGACGTCACCGATCGGCGTCAGGCGGAGAACGAGGTCCTCCGATCCCGCCAGGAGTTGCGCGACCTGACCGCGCGCCTGCAGCTGGTTCGAGAGGAGGAGCGCACCTGCCTCGCCCGCGAAGTGCACGACGAGTTGGGGCAGGCGCTCACCGGTCTCAAGATCGACCTCGCCTGGCTCAAGCCGCGGGTGGCGGACCGCCCCGCGGTGGCCGAGCGAGTGCAATCCATCATCGTCCGGATCGACGGGGCCATGGACACGGTTCGGCGGATCGCCACCGACCTCCGGCCCAGCGTACTGGATGATCTCGGTCTGGTGGCCGCGGTGGAGTGGCAGACTCAGGAGTTCGGCCGCAGCACCGGAATCACGGCGCAGCTGGAGGTCCAGGCCACCTATCCCGAGCTGGATGAGGTGTGCGCCACCAGTGCCTTCCGCATTCTCCAGGAGACGCTCACCAATGTTGCCCGGCACGCGCACGCCACCCGGGTGCACATCGACCTCCGGGTCACCGCCGAGGAGCTGAGGCTGGAAATCGAAGACAACGGCCGCGGCATCACCGAGGCCGAGCTCGCGTCCCCCCGGTCGCTCGGGCTGATCGGTAGCCGAGAGCGGGCGATTGCCTGTGGGGGAGAGCTGATGATTCGAGGCGTGCGGAACCAGGGGACGACGGTGTTGCTGCAAATCCCCCAGGCTCCCATCGAGGGAGTCACGTCGTGATCCGACTGCTGATCGCCGACGACCATCCCATCGTCCGCGAGGGTCTCCGCCGGATCGTGCAGGATGCGCCCGGGCTGCAGGTCGTCGGCGAGGTGGCCAGCGGCGAAGAGCTGCTCGAGCGGCTTCCCCGGGTGCCGGCGGACATCGTGCTGCTGGATGTCACCATGCCTGGACTACGGTTCCTGGACGTACTTCAGCGGCTTCGGGCGGAGCATCCGACCGTCGCGGTTCTGGTACTCAGCGTCCATCCCGAAGATCAATACGCCGTGCGCGCGCTTCGGGCCGGCGCATCGGGCTATCTCACCAAGGACCACTCACCTGAAGAGTTGACCGAGGCCATCCGCCGAGTCTACCGGGGGAACAAGTACGTGAGTCCTGGATTGGCGGAGCGGCTCGCCACCGACCTGGCGGCCGGCTCCCGGGACATCCGGCACGAGCTGCTCAGCGACCGCGAGTACGAAGTTCTCTGTCTGCTCGGCTCCGGACGGACGGTTAAGGAGATCGCCGGTCGGCTGCGGCTCAGTCCCAAGACCGTCAGCACCTATCGCACCCGGGTTCTGGAGAAGATGGGAGCCGATGGCAACTCAGATCTGGTCCGCTATGCGGCGCTGCATGGATTGATTAACTAGTCGACTGATATTCGCGACCTTCTGTCAGGCCCCGGCCTACACCGCTCTTCCCACAATCTCCTCGCGATTCTCTCCGCCCGCCGACCCCGGCGGGCGGCCGCGTTTCCTATCGTTGCGTATGAACTCACACCCGATCCTGATGGCCTCACGTTCAACGGAGGAAACCATGATGAAATCCCGCGTTGTTATTCCCCTCATGTGCCTGTTGCTCTGGGGCATGGTCATGGCCTGCAGCGACGGAATGATGCCGACCGAGTCGGCCGACGCTGCCTTTAGCAGCTCTGGAAGGGCCGCCGTGGGCTTCAACGGCAACGCCACCGGGTTCCCTAGCGGTGCCGTCCGCCTCACTGGCGGTGGCTCGTACGAGTCGGCTACCGCATCGAACATCGTGCCGACTGAGACCTCGGTCGTTCTGACCGGCGGCTTCGACTGCACGGCGAGCGTGGCCCAGGGTCCCCTGGCGGGCTGCCAGGCAGGCGAAGGCGTCCGCTGGGACACCGCGCAGCTGCTCGCGTCTACAACCTTCAAGTGCACCGGCGCGGACGCGGCGAAGCTTGCCACGACGGGATCCGGCACGGCCGTACTTCTGGCGGACTTTTACCGGGCCGGCGACGGCATCGATGAATCGTTTACCGCCCAGATGATCGTGTCGGATAGCGATCTGGCCCCGGAGATCCCGGGAGTCCAGACCCTCTGGGTCCAAGGTGTGGGCTGCGGTCAGGCCAACCAACACTTCAACCGGAGTTGACTGGGCCTGATCCAGGATGAGCCCAGGCGAGGTCCTCGCCCAAAAGGGAAAGAGGCGGAGAGCCCAGCTCTCCGCCTTGACCGCCCCTGATTAAGTGGGCTGGAAGCCAGCGCCTGCTGCGCCTTACTCCACTGTCTTGTGGAATCGAAGTACACTGAGCCATATCAGCCCCACCGCGAACCCGACCAGCGCCAGCGCCTGAGGCCAGAGGTGCTCGAGTCCAATGCCCTTGAGCAGCACCCCCCGGAGAATCGTCAGAAAGTAGGTCAGCGGCAGCGCCGCGCCGATCCACTGCGCCACCGCCGGCATGGCCTGGCGGGGAAACATGAAGCCGGACAGGAGAATGTTAGGCAGCAGAAACAGGAAGCTCAGCTGCATGGCCTGCACCTGGCTCCGCACCAGCGTGGACATCAGGAGTCCCAGCGCCAGGCTCGCCACAATGAAGGAGAGGCTCAGAAGATAGAGCAGGGAGAGGCTCCCCATGATCGGCACCCGGAACAAAAGCCGACCGAGCACGAGAATCACCGTGATCTGGACGTATCCGATCAGGAGAAAAGGGAGGATCTTGCCCAACATGATGCTGGTCTTGTCGATGGGCGTCACCACCAGCTGCTCCAGCGTGCCGCGCTCCCGCTCCCGCACGATCGACATGCTGGTGATCAGCACCAGCGTGAGCGACAACAGCACGCCGATGATCCCGGGTACGATGTACACCGCGCTCCGAAGGCCGGGGTTGTACCAGGGCCGCACCCGAACCTCGAGCGCCGGAGGTCTGCCGCCGCTTTCCCGGGACAGCGCCTGGGATCGTGCCACCCCGGCCTGCACCGCCGCGGACAGCGCGGCTGACGATGCAAGCGGGTCCGCCGCGTCGACCACAACTTGAACCTCAGCCCCGCGGTCCCGCCGGAGCTGGCGCAGGTAGTCCGGCGGAATTACCAGCGCGGCATTCGCCTGACCCCGCTCGATCCGGTCCTGCATTGCGGCCCGGCTCGGCACCAGCTCGACGATGTCGAAGTTGCCGCTGTTCCGGAACACCTCGATCAGCCGTCGGCTCTCCGCGGTGCGCGACTCGTCCAGAACCACGGTGGGGAGATGGCGAACCTCGGTTTGAATGGCATAGCCGAACAGGGCGAGCTGGATGGCCGGGATCCCCAGCATCATGCCCAGCGTGAGCCGGTCGCGCCGGAGCTGCACCAGCTCCTTCCAGAGCATTGGCCAGAGCGGTGACCGGCGAAGGCGGCTCAGTAGACTCATACCACCGCTCCCTCATCTCGCCGCTGCAGCTCGATAAAAACATCCTCGACGCTGGGCTGGCCAAACTGGGTGAGCACCTCCGCTACCGTCCCGACCGCGATGAGGTGACCCCGGGAGAGGAACGCCAGCCGCTCGCACCGCTCGGCCTCATCCATATAGTGCGTCGTCACCAGAATGGTCGTGCCCTCAGCCGCGAGCCCGTGGATTTTCTGCCAGAACAGCCGGCGCGAAGCGGGATCCACCCCGGCCGTGGGTTCATCGAGGAACAGCATTGCCGGGCGATGGGCGATGGCGCAGGCCAGGGAGAGCCGCTGCTTCCACCCACCGCTCAGGGTCCCGGCGAGCTGGCCGACCCGTGCGGTGAGATCGAGCTCCTCGATTAACTCGGCGATCCGCCGGGTGCGTTCGCCGCCGTGCAGTCCGTAGATCGTGGCGTAGAACCGGATGTTCTCCTGCACGGTGAGATCGTCGTACAGTCCGAACCGCTGTGACATGTAGCCGATGCGGCCGCGGATCTGCTCCGCCTGCCTGGCCACGTCAAAGCCCACCACCTCGGCCGAGCCGGCGCTGGGCTCCATCAGACCGCAGAGCATTCGAATTGTCGTGGTCTTGCCCGAGCCGTTGGGGCCAAGCAGTCCGAATACTTCGCCCCGGCGAATCGAGAGGTCGAGCCCCTCGACCGCCACCAGCGGACCGAAGCGCTTGGTGAGACTGTGGGTCACCACCGCATCTGCGTTCGGCCGCTCGGCGGTCATTGCGGTGCCTTCTCGTCCAGTGTGACCGTAGCCGGGAGCCCGGCCCGGAGCAGGCCGGTCGTATCGGTGAGCGCCACCTTCACCCCGAACAGGAGATCGGCCCGTTCCCCTTCGGTGAGCGCCACTCGCGGGGTGAACTCAGCCTGGGGATTTATGGCGACGACCCGGCCGGGAATGGGTCGTTTGGGGAACCCGTCCAGCCGGGCCACTGCCGCCTGGCCCTGACGCACCCGGGGCAGCTGCCGAGTGGGGACGTAGACCCGCACGTACGGCTCCGCCGACTCACCCAGCGTCATGGCGGATTGTCCCGCGGCCAGCAGCTCGCCGGGCTCGGTGTTGCGCGAGATCACAACACCGTCTACCGGCGCGGTCAGCACCAGATCCTCCGCCACGGCCTGGGTCGCTGCCAGCGCGGCCCTGGCACTTGCCAGCTCGGCCCGCGCGGCTTGTACCCGTTCGGGACGGGTGCCTTCGCGCAGGAGTTGAAGCACCTGCCGGGCGGCATCTCGGCGGCCGCTGGCTGCGTCAGCGGCGGCCCTGGCATTGTCGAGATCCTGCCGGCTCACCACCGCGTTAACGGCCAACGGCCGGATGCGGTCCAGCTCGCCCGCGGTGCGCTCCGCCTCCGCCTCTGCGACGCGGAGCTCGGCCTCTGCCTGCTGGATCTCAGCTGCACGGGGTCCGGCGACCGCCTCCCGTAGACTTGCCTCGGCCGCGCGGACCCGAGCCTCTTGTCCCGCGATGTCGGCCCGGGTGGTGGATTGGGTGAGCAACACCAGCGTGTCACCCGCGTGTACCGGCTCGCCCTCATCCTTCAACACCCGCAGGACTCGTGCGGCGACCTGGGGGGTCACGTCCAGCTGCCGGACTTCGATGGTGCCGGTGGCGCGAATCGGCCCTTCCGAATCATTGCACCCGGTGAGAAGAGCGAGGAGCAGCAGCGACCGCTTCATCGCGCCCTCCGGCCGGGGGCGGCCCGAGCGGGTCGTCGGGGACGCGCCGAAGGCGTGGGCACCGCCAGGGCGGCGAGCGCAAAGTCGGCCGCATGCCGGGCGAAGTCACGGACGACCTTGGGGGACGGACCTTCCGGGCCTGCTTTCAGCAGCACCCGAACAGCCGGCCGGGCCACGAAGAAGTACACCACCTGCGCGATCGTGGAGATGGCGGCGAAGCGGGGGTCCACGTCCTTCCGGAAGATGCCCGCGCGCTGGCCTTCCTCGATCAGCTCGCAGAGCCGGCGGAACGTCGTGGAGGCCAGCAGGTGGAACTGTTCCACCGCGTGGGCCCCCTCAGACTCGGCCAGCTCCCGTACCATCAGTCGGGGGAAGTGGGGGTTGGCGATCAGCAGCTCCGCCTGTGCCGCGAGCAAACCGCGGAGCCTTGCGTCGGGACCTCCCTGGCCGGTCAGCTCAGTCATGGTGCGAGCGACCAGTCGGCTCACGAAGCGGTGGAGCACCTCGCGGTACAGTTGATCCTTGTCGGCGAAGTAGTAATAGAGGAGGGCGCTGTTCACGCCGGCCTCACGACCGATCTCCTTGATGGTGGTGCGGGCGAACCCTTGCCCGGCAAACAACTGCTCGGCGGCATCGAGGATCTGGTCGCGGGAGGTGAGATCGGTGTTCTCGGCCATACGTCTAATTAATCGCTTAATTAAAACTTGTCAAGCGCCTGCCCAGGACAAGTCCGAGCAGATTCAGGGAGACACCACTGCTGCCAAATCCACTGATCCTGACCAGCCAACTTCAGGCCCGCCGGAGACTTGATTGCGCCTTGATCGGCTGCGGCCAGCGTGGCGGCACTGAAACGAGCTATTTCTTCGGAAGCGCCGTTCCAGGTATTCTTCCTTAACACACTCATATAATCCGGGGCGCCAGTCCCGGGGGACAGGACTTTCACATATGCCACTCCGCGTGATACTGCCGGTTGGTCGGCTGTCAGCTGTTTTCTTCGTAACCGGGGTGGTCTTCCTTGGTGCCTGTGGCGGAGACGGCGGCGGCGATGTGAGTCCCACTGATCCCACTGGCAGTCTTACCGTGGCTGCGGTGACATCGGGATCGGACGTTGATCCCGATGGATACACGGTGAGCGTGGACGGCGCCGCTGCTGGGGTGGTCAACGGGACCAGCCCAGTGACGGTCTCCGGCTTGGTCGTGGGTGATCACGCGGTGGAGCTCAGCGGTATTGCCGACAACTGTGAGGTGCAGGGTGACAACCCTCGCCAGGTAACGATCTCCTCGGGCGAAAACGCTTCAGTGAGCTTCACGATCGTGTGTGCGCCACCTGCAGCTGGCGCCGGAACTATCCAGGTCGCCATCACCACGAGTGGCGCCGATCCCGATCCCGACGGGTACGTGGTAACACTGGACGGCGGCGGATCAGGAATCCCCATTCCCGCATCGGGCTCCGCCACATTTCCCAATGTCCCCGTCGGGAGTCACAGCGTAGCACTCAGCGGACTCGCCTCGAACTGCACCGTCACCGGGGGGACGACGGCGAGCACCACTGTTTCGTCTGGGACCATCAGCCAGGTCAGCTTCACCGTTGCCTGCACCGCTGCCCCGCCAACCGTTGGTCTGCTTCGAATCACCACGACGACCACGGGTCCAGACCAGGACGGGGATGGCTATCGATTCGCGGTGGATGGGGGTCAGACGCAGGTTATCGGCGTTAGCGCTCAGGTAGACCTGGCGAACACGGCGGCCGGTGCCCATGCCGTGGTCCTCTCCAATGTGGCCGAGAACTGCAGGGTGGATGATGCGTCCAAAACTGTCACCGTCACGGCCGGAGCGACTGCGACCGTGGCGTTCAGCATTACCTGTACCGCGATTCCGCCGGCGGCCGGCTCGATTCGCGTGACCACCTCCACTAGCGGCCCCAACCCGGACCCCGACGGATATCAGTTTGCCGTCGACGGCGGGGCGGCCAGTGCCATTGGGGTGAATGGCACGGCAACTGTGACCGAGGTCCCCACGGGCTCTCACAGAGTGGTGCTCTCGGGCGTTGCGGAGAACTGCACGATCGCGGGCGGTGCCTCGAAGAACGTCACGGTCAGCGGAGGTCAGACGGCGGAAGTCGCGTTTGCGGTGACGTGCGCGGCACCCGGGCCGAGTGCGTCGCGGTCTACCATGGTAGCAAATCCCACAAGCATTCCGGCCGGCGGCAGCAGCACTATAACGGTCACGGTGCGCGACGCGGGCGGTGCTCCAGTGGAGGGTGTTCCGGTAACCCTGACGGCCAGAGGTAGCGGCAACACGATCACCCCAGAGTCGGCCACGAGCGCTGCGAATGGCGTGGCCACGTTCACCTTCAGCTCCACCGTGGCCGAAACGAAGTCCATTACCGCGAAGGCGGCCGGGATCACCTTGAACGACACTGAGGAGATCACTGTATTCCAGCGTGGCTCATCCACCGAGATCACGACTATCACTCCGGAGCCATCCACGGCGGGTGAAATGATCACGGTTACGGTGAAGGTCACGGGCGAGGGCGGGGGCATTCCGACCGGCACCGTCGCGATCTTCTCGTTGCAGGAGACGGGCGGTTGTGATGACGCCGCGCTCAACGCTGAAGGTATTGCGACCTGTGAGTTCCCACTGGACGTGGTCGGCACCCAGACAATCGAGGCCATGTACTCTGGGGACGATCAGTTCGAGGACAGCGCCGCTCCCGGGCAACCACATGAGGTAGTCGCTCCCGCGGGCGCGAATCAGCGAGCGGCGAAGTAAGAGAGGCGCTCGGAGTGACGCGGCGAGCTTGATTGACGGGGGTTGTACCGGGCTGTAAGGTCTCGGAATCAACTCAACATTCCAGCGGCACCGCCATCTTCGTCCGGAGGTGAATCATGCATCGTCGCACCTTGTACCTGTCCGGCTTCGCGCTCCTGCTGTCCCTTCCCGCGGCCGCCCAACAGGCCTCCCGCCCGTACACCGAAGGGGGAGTGACCGACGTCCAATACATCCGGGTGAAGCCGGGTCGCCTGGACGAGTACATGACGTTCTTGGCCGGTCCCTACAAGCAGCTGATGGAGGCCCAGAAGAAGGCCGGGGTGATCACCGGCTGGGCGGTATTCCAATCGGATAGCCGAGACGAGGACGACTGGAACATCGCCCTCACCACGACCTACAAGAACATGGCCGCGCTGGACAACCTTCGGGATCGGGTCGACCCGATCGACCAGCAGGTATACGGCTCCCTCGAGAAGTCGAGCGACGCGATGGTGAAGCGCAGCGAAATGCGCGAGATCGTCGGCAACCGGCTGATGCGACAGCTGACCATCAAGTAGCCGGTGAACAGCAACCGTCCTATCCTCCTGCCCGCCAATTCGCGGCCGTTCGGAGGTCGACGTACATTGGCTGAAGCCCCGGCCGGGAGGCCTCATGCTGACCCGCAGCTTCAGTTCCGCCTTGGCTCTCTTCTCCAGTTTTGTAGCGCTTGCCTTGACGTCGCTGACCAGCCTGCACGCGCAGACCGACAGCACACTCCCGAACGGGCCCGCGCTCGGAGCCACCGTCGACCGGTTCATCCACGAAGGCCAGGGGATCACTGCCGTGTCCTTTCGGTTCTCCGGACTGCGCTCCCGCACCGTGGGCAGCGAGATCGGAATATCGCTTTTCCCGGATGCCCTCCAGGCCGGCGCGCTCTATCTGGCCTCCGATCTGGGACCCGCCTTCAACGTCTCCGGCCCGGGTGTCACCGTGCTGCTGAAGGCGGGAGTAAGCACCCTCACGGGTTTCGGCGGCGGATTCGTCTTTACGCCGGGATATCATCTCGGCAGTGGGCTGATCGTGCAGACCGGCGCGCGCTGGGGCGTCAGGGTTGACCTCGCGCGCCATGTCTACGTGTCAGGGGTCGAGTCTACGGAACCGATCTGGAGCGTGGGGGTGGGCTTCACCGGACTGGCGCGAAGAGTTGCCCACGCCGACCAGATTCCCCCAGCGCCGCAGTTCTGAGCGAGTCCATTACTCTCGCACAACATCCACCCTCAACGAGCGATCCGCATTCTCTCCTAACACCACCGTCACCAGCTCTCCCACGGCGGCCCTGATCGGACCCGTGTCCAACACGATCTTCCGAGTACCGTCTTCCGTAAACGCCACCCAGTAGTCTCCGGCCGGACGGATCGCATCCAGAATCAGGGCCAGACTGCCGTACTCGAACGGCTGAAAGACGGGCACCGAGTCCAGCGCCAACCCGGCGGGCTGGAGGTAGGGATCCATCGGCGGCGCGTGCGGCGCAGCGTGGATGATGCGGAACCTGGCATAGTCCGGCGTCGGGGGTGGCGGGTTGCCGCTGTCCACCGGCTCCGGTCCCGGGCCCGGCGGCGGTGGTCCGA
>Ga0307409_100000680_pt1 | contig 15083 bp, 12 predicted proteins | sample 322Ometagenome_2_FD_203888 | JGI IMG/M metagenome (GOLD analysis project Ga0307409, IMG submission 203888) | Maize rhizosphere microbial communities from greenhouse at UC Davis, California, United States - 322HYB-O-2 | ecosystem: Host-associated > Plants > Roots > Rhizosphere > Soil | place... | reverse complement strand
TCGCCATGGCGCGCTCACGGGTCTTGCTGCTCGCCCTTCAGGCGTTCGAGTGGCAGCACGCGCCGGCCGCCGCTTGCGGCTCGTAGCGGTCGTGGTGGCGCACCCAGTCCATCTTGTAGAACCCGTCGTGCTCGTCGCGGCCCTTGGGCACGAGGTCGAGCATCTGGTACGTGCCCATCATCACTTCCACGCCGCGGCCGAACGTCGAGTAGGTGTGGAAGATCTCGCCCGCGTCGTCCTTGTAGAACACGCTGATGCCGGGTGCTTCGGTGTTCGGGAAGGCGGTCCTGCCGTAGTTGTAGTCGACCTCGCCATCGACGCGATCTTCCGGATCGAAGCTGACGTGGAAGTCCTTGTTGAAGTCGTTGCCCGACGACGACACCCAGCGGAACTTCCAGCCCATGCGCAACTGGAAGCGCGCGATCTCGGCCAGCGGCGCGCGCGACACGGCGACGAACGAGACGTCGCGGTGCGCAAGGTGCACGGTCATGCCGTCGGTGTGGTCGGCCATGTACGAGCAGCTCGGGCAGCCTTCCTCCCAGCCCGGGCCGAGCATGAAGTGCTGCACCAGCAGCTGGCGTCGGCCTTCGAAGAGGTCGGCGAGCGAGCGCCGGCCCTCGAGCGCATCGAAGACGTAGTCGGTCGCGACGCGCTCCCAGGGCAGGGCGCGGCGCTCGCGCGCGATCTCGTCGTGCAGGCGCGTGAGCTCCTTCTCGCGCGCCAGGAGCGCCTTGCGCGCTGCGACCCAGCGGTCGGGCGACACGACGGCGTGGTTCGCGGCGGTGGTCGTGGTGGAGGTCGTGGCTTCGGCGATGGCGGTGTTCATGACGAATCTGTTCCTTGCGTGGTGGATGGATTACGAACGGGCGGTCTTCGGGCGGCGCACGGCGCGCACGGTGCCGCTGCCGCCGCCGCCGGCGTAGAAGAGATCGGCGCCGTCCGACTCGAGCCCGCTGACGCCGGTGCCGCGCGGCATCTCGAGTCGCTCGAGCACGGCGCCGCTCTCGGGGTCGATGCGGCGGATGTCGCTGTCGTCGCCGTCCCAGGTGCCGTGCCACAGCTCGCCGTCGACCCACGTCACGCCGGTCACGAAGCGGTTCGATTCGATCGTGCGCAGCACGTTGCCCGTCTCCGGGTCGATGCGGTGGATCTTGCGATCGCGGTACTGCCCGACCCAGAGGCTCCCCTCGGCCCACGCGAGGCCCGAGTCGCTGCCGTGGCCCGGGGCGGGGATCGACGCCAGCACGTCGCCGCTCGCGGGATCGATCTTGTCGATGCGTGCTTCGGCGATCTGCCAGAGGTGCTTGCCGTCGAAGGCGGTGCCGGCATCGCCGGGACGGTCGAGCGTGCGCGCCACGTCGCCGCTCTTCGGGTCGAAGGCGATCAGCTGGGCGCCGCCCGCGATCCACACGCGGTCGCCGTCGTGCGTCACGCCGGCCACCTTGTCGGCACCCGGAAAGGGACCGTACTCGCGAACGATCTCGGCGGGTCGCGCCGCTGCCTTCGGCGTGGTCTTGCTCGTCTTCTCTGTGATGGTGGTCATTCGTCTGCTCCGTTCGGCACCAGGGGTGGTGCCGGCAGAGCAAATCTACGCGTCCGGCAGCGCAGCGGGGAGTAACAAGATCGTCGTGAATCCGGCGAGCGGCGGCGCCAGCCAGCGCTGCGCGCGCGCCCGCGCGATCGAGCGCACCTTGCCGCCAGCCTCGAGCTCGACGAGGGCGCGCTGCACCGTGCGCTGGCTGGCGCCGAGCGCGAGCGCGAGCGCCGACGTCGACCACGCGACGCCGTCGGCGAGCAGCGCCAGCAGCTGGGCCTGCTCGCCGTCGATCGGCGGCAGCAGGACGACGACGTCGCGCGCGCCGCGCGGCGTCAGCGCGAAACCGCGCGCGTCGGCGTCGATGCGTGCGAGCGGCGCGGCGAGCTTGCGCAGGCGGCCGATCTCGACGCGCAGGCGCGCGCGGTGCGTCTCGTCGGGGCGCCGCGTGCGAAACGCGCGCTCGATGAGCGCGTCGCGGTCGACGCCGGCGGGCCACGCTTCGGCGAGCGCGCGCGCCAGCGCGAACAGCACCGGCCGGCGTGCCAGCGGCAGCCATTCGCTGCCGGCGCGCATCCCGCGCCGGCAGGCATCGACGACGAGCGCCCCCGAGCCGAGCAGCGCCTCGACCTCGTCGAGCCGCAGCGCCTGCTCTGGATCGCTCCCTCTCCCGCTCGCGGGAGAGGGCAGGGGTGAGGGTGCATCCCCCCGCACGCAGCGCGCCGCCGGCCGCTCGAGCAGCGCGCGCGCCTCGGCCACTTCGGCGACCAGCGCCGGCACCCGTGCCAGCTCCGCAGCATCGTGCGCGCGGCCCAGCGCCGCCTCGGCCTTCGCAGTGCGCAGCGAACGCAACGCCACCTCCGCCGCCGCCAGCTCCGCGACGGCTCGCAACGACGGCGGCAGGCCCCGCGCATCGAGGTCGGCCAACGCCGCGGCCGCCTCGTCGATGCGGCCGAGCAGAAGCAGGCGCCGCACCGCGATCAATCGCGCCTGCAACGCATTGCCGCGATCCTCGCGCGCCTCCAGCGTCGCCGACGCGGCCGCCAGCGTGCGCGGCGAGCCGCCGAGATCGCGCATCGCGAGCGCGACTTCGGCCTCGGCGACGATGCAGCGCGCACGCGCCAGCTCCTCGTGCGCGCCGAACCCGCGCGCCGCGCGCTTGATGAGCTCGCGCGCGCGCGGATGCTCGCCGAGCTGTGCCATCGCGATGCCGCGCAGCGCGAGCGCCGGCGGATCCTCGCGCAGGCTGACGCGCTTGAGCGCGCCGAGCGCGTCGCCGGCCGCGAGGGCGCGCGCGGCGGCTGCGATCAGGGAGTCCATTGCGAGAGGGTATCGTGCGGCGTCGCAGGCGCCCGTCGGGGCGCCACGCGCGAAGCGCCGGACCACACCGCCGAATGTCCGGCCGCGAGAGCGTTCCGCGGCGGCGAAGCGCTATGCTGCATCCGTCCGTCGATCCGGGGGACGAGATGCTGTCTGTTTTCCTCAGCTACGCTCGCGTCGACGCGCCCGCGATCGAGCAACTCGCGATGGACCTGCGCGCGCTCGGCTGTGCCCCCTGGTTCGACTCAGAGCTGGCCGGCGGCGCCGACTGGTGGAGGAAGATCCTGGCCAAGATCCGGGAGGCGAACGTCTTCGTCTTCGCGACCTCGAACGCATCCCTGGAGTCACCGGCCTGCCTGACCGAGTTCGCTTACGCGCGAGCGGTCCACCGCAGAACCGTCCCGGTCCTCGTCGGCGACGGTGTGAGCATGCAAGCGCTGCCGCCCGACCTTGCCGTCCTGCATCAGGTCGACTACCGACGACACGACAAGAACGCGCTCATTGCGCTTGCGCGTTGCCTGCTCCAGCTCGACCCCGAGCGGCCGCTGCCTGTTCCGTTGCCCGAGGAGCCCAAGGTTCCGCTGTCGTATCTCGGGGAGCTGCGCGAGGAGGTCGACGCGAGCTCGCTGACGTTCGACGCGCAGTCGGCGCTGGTGCTGCGGATCCACGACTTGTTCCGCACCGGCAAGGGCAGCGAGGTTCTCGACGTCGCCCTCAGATTTCGCCGCCGCCGCGATCTGTTCTCCATCGTTGCAGAGAATCTGGACGAAGTGATCGCCAAGTTCAAGGACGACCGGCCGGGCAAGGAGCGAAAGAGCTCGCGGACACGCTCGGCGGGATCGAGCTCGGAGAACGACGCCGACGCGGTCCCGGACATTCCCCTGGGCAAGCTCCAAGGCAAGTCTTACGCAATGCTCCGAACGGAGTTCTCGGACGCGCAGCTCATGGCGACGCTCGACATCGTCCATGACGGGCGGAAGTATCGCCGCGAGGGAGACAGCTTCTACTTCCTTGCCGATGCCGTCGAGCATGCGCTGGCCGCTGCCAGCGCTCCGCAAAAGCCATGAGCGGCGGTTCCGCGATGGCCGACCGATCGCTCGACGTCGTCGTCTTCGGTGCCACGAGCTTCGTCGGCAAGATCCTCTGCCGCTATCTGCTGGACGAGTTCGGGTCGCAGGGCGAGCTGAAGTGGGGCGCAGGAGGGCGCTCGAAGCCCAAGCTCGAGGAGCTGCGCGATTCGCTGGGAGCGCAGGCGGCGACGCTGCCGCTCGTCATCGCCGATGCCGCCGACGGCGCGGCGCTGCGCAAGCTCTGCGCATCGTCGCGCGTCGTCGTCTCGACGGTCGGCCCGTACGCGCTCCACGGCGAGCCGATGGTGCGGGCCTGCGCCGAATCCGGCACCGACTACTGCGACCTCACCGGCGAGGTGCAGTGGATCCGTCGCATGATCGAACGACACGAGGCGACGGCGCGCGCGTCGGGCGCGCGGATCGTCCATTGCTGCGGCTTCGACTCGATCCCGTCCGACCTCGGCGTGCACTTCCTGCAGCGCGAAGCGAGGAGTCGATTCGGCGCGCCGTGCTCGCGGGTCAAGATGCGCGTCAAGGCGATGCGCGGCGGCATGTCCGGCGGCACCGCCGCCAGCGTGATGAACCTGGTCAAGGAAGCGGCCGCGGACCCGGCGCTGCGCAAGGAGCTTGCCGACCCCTACTCGCTGTGTCCGGCCGGCAGTGCGCCCAAGGTGCGGCAGCCCGAAGTCCGATCGCCGGAGTTCGATGCCGATTTCGATGCCTGGGTCGCGCCGTTCCTGATGGGCGCGATCAACACCCGCGTCGTCCATCGCACGAACGCGCTGTCGGGCCACGCCTACGGCAGCGACTTCGTCTACGACGAGGCCACGCTCACGGGCCGCGGGCCCGCGGGCGCGCTCGCCGCCGCCGCGATGACCGCCGGCACCGGAGGCTTCATGGTCGCGGGTGCGATCGGCCCGCTGCGATCGGCGCTCGAGCGCTTCGTCCTGCCCAAGCCCGGCGAGGGCCCGAGCCCGGACGAGCAGCGGACCGGCTTCTTCGACCTGCGCTTCTTCGGCACGACGGCCGCCGGCCGGCGGATCCGCAGCAAGGTCACGGGCGACCGCGATCCGGGCTACGGCTCGACCGGCAAGATGCTCGGCCAGGCGGCGGCGTGCCTCGCGCTCGGTGTCGACGAGGCCACGCCTCCCGGCGGCTTCTGGACGCCCGCGACGATCTTCGGCGATCGGCTGCTCCAGCGATTGACCGACCGTGCCGGATTGACCTTCGAGGTCCTTTCGGACTCGTGAGTCGATCGGCTCGGCTCGCGTCGGCGCAGCGCACGTGCAGGCGGCGCATGCGCGAGCGGCGGCCCGTGATCTTCTTCTCGCATCGACGCTCATGAACAGGACCGCGGCCCTCTTCGCGGTGATGTGCCTCGTCTGGGGCCTGACGTGGTGGCCGGTCAAGGTCGGCGCCGCGCACGTGCCGCCGATCTTTCTCGCCGCGGCGCGATTCACGATCGCCGGTGCGCTGATGCTGGCCTGGGCCTGGCGCGGTGCGTCTGACGTTCCACGGTCGGCGCATGCGCGCCTGGTCGTCACCGCCTTGCTCGTCACCACCGGCAACTACGCGCTCCTCTTCTGGGGCATCGCGCGCGCGCCGACGGGCCTCGCCGCGATCGTCAACTTCGCGACGATCCCCGTCTTCTCGCTCCTCGCCAGCCATTGGCTCGAGGGGGCGCCGATCCCCCGTCGCCACATCGCCGCGATCGCGCTCGGCACCGTGGGGCTGGCGCTGCTCTTCGCCACGCGGGCGTTGGATGCTCGCGGTACGGTCGCCGCGGCGCCCGACGAGCTCTGGGGGCTCGCCGCCATCGCGCTCGGCACCTTGCTCTACTGCGTCGGCGCCGTGCTGTCGCGCCCGATCGCGACGACGATGCCGGTGCTCGTGCTCGCGAGCTGGCAGACGTTGATCGGCGGCGTCGGCCTCGCCGCGCTGTCGCTGGCGCTCGAGCCGCTCGAGGCCGGACACCTGCGCGAGCTCGCGCGCTGGCCGACGCTGCCGGCGCTGCTGTTCCTCGTCGCCGCGGGGTCGCTCGCCGGCTTCACGATCTACCTGCGGCTGCTGCGCGACTGGGGCGCCTTTCGCGCCGGGCTCTACGCCTTCGTCAGTCCGGTGATCGCGGTCGCGGTCGGCGTCGTCGCGCTGTCCGAACGGTTCGGCTGGGCCGAAGGCCTCGGCGCGGTGCTCATGTTCGGCGCCGCCGCGATCGCCTTGAAGAGGAACGCTTCCTCGTGAGCGTGGCCGGCCTCTCAGCGCGGTTCGGGGCTCGACGAGCCGCCGAGGATCGGCCCGTACTCGGGCTGCTCCGAGACGCTGTTGTGATCGGCGTTGGCGATCACCGTCAGCTTCGCGATCCCGGGCGCGAAGCGCGCGAGCAGCCGCTCGGTGCTGGCGCGCGGGATGACCTCGTCGTGCTCGGCGGCGATCACTTGCGTCGGCGCCGTCACCTTCGGCGCGTGCCGCCACGATTCGTAGCGGTCGAGCATCAGCCACGAGACCGGCAGGAAGCGGAACTGCGCCTGTGCGATCGCGAGCAGGCTGTCGTACGGCGTCACGAGGACGAGCCGGGCGACCGGGCGAGCGCTCGCGACCTGGACGGCGATGCCGGTGCCGAGGCTGCGTCCGACGACCTCGACCGACGCGTGCTCGCGGTGCGCGAGATCGAAGAGGGCGAGCCCGTCACGCACGAGCGCGGTCTCCGACGGCTTGCCGCCGCTTCCGCCGTAGCCGCGGTACTGGAGCAGGTAGAGCGCGTGCTCGGGAAATGCCGCGACGAGGCCGGGGACGCTCAGCGTGACGTCCTCGGCGTTGCCGCCGAAGTAGACGACCGCCTTCGGCCCGGGCCGCGGCCGCACCGACGCGAGCACCTGCGCGTCGCTCGCGGGAACGACGACCGTCTTGTCGCGGTCGCCGAGCGACGACGGCTGCGGGAAGTAGATCAGCGAGCGCTGCGCGACGAAGACGAGGACGCAGACCGCGACGTAGACCAGCGCGAGCGCTGCGAGGGCCAGCTTCACGCTTCGCCGACGGCCGATCGTTCCAACGAGCTGCGCAGGGCTGCGATCCGCCGGCCCAGGTCAGAAGCTGTCGCCGCGCCGAGACCGGCATGGATGGTCTCGGCCTCATCGAGTGCCGTTCTCGCAGCGGCTCGGTCGCCGCGCGCAAGGTCGGCGCCGCCTTGCGAGCACAACAACTTGGCGACATAAAGAAGATCGCCGACCTCCCGCAAGACGCCGATGCCCGACGCCAGCATCTGCATGCCGTCTTCGACCCGGCCATGTGCCAGCAGCAACTCGCCCAAAGTCCCCAAGGCGCCGCCCTCGAAGCGGCGGTTGCCGACTTCGCGATGGATGCGAAGCGCTTCGTCGAGATGAGCCTTCGATGGCTCTTGTTCGCCGAGCGCCATGTGGTATTCGCCGATCAACCCGAGCGCGATCCCTTCGCTGCGCCGATTGCCGGTTTCGCGGTGGATCCGCAGGGCCTCGCGGTAGAGCGCCGCGGCGTCTTGATACGCCCCTTGCTCGAAATGGAGGATGCCGAGATTGGCGAGCGTGATGGCTTCCTGATGGAGGCTGCCGGCCTCCCGGTGAACGATCAGCGAAGCATCGTATGCAGTGCGTGCTTCGTCGAGATAGCCCAGCTCGTGATCCAGCGTTGCGAGATTGCCCAGCGTGATGCCCTCGGCCGCTCGATTGCCGACCTCGCGGTGCAGCGCCAGTGCCGTCGCGTACCGAACCCTCGCCTCGGACATTCGCCCCAGCTCCATCTCGAAGTTGGCGAGATTGGCATTCAGCACGCCAAGTTGCGCGCGGTCATTCAGGGCCTCGTGCAGTGCCAACGCTTCATCGAAGGAGCGCCGCGCTTCTTCGTTGTGTCCGCTGCGATAGAGCGCCACGGCGAGGTGTCGCAGGGCCACTGCCTCGGTTCGGGCGGCCCCTGATCTGCGCGCAGTGGCGAGCGCCTGCGTCAGCATCGCGCCGGACGGCTCGATCTTGCCTTCGGCACGCAAAGCGTCCGCGAGCGCGATCTGGACGAGCGCACACCGGTCGGGCGACAGTCCTTCGATCCCGAGGAGCTGCTGCCCCAGGGTCGCAGCCAGGCCGAACGGCCCCTGCGCCTCGAGAACGGCCCATGCTGCGAGATAGCAGGCCGCTGCCACCTCGGGCTCGCCGCGCCGGATCGCGCGCCGGCACGCGGTGACCAGATTGTCGAGTTCGAGCGCCAGGGTCTGACGCCTGGTGACTCCGTTCTGGGTGAGCAGCGAGTCCAGCGCATCGTCGCAGCCGAATCCAGCGAAGTGGCCACCGTGCCGTTGCATGGCATCCCCGGCGGCCCGCTCTCCGAATGCCCACAGCTTCTGGCTGGCGTATTCGTGAATGCTCAAGTACATGCCGAAGAACGGCTCGGCGAGGTCCAGCCGGCCGGCTGCTTTGGGCAGCCAGGCGCGCAGCAGGCATTTGTCGACCAGCGACTGGATCGCTTCCAGTACGGCAGGTGCCTCGGGCCAATCGCCCAGCGCCAGTACCGCCTCGGCCGCTTCGAGGGTGAAGCCACCGTCGAAGACGGAGCACTGCGCCAAAGCCGCCTGCTCCCACGGCGCGAGCAGATCCCAGCTCCAGTCGATCGCGGCCTTGAGGGTCGCCTGGCGCCCCGCGACTCCCCGTGCGCCCGCCAGCAACGTGAATCGATCCTTCAAGCGCTCGACGATCTGCGCCGGCGACATCACCCGAATGCGCGCGGCCGCCAGCTCGATCGCGAGCGGCAGTCCGTCGAGCAGCCGGACGATTTCGGCGACCGCGTGCCGGCTTCTCGGATCCAGCACGAAGTCCGGTTGCTGCGCGCGGGCGCGGACTCCGAACAGCGTGATCGCGTCGTCGGTCAAGGCGAGGGGATGGACGGGCTCGACCATTTCGCCGGCGAGGCGCAGCCGCTCGCGGCTGGTGACCGCGAAGTGGGCTTGCGGGGCGCGATCGATCCAGCTTCCGAGGGTCGCTTGTGCGTGCGCCTGCACTTGCTCGAAGTTGTCCAGAATCACGAGGCAACGTCCGCGCCCGGCGATGGCGTGACCGAGCTGCGCGCTGGCGTCTCCCTTGCTCAGCGGCACTCCAAGGGCGAGTGCAACGACGAAATGGATGCCTTCGAGGCTGCGTGCCTCCGACAGGTCGCAGAAGTACACGCCTCCGGGCCATTCACCCAGCCATGCCATCGCATAGCGCCGCGCCAGGCGAGTCTTGCCAGTGCCGCCGGGGCCCAACAGCGTCAGCAGGCGCGTACCGCCTTCGAACTGCTCGGCGATCCGACGCAATTCGACTTGGCGACCGACGAAGGCGTCGCGCTCCGGAGTCAGGTTGTGACGCACCTCGCGGACCGGACGCCACAGCTCGCCGACGCGGACCACGCGGTAGGCCTTCTCGCCGTCATCCGGCGGCAAGCAAGCCGCTGAGGGCTCGGCCATCTCGGCAACCTCGACCGGTTCCTGAATCCCCTTGAACCTGTAGTGACCGTGGCGGTGCAGTCGATGGCCTTCGAGCGCGACTTCGTCGATGGCCGCTGCAGTGGTCGCACTGAGCAGCGTCCGTCCACCGCCGGCAAGGGCCATGATCCGTGCGGCCAGGGGTTTGGCGAGACCTTCGACCTCCACCGGCTTGGCGCCGCGAACGACCTCGCCGGGAGGGTTGTGGCGCAGCGAGACCGTGCCCTGGTGCAGACCCACACGCGCCGCCAGGCCCAGTTCGGCAACGACGCGGTGATAGCCGGCGGCGAAGCGCACGGCTTCTCCGGGCCGCTCGAAGATCAGAAAGAATCCGTCGCTGCGGTCGATCTCGCGCCCCGCATGGAGCGCGATCAGACGTCGGGCGCGTTGGTCATGCTCTGCCCACAACGCTGCAGCTCGGGCGTCGCCGAGGCGCTCGACAAGCGACGTGCTGTCGACCAGATCCGCCAGCAGCAGGGTGTGCTCGCTCACGAGACGCCCTTCTCAAGCGTCCGGAATCCGCTCGACGTCCTCCAGCCACACCGTCGCTTCCGAGTCGCTCGGCGCGCGCCAGTCGCCACGCGGCGAGAGCGATCCGCCCGAGCCGACCTTGGGCGCGTTCGGCACGCACGAGCGCTTGAACTGGCTCGTCTTGAAGAAGCGCCAGCAGAACGTGCGCAGGTGCGCCTTGATCTCGGCGAGCGTGTAGGCGTTGCGCTGGACGTCCGGCGCGTTCGGCCATTCGCCGCGGCTGGCGTCGTGCCACGCGGTCCACGCCAGGAACGCGACCTTGGTCGGCGCGTAGCCGTAGCGCAGGATCTGGTACAGGTGGAAGTCCTGCAGCTCGTAGGGGCCGACGCTCTCCTCGCTGCTCTGCTGCGGCTGTTCCCTGGCGTCGCCGGGGACGAGCTCGGGGCTGATCTGCGTCGCCAGGATCTCGTCGAGCACGGGGTCGTCGCCGCGCTCGACCGAGCCGCTCGCCGCGACCCAGCGCACGAGGTGCTTGATCAGCGTCTTCGGCACGCTGGCGTTGACGTTGTAGTGCGACATGTGGTCGCCGACGCCGTAGGTGCTCCAGCCGAGCGCGAGCTCGCTCAGGTCGCCGGTGCCGACGACGAAGCCGCCGTGCATGTTGGCGAGCCGGAACAGGTGGCTGGTGCGCTCGCCTGCCTGGACGTTCTCGAACGCGATGTCGTAGACCGGCTCGCCGCGCGCGAACGGATGGCCGAGGTCCTTCAGCATCTGCAGGCAGCTCGGCTTGATGTCGATCTCCTGCGCGGTGCAGCGCACCGAGGCCATCAGGCGCTTCGCCTGCTCGAGCGTGCGCGTCGTCGTCGCGAAGCCGGGCATCGTGTAGGCGAGGATGTCGCTCCTCGGCAGGCCGGCACGGTCCATCGCCGCGGCGCAGACGAGGAGGGCGTGCGTCGAGTCGAGCCCGCCCGAGATGCCGATGACGAGCTTCTTGCCGCCGACCGCGGTCAGACGCTGCAGCAGCGCGTTGACCTGGATGTTGTAGACCTCCATGCAGCGCTCGTCGAGCGTCGCCGGGTCGGACGGCACGTACGGGAAGCGCTCGACCTTGCGCTGCAGCGCGAGCGGAAACTGCGTCGGCACCCTGAGCTCGAACGGCACGCGGCGAAACGCGAACACGCGCTCCTCGTGCTTCTCGACCGAGTAGCCGAACGAGTTCTGCCGCATGCGCTCGCGCGAGACGCGCTCGAGGTCGACGTCGGCGCTGATGAAGTGCGAGCCGGTGACGAACCGCTCCGATTCGGCGAGCAGGTCGCCGCTCTCGTAGATCAGCGCCTGGCCGTCCCAGCCGAGGTCGGTCGTCGATTCGCCGAGCCCGGCCGACGAGTACAGGTACGCCGCCAGGCAGCGCGAGGACTGCAGGCTGACGAGACGGTGCCGGTAGTCGGACTTGCCGATCGTGATGTTCGACGCCGAGAGGTTGACGAGCACCGTCGCGCCGGCGAGCGCGGCGTAGCTCGAGGGCGGGATCGGCACCCAGACGTCCTCGCAGATCTCGCACGCGATCTTCAGCAGCGGCAGGCCGGCGGTCTCGAAGATCAGGTCGGAGCCGAACGGCGCGTCGTGCTCGCCGAGGCGAACGCTCGTCGAAACCGCGGTGTCGCCGGCCTGGAACTGACGTGCTTCGTAGAACTCGCCGTAGTTCGGCAGGTACGTCTTCGGCACGACGCCGAGGACGCGGCCGTTGCCGAGCACGGCGGCGCAGTTGAAGAGGCGATGGTCGACCCGCAGCGGCACGCCGACGATCGCGACCACGCGCAGCTTCGCGGTCGCTTCGGCGACGCGGACGAGCGCCGCCTCGCAGGCGTCGAGCAGCGCGCGCTGGTGGAACAGGTCGTCGCAGGTGTAGGCCGAGATGCCGAGCTCGGGGAAGGCGACGACGACTGCGCCCTGCGCCGCCGCCTGCTCGAGCATCTCGATGGTCGCCGTCGCGTTGAACGCCGGGTCGGCGACGCGGACGCGCGGCACGGCGACGGCGACGCGCGCGAAGCCGTGGCCGTAGGGGTTGAAGAAGCCGATGTCCTTGTCTGCCACGAAAGGGGCCTCCTTGGACCGCTATCGTGGCACGACTGGGACGTCGCCGTGCGTGCGGCGCTCCCGAGCCGACGTCGAGCTCGGACCTAGCCGAACGCCAGGATGAGCGAGGCGATCGCGCCGATCGTCAGCATCGCGGAGATGAGGACCGCCAGCAGCCCGAAGACGACGGCGTGCCGATGGGCGCCCCGTTCCGCGAAATCCGCCGAAGCGTAGATCTCGGGAAGCGTGTCGGCGAAGTGACGCAAATTCTCGGCGCTGGTCATGTCGACGAGGAGAAGGCAAGGAACGTACCGGCCGAGGAGTGACGAAATTTGCGCGATTTGCAGGAAAACCCGCGGCAGGGTGTCGGTGCGATTCGCGATGGGCCCCGGTCCGAGGGGTCCGGACACCTTGTCGGATACTCGTTGTCATGCGCATCCGCCTTGCGACGCATGGGCGCATCTGACGACCGCTCGCGCAGGTTCGACATCGTCTCGCTCGGCGAGCCGATGGTCGAGTTCAACCAGACCGGCGAGCGCGAAGGGCGCGTCTACCTGCAGGGCTTCGGCGGCGACAGCAGCAACTTCGCGATCGCCGCGGCGCGCCAGGGCGCGCGGGTCGCCTATGTCAGCGCCGTCGGCGACGATCCGTACGGGCGCCTCCTGCGCGAGCTCTGGGACGCCGAGGGCGTCGACCACTCCGGCGTCGCCACCGACGCCGCCGCGTTCACGGCGGTCTACTTCGTCAGCCACGACGCGCGCGGCCACCACTTCCACTTCTTCCGCAGCGGATCGGCGGCGAGCCGCCTGGTGCCCGCGGACCTGCCGCGCGAGCTGATCGAGCGGGCGAAGGTCCTGCACCTCTCGGGCATCTCGCTCGCGATCAGCGCGCAGGCGTGCGAGACCGGGTACGCCGCGATCGAGATCGCGCGCAACGCCGGCGTCCTGGTGTCGTTCGACACCAACCTGCGGCTGAAGCTCTGGCCGATCGATCGCGCGCGTGCGGTCCTGCGCGACGTGATGCGGCTCGCCGACATCTGCCTGCCGAGCCACGACGACGTGCACGCGATCACCGGCATCGCCGACCCCGACGCGCTGGTCGACCATTGCCTCGCCGCCGGCGCGAAGACCGTGGCGCTGAAGCTGGGCGAGCACGGCGCGATCGTCGCCGACTCTGAGCAGCGCCATCGCATCGCGCCGTTCGCGTGCAAGGCGGTCGACGCCACCGGCGCCGGCGACACCTTCGGCGGCGCCTTCGTCGCCCGCCTGGTCGCCGGCGACTCGCTCGCCGACGCCGGCCGCTACGCCGCCGCCGCGGCGGCGCTCTCGACCGAGGGCTACGGCGCCGTCGCGCCGATTCCGCGCGCCGCCGACGTGCGCGCCGCGCTCGAGGCGCCGCGGTGAGCGCGCGCTGCGTCCTCGCCGACGTCGTCGTCATACGATAGGACCGGCCATCGCATCTTCGGGAGGCAGCAACTTGCTCGGTCGGGTCGCAGGCGCCGCAGGGTTCGTGCTGCCGTTGCTGGCCCTCGTGCTGCTCTGGGAGGCCGTCGTCCGCGGCTTCGACGTCAGCCCGCGGATCTTTCCCGCGGTCGAGGCGGTCGTCGCCGCCGCCGCCGACGCGATCCGCGACGGCACGCTGATCCGCCACGTCGGCGCGAGCCTCGGCCGCGTCTTCCTCGGCACGCTGATCGGCATCGCCCTCGCCGTCCCGCTCGGCGTCGCGATGGGGACCAACCGCGCGGTGTCGGCGTTCTTCACGCCGCTGCTGCGCTTCTTCTCGGTCCTCGCCGGAATCGCGTGGATCCCGATCGCGACGCTCTGGTTCGGTTACGGCTTCGGCGCCATCACGTTCGTGATCTTCAACGCCGTGTTCTTCGTCGTCGCCTACAACACCCTGCTCGGCGTCACCGGGATCGCGATGCCGCTGCGCCACGCGGCGGCGTCGCTCGGCGCGACGAAGTGGCGCCTGCTCACCGAGGTGCTGCTGCCGGGCGCGCTGCCGAACATCGTCACCGGCATCCGCACCGGCCTCGGCTTCGCCTGGCGCGGCCTCATCGCCGCCGAGATGATCGCGACCAACGTCGGCCTCGGCTACATGCTCTTCGTCGCGCGCGACTTCTACCGCACCGAAGTGATCGTCATGGGGATGATCGTCATCGGCGTCCTCTGGCTGCTGATCGACCGCCTGCTGCTCGCGCCGCTCGAGCGCGCGACGATCGAGCGCTGGGGCATGGTGAGAGCCGCGTGAGCGCCCCTGCACGGCCGCTCCGAAGGGGGCGCTCCGTCTCGCTCGGCGGGACCGGCCGCAGGCCGAGGGTGCACCAGTGACCGCCGCCGCCGCCCTGTCGCCGTGGCAGCGGGCGTGGGGCGCCGGCGTGCGCTGGTCGGCGCGCTATCCGGCGCTCGCCGCGCTGCTGCCGTTCGTTCCCGTCGTCGCGGTCTGGGCAGCGGTCGCGCGCGCGGGGATCTTCCCGCCGGCGTTCTTTCCCGGGCCGGTCGAGGTCGTGCACAAGTTCGGCACGCTGATGGCCAACGGCATCCTGCCGGCGTATCTCGAGGACAGCGTCGTTCGCCTCGCCGCGGGAACCGCGGCCGGCGTCGCGATCGGCATCCCGCTCGGCCTCCTCGTCGGCTTGAGCGACCGCGCGCACCGCCTGCTCTGGCCGGTGCTGCTCTTCTTCCAGGCGATCGGCGACATCGCGTGGCTGCCGATCCTCCTCATCTGGTTCGGCTTCGGCCTGACGACCATGATCTTCGTCATCGTCTACACAGTGCTCTTCCCGGTCGTGCTGAACACCGTGCTCGGTGTCCGCTCGGTGCCGATCGAGCTGCACCGTGCGGCGCTCTCGCTCGGCGCGTCGAGGGCGCGCGTCGTCTGGGAGGTCGTGCTGCCGGGCGCGCTGCCGAACATCATGACGGGGCTGCGCAACGGGCTCGGCTTCGGCTGGCGCGCCTTGATCGCCGCCGAGATCATCGTCGGCACGAGCGGCGTCGGCTTTCTCATGTTCGACGCCCGCCGCGCCGGCTCGGTCGTCGAGATCCTGCTCGGCATGGTCGTCCTCGGCGTCCTCTGGTACGTCGTCGACAGCTGGGTGCTCGCGCCGATCGAGCGCGCGACCGGCGAGCGCTGG
>Ga0307409_100000679_pt1 | contig 15090 bp, 13 predicted proteins | sample 322Ometagenome_2_FD_203888 | JGI IMG/M metagenome (GOLD analysis project Ga0307409, IMG submission 203888) | Maize rhizosphere microbial communities from greenhouse at UC Davis, California, United States - 322HYB-O-2 | ecosystem: Host-associated > Plants > Roots > Rhizosphere > Soil | place... | reverse complement strand
AAACGTCACGGTAAATCAGGCCGGGTACATGACCGATCTCCTGACCGACCGAGCGGTCGAGTATGTCCGGCGGCGTCATACGGCTCCCTTCTACCTGGCCCTGCACTACACCGCGCCGCACTGGCCCTGGGAGGGTCCCGGCGACACCGCTGCCAGCCGGCGGTATCGCACTGTCGCCGATTCCGTGAAAAACCGCTTCGTGAATGGGTATGCCGACGGCGGATCACCCCAAGTCTTTGCCGCCATGATGCAGCGCCTGGACGAGGGAGTCGCCCGACTGCTCGGTGCGCTGGAGGACACGGGCCAGAGTCGAGACACGTTCGTCGTCTTCACCAGCGACAACGGAGGCGAGCGGTACTCCTACAATCGGCCAGGGAGCGAAGGCAAGGGGTCGCTGCACGAAGGGGGCATCCGGGTGCCTGCCATGGTGCGCTGGCCGGGGAGAGTGCCGGCCGGCCGCACCACCGATAAAACTGTGATCACCATGGACTGGACCGCTACGATGCTGGCGCTGGGAGGGGCAAGCAGCGATCCTCGGTATCCGCTCGATGGGATCGACTTGCTGCCGCTCTGCCAGGGAAAGCCCGTTCAGTGGGATCGCACCCTCTTCTGGCGAACCCTGGAAGAGGAGGCGGTACGTCAGGGAGCGTGGAAGTATCTGAGGTCTGGGAAAGACGAGCTGCTCTTCGAGATCCCCAAAGACCCAGGCGAGCGAATCGATCTCGCGGCGCATCAACCGAAAAAACTGAGGCAGCTGCGAGAGCAGTTTCGGCAATGGAATGCCCAGGTACTCCCGCGTCCCGCTGCAACCCCGGGTCGCTAAGAGAGATTGGACCTGCTGTTTCTTATCGAACGGCCGAGCTCCGTCCCCTGTTCATTGGTTAAGGTGAGTTGCGGGGCTCGGTTTGCTGTTGCTGAGCGCCCCGGTATAGGTGTCGGTCACCCCGGCCTCGTCGGCGTCGAATTTTCCCCGCAGGTTGGTTCCCGGGTTACCCCCTCGCTGATGTGAAGCAACAGGCTGGAGCCCTGCACCTCCGCCGTACTCTCCGACTGGTGCAGCACCTCCAGGCGGCACGGGGGAAGTTCGAGTCGCCCGCGAACACATGCTCGAAGCGGGTTCACCGAGGAGCTCGGCGGGGAGCTTGGCCCCCGGCGGCGATCAGCGAGAGCGAGCAGGGTCTTGTTCAGCCGGCTGCTTCTCACGCTCACCCGCCATGAGGTGCAAGGCCAGCGCCTTGCGCGAGTGGAGGCCCAGGCGGGTGAGTACCCGCTCGAGATAGTGACGGACGGTGTGGGAGCTCAGCCTGAGCTGCTGAGCGATGGCCGCGTTGGACAGTCCTTCCGCGGCGAGGAGTGCCACCTGCGGCTCCCTGCCCCGGAGTCCGAAGGCGACCCGCAGCTCCCGGGTGGTGGGCAGCTCCGGGCCCAGCCGATCCATCAAGACAAGCACGCCGGCCTCGGGGAGCAGCGTCCCTGCCGGTGCCTGTTTTGTGGTGAGCCGATAGGTCCGCCCGGACAGCTCCAGCTCCCAATAATCCTCCCGCAGGGAACCAACCGTTGCGCCGGTGTGTCCCACCTGGCGCGCAACCAGCTCGAGCAGCCGGTCGCGCTCGGGTTCCTCGTCGACCAGTTCGCGCCATCGGGCATTCCGCGTCACCTCCCGGGCACCGTCCCGCCGGAAGATTGCCAGGCCGGCGTTCATGTCGTCGCACACCTGGCCCAGCGTGCTTCTCCAGTCGCGCAGCCGGTGGAGCATCGTGAGTCCGGCGGCAAGAGCGCAGCGCATGGACACTAGAGGAAGGCAATCTCCGGCAGCGGCCGCGAGGGGCGGCAAGGCACCGCTGGCGCCAGTCACGCCGGAGGAATCGAGCGCGGTCTGCAGCCATCCGGGCTCATCCCCTTCGAGCCGGAGCAACTCTTCCAACCGGGCGGTCGTCGCGGCCGCGGAGGGCTCTCGCCGATCGAGCGCGTATTGGACTCGCTTCAGGCTCTCCGCCAACCAGGCATCCTGACTGCCCCATTCCAGGGGTGACATCAGGGCTTCGATTGCTCGGACGACTGCCGTCTGGTCCATAGACTCTAGCCGCGGGGGGACCACCCCATACGTGGTTTCACCCGGCCGAAGTTTCCGGGGAGCGCCAAACGACTCCTGCAAGCGCCAAATGCCTCCACCACGGCGCGAAATCATAGGACGAACGTCCCCTGCGCCACTCGGTACCGGTGGCGAGCTTCTACCTCGCAATTCCGGTACGACCCTGAGATGACCATCCGCTTTGCCCGAGGAGGTGCCCGATGAACGCTCCATTCGCCAGTCGCGCTTCGTTCGCCCTGGTGCTGCTCGCGACTGCAAGCCTCCCGGGTGCCGCAGCCGCGCAGTACCGCCTGCCCACCATCGTCAGCTCGGTCAAGGCAGACAGCCTGCATGAGGCCGCCGTCCAGTTGACCACGGCAGGCCGGTACCGCGATGCCGCCCGGCTGTATCGCCGCTCGGCGGAGTTCCGGGCGGCCGAGGATCCCCTGGGGGCTCAGTGCCTCACCAAGGCCGCGGCTCTCGCCTATGCCTCAGGCGATCGCTCGGGAGCCCGGAGTGACATGGCCCGCGCGGCCGAGCGTGCGCTGGCGCGGGGGGACATCCGGTCGGCGGCGCTCAGCTATCTCGACGCGGCGTGGATCGCGCAGGAGCAGGAGAAGCCGGGTCAGGTATGGGAGTTCGGGCATCGGGCCGAAATCCTGGCGACCTCACCTTTGCTCAGTGAGTCGGACCGTGGCGTGATCCTCCGGCGGATCGAGCGGGCTCCGGTGGCCATGCGGACGGCAATGAAGGCAGGGGGTCGGTAGGCGGACGGGCGGACGGGAGGACGGGCGGACAATAAAGTTGTCACCCTGAGTGAAACGAAGGGGCCGAAACTCAGCTTATGAGTCTCGGCCCCTTCCTTCGTTCCGTCCCCCTCGCCTCGATGGCTCGGGGCAGGCTCTTCCGTCCTAGTCGTGCTTGTCAGGCTCCTGGCCGAGGTGACGACCATTGTTCCCCCTGGACCCATCCCGGTCGTCGTCATCCTTACGTTTGTCGTCATCCTTCCACTTGTCATCATCCTTCCACCTGGCGTCATCCCTCCGCTTGTCATCATCCTTCCATCCATCGTAATCACGGCCATAGTGACGCCGGTGGTCCCGCCGCCACTGTCCCTCGTCGACGTAATAACGACCGGCCCGCTCGTATACCACCACCTTGCGGAGCGCCCGACGATCGAAGGGCCGCCGGTAGAAGCGACTCCCGTCGTAATAGACCGTGATCACCCGGTACCTGGGATGATTCCACCAGCCGCGGCGAGCACCGCGGACCCGCTCGATTACGATGACTTCGCGCCGGGGCACGATGATGGTCGTCGTGCGACCCGGTTCCACCTTAGTGACCTTGGGAGCCGCCGGGGCCGGGGGAGCCGGGGGACGGTTCAGAATATCCGCGGCCCGCTGGATCGTGGTCTGGGCTCGCACGGGCGCTGCGATCGCGAAGAGCACGGCGACCAACGCCACTCCACTGCTGCGCTGCATGACGGCCTCCAGAAATTGGGAAGTGGCCGTCCACTATGCGAACGCCATGCCACTGCGTAAGCTCTTAATCCCCAACGGTGCAAAGGGATGCACCAGCTACTGCGAAGGGTCAAGGCTAGTATTCCCAGCCATGAAAATCGCTACCTGGAACGTCAACGGGATTCGCGCCCGAGCCTCGCAGCTACACGAGTGGGTGGAGCGCGAACGGCCCGATGTCGTATGTCTTCAGGAGCTGAAGGCGGAGCCTAGCCAGGTGCCGGATGTCGTCCAGCGGCAGGAGTACCACGGCTTCTGGCACTGCTGCAAGGGGTACTCCGGCGTGTCACTCCAGCTGCGCAAGGACACCTTCCCCGCCGATCCGGTCTACAGCCATCCGCCGTTCGATCTCGAGTCGCGGGTGGTCACCGCGGAGCTGAACAACCTGGTGATCGCTTCGATGTACGTCCCCAATGGCGGTAAGGACTATCCCGCAAAGATCCGCTTCGTGAGGCGGGTGATCGAGTGGGCCGGTGCGTTACGCCATGAAGGCCGCGAGCTGCTGATCTGTGGCGATCTCAACATCGCGCGCGATGAGATCGACGTGCACCCGCGGGAGCGTAAACCCAACGCGGTAGGCCAGCGACCGGAGGAGCGCGCGCTCTTCCGGGAGCTGCTCGACAGCGGCCTCACCGACGTGGGACGGGCGATGGATCCCGCCAACGCCGGGCTGTTCACCTGGTGGGCGCCGTGGCGGAATCTTCGGGCCCGGAACATCGGATGGCGGTTGGATTACATGCTGGCCTCGGCCGGTCTCTTCCGCCAGGTGCAGAGCTGCGTCGTACAATCAGACGTGGGAACCAGCGACCACGCGCCGGTGGTAATGGATATGGTAAGGTCATAAGGTCGCTAGACAGGTACCCCTGTTCGGTACCGCTCGAGCTCGTTCACGGTCGGGCTATCTGGTAATGGGTTTTGCCGGTATCGTGGTTTTGAGGTGCTGCCAATGAATTTCCCGCTTCTGCCCAGCCTGCTCGGTATGACCGCGGTCGCGTGCGGCGAGCCGGTATTGTCCTCCCCAATAGGTGTCTGGAGCGTCAGCGCGGTGAATGGGCTCACCGTTCCTGCTCCCACGACCACGGGGCATACCTTTCGGTATGGTGACTTGTCGCTGGCGGAGGATCACACGGGCTCACTGGAGTATTGCACGGCCCTCCCGGTGAAGGAGGGCAATCACGTATTACGCTGGCGCTTTCTCGACTCCAGTCACCTGGAGTTCACCTACTTCAACACGGGGATGGAGAACTTCCCCCCTGATACTGCGGTGCTGTCTGGCGAAACGCTGACCTGGAATGCCAAGGTGGCCGAGCCTCAGATCGGGAGCAGTTTCTGGAGGTTGGTTCGGACCTCCTTCGATCCGCTGTTGGATCGAAATTCCTGCTCTCCTTCGCTGAATGCAACCAATTCCCCACCGCTCGATCAGCTCGCGGAGGGTCCCGCGCGATGAACGAGCGCCGGGCGATCAAGGCGCTGCTGCTACCCTGATCGGAGTGCTCCTTCGCCCTCCTGCCCAACCGTCACCCGCCGGGCCAGGAGGTCTTCCCGCTCCCAAATCGGCCGGATCTCCAGCGGCCCCAGCGCACCGACCGAGAACCGGAGGGCGATCTCCTTTGCCGCGGCCAGGTCCGGCGCCTCGATCATCATGAAGCCGCCCAGTTGCTCGTTAGTCTCCGCGAAGGGCCCATCGGTGAACGAGAGCTCGCCCCGCTTTCTCCGGAGTGTCACAGCGGTCCGCACCGGTTGCAGTGCCTGGCCGCCGAGGAACACTCCCTCGGCAGCCAGCTCGTCGCCGTCGGCGAAACCCTGCTGCATGAGCGCTTCCCACTCGTCCTGCGGGATGGCGTCTCGCTCCGCTTCGTTGTGGTAGACCAGGCAGAGAAACTTCATTGCGGACTCCTCATCGGAGTTGAAGTCAGAAGGCAGAAAGGTCCTCATCCCGAGCCGCGCGAGGGATCTTCTCAGCGGTCTCGGAAAGCCGAGGTAGATCCCTCGCTTCACTCGGGATGAGGCATTACTTGGTGGAAACCCGGGTCACCCACAGCACCCCTCGCGCTTCGCCGGCTCCACATAGCCCGCCTCGGCATCCACCTGGTACCCGGGCTCGTACCGGTCGTGGTGGCGGACCCAGGCCATGGTGTGGTTGAGGCCGGCTTCGTCCCTGCCCTTCGGCACGAGGTCGAGCCACTGGTAGGTGCCCATCAGCGCGTCGAGCCCGCGGGCGTAGGTGGAATAGGTGTGGTAGACCGCGCCGTTCTCATCCTTATAGAAGACACTGGCGCCGGGCAGCTCGAGCGGCATGCCGGGAGGCGCCTCACGGGGCAGCGGCTCGAAGTTATAGGACGCTTCGCCGGTCGCCAGCAGCTCGGGGGTGAAGGAGACGTGGTAGTCGAAGTTGAAGTCGCTGTCGAAGGACGACACATAGTTGAAGCTCCAGCCCATCCGGCGCTTGAACGCCGTGAGGTGCTCGATCCGAGCGCGGGAGATGGCGGCGAAGCTCACGTCGCGGGCGGCCAGGTGGGGCAGCATGCCGTCGAAGTGGTCGGCCACGTAGGAGCAGCTGGGGCAGCCCTCGACCCAGTCGGGGTGGAACATGAAGTGGTAGACCAGGAGCTGGGTCCGGCCCTGGAACAGATCGGCCAGGCGAACGGGACCGTCCGTGGAGGCGAAGACATAGTCTTTGTCGACCAGAACCCGGGGCAGCTGCCGACGGGCTTGGGCGATCTCCTCCCGCCGGTAGGTCAGCTCCTTCTCCTGCTGCAGCAGCGCCTTCCGGGCGGCGAGCCATTCGTCGCGGGACGCCACGCGGGGTGATTCGGTCTGGGTCGCGGTCATGATGCGGTCTCCTCGGAGTTAGCCTGAGATAATGTAGACGTTCGGACAGTCCGGAAGCGAAGCCCGGTAGCCGTCAGCAGGATCGCCGATCCGGCGCCGCCAAGGGCCATGGCGATAGTGGACAAGCAGTTGGGACACATGGTCGAGCCTCCTCTTCCGGCGTTTGAGCCTGGTGAACACTAGGTTGTCGTTCTGCAGGAGGAGGAATCGACATTCGTGCGAGCAGGCGGACGGGCGGACAGGCGGACGCTAAATGAAGCGGAGGATGCGGACAGGACTCAGATCGGTGCTGCCACTGCTACTGGCCACGGGTTGGTCACCGTGCTGGTACCGTTGCCGATTTGGCCGTCGGCGTCAGGGCAAGCTGGCCTCGATCCGCACCACTGCGGTCGGCGCGAACGTGGCGCCCGCGGGATGATACCGGAGATCCGCACCGAGCAGATTCCTCACAGCGGCTTGTATGCCGAGGCGTCCATCCCACAGCCGCTTCGCGATGGCCAGATCAAGCACGAGCGCCTCACCTACCTCGGAGCGATAGCGTCCGCCGGTTTCCGCCTCTACCGGCTCGAACGCTGCCCACCGCGACGCCGACCGCCACAACCCGGAAAGCCACAGCTCAAGGCCGGCTACTGGGACCCATTCCGACGTCATCCACACGCCATGGTGCGGCATGGCGGCTCGTGCTTCGCGGTACAGAGTATCACCGCGCAGCGGAGCGCCATACCACCATGATCCCTTGACGATGAGCGTCCGCACGGCGCTCAGCTCGAACTCCACACCGCCTCCCACCAGATCCCCGCCCGCGCCGTGGACGAGCGCGACCGGGCCCTCGAAAGATTCACCCCCCGGAACGAAGTGCAGCCGTGCGCGCTCGACCGCGAGCCTCCGATCGCGGCGGTAAAACCCGCGGCCCACCAGCCGCACACGCCTGCCCACCCGCAGCAACCAGCGAGCGTCGCCCGAAATCCGCTCGGAACCGCGCCGCTCGCCGATGATTTCGAACTGCGCGCCTGCGTTCTCGAACAGGCGGTACCCGCGCTCGGTCCAGGCCCAGATGTCGGTGTCCTCCGCCGCGACCGCGCGTTCATAGGCGATGAAGGTCTCAAGGGTCGAGCGGCCCGCCAGCGTCCACGTCCGTGACGCGACCGCGGCGAGCCCGGTCTCGCCGTCACCTCCGGTAAGAGCCGCTGCTACCACCGGAGCCGTGGCCCTCTCGCGCCCGAGCGTGAGCTCGGCATAGGCTGTGACGAGCGAGATCGTCGGACGCGAGACCGGATCCGGTGCCCGTGCCGTCAGCCGGCGCAGGCGGAAGCCGGCAGTAGAGAGCTGGCCGCGCCGCTGAACCAGCTCGACTCGCCCCTCCGTCGTGGCCGTCTCCCACTCCACCCGGGGGCGGGCCTCCATCCCTCTCGGGGATATCCGACCCGCAGTATGGTCCAAGTCCCAGAACAGTTCGCGTTCGCTTCCCACGGGAGTCGCGCCGGCGAAACCGACTTCGGTGACTCGCTCGCGGATGCCGACCTCGGTGCCGAGGGGAGTCAGCCAGAGCACACCATCCTGTCTGGCGTGGCGCAGCGAGAACCGGTGGCGGCTCGCCGTCGTCCGGAGGCCTGCATCGAGCGAGAGCGCCGTCGACTCGAGCCGGGGCACAGGGCCAAGTGCGGCGCGGTAGCGCCCGGCGATGGCAGGATCGGTGGGTATCCGCTCACTGGAGGTAAATCCCGCCGAGGCGAACCACGAGCCCGCCGCATGGACGGCGCCGGCGGCGACGTCGTACCCCAGGCGGTCCACGTTCTCCCCGCCCGCCGGGGTGAAGGCGAACGGCCCCGGATCCCCGATCTCGGTGCCGGAGGCATACCACGCGTATGCGGAGGTCCCGGGCTCGGGCTCGAGGGTGTGGATGTCAACGGTGCCTTGGGTCGTGATCCGGCCGGCCACAAGGCGCGGAAGCTCGATGAATTCGACTCGGGCGATGCGGTCGAGTGGTATCCCCAGGCGGTCGAGATCCAGACGACCGAACAAGTCCGCCTCCACGCGCCGGCCATCCACCAGCACCAGCGTACGTGCCGGGGTGAACGGACTGCCACCCGGCGGGGCAGCCTGCCAGGTGAACCCGTCTACCGTGCTCACCGGCCAGGCTGTGACCAGCGGCAGCACGTCGCTCAATCGGGTCCCGCCGGCACGACGGAGCGTCTCACCGGTGATGGACTCGACGTGAGCGGTGTCGGTCTGGGCAGCGAGCGCGGTGCCGGCGCACGCGCCCGCCAGCAATAAGCCGCTCAGTCGAGGAAGTCGCGCAGCCACGTAGGCGTCCGGAAGCGGCGACCCACCCCGGCGGAGAGGAAGATCTGCTCGATTCGCGGCTCGGTGAACACGGAGTGCCACGCGACAGCCGCCTCGGTGAACCACGTGTCACGCGGTGTCCAACGCAGCCCGCCCCGGGCAGTTACGGCGGGCTCCCTTTCGTATTGACGGAATGCCGGAATGGTATCGACATCGAAGCTGAGCCCTACGATGCCGGCCCGCAGGCCGGCTTGGGCCTGCAACCGCCGGCCGAGCTTCCGGGTGCCGCTCCAGCCGACGTAGACGAAGAGAGAGCTGAAGTCCGGCAGGGATACCTGGCGTGCCGACGGGCGGGAGAGCTGAACACCGAGCTCGATGTTGCCCAGGTAAAATGGAAAAGCGAGACCAAGCCCGAGCGCCGGGCCAGGCGACCAGTGGCGCTGCAATCTGGCCTGCTGGATATCGGCAAGCAGCTCGATTGAGAGGTCAAGCGTCTCGAACGGCGCCGGCCGCTGCTGCGCAGTCGCAGTGGGAGCCGGCGCGACGAGGACGCATAGCAGCGCGGGAACGAGCCTTCGCCAGCGAGCGGGTGCGGAGCGGTAGCGGACTGCGGCCAGGGAGGAAGTGTGGAGCGCTTTCACCTGACCACTAACCGAATCCCCAGGTTGATCATGCTTCCTTCCAAAGGTGCCCACGCGTCCACTGTCCACCGTCCTCCGGGCCCGGGCTCCGGGCGGATCAGCGGCTGGTAGTCGCTGAGGCGGACGTTCAGCAGATTCTCGGCATTTAGAAACACCGTCGCTCGATCCCCCAGGCGCTTCATCCCCAGGAAGCCGAGCACCAGATACGGCCGGCTCACTGTGCGATAGGGATCATCCGCCAGCGCCTGCCGCCCAATGTAGCTCAGCTCGAGCGCCACCTGCCCCGTCTCTTCGTCCTCGACAATCCCGTCGAAGGTCACGACGTGTCTCGGTGTCAGAGGCACCGGCCGGCGTAACCCCGGCGCATCGGGATCGGCCTCGGTCGCGCGGGTGTACGTGTACGTCGCGGTCAATAGAAACGGGTCACCGGTCCAGCGGGCGAACAGCTCGGTGCCCCAGGTGCGGGTCGGCGTGGAGGCGTTGACCACCTGCAGCGTCGGGGCGCTCGGGTCGCCCGACGGAGGAATCGGCGCCATCTGAAGGGCGTGGTCGATCACCGACCCAAACAAGGTGGCATCGAGCTCGAACCCGCCGTATCGGCCAATCACCGCCAGCGACGCGCTCCGGGCCCGCTCGGCCACCAGCTCTCCCAGCGGAGCCACCGAGTGCAGTCCGGTAACCGCGGTTTCCTCCAGCCGAGCGGTGGGCCCCGCGAACCCGGTTCCTCCGCTGAATCGGGCCGACAGATGTGGGCCCATCCGCAGCAGCGCCGAGACGCGCGGGCTCAGGATGGTGCCGACCAGATTCGAATGGTCGAGCCGCATGCTGGTGGAGGTGCGGAGCCAGGGCGTGAATGGCCAATCGTACTGCACGAACGCGCCCGGTGTCGCGGTGGTCCGGTCGAAGCGGGAGATATCGCGTCCCCGGAAGCCCTCAGCGTCGAGGGCCGCACCCAGCACCCAGCTGGCGCTTCTCCAGGTGGGGCTGGCATCGGTCCGCACCAGCGCAACTTCCGCGAACCCGGTGCGCACCCGGCTCCGCTCGGTGATACCGCCGACCACGTGCCGCTGAAAATCGTGGAGCCCGGCTCCCCGGAGGCTCAGGGTCAAGCCCGGCCTGAGGACCCGCTGCCCGTTGACGCCGAGATCGAAGTGCCGGGTGTCGACCGCTTCGGCAAACGACACTCCGCTTGGAGTCAGGCCGCCGCCCACCGTGCCGCCTTCCCGGTTCTCCAGCGTGGTGCCCGCGGTAACGAGGAGACTCGATCCGGTGCGATCGGACCAGAACAGTCGTGGCCGGAGCGCGAGCCGGCGATACCCAGGCAGGTTGGTCCAGCCGTCCTGGTCGAGATCCCGCCGCTGCTGGCGGTGGCCACCAGCGAGCAGGCTGTACGCCCATCGGGAGTCCGCCCGCGCTCCCGGCATCGGACCAGCCGTGAACCCTACGAGGTCCGACGCATCGCGATAGGCTTGGGCCAGCAGGAGCTCGCGGCGCCGGGTGGGCTCCCGCGACAGGAGATTGATCACTCCTCCCAGCGCCTGGCCGCCGTAGAGCGCCGAGGCGGCGCCGCGGATGATCTCGACTCGGCCCAGATCGAGCGGGGGAATCTGGACCAGGCTCAGCTCGCCCGGCCCGGTGCCATAGATCGGCAGGCCGTCGGCGAGGATCTGGGTGTAGCGGCCCCGGAGTCCCTGGATGCGCACCGCGACACCGCCGAGGGAAGGGGCGGTGCTCTGCACCTGGAGCAGGGCATTCGGTTCCCGGAAAATGGCCACCGCGGAGCCGGGCGAGCTCTGCACCTTCTCCGACACGTCCTCCGGGGCGACGACGTCGACCTTGAGTGGGCTGTCCTCGAGATGGCTGCCGGTGCGGGTGGAGAGGACGGTGAGCGAATCGAGCCGGTAGGGCACCGGCTCCAGCGTGACCGTCACGCTGACCTCCCGGTCGGGAGGCACCTGCACCTGGATGCTGGCTGGATGGAAGCCGATACGGGTGACGCTGAGGCGGTGGCGGCCGACGGGAACGGAAAGTCGCGCCATGCCCTCGGCGTCGGTCAGCTCCTGCCGCGACTCGATCTGGACCTGCGCCTCGGCCAGCGGGGTGCCTGACTCGCTCCGGACCTTCGCGATCACTTCACCGGTCGCCGGCTCACCTTGGGCGACGAGGAGCGCGGGCGCGCAGGAGAGGGCGAAGACCACCAGGGCCGAGGTTCGCATGCCTCAAGCTACCTCGGTCTGCAGGAGACTCGATCACGTTGCGCTTTCCCGCTCAGTTCGTCACCCGTTTGTCCTCATTCGTCATGCAAGGACTACGGCTGAACCCAACAGCGTTGGCGGTCGGCCAGGACCATCGCAGCTTGGTCCTTGTTCCCAACGAGGACCCTGGGAGGTGAAGCGTGAACGGTGAATCGTGAACGGCAAACGATTGCTCGCTCTGCTGGTGTTGTTCGAGGCCTGTGAGCGGCCTTCAATTGGCAGGACGCAATCCTCTCCCCCGATCGATTCCGCCGGGCTGGCGCGACTGGTGGACTCGGCCATGACGCGGGGAATGGCACGAGAGAGCATACCCGGCGCTGCGTTCATCCTGGTCCAGGATGGCAGGGTTGTTCTGGCCCAGGGCTACGGCCACGCCGACGTAGCGGCCGGCCGGGCCTGGAATCCCGAGACGACGGTCTTTCCCATCGCCTCGATCACCAAGGTCTTTACCGCCACGGCCGCGATGCAGCTGGTCGACCGCGGGTTCATCGATCTGAATGCGGATGTGAACCGCTATCTCAGATCGGTGCGGGTGCCGCCGACCTATCCCGAGCCGGTCACCGCCGCTCACCTCCTCTCCCACACTGCGGGGTTCGACGAGCTCCCCGGACGACGAGTGGAATCGGCGAACGACCTCATCCCCCTGGGACGCTTTCTCTCAACCCGACTCATTCGCATCCGCCCTCCGGGCGCAATGACGAGCTACTCCAGCTATGGCATGGCGCTAGCGGGGCTCCTGGTCGAGGATGTCTCGGGGATGTCGTACGAGCACTACCTCCAGCGGTACATCTGGGAGCCACTCGCCATGACCCGGACTTCCCTCACGTCGCCTGAGTCACAGGGCGCCAGCCTGGCGGTCGCCTATGAGAAGAACGGTGACAGAGTGCTGCCCGTGCCGTACGAGATCTATCAGACCCCGCCCACCTCTTCGATCCTCAGCACGGTGCTGGACATGGGTCACTTCCTGATGGCGCAGCTCCAGAACGGACGCTACGGGACCAAACGGATCCTGAGTGACACTACTGCGGAACGAATGCACCGGCAGTATGCCACGATGCACCCCCGCCTGCCCGGCTGGACGCTGGGTTTCCAGGTCAATGATCTCAATGGGCGATATCTCATCGAGCACGGCGGTGACATCGGCGGGTTCAGCTCCCTGCTGACGATGCTGCCCCACGCGGGAGTAGGGTTCTTCGTCGTCCACCACCTGGAGGGTCGCAACCTTCGGTTCGATCTGAGACAACGCGTTCTCGACCGGTACTTCCCCCCCTCACGGCCCCCTGAGATACCTTTTCCCGACTCCTCGGCAGCGCCACGGCTGCGCCGGTTCGCCGGGAGATACCGGGCCAGCATCTCCTGCCACACCTGCAAGGGCGGCGGACCGAATGTTCAGGATTTCGAGGTCACCGTGAACCGGGATGGCACCATCTCGGTCTGGGACCAGCGCTGGGTCGAGGTGAGCCCGCTGTATTTCGTCAGCGCCGACGGGCAAAAACACCTGGGCTTCGCGCAGGACCGGACCGGACACATCGTCGGACTCAGCGCCGGCTCCTGGCGAGTCCTCGAACGGGTGGACTGAGGCAGTCGAGCGGCTCAGCCTCCGTGGTCACCGGCTCCCGCCGCCCCGCCAACCCGGCCCGCAGCGATCGCATTCTCAACATCGATCAGGCCTGGCTCGCCTACCCGCTGTACCATCTTGAGCAGCGTGTCCATGGTAGACACCTCCTCCAGCTGCTCTCGGGCGAACCACTCCAGGAAGTCATGCGCCACGTAATCCTTCTCGTTCGAGGCGCGGTCGAGCAGGGCCGAAATCTGCTTGGTTACGGTGTACTCCCAATCGAGGGCCAGCGAGACCGCCTCTTCCGCGCTCTTGAAGTCATGCCGGCTGGCCGGAACTGCGGGAATGGCGAGGTGGCCGCCCGCATCCATGATGTAGCGCACGAACTTCATCGCATGCATCCGCTCCTCGTCTGCCTGCCGGAGAAAGAACTGCGAGAGCACCGGCAGGCCGGCATTATCGAAGTACCCCGCGACATTCACGTACTGGAGCGACGCCCCGAACTCGTTACCGATCTGCGCGTTCATCTGCTCCACCATGTTTTTGCTGATCAGCACCTGTCCCTCCCGGCTGTTCGTTCAGTTCGGCCAGTACATCGCGGTCCATCCAATCTAGTCCGTAGGCTCCGCGCGGTGTGACGTGACGCACCTCGCGGCGTAGCGCGGCGATACACAGTGTGTCGATCAGGGGGCCGGCTGGCCTCCCTAAAACCTGAAGCAGCGCGAGTGCTGATTGTGAGCTAAGGAGGAACTATGCAGAAGCTGAAGCAGCAGCGGTCGGGAACCGCGGTCCAGGATCGAGATCAAGCGCGGAAGAACACGAAGGCCTACGCCGCCACCAGCGCGACGTCCCCACTGGGCGCCACCACGATCCCCCGCCGAGAGCCGACTGACCAGGACGTGCAGATCGAGATCCTCTTCTGTGGCATCTGTCATTCCGACCTGCATTACGCCCGGAACGAGTGGCACGACTTCATGCAAACGGTCTACCCCTGCGTGCCGGGGCACGAGATCGTCGGCCGGGTCACCGAGGTGGGCTCGGCGGTCACGTCGTTCAAGCCAGGCGACCTGGTTGGCGTGGGTTGTCTGGTCGATTCGGACGGCACCTGCCCCAACTGTAAGGAAGGGCTGGAGCAGTTCTGCCCCAACGGAGTCCTGACCTACGGCTCACCCGACAAGCACGGCACCGCGCCAGTGACCTACGGGGGCTACTCCGACACCATCGTGGTGGACCAGCGCTTCGTGCTGCGCATTCCGTCCAACCTCGACCTCGCCGCGGCCGCACCCCTGCTTTGCGCCGGGATCACGACCTACTCGCCGCTCCGCCACTGGAATGTCACCGAGGGCCAGAAGGTCGGCATCGTCGGGCTTGGCGGCCTCGGCCACATGGGTGTCAAGTTCGCCCGGGCCTTCGGAGCCCATGTGGTTGTCTTCACCACGTCTTCCAACAAGAGAGAAGATGCGCTGCGGCTGGGTGCCCACGAGGTGGTGCTCTCCCGGAACCTCGACGAGATGAAGCGGCACGCCGGCAGCTTCGACTTCATCCTCGACTGCGTGGCCGCGGAGCACGACATCAACGCCTACATCAGCCTGCTGGCCCGGGACGGCAACATCACCATTGTCGGGGCGCCCGAGAAGCCGCTGCCAGTCGCCGCCTTCAGTCTCATCATGGGACGCCGGAGCTTCTCCGGCTCGCCCATCGGCGGCATCGCCGAGACGCAGGAGATGCTCGACTTCTGCGGCGAGCACGACATTACCGCCGACGTCGAGGTGATCCCGATCCAGCAGATCAACGAGGCCTACGAGCGGATGACCCGGTCCGACGTGAAGTACCGCTTCTCGATCGACATGGCATCGCTCCGGTCGGAGTGACCAGCGAAAACACTATTGGCAGGAAACAAGATGTCATCCTGACGGCCCCTCCGTCGCGGTCA
>Ga0307409_100000678_pt1 | contig 15102 bp, 13 predicted proteins | sample 322Ometagenome_2_FD_203888 | JGI IMG/M metagenome (GOLD analysis project Ga0307409, IMG submission 203888) | Maize rhizosphere microbial communities from greenhouse at UC Davis, California, United States - 322HYB-O-2 | ecosystem: Host-associated > Plants > Roots > Rhizosphere > Soil | place... | reverse complement strand
GCTCCGAGCCACGTGCACGACCGAGCCACTCGGCCACCGGGCCCCACCGCCATACCTCCTCCTTGCGCTGTGGGTCCAAATCAACGTCGCACCACCGCCCCTGTCCTAGACTCGGGACGTTGTGGCCGAAGGACATCACCCGGGTCACCCCCGGTTTCGATGCATGGCAGCAGCTAGTACTCCAACCGTAGATCGTGACCTTGCTGGTCAGGACCGGTCAGGCTGGCGAGCAGACGAGGGCGGCCACCGTTGATCATGCGGTGCTGTGAGGACAACCGAAGATCAGACGGTGGCCACCGGTCACAGCGTAGATGTTGACCCTGCCCGATGGCAGGTGGCCTTGGATGAGCTGTTGGGCCGGGTCGCCCGCCGGTATGGCCGGGTAGAGCCCCGCCAGCGCGCCAAGGCTTTCGTGCTCGGACTCCTGGCTGACCTGCCCCGCAAGAACTGCTGGACGATCGCCGAGCACGCCGGGGATGCCAGCCCGGATGGGATGCAGCACCTGCTCGCGCGGGCGGTGTGGGATGAGGACGCGGTCCGCGATGACGTGCGCGCCTACCTCGTCGAGCACCTCGGCGACCCCGCCGCGGTGCTGGTGATTGACGAGACCGGCGATCTGAAGAAGGGCACCGGAACAGCAGGGGTGCAACGCCAGTACACCGGCACCGCCGGCCGCATTGAGAACGCCCAGGTCGCCGTCTATCTCGTCTATGCCACCGATGCTGGGCACGCCATGATCGACCGCGACCTGTACCTCCCTCAGGGCTGGATCGACGATCCTGCCCGCTGCCGCGCCGCCGGCATCCCTGCCCAGGTCGGGTTCGCGACCAAGCCGGCCCTGGCGCAGGCAATGATCGCCCGTGCGCTGGATGCCGGTGTCCCGGCCGCCTGGGTGGCCGGCGACGAGGTCTACGGCTCCTGCCCAGGACTGCGGGCCGAGCTTGAGGCCCGCGGCATCGGCTATGTGCTGGCGGTTGCCTGCGACCATCCGGTCCGGGCTGGCGGCGTCACCCAGCGCGCCGACGCCCTGCTCCGGTGTGTCCCAGCGCGGGCCTGGCAGTGCGTCTCGGCTGGCCGGGGCGCGAAAGGCCACCGCCACTACGACTGGGCATTCCTGCGCCTCGACGGCGGCGAACAGGGAGCCGAGCACTGGCTGCTGGTCCGCCGCCACCAGCGAACCGGCGAGCTGGCCTTCTACCGCTGCTTCATGCCCCAGCCGGTACCGCTGGCCACGCTGGTGCGAGTCGCCGGGCGGCGCTGGACCATCGAGGAGCGCTTCCAGACCGGCAAGGGCCTGGTTGGCCTGGACCAGCACCAGGTCCGCCGCTGGCGCTCCTGGTATCGCTGGGTCACCCTGGCCATGCTCGCCCACGCCTTCCTGGTGGTCACGGCCGTGACCGAACACGCTCACCACCCACCACCGTCTGGGCTGATCAGCTTGACCTGCAACGAGATCCAGCACCTGTTCGCCGCCTTGGTCGCCGTCCCCCTCGCTGACCCCAGACACCAGCTGCGCTGGTCGCTGTGGCGACGACGACAGCAAGCCCGCGCCCGGAGCTGCCACTACCGACAACAGGCCAGCCGACCATGAAGATCACGATCTACGGTTGGAGTACTAGGCCGCGTGATGTATGGGTGGCCGTCTCGAGTCGCAGGGACGGCGAGACATCATTCTTGTCCGTGGTGGTGTGGCGACCAGGCCGAGCACGCCGCCCAATCGCTGAGCAGAGCAGCCGGGTCGTGGTCACCGTGCGCAGCCGCGAACCGCGCCCGGCGCCATCGTGGCGCTGTCGGACAAGGGAGAGGGGACCACAGATGGAGACGACCGCTACACCGGTGGCCGTGGTCACAGGGGCCGCGCAGGGGATCGGCCGCAAGGTGGCCGAAGTGCTGGCCGGCGAGGGGTATGCGTTGGCCCTGACTGACCTGCGGGAGCCGGCCGAGACGCTCGAGGCGGTACGTGGCCGGGGCGCCGAGGCGCTCACGGTCGTCGGTGACGTCACCTCCTCGGCCGACGTCGCTGCCTTGGCCGAGCAGGTGAGCGGAAAGTTCGGCGGCGCGAGCGTGCTGGTCAACAACGCCGGCATCGCGCTGCTGGCGCCGGCCGAGCAGACGACACCGGCGCAGTGGCGGCGGGTGCTGGAGGTGAACCTGACCGGGCCATTCCTGCTGTGCCAGCAGTTCGGCGCGATGATGCTGGACGCCGGCAGCGGGTCGATCGTCAACGTCGCCTCGATCGCCGGGCTGCGGGGGATCGCCGACCGTGCCGCCTACAACGCCAGCAAGCACGGCCTGGTCGGGCTGACCCGCACCCTGGCGTCCGAGTGGGGCGGTCGGGGCGTGCGGATCAACGCGGTCTGCCCTGGCTGGGTCAAGACCGAGATGGACATCACCGCCCAGGCGAGCGGCGCCTACAGCGACGACGACATCGTCGGACAGGTGCCCATGGGCCGGTTCGCCACCCCCGAGGACGTTGCCGCGGCGGTGGCGTTCCTGGCCGACCCGACGCGCAGCGGGTTCGTCAACGGCGTCGCCCTGCCGGTGGACGGCGGCTGGACCGCCGATGCCAGCTGGACCGCCCTGCGCCTGCGCAAACGCCGGACCTGACTCGCGGGCCACTGTGAAGATTGCCGATCAGATTGCCTCTGCGTTTCCTGGTCCGCCTCCTACGGCCTTGCCACGATGCCGCCATTGCGGCCGGGCGACCGAGTCCGGAGGGCGCCAGCCCCACGGCGACGGCCGGCCAAGTCGATCGTGTCGACGGAGAAGCCCATGCGCGCACCCGGAACCCCGACGGCCACACGATGGCGCTGCCGCCGCGTGCTGCTGGTTCCTCTGCTCGGGCTGCTCCTGGCCGGGCTGTTGGCCAGCCCGGCATCACCCGCCGGTGCCGCCGGGGCCAGCACTAGCCTGCCTTCCTACCTGGCCGATGCCACCGACCCGGCCGTCACCACGCTCGCCCGTGACCGTCACATCTCTCTCCAGGAGGCCCAGCGGCGCATCGGCTGGCAGGAGCCGGCCATGCAGCTGGGCGAGGAGTTGCGTCGAGCGCTCGGCGACCGCTTCGGGGGGTTGTGGTTCGACGAGGCCGGCGGCGGCCGGGTCAAGGTCGGCCTGGTCGGCGCCGACCGCAGCGCCGCCGCCGCCCTGATCGCCCGGCGCCAGCTGACCGCCGTCACCGACCTCGTCGCTGTCCAGCACAGCTATGCCGACCTGGGACAGGCCCACGCGTGGCTGAGCGAAGCGATCATGAAGCCCAACCCACCGGCGGCCAAGGGGCAGATCAGCGGGCTGGCGTCCGCGCTGCTGATCGACAAGAACCAGGTGCAGCTGCAGCTGCCCCGGGGCCAAACCCTGAACGCCGCCCAGCAGGCCGTGGTGGCCGCGGCCAAGCGGCGGCTTGGCCCCAGCTTGGCGGTTGGCTCCTGGTCGGGGCAGATCCACACGGAGGCGTGCGAGTGGGGCTTGGGACCAGCGATCTGGGACTGTGATCCGCCGCTGCGTGGTGGCGTGGGCATCGTCTCGTTCAGCGGGACAACAAGGGCGACCTGCACGGCCGGGTTCAACGAAAGCCAGCTTTCCCACTGGCGCCCCGGGCCGTACGTGTATGTCCACCTGTCACCTGACACCACCGAGAACAGCCTGTACCCGATCAAGGCGGTCGGCAGCAGCACCAAGGGCCTGCGGGTGTGTGTCAGTGGGGCCGTCTCCGGGACCGATTGCGCCCCGGTGAAGCAGACCGGCTGGCCCGTGGCCGGCGGCTATGCGGTCGTCGACTACTGCACCACCGGTGGTGACAGCGGCGGCCCAGTGTTCTCCGGCAACTACGCCCGCGGCATCCACATCGGCGCCAAGACCGGTGCCGCCGCCTGCCACGACCGCCTCTACCAGGGCGTCGCCGAGGCCACCCGGCAACTGCACGTCTCCGTCGTCCACACCTGAGCTCAGCACCCGTCGCACGCTCTGACTGGAGAACGCACACATGGTTGGTTCCCATGTCCCGATCCGCCGGGTACGCAGGCTCGCCACGCTGCTGGTGGTGGCGGCCATCGCCACTGCCCTCAGTGGCGTCGCACCCGCCGCCGGCGGCGGCAAGCCCATGCCCGCCGGCGGCAAGCCTACGCCGGCGGCGACCCCAGGCCAGCGCTCGGTGGCGGCGGCCGATCGGCAGGTGGCCGCGGTCCTGGCGGCCAACCCCGGGTCCCGGCGGATCAGCGCGACCTCGGTGCTGCTGGCGCCGGGCGTGGTCATGACCGTCCCCGGCCCGGTCGCGGCCGGGTCCACGATGACCGTCCCACGCAGAGCGGCGGCCAGATGGTCGTTGCGGCAGCAGCGGCCGACAGCACCTGCGCGTCTGGCTGGCTGTGCATGTGGCAGCACATCTACCGGGCCGGGGCCAGGCTCGCCTTCTACTACTGCCGCACCGAGAACCTGGGCAACTACTACATCAGTTCCGGGAACAGCTGGCGCGACGACATCTCCTCGATCTGGAACCACCAGACCGGCGGTGTGGTCTCTTATTTCTATGACTGGAAGCTGGTCGGCTATGTGCGGGTCGGGAGCCTGAGCGCCGGCAACTACCTCCAGGATCTGACCCGGGACCGGGCCGCCGACGGCGGCAACTGGAACGACCGCATCGACCAGGTCTCGGTGTGCTGAGCGCCGCGACCCGCCGACCGAGATCGGACAGCATGCGCACAGCTGGATCGGAGGATCTGTCGAGATGTTGAGACGAGTGCTTTTGAGCCTGTGCCTGCTCACGATGAGCGTCGCTGGCCTCACCATCACCAATGCGACGCCGGCCTCCGCCGGGCTGAGCCCGCTGGCGGACCGGGAGTGCATGAACTTCGACTCCTCGAACAATCGCAGGCTGTCCATCTGCGGGCGGGGCTGGGTCCCCGACGACGGCGCGTACCAGTGGCGCGGCGTGGTCGAGATGCACACCTATATCTGGGTGGCTGGTCACCTGACGGACCAGAGGTCGCAGTCGATTACCATCAACCAGGCGACCTTTTGGCCCACAGATGCAAACGGCACGGCACTTTTCTCCAAAGGTATTGACTTTGGCCAGGATTTCGGCTCCAACACGTGCCGGGTCAATAGTCCAACGAGCAGCCAGATCACCTGCTCGGTGCCCAACACGTACAGGGTCGCCTTCTACAGCAAGGCATGGAACGGCGTCGCCCAAGGGTTGAAGATGGATATCTATAAGGTGTCCTGGCGCGACGACGTCGGTGTACCCCATATCGTGCAATCGGGGAGCCCGAGTTCTCCCGATCATCTGCCGCTGCATTTCGTATGGTGACACCGAATACGGAGCTGCGCGTCGAGCGGTGCTGTGGGGCTCAGCTGCCGAGAGCGGAAGAAGGCTGATCGTGCGCAGGATCAGCACCGTGGTCGCCCTGGCGGTCGTGGCGGGGTTGTCACTCGCGGCGCCGGCGTGGGCTGACCACAACACCGACCACACCATCGCCCAGATGACCGCCCACTACCAGGACCCGGCCCTCGAGGTCCAGAACCGGCCGTTCGCCCTGCTGTATCTGCGGACCACCGAGGGGATGCGCGACGCCAACCTCGCCGGGGAGTTCTCCGACCCCCAGTTCTGGGACACTGAGGTCATCCCGACCTTTGCCGGCTCCTACCTGGACGCCTATGCTGCCTGGCAGCGCGGCGACCTGCGGCAGGTCGACCCGGCCTGGCGGATCGCCTTCCGGGCCAACCCCGACAGGCTGAACTGCACCCAGCTGCTGTATCTGGGGATCAACGCTCATGTGAACAACGACCTGGCGTTCGTGATCGAGGAGCTGGGCCCGCGCTACACCTACCCGGACCACAAGCAGGTCGACGACGTGCTCGCCTTCCGCACGCGGCCGGTCGTCTACCCCGAGATCCAGCGCGAGTTGTGCCCCGGGTTGTTCTCCGAGACGGTCCCGCCCGGCGCCGACGCCGACATCTTCGCCTGGCGCCAGCTCGCTTGGGACAAGGCCCAGCGGCTCTTGGCCGCCCCCACCGACAAGGCCCGGGACGCGATCGCCAGGGACATCCGGCGGCACGCCAAGGACAAGGCCCGCGAGATCCTCCGCTGGTACCGCTAGCGCCGCTCCCCCAGCGGTCCGCTTCTACCTGGGCGGCTCCTACCAGGCCAGCGGCCTGGAGAGCCCCGACCGTGCCAGGTGCCCTGGCAACGAGGACCACACCCGTGGCTATGGCTGCGCCGCGGCGCTGACGGGCGCGCGATCCTCAGCTCGCGCCGACGAGGCGTTGCCGTGCTTCGGTCTCCCTTGGGTGGTCGATTTCCCGCATGATCTGGGCCGCGTCAGACCAGGATCGTGTGGCAGCGGCGGGGTCGCCCATGGCGGCGAAGACGTCGCCGAGGTTGAGGAGGGCGTCGGCCTCGTTGTAGCGGTCGCCGAATTCCCGGAACAGGTCGAGGGCCTGCCCGAACCAGCGGGTCGCCTGGACATGGTCGCCGAGTCGGCCGTAGATGAACCCGAGGCTGTCGGCGGTGTGGGCCTCGCCCTTGCGATGCCCGTTGGCTCGGTCGAGTTCCAGCGCCTGGTGACAATGCTCGAGCGCCGCCGGGAACTCGCCCAGCAGGGCGTAGCCGTAGCCCAGGGAATTGAGCGCGATGCCCTCTCCAACGCGGTGGCCGGTGGCCCGGAAGAGCCGCAGAGCCTGGGCGGAATGGTCGTTGGATTCCTTGATCCGCTCCTGCCGTTCCCGTAGCAGGGACAGGTTCATGTGGGCGGTTGCCTGTGGCGCCGCATCACCGAGCCCCTCGAAGAGCGTGAGGGCGCGCTGCAGGTACGTGTCCGCCTCGTCGAGGTCGCCCATCTGGATGCTGGCGTTGGCCAGATGCCGGAGGGCACGGCCCTCGGCTTCCACGTTCCCGAGCCGTTGCGCCGCGGCCCGCGCGAGGACCTGCGTGGCCTTGAACGGTTGCCAACGGCCCTGGAGGTCGAAATAGGTGACCAGCGCCCATGGCAGCCGCCATACGTACTCGTCGAGTCCGCGGGCGGCGGCCAGCTCGACGGCTCGAAGCAGCGCCGGATACTCCTGGGCGAACCACGCCAGGGCCGCGGCAGGGCTCTCCATCGCCTCGGGGACGGTGCCCACGCAGGGCGCCGGCAGGTCGATCGGATCCCGGTGCGGTTCCAGCTGCCGGTCGGCGTTGACCGCCGTGAAGAGGTAGTGGTCGAGGAGGCGGTGGATGGCCGCGTCCCGCTCCGCCTCGGACTCCTCGCGCTCGGAGCGCTCCCGGGCATAGGCGTGCAGCAGGTCGTGCAGGGTGTAGATGCCCGGAGCGATCTCGGTGGCGAGGCCGGCATCGTACAGTTCGACGAGGATGCGCCGGGTTTCCTCCAGGCTCCGGTTGGCCATCGAGGCGGCGGCCGCCTCGGCGGTGTGGGGTCCGGGATGCAGGCCGAGCATCCGGAACATCGCCTGTCCCGGCCCCGAGAGCGTCGCATACGAGCGGGAGAACACATGGCGCAGGTCGGTTGCCTGGTCCTGACCCGTGGTCATCGAGTCCAGCGGCGCGACCGTGTCCTGGAGCTCCAAGGCGAGCTCCTGGAGGGTGGACCGCGGTTGGGCCGCGACCCTTGCCGCGACCAGTGCCAGGGCGAGGGGGAGGCCGCCGCACCGGGCGACGATCTCCGCCGCCGCCTCCGGTTCCCGGTCGACTCGTCCGCTTCCCAGCCGCCGTCGCAACAGCTGGTTGGCTTCGCCGGCGTCCATGGTGCCCAACGGGAGCGGGCGAGCGCCCTCGCCGACGACCAGCCCCAGCAACCGGTTGCGGCTCGTGATCACCACCCGCGTCGCATCGCCACCGGGAAGCAGGGGCCTGACCTGCTCGGCGTCCCGGGCATTGTCCAGCACAACCAGGATCCGCCGGTCGGCGACCAGGCTCCGGTAGAGACCGACCTGCTCGGCCAGGCCCACCGGGATCCGATGCGCGGGGACGGCCAGGGCGTCCAGGAAGACCCGGATCGCCTCGCCTGGTTGCAGCGGCGGTGCCGCGGTCTCGAAGCCTCGCAGGTTGAGGTAGAGCTGGCCGTCAGGGAACTCCGCTCGCACCCGGTGGGCCCAGTGGACCGCCAGCGCGGTCTTGCCCACCCCGGCGGTGCCGGACACCGCGCTGATCACGACCGGCGCCGTCTCGCCGTCGTCGGCTAGGAGCAGATCAAGGCTGACGAGCTCTCCCTGCCGCCCCACGAAGCCCGGTACGGTCATGGGCAAGAGGGCCGGCGGTGGGGACGCAAACGACGCTCGCACCGCTCCAGAAACCATAGCCCCGGACTCGGGTGGCCCAGCCCCCTGCGACTCCTGGCCCGCAGCCGAGGACGCGACTGCTCCTGCTTCCAGGCCGCGACCCTTCGCGGCCAACTCGAACTCCGCTCGCGCGCGGCCGGCCAGGCCCAAGGCGTCGGCGAGCAACCGCACCGACATCGGTCGTGGCCGGCGGACCTGTCCGTCCTCCAGATACCTGATCGCCCGCGTGCTGAGCCCCGAGCGTGCCGCCAGTTCCTCTTGCGACAACACCAGGCGCTGTCGGTGCTCGCGCAGGAGCGCGCTGAACCTCGATCCTGATGCTCTCGACCGCGAATCGCCCACAATCGCCCGAGTATCCTCTATGCCGCGGACCTCCGCGAGGGTTGCTCAGGCGAAGTGCCGCGCGGGATGCCGTGGTAGATAACGAACCGCTCGAAGGGGTGCACCCCCGGGCGTCACCGATGGTCTGGACCGCTCGGCGCAGTGCCTGCAGGCTGACGGGTCATCTCGATGTGTCTGGGCGGTCGGCGAACTGGACGTCCCCGGCGGTGTGGTCGCCGTGGCTGTGGGAGTGGGCTACCAGCAGCCTGTGCCGGTACCGGTCAGGCCCTTGGTCAGCCCGACGCTGCGCACGGTCAGGCCCCAGGACAACCCAAGGGTGCGTTCCACCGTGTAGCCGGGCAGCTCGAAGGTGGTCGAGGTGGGCATGCCGTCTGCCAGCCCGCCGGTCATGGGTGGACCACCGGGAGGGACGCCGGCCACTGCCGGACCTCATCGGCCGCCCAGGTCAGCGTGCGAACTGCCCTCGGGGACGCATCCACCCCCTCACCCACCGGTCCACCTCCAACCCTGGGACGTCAAGGGAGAGATCACACCACAGGCGCCGTCCACTGGCGAGGGCCGCCGGTTCCACCTCTCGCTCATGGACGTTCGTCTCTGCGACAGCCACCACTCCCCCGCCGCCAAGGCGGCCAGTGGACACCGCAGCAGACGGCTGCAGCCCGCCGAACCGAGAGGGCGGGTGCGGAGGATGCCTTGCGCGCCCTACGAGGAGTGGAGCGGCCACGCGGCCTATCTGGCGGCAGCCCGGTCGTCCAGGTGACCCTGGAGTCGGGCGGCCAGGCCGCGGACCGGCTCCTCGAGCTCGGCCAGCCGCTCCAGGCCGGGCTCGCAGCCCAGCCGCACGCAGGCATCGGCCATCACGCCCAGACGCTGGATCATCACCTTCCAGGCGGCCTCTCGCCAGGGCAGCAGGAACTGGGACGGGTGGACCATGAAGAACGCCGGGCCGGCCAGCTCCCCCGGGTGGTCGGGGCCGAGCGGCAGCGTGGTCAGCACCGACCCCAGCGGCCGCAGCACCGCCGCCATCAGCCCGATGGCGACGCCGGCCAGGGTGCGCACCTCGCGGTCGGTCTCCTCGTCGTGGGCGAACAGCCGGTACAGCAGCTGGAGCAGCGTCTGATGGGCGGCGTCGAAGACGTCGGCCACCTGCGCGGTCAACGGGTCGCTGATGACCACGGCCAAGGGCTGGTCGGGTGGGCGGCGTACGTAGGCGGGCTGGGCCGGCCGGGCCGGGCTGAGGCTCGGATCGGCCTGGGTCGCGGCCAGGTACTCCTCCAGGATCGTGGAGAGGCGGCCGAAGTGGGCCTCGCGCCAGTCGCCGTCGGCGCCCTCGCCCTGCTCGACGATGGTCGCGATGGCCGCCTGAGCCGAGGCCAGGTCGGTGACCGCGACCAGCTCCGACCAGCCGAGCAGCTCGCGGGTGGCCTGGGCCTCGATCGGGCCGATGAACACCTCGGCCTCGCCGTACCGCTCGACCAGGCGGGCGAAGCCGTGGCCGATGCTGCGGTACAGGTGCCCGACGGTCGTGTAGTCCTTCGGTTCGGCCATCAGCGTGGCCGGGGTCGCGGTCAGGGGCCGGCATTCGCACACCCGCGAGAACAGCTCGGCGTCGGCCACGTCGACGTAGTCGGGGCGCTCCAGGTACAGGAAGTGGCGCAGCGCCTCCTCGCCGAACGGCACCAGCGCCACCTGGACGTCCGGCGGGTACCACTGGCAGCGGATCGGGAAGTTGGGCCGGTGGAAGTGCGGGGTGGCCCCGACCGCGGTCAGCAGGTTGGTCGCCAGGGTCAGGTGCAGCATCTCCTGGACCGCGATCTCGGCCAGGGTGTCGCCCCAGCGGGTGACCAGGGCCAGCTGCTCGGGAGCGAGCCCATCGCCGGGCTCGCGCTTGAGGGAGTACAGCGCGAACAGGTACTCGCAGAGAATCCCCTGCTCAAGCTCTGACGCCTGGGTGAGCAGGTAGACAAGCTGCTCGCGGCTGTCCACGGGCAGCGGCGGCCGCGTGGTGGTGGTGGTCGCCCCGCGATAGAGCGGGACGATCCTCCGCGCCGGCGCCGCCGGGTTCCCCCCCTCGGCCGGTGTGGGCACGGGCAACCTCCTTCGCCTGGCTCCCGGGCAGCCTTTCAGCAACCCCTGGATTGCCCACCCTATCGCCGAGGGTGGACAACCGCTTGGGGCTCGGGACGGACCGGCGGACGAGCGTTGCGGCCAAGGCGTAGGACCGTTGCCGGTCGAACCCGGTGAAGAGATTCGCCCGCCATGCGGCGCTGCTCAGCATCGCCGGGACCCCCGGACCGGCCTCGCCGTGCTCAAGGTGCAGACATCGCACCAGCCCAAGGTGATCTGCCTTGGGTCGTCGTCATCGGTGAAGGTTGGCCAGCCGGTCGTGGCCATCGGCGCACCGCTCGGGCTGTCTGGCACGGTCACGTCCGGCATCGTCAGCGCTCTGGTGAACCTTGCGCAGGCGCCTACGAGAGCGTTTCCCCAACGCAGCCGAGGACTACGGGTCACGGTCGTTCGGTGATCCGGCCACGTTGTCGGCGACATAGGCGCCCCGGCGTCCCATCGGCTGGGGCGGGCCGACGGTCGTGTCCCGCCGGGTCTGCAGCTCCAGCTCGGCGTTCAGCTCCGCCCCCAGCAGCACCGCGAACGCGCTCAGAAACAGCCAGAGCAACAGCACGATGACCCCGAAGAAGGCCCCGTAGGTCTTGTTCTGGGCGGGTGCGTAGCTGGCGTACAGCGAGCACAGCATGGAGCCGAGCAGCAGCAGGCCGGTGGCCGCCACCGAGCCCCAGCTCAGCCACTGCCAGCGGGCGTCCCGGCGGCTCGGGGCGACCCGGTACAGCACCGCCAGGCCGACGATCAACACCGCGGCCAGCACTGGCCAGCGCAGCACCGAGACCAGCAGGCCAGCCGGTCCGGGCAGCCGCCCGGCGGCCACCGGGAGGGCCACGATCACCGCCAGGGCCAGCACGGTGACCAGACTTCCTCCGACGGTGAGCACGAAGGCGAGCCCGCGTAGGCGCACGAACCCGCGCGTCTCGGCCTCCGAGTAGGCCGCGTTCACACCGGTGACCAGCGCCCGCATCCCGGCCGAGGCGCTCAAGAGGGCGACCAGGACCCCGAAGGCGAGGCTCAGGCTGAGCCGGCCGCTGGGAGCGCGGGCCAGGGCGTCGAGCTGGCCGGTGAGGATCGAGCGGACGTCGTCGGGCAGGACGCCGAGGGTGCGGACCTGGGCGGCGATCTCCTCAGGGTCCATGACCAGCCCGTAGACCGACACGATCACGATCATGGCCGGGAAGAGCGCCAGCATGGCGTAGAAGGCCACCCCGGCCGCGATCAGGGTGATGCGGTCCTCGCGGATGGCTTCCTTGAGCCGCAGCAGGATGTCCCGCCACCCGGCCTTGGGAATCTCGGAGGGGACGTCGGCGTCCCGACCCCGCCGCTGTTCATCCGCCGTGCCCGTCGACATCACCGCGTCCTCGTTGCCTGGCCGTCCCTCCAGGTTGTGCTCACCGAGCCTGCAGTCGAACCCGCCAGGCCCGACACGGCGGCAGGGTGACGTCCCGTCATCCATCGATGCGCCCTGCCGGGTTAGGTGTGGTCCCCCAGCTCCTCCAAGGCGGCCACGGCCGCGGCATGGGCGGCCGCGGCAGCCTCCGCCGCCTGCTGGGCGGACCGGACCCGGTCGGCCACTTCGGCCGCGTCACGGTCGGCCGCGTCGGCCGCCTGGCGGGCCTCCTTGGCGGCGGCGGCGGCCGCCGCCGCCCGGTCGGCGAGGTCCTGGGCGACAACGGTCAGCTGTTGGGAACGCTGCTGGGCCTCCTGGGCCGCCTCCTGGCGGCTGGCCGCCAGCACCTGAGCCTGATCCAGGACCGCCCGAGCCTGCTCGGCGGTCCGGCGGGTCTGCTCCAGCGCCCGCTGGGCCGCCACCCGGGCCCGCTCACGCCGCGCCTTCGTCCGGTCGACCGGCGCCACCGGCGTCACCGTGACCACGCTGGCGGGGGCGGCTGGCTCCGCTGGGGCCGACCCAAGGTCCAGGCCGAAGCCCGCCGGATCCAGGTCCCCTTGCAGGCGTCCTTGGGCCAGGGCCGCCCGGGTCGCCTCGTCGCCGGTGGCGGCCGCCTGCAGGGTGGCGGCCAGCCGGGTCAAGGTGGCGTCGCTGGCCGCATGCCCCGCCCGAACCAGCATGGTCTCGGCCCGCTGGCTGAGGCGGGTGATCGCAGCCCGCAGGTGCGCGGTCGCCGTCCGCAGCTGCCGGGCCGCGCCCGGCTGGCCAGCGAGCGCCTCTTGCTGGGCCTGACGGAGGGCGGCACCAGCCTCCAACAACTCCTCGAGGGCGTGCGGGGCGGCGTGGGCCAGCTGGTTGGCCGCCCAGGCGCTCACCGGCGGGCGCCGGAGGGCGGCGACCTCGCGGGCGGTGGCACGGTCGCCGGCGGCCCGGAGGCGGCGGGCGAGCTGGTCCCGGGTGGCGACGAACTGCTCCAGCGGCAGCTGGTACAGGGCGGCCAGGGCGGCGTCCAGGTCGCCGACCTCGGTCGACATGCTCGCTGAGGCCCCCTCCACGTCTGCCCGACCCTCCACACCTGCTTGGACGGCTGACCACTCACCGTAGCTGACCATGGCCTGAGTCTGCCTGCTGGGCGGTCGGCGCCTGGTCCTGGACGGGGCTGGCCGCGGATCCCCGGCGGCTCGTGAACTGGCCGGCTGCCGAGCCAGACCAGCACGGGGGCCGCCAAGTGGCCGAGCTGCAAGGTCGTGGTGGCGGGCCCGGGCCAGCAGCCCGGTCGCCCGGGCCAGGACGACCAGGCCGGCCTCGGGATGCCCCAGGCAGACCTCGCCGGCCTCCGCAAGGGCGGCCTGGTCGTCCTGGGCCAGCCAGGCCAGCCGGGCGACCGCGAGGTCGTCGTCCGACTCGTCGACGGCCAAGGCCATGGCCCGCTCGACCAGCCGCTCGACCCGGGACGCGACGGCTGCCCGCTGGCGAAGCTCACTGGTCATAGCGAGGACCCTAGCTCAAACCCCCGACAGCCCAACGCCCCCGATCTGCCGTCTGCTAGCGGGCCGTGGCGCTGCGGTGGGGCAGCACCCAGCCCGGGCGCGGGAAGTGGCAGGTGTAGCCGTACGGGTAGCGCTCCAGGTAGTCCTGGTGCTCCGGCTCGGCCTCCCAGAACGGACCGGCCGCGGTGACCTCGGTGACGACCTTGCCGGGCCAGAGCCCGGACGCCTCAACGTCGGCGATGGTCTCCTCGGCGATGCGGCGCTGCTCCTCATCGAGGTAGAAGATCGCCGAGCGGTAGCTCATCCCGATGTCGTTGCCCTGGCGGTTCCGCGTCGTCGGGTCGTGGATCTGGAAGAAGAACTCGAGCAGCTCCCGGTACGAGGTCACCTCCGGGTCGAAGACGATCTCGATCGCCTCGGCGTGGGTCCCGTGGTTCCGGTAGGTGGCGTTGGCGACGTCGCCTCCGGTGTAGCCCACCCGCGTCGAGACGACTCCCGGGCGCTTCCGGATCAGGTCCTGCATCCCCCAGAAACACCCTCCGGCCAGGACCGCCGTCTCCCGCTTGTCGCTCATGGCTTCGTTCCCTTCACCCGATCCCCGGGACTCCTCAGGCCTGCACTGCATCGCGTAGAACGCTCCGTCACCTTCGCGCATTCCCAGGTCGATGGTCCGCCAGCGCTTCACCTGGGCACGTTGCACGACCGAGCTGATCCGGCCAAGCTCGGCCAACAGCCTGCCCTCGACTACGAAGGAACACCAGCCATGGCACTCGTCCGGGTCCACAACTTCTCCATCTCGCTCGACGGCTTCGGCACCGGCGAGGGCCAGCGCGCCGACGCACCGTTCGGTCACGCCGGCGAACGGCTGCACCACTGGATGTTCGCCACCCGGTGGTGGCGCGAGACGGTCGGCGAGCCCGGGGGTGGCGGCGGCATCGACGACGCCTTCGCCCGCCAGCACGGCCCGGGGATCGGCGCCGAGATCATGGGGGCCGGGAAGTTCGGCTACCCCGGATGGCACCAGGACCCGCAGTGGAAGGGCTGGTGGGGTCCCAACCCGCCGTTCCACACGCCGGTCTTGGTCCTCACTCATCACCCGCGCCCGTCGATCGAGATGGAGGGCGGTACGAGCTTCCACTTTCTCGACGCCTCGCCGGCCCAGGCGCTCGAGGTGGCCCGCGAGGCCGCGGACGGTCAGGACGTCCGCCTCGGCGGGGGTGCCACCATGATCCGCGACTTCCTCGCTGCCGGGCTCGTCGACCACGCGCACGTCGTGGTGGTCCCGATCCTGCTCGGCCGAGGCGTGCGCCTCTGGGACCGACTGGAGGGCCTCGAAAAGGGCTACCAGGTCGAGGCCACCTCCTCCCCCAGCGGCGTCACGCACGTGACCTTCACCCGCACCGGTGTCTGAACCGCCTGCGACAAACGCAGCGAGAAGGGAACGGCGATCATGAAGCTGACGACCATCACGATGGTCTCCGTGGACGG
>Ga0307409_100000677_pt1 | contig 15110 bp, 14 predicted proteins | sample 322Ometagenome_2_FD_203888 | JGI IMG/M metagenome (GOLD analysis project Ga0307409, IMG submission 203888) | Maize rhizosphere microbial communities from greenhouse at UC Davis, California, United States - 322HYB-O-2 | ecosystem: Host-associated > Plants > Roots > Rhizosphere > Soil | place... | reverse complement strand
CCGTCCATGCTCCTTCCCACGACGATCGCCGGCAGCCTCCCGAAGCCCGCGTGGCTCGCCGAGCCGAACGCACTGTGGGCCGGCTGGCGCGTCGACGACGCGCTGCTCGACGAGGCGAAGCGCGACGCGGTGCGGCTCGCCGTGTTCGAACAGCAGCGCGCCGGCATCGACATCGTGACCGACGGCGAGCAGACGCGCCGGCACTTCGTGACCACGTTCATCGAGGGACTCGACGGCGTCGACTTCGAGCACAAGCGCACGGTCCGCATCCGCAACCGCTACGACGCCGCCGTTCCCGTGGTCGTCGGCCCGGTCGCGCGCCGGGCGCCGATCTACGTCGAGGATGCGCGCTTCCTTCGCGGCGTGACGTCCGGCGCGGTCAAGTACACGCTGCCCGGCCCGCTGACGATGGTCGACACGCTGTTCGATGCGCACTATCGCAGCCGAGAGAAGCTCGCCTGGGCGTTCGCCGGCATCCTGAACGAGGAGGCGCGCGCGATCGCCGCGCTCGGCATCGACGTCGTCCAGTTCGACGAGCCCGCGTTCAACGTCTATTTCGACGAGGTGCGCGACTTCGCGCTGGCCGCGCTCGAGCGCGCCGCCGAGGGGCTGGAGTGCAAGACGGCGGTCCACATCTGCTACGGCTACGGCATCAAGGCCAACGTCGAGTGGAAGAAGACGCTCGGTGGCGAATGGCGCCAGTACGAGTCCACGTTTCCGCTGCTCGCAGCGTCCCGCATCGATCAGGTTTCGCTCGAATGCGCGAACTCGCGCGTCCCGATGGACCTCATCGCGCTGCTCGCCGGCAAGGACGTCCTCGTCGGTGCGATCGACGTGGCGTCCGACCGCGTCGAGACCCCGGACGACGTAGCGGCAACGCTCCGGGCGGCGCTGCGCTTCGTCGCGCCCGCCCGGCTGCAGGCGTGCACCAACTGCGGGATGGTGCCGCTGTCGCGCGACGTGGCGGTCGCCAAGCTCGCGGCGCTGGCCGCGGGCGCCCGCCTGGTGCGCGGCGAACTCGCCGGAACGGACGTCTCGGGCGCGTAGGCACGCCCTCGCCCCCTTGTCAAGGCACAGCGCCGGCTCTGCTATAATCCCGGCCGTCGTTTGCAGTCCCAAGCGCCGAAGCACTCCGTACCGGGGCGGCTCTTTTGTGCCTCCGCCGCTCCTTGAGTCCCCCGACCTTGAGATTGGAACACCGCGCCGGGCGTGCCCGGCAACATCTTTTCAATTTTGTCTCGAGGACACGAAGTCATGGCAACCGGTACGGTGAAGTGGTTCAACGATGCGAAGGGTTTCGGTTTCATCAAGCCCGACGACGGCGGCGAGGACCTGTTCGCGCATTTCACGGCGATCAAGGGCCAGGGGTTCAAGACGCTGAAGGAAGGCCAGAAGGTTTCCTTCGAAGTCGCCACCGGCCCGAAGGGCAAGCAGGCGACGAACATCCAGGCAGCCTGAACCACCAGACACCTCTGCACGAAAAAGCCGGGCGCGAGCCCGGCTTTTTCTTTGCATGACGGCGAACGCTCGACGCATCGAGCTCGCCTGGCGCATCGTGGCCGCCGCCGGCCTCGTGCTGCTCGCGGCGTTGTCGCTGACGCCCGATCCGGTCGCGTTGTCGGACGCGCCGCACGCAGACAAGCTGCAGCACGTCGGCGCGTACGCGGGGCTGGCCTGGTGGCTCGCGCAACTCGAGGACGGGCAACTGACGCAACGCCGAACGGCGGCGATGCTGATGTTGCTCGGCGTGCTGCTGGAGGCCGCGCAACTGTGGATCGCGCACCGCGAGCTGTCGTTCGGCGACATCCTCGCCAACGGCGTGGGCGTCGCGATCGGGACCGCGGTTGCGCCACCGCGGACGCGAAACGTGCTCGCATGGTTGTGCACGCGGGTCGGCGACGCGTGATGGCACCTGCACGGCGCGACGGCTAGCCCCCGCGCTCGCGCCGCACCGTCACCCGTTGCCCGCGGATCGTCGCCCGCGACAGCGCACGGATCACGTTGTCGACCTCGGCATCGACGACTTCCACCAGCGACTGCCTCTCGCCGATCTCGATTGCTCCGATCGCGTCGCCGCCGACGTTCGCCTCGTTGGTGATCGCGCCGACGAGATCCTTCGCGCGCACCCCGCGCTGCTCGCCCAGCTCGATCACGAGCCGCGTCATGCCGCCACCGCGCCGGACGGCACGCGCGCGCTCGCTGCCCACGGTCGGCTCGCGCCGCGCGTCGGCGCGCTCGCTCCGTGGCCGGCTTCGTTCGAAGCCCGGCGGGACGCGGTCGACGGCCTCCGTCCCGTCGGCGCCGCTGTCCGTCTGCGTCGCCTCGGCCAGCAGCTTCACCGCCGCCGCGGCCACGTCGAGCGGGTCGAACTGCTCGGCCAGCGATCGCACGGCGGCGCGATACGGGTCGAACGCGTCGTCCTCGAGCGCCCCTCTCAGCGAGGCGACGAGCTTCTCGGTGCGACGCGCGCGAACGTCGTCCATCGTCGGGATGCGCGCCATCTCGATCGGCTGCTTGACGACCTTCTCGATGACGCGGAGCAGCGGCTGCTCGCGCGGCTGCACCAGCGTGATGGCGGTTCCCTCGCGTCCGGCGCGGCCGGTGCGCCCGATGCGGTGGACATAGACGTCGGGCGACTGCGGGATGTCGAAGTTGACGACGTGGCTGACATGGTCGATGTCGAGCCCGCGCGCGGCGACATCGGTGGCGATCAAGAGGTCGGCGGTGCCGTCGCGGAAGCGCGACATGACCCGATCGCGCTGCGCCTGCGCGAAGCCGCCGTGCAGCGCTTCCGGGCTGTAGCCGCGGCTCGCCATCGCCTCGGTCAGGTCGTCGACCTCGGTGCGCGTGCGACAGAAGATGATCGCCGACGCCGGCGACTCGATATCCAGGATGCGGCCCAGCGCCTCCACCTTGCGCGGCCGTGGCACCACATAGGCGAGCTGGCGCACGCGGGGCGTCCTGCGAACCTCCGCCTTGATCGTGATGCGCTCGGGGTCCCTCAGGTGACGCTTGACCAGCGCGTTGATGCGCGGCGGGAAGGTCGCCGAGAACAGTGCCGACTGCCGCTCCTTCGGCATCTCCGCCAGGATGGCCTCGATGTCGTCGACGAACCCCATGTCGAGCATCTCGTCGGCCTCGTCGAGCACGAGGTAACGGACGCCGTCGAGCGCGAGGCTGCCGCGGCCGAGGTGATCGAGCAATCGCCCCGGCGTGCCGACGATCACCTGCACGCCGCGACGCAGCCCGACGAGCTGGCGCTGGATCGGTTGGCCGCCGTAGACGGGCAGCACGGTCACGCCGCGATGGCGGCCGTAGCGATGCACCGCTTCGGCCACCTGCACGGCGAGCTCGCGCGTCGGCGTCATGATCAGCGCCTGCACCGAGCGCAGCGCGGGATCGAGCCGCTCGATCAGCGGCAGCGCGAAGGCGGCTGTCTTCCCGGTTCCGGTCGCGGCGCTGCCGAGCACGTCGCGGCCCGCGAGAAGCGCGGGGATCGCGCGCGCCTGGATCGGCGTCGCCTCCTCGTAGCCGAGCTCGTCCAGCACGCGCAGCACATCGCCGCTGAGGCCGAGCGATTCGAAGCTGACGCTGACGACGTCGGAGCTCATGCAGCAGGACGAAGCAAGGGATCGCGCGACGCGTCTCGCTTCCCGTACAAAGCGCGTTCGGTGCGCAAGATGCGCGTTCGCTAGACGGACGCGCGGGCTGCAGCGAGTCCGCGACAGGCGCGCGGGCCGGGAGCTCGCTCCATCTTGATCGACGAGCGGCCTGTCAGCCCGCCCGGCCGGACCGCGCCCGCGGAATGCCGCTCAAAGTGTTTGGTGGCCAAGGGCGGAATTGAACCACCGACACAAGGATTTTCAGTCCTCTGCTCTACCAACTGAGCTACTTGGCCGAAGGACGAATTATAGCAGTCCGAAGCTGGACCTCGCGCTGCAGCGCCGCGCTGCAAGCCGGCCCGGCGGCGATCCAGGCGACCGGCACGTTCGGTCAGCGAAGCGCGACCGTATAGGTGAACACGCGCCCGGCGTGCAGTCGATGCACCTGGAAACCGGGCGTCTCGGCCACGGCCACGATGCGCCCGTGCGCGGCGAGGTCGAGCGCGAACTGGTGCGCCGTGCTCGGGCACACCGACAAGGTCGTATGCGCGAACTCGACGCTCATCGCCCGATGGATGTGGCCGCTCGCGACCCGAACGACCTGCGGATGACGTCCGATGACGTGTTCCAGCGCGCCGCCGTCGGCGAGCGCCGAGCCGTCGATGTGCGAAAGCCCGGTCGTGACCGGCGGATGGTGCACGAAGACCAGCGTCGGCCGGTGGTCGCCGGCGAGCGCCTCGTCGAGCCAGCGCAGGCGCGCGTCGCCCAGCGCGCCCGACGACTCGCCTTCGACCAGCGAATCGAGGAGCAGCAGCCGGGCGTCGCCCACCGCCACCTCGTACTGCAGTCCGCATTCGACGCGGTGCCGCGCGAGCGCCGGAAAGACATCGATCATCGCCTCGCGATCGTCGTGGTTCCCCGTCATCAGCCAGACCGGAATGTCGACGTCGCGAATCAGGCTCGCCAGCCGCCGGTACTCGTCGCGCGAGCCGTGCTCGACGAGATCGCCGCTGATCACGATCGCGTTCGGGCGTTCGGGTAGCGACGACGCCCGAGCCAGCGCGGACGCCAAGTTCGCCGCCGCGTCGACGCCGGCGCCGGGGCTTTCGCCGTCGCGCATGACGTGCGGATCGGAGATCTGCACGATCACCATCGCAGCGCTCAGGCGAGGAACGACATCAGTTCGGCGATCGTCTCGTCGGGGGCTTCTTCGGCGAGGTAGTGTCCGCAGTCCAGCGCGCGTCCGCTGACATCATCGGCGACGGCGGACCAATCGTCGATCGGCGTGAACAGCCGATTCACGACACCGCGCGCCCCCCAGAGCGCGAGCAGCGGGCAGCCCACCTTGCGTCCGCCCTTCCTGTCGACGCGGTCGTGCTCGAGGTCGATCGTCGCAGCGGCGCGGTAATCCTCGCACGCCGCGTGGATCGTCTCGTCGCTGAAGCAGCGTTCGTATTCGGCGAGCGCCCGCGGATCGAAGCGCGACGCGCCGCCTGCCGACCAGGCGCCGATCTTGTAGCGCAGGTAGTACAGCGGATTCGCGCCGATCAGTCGCTCGGGAAGGTCGAACGGCTGCGAGAGGAAGAACCAGTGATAGTAGGCGGACGCGAACGCCGCATCCGTCCGCTCGAACATCGTCAGCGTCGGCGAGATGTCGAGCACCGCGACGCGCTCGACGGACGCCGCATGGTCGATGCACAGGCGGTGCGCGACGCGGCCGCCGCGGTCGTGCCCGACGAGGCGGAACCGTGCGAACCCAAGTGCATCCATCACCTCGACCATGTCCTGTGCCATCGCGCGCTTGGCGTACGGGGCGTGCGCGGCATCGGTCCGGGGCTTGGACGAATCGCCGTACCCGCGCAGGTCGGCGCACACGACGGTGAAGCCCGCCGCCAGTGCCGGCGCCACGCGATGCCACATCGCGTGCGTCTGCGGGTAGCCGTGGAGCAGCAGCAGCGGCGGGCCCGCGCCACCGACGACGCAGTGGATCGTGGCGCCCGAGGTTGCGATCGAGCGTTGCGCGAAGCCGGGAAAGAGCTCCGCATCGGCGCTCATGTCGCGGTCTCCGGCATGCGCGCGGGCGCACGTTCGGCCGGTAGGACTTTCGGCTGTCGGTCGCGCCATTGCCATGGCGGCACCGCGCGCGCATCGGCCCACAATCCGCGCCGCGCGGCGCGCGCTTCCGCCTCGAGCGCGAGCAGCGTCGCGTCGCGCTCGAAGCGGTACACCCACGCGTACCCGCTTCGAACCTGGTCGGCGTTCACATCGGCGCCTTGGGCGAACACGCGCCCGAGCACGCGGCCGAAGACGTCCCGCCCGCGTTCGACGACTTGCACGTCGCGACCGGCGACGCGGTCGGCGAGCGCGCGTCGCGACGCCGACCCGTACGGCTGCATCCGCTCCGGCGCGTCGATTCCGGCCAGTCTCACGCGCACCGGCGTTCGCCCGACCAGCACGCTGATCGTGTCACCGTCGTGTACCGTCACGACGCGCCCCGTGAAATCAGCGCCCGCTCGGCCGGCGGCCACGAGCGCAAGCGCGCACAGCAGCGTGCACGCAGCGGACCTCAATCGATCTTCGCGCCTGACTTCTTCACGACGTCCGACCATTTCGCGACCTCGCTGCGCACGAGCGCCGCGAATTCGGCCGACGAATTCGGTGCCGGGTCCGCGCCGAGGGCGAGAAGCTTCTCGCGGACCTCGGGGAGGTTGATGATCTTCACGATCTCGGCATTGAGCCGCGTGACGATCTCGGGCGGCACGCCGGCGGGCGCGAACACGCCCTGCCACGAGCCCACCTCGTAGCCGGCGAGCCCGGCTTCGGCGAGCGTCGGCACGTCCGGCGCCACCGCGGACCGCGACGCCGTCGTCACGGCGAGCGCCCGGAGCTTGCCGCTCTTCGCCAGCGGCAGCGCGGTCGTGATGTTGTCGAACGTCATCGCGACCTGGCCGCCGACGACGTCGGCGAGCGCGGGCGGGCTTCCCTTGTAGGGGATGTGCTGCATGTCGACGCCGGTCATCGTCTTGAACAGCTCGCCCGACAGGTGCTGCGACGTCCCGTTGCCGCTCGACGCGAACGAGTACTTGCCGGGATTCGCCTTCAGCAGCGCGATCAGTTCCTTGACGTCGCGTGCCGGCAGCGCCGGGTTGACCACGAGCATGTTCGGAACGCGCGCGATCAGCGTGATCGGCACGAAGTCGCGCACGGGGTCGTAACCGAGGCTCTTGTACAGCGACGCGTTGATGGCGTGCGTGCTGATCGTGCCGCCCATGATCGTGTAGCCATCGGGTGGCGACTTCGCCACGAACTCGGCGCCGACGCCACCGCCGGCGCCCGGCTTGTTCTCGACGACGACCGGCTGGCCGAGTGCCGTCGAGAGCTTCTCCGCGATCGTGCGGCCCAGGATGTCCGTCGTACCGCCAGGGGCGAACGGCACGATGTACTTGATCGGCTTCGACGGCCAGCCCTGCGCGCCCGCGAACGGTGCGAAGGCGAGCAGCAGGGCTGCGGCGACGATCCATGGGAAACGACGCATGTTCGGCTCCGGAAAGGGGTTCGTTGATGGACGAGGCTGGTCGCGCAGCGCATGTCGCGCGGCCAGCCGTTGCGCTAAGTTTGTCCCAGGGCTTCGACCAGTGCCGGGTCGACGCCCACGGAGCGGGCGGCCGCCGAGAGATCGGCGAGCGTCGTATCGTCGAGCGGGACGCCATCGCGCAGGCGCTTGTCCCGCGTTGCCCGCTCGATCTCGCCGGGCGCGAGCACCGGCTGGTCCGGCGTCTGCGGTGGCGAGGCCTTCACCCAGTCGACGAAGCGCCGCACTTCCTCCAGCACGCCGCCGGTCGGATCGTAGACCGACGGGGCGATGTAGATCGACAGCATGTTGTTGCGGATCGCCGTGTCGGCGGGATCGGAGCTGCGTCCGGTCGTCAGCGCGCCGGCGAGGAGGTCGGTCACGATCGACAGTCCCGATCCCTTGTGTCCGCCGATCGTCAGCAGCGCGCCGCCCGCGTAGAAGTCCTTGGGATCGGTCGTCGGACGACCTTGTGCATCGACGATCCACCCGGGCGGCACGGATTCGCCCTTGTTCATCGCGACCATCAGCTTGCCCTCGGCGACGGTCGATGTCGTGATGTCCAGGATCACCGGAGGCGCACCGGCTTGCGGGATGCCGATGCAAAGCGGATTGGTGGACAGGCGCCGGTCGCTGCCGCCGAACGGGGCCACCCGCTGCGCCCCCGACGTATTGAGGAAGTGCATCGACACCTGGTCGACATCCGCGGCGAGCTCGGCCCAGTCGCCGAGCCGTCCCAGGTGGCCGCAGTTTCGCAGCCCGACGAGCGCGATGCCCGTCGTCGCCGCCTTGGCCGTTCCGATGCGCCCTGCCAGCTCGCCGACGACCTGACCGAAGCCGCGGTCGCCGTCGATGATCGCGATCGTTTCGCTGTCGAACACCACGCGCGGCGTGCGGCGCGGTCGCAGGTTGCCCTCGCGCATCCACTCGAGGTACTTGCCGACGCGCAGCACGCCGTGCGAGTCGTGGCCGACCAGGTTGGATTCGACCAGGCGCCGCGCCACGGTGCGCGCCTCTTCGCCGGCGCACCCTGCGGCCTCCATGATCTGGGCGACGACGTCGGTCAGGCGGGCGGCGGGAACGGTACGCATGGGCGGCGCTCGGGCGCGATTCGTGGAGCGGCGTTCGATCATAGCAGCGTCCGTCACGACCGCGTCGGTGCGCCGGCGGTGGCATTGTCGGACGCAAGCGTCGGACGTAGAGGTTCGTCGTGTTGCAACGCGGCACGAGCGCGCTATAGTGAAGCGCAGTCCGTCCCCTGGTGGGTGCGGGCGTTTCGAACGCGGAAACCGCGAACCGCGACGACACCCGATGTGGAGGTCCCGATGCGCGATGCGACGAACCATTTCCGATCGATGGGCTCCGTGCTGGCACTGGTGGCGAGCCTCGGCGCGCTCGCCGCGACGACCCCGCCGGTCACGAACGACGACGGCACGCGCGCGACGCGCGCCGCCGACGCGCAGGACGTGCAGGGACTCGACGCCGAGCGCCTGTACGCCGCGCTCGTGCACGTCGAGGCGACGGCGGTTCCGAATGCGCGCAGCAGCGCCACGCTCGGCCGCGAGCGCGAAGGCACCGGCACGGTGATCAGCAAGGATGGCATGATCCTCACGATCGGCTACCTGCTCGTCGAAGCGGACCAGATCAAGGTGACCGACAACCGCGGCCGCAGCTACTCCGCGCGCATGGTCGCCTACGATCATCCGACCGGGCTCGCGCTGCTCAAGACGACGACACCGATCAATGTCACGCCGGTGCCGTTCGGCAACTCGGGCAAGCTCGCCGACCGCGAACCCGTGCTGATCGCCGGCTGGGGCGGCATTCCGGACACCGCGCTCGCCTACGTCGTGAGCCGGCGGATGTTCACCGGGAGCTGGGAATACATGCTCGACGAGGCGATTTTCACGAGCCCGCCGACGACCGGCTGGAGCGGTGCCGCGCTCGTCGACCGCAGGGGAACGATCGTCGGCGTCGGATCGCTGGTGGTCCGCGACGCGACCGAGGGCGAGCCGAAGCTCCCCGGCAACATGTTCGTGCCGATCGACGCGCTGAAACCGATCCTCGACGACATGATGAAGACCGGCCGCCGCAAGGAGCCGCCGCGCCCGTGGCTGGGCGTCTCCGCCGACGAGATCTCCGGCCGCCTGATCGTCACGCGCGTGTCGCCCGACAGCCCGGCGGACCTCGCCGGGCTGCAGACCGGCGACATCATCCTCGCCATCGGCAGCGAGGGCGTGAAGTCGCAGGCGGACTTCTATCGCAAGCTTTGGAACAAGCGGCGCGCCGGCGACACGATCCCGCTGCGCGTGCTGCAGGGCACGGAAGTCAAGGACGTGCGCGTCGAATCGATCGACCGCACGCAGTATTTCCGTTCGGCCACGATGTACTGAGACGGCGGTCGCGACCGGCGCACGAACGCCGGCAGCGCATCCGCGGACGCTGTCAGTCGATCTCGGCTCGCGTGCCCGGAGCCGGCGTGAAGCCGAGATCGCCGCGCGCCAGCGCCTTCTCGCGGCCGCCGAACGCGTCGAGCAGCGAGCGCTGCCTCGCCTTCGCGCGCGCGTCGACGGCTTCCGGGTCAACCACCGCACGAAGCCGCGCCTCGCACTCGGCAAGCGTCGACGCGTGCACCTGGTCGCCAGCGAGATCGGTCAGTTCCTCGGGGTCCGCCTCGAGGTCGAAGAGCTGCGGCGGCTTGCCGACGTAGTGGCAGTACTTGAAGCGGCCGTGGCGCAGCATGAAGCCACCGCTGGTCGAGCCGATCGCGTGGTATTCGCACAGCACCGGACGCGACGGCATCGCGTCGCGCGCCACATCGAACAGCGAATGCCCGGACAGCGTTCCGAGTGCTGCCGCCCCCGCCGTCTCGAGGATCGCGGGCGCGCAGTCGACGTGCGAGACGGGCGTCGCCACGACCTTGCCGCGTGGGATTCCCGGGCCGGCAGCGATCATCGGCACACCCGACGATTCCTCGTAGAACGTCGACTTGCCCCAAAGGCCGCGCGCGCCGGTGTTGTCGCCGTGATCGCTCGTGTAGATCACCGCGGTCGAGTCGGCGAGTCCCGCGTCTTCGAGCGCGCGCAGCACCTTGCCGACATTCTCGTCCATCGCCGAGACGAGCCCGGCGTAACCGGCCAGCGCGCGTCGCACGTCTTCGTCAGTCGCGAAATGCGTGTCGTAATCGACCACGCGTGCGTATTCGTCGACCGCCGGATGCCGCGGGCGCTCGTCGCGCCGGTATTGCTTCGGCATCGGCAGCTTCATGCGCGCATAACGGTAGTACCACTCCGGGGGAGCGGTCAGCGGGAAGTGCGGCGCGACGAACGATACGAACAGCACCCACGGCTTGCCGGTGTCGTGCGTCGCTTCCTCGTGCAGCCAGACCTGCGCGCGCGCCGCGATGTCCCGGTCGTACACCGTGTAGGTGGATTCGCCCGGGCCGGCGTACTTCGCCATCTTGTCGCCGCCCTTGCGCACCGGGATGTCGTCGCGCACCAGCCCCTTCACGTCACCGAGGCCCTCGATCACGTGCATCGGCACGATCTCCTCGGTGAAGCCGTGGTCGTCGCCGGGACGTCCGCGGAAATGCAGCTTGCCGATCGACACCGCGCGGTGCCCCGCGTGGCGCAACGCGTGGTGCCAGCTCGGCACCGAGCCGTCGTAGGCGTCGCCGTTGTCCCAGAAGCCGATCTCGTGCACGTAGCGGCCGGCCGCGAACGCCGCGCGCGCGGGAACGCAGATCGGGCACGTCGTGTACGCGGAGGTGAAGCGCGTGCCTCGCGCCGCGAGGGCGTCGAGGTTCGGCGTGGCGATGTAGTCGTGGCCGGCGCAACCCAGGTACTTGGGGTTGTGCTCGTCGGACATGATAACGAGGACGTTGTGGTGGGCGGGCATCGAAGGGAGCGTGGAGGTGGATCAGAGCTTGACATCGTAGCGATAGACGATCCGCGAGAGCAGCTTCTTCAGCACCCAGTTCGCGGCGAAGCCCATGAGCCCGAGGACCAGGATGCCAAGGAAGACGTACTCGGTCTGCGCGAACAGCCGCGCGCTGAAGATCATGTAGCCGATGCCGGTCTGCGCGGCGATGAACTCGGCCGCGATCACCGTCATGAACGCGAGCCCCAGCGAGAGCCGCACGCCGGTCACGATGTGCGGCACGGTGCCCGGGACGATCACGCGGAAGAACACCTGCCGGCGCGTGGCGCCGAGGCATTGCGCGGCGCGGATGCGCTCGGGCTCGACGCCCATCGCGCCCGCCAGCGTGGCGAGGAATGTCGTGAAGAACGCGGTGTAGACGATGAGCGCGACCTTGGAGAGCTCGCCGAGGCCGAGCCAGATCATGAACAGCGTGACGAATGCGATCGGCGGCACGAAGCGGAAGAACTCGACGTAGGGATCGAGGATCGCGCGCACCCAGCGGATGCGCCCGGCGAGGATTCCGAACGGAACCGCGATCGCGCAGCCGATGGCCCAGCCGGTCAGGATGCGGAAGTAGCTCGCGCCGATGTGCCTGAAAAGCGAGCCGTCCGACGCGCTCTTCCAACCGGCCCGGGCCACGTCGGCCGGAGGGGGCAGCAGGATCGGAATCGTGAGCCGCGCGCCGAGGTCCCAGAGCGCGACGGTGACGAGGAGTGCGACGACCGGCAGCCACGGCGAGCGGGTGAAGTCGCCGCGCGCGGCGCGCCCCGAATCGTGGGCATCGGACGGCATCGCCGATGAATCGACGCCGGCGGGCGGCGCAATCGACTCCGGCCGCTGGCGATCGACGACCGCGGGATGCGAAACGGGCGCTTCGCTAGCCATCGAGCATCGCGTCGGACTCGGCACGAATCGAGTCCTCGAGCGCGTTGTAGAGGCCGACGAACTCCGGCGTCATGTGCACGCGGGGTCGCGGCAACCGGTTGACGACGACCTCCTTCATCCGCGATCCCGGCCCGTGCGTCATCACGCCGATGCGGTCGGCGAGCCAGATGGCCTCGCCGATGTCGTGCGTAATGAAGAGCACCGTCTTCCGGCTCATCGACCAGATGCGCGCGAGTTCTTCCTGCATGCGCCGCCGCGTCTGAGCATCGAGCGCGCCGAACGGCTCGTCCATCAGGAGGATCGACGGATCGGTCGCGAGCGAGCGCGCGATCTGCACGCGCTGCTTCATGCCGCCCGACAGCTCGCGCGGGAACTTGCCCCGATGCGCCGAGAGCCCGACCAGATCGAGGTTGCGCTCGACCAGCGTGCGCACCTCTGCGGCCGTGCGATGGGCCACCTCGAGACCGAACGCGACGTTCTGCTCGACGGTGAGCCATGGAAACAGCGCGAGATCGGACTGGAACACCATGCCGCGGTCCGCGCCCGGCCCGCGTACCGGCGTTCCTCGGACCAGCACGCGGCCGGCGCTCGGCTGCTCGAATCCGGCGACCAGGTGCATCACCGTCGACTTGCCGCAGCCGGTCGGGCCGAGCAGGCAGAAGAACTCGCCGTCGGCGATCGCGAGGTCGAAGCCCGACAGCGCCTCGTACGCGGCGCCGCCGGCATGTCGCGCGTCGAAGCGCTTGCCGACCTGGAGAAGCTCGATGGTCGCCGTCATCCGCGCCGGTCTACAAGCCCTTGACGGCCGCCGGCGCAACGGCGCGCAGGTACTCGGGAACGAAGATGCGCCGGAGGTCCCCCGGCTCGGCGGCGAGCCGCTTGTTGTCGCGCATCCACTCGGTGATCGTCTTGAGCTCGTCGAGCAGCGCGACGTCGAGGTAGATGTCCCAGCGGCTGCCGCCCTTGCGCAGCAGCTCGGGGATGTCGGCCGCCGGGAGGTTCATGCGCTTCGCCGCATGCTGCGCCGCGGCCGGCATGTCCTTCTTGATAAGCTCGTTCGCCTCGATCAGCGCCTTCAGGATCGACGTGACGACCTCGGGGTTCTTCGCCGCCCACGCGCGCTGCATCTGCAGGTAGTCGCGGTTGTGCATGACGACGTCGAGGTTGGGTTCCATGACGCGCGCCCGGCCCTTCATGATCTCGATACCGCGCGACACGACCGGCTCCGTCCACACGTACGCGTCGAGGTCGCCCTTCGCGAACAGCGCTACCTGCTCGGCCGCCGGGACGTTCTCGATCTTGATCCTGTCCTTCGGCAGCCTGAAGTGCTGGACGTACCGGTCGAAGCCGAAGTGCGCGACCGATCCGTGGATCAGGCCGACCCGCTTGCCGACGAAGTCCTCCGGCTTCGCGATCGTGTTCAGCGCCACGATCTTGATGTTGTCGCCGGTGATCGCGATGGCCGGGACGACGATGTCCGCCCCCTTCGCCACGTAGTTGATCATCGGAAACGCGGCCGTCGTCGCGGTGTCCGCCTGACCGGCGAGCACGGCCTCGGTGCCCTGGAAGCCGACGTCGAAGATGATCACCTGCGAGTCGATGCCGTGCTTCCTGAACAACCCGGCGCCGTCGGCCACGAAGAGGTTCGTGTAGCCGAGGTTGGCACCGCAGGTGAAGCGCACCGGCGCGAGACCTTTCGACTGCGCCCGGGCGACACCCGGCCCGACCAGCATCCCGCCGGCGACCGCGCCGATCGCGCGAAGCACATCCCGACGCTCGATTCCCCTCATCGCACTCCTCCTCGTTGGTCGTGGCTGCCGGTGGCGTTCGTCACGCCGGCCAGCGTACGCCGTAATGGCGTGCAGCGGTCCGCCACAGGACGTCCGCCTGGTGGTCTGCCGACAGGCCGAGCTCGTCGAGGATTCCGACGAGCGCATCCACCCACACCTCGTAATGCGCGCTGATCGTCGAGACCGGCCAGTTGCTCGCGAACATCACGCGCGTGGGGCCGAACGCGTCGATCAGCGTGGCGACGTACGGCTTGATCGACGCCCTGCTCCACTCGACGCCCGCGCGCTCGACGAGCCCCGAGCACTTGACCAGAAGCGTGGTGTCGCGCGCGATCGCCCGCATCGTGGAAGCCCACGGCTCCAGCACGCCGGTCATGACGTTCGGGCGTCCACCATGGTTCAGCACGACGCGAAGCTCCGGGAAGTCGCGCAGCACCGAGCGCACGCGCGGCAGGTTCTCGACCCGCTGCAAGAGGTCGATCGGCACGCCCAGGCGCTGCAACTGATGGAACGCGCGGGGCGTGCGCGGATCGTCGAGCCAGTCGCCGCTGAAGGTGTCGGCCGGCAGCGGACGAATGCCCACGAACCGCGGCGACCGCCGATAGCGCGCAATGATGTCGTCGAGCGCCGGCTCGAACAAGTCCGCCCATGCGACGACGCCGGGAAGCTGGTCGCTCGACTCGGCCGCGTGCAGGAGCCGCTCACTCTCGGCGACGCTGTGCATCGCCTGCACGACGATCGCGCCGCCCACGCCGCACCGGCCGCGCAGCTCGCGAAAGTCGTCCTGGGTGAAGTCGCGATCCAATGCGGCGATCTTGCTCCGCATCCAGAACCGTTCGCCGTCGTCGCGGCGCCACAGGTGGATGTGCGCATCGAGGATCACGCCGCCGCTCACGTCATGCCATGCCGACCTGCGGCAGCGGGGTCGGGAGCGCGTCGTCGGGACGGCTTCGCACCATGTCCGTCAGCTCGCGCTGCACGCGCGCGAGCGCCGGATCGTCGAAGCGGTTGTCCATCTCGAGCGGATCGTTGGCGAGGTCGTAGAGCTCGCCGGCGCCGGAATTGAGCTCGAGCGTCAGCTTGTGACGGCGCGTCCTGACGGTGCGAAGCGCCAGGTCGACGCCGCAACGCGACGCGCGAAGCTGCCATTCGCTGTAGGCGAAGTCCCGGCCCGCGTGGCCTTCGATCAGCGGACGCAGCGATGCGCTGTGCGCGCCGGCGGGCAGCGACGTGCCGGCGTAATCGCAGAACGTCGCCGGAAGATCGAGCGTGGACACCGGGTCGTCGACGACCTTGCCCGACGGAACGCCCGGTCCCTCGACGATCAGGCCGACGCGAAGCAAC
>Ga0307409_100000675_pt1 | contig 15134 bp, 14 predicted proteins | sample 322Ometagenome_2_FD_203888 | JGI IMG/M metagenome (GOLD analysis project Ga0307409, IMG submission 203888) | Maize rhizosphere microbial communities from greenhouse at UC Davis, California, United States - 322HYB-O-2 | ecosystem: Host-associated > Plants > Roots > Rhizosphere > Soil | place... | reverse complement strand
TCGCGTCCCGCCCACTGGACCAACGGCTGGTCGACGCGGATGGTGGCGATCGCCTTCCCGCGCCGGCTCCTGCCGCTGCGCGCCGACGACCTCAACCGGCTGACCGCCGTGGGCGTGGACGGCGACGCCGGGCCCGAGGCCGTCTTCTCCTCGACGGCCCGCCAGCTCGCGCGGCAGGTCGACCGCCTCGGCCCGGCCGGCGGGGCCCGGGTCGGCGCGGCAACGCTCGACCTGCTCACGGTGGCGCTGGCCGGCCGCCTCGACCGTCCCGAGCAGGTGCCGGCGGACAGCTCCCGGCGGGCGCTGCTGCTGCAGGTGCACGCCTTCATCGAGGGCGGGCTGGCCGACCCCGGGCTCACGCCGGCGGCCGTGGCCCGGGCCCACCATGTCTCGCTGCGCTCGCTGTACAAGCTGTTCGAGCGGGAGCGGACCAGCGTGGCCGGCCTGATCCGGGAGCGGCGGCTGGAGCGGTGCCGCCGCGACCTGCTCGACCCGGCCCTGGCCGGGCTGCCGGTGAGCGCCGTCGCCGCCCGCTTGGGCCTGACCAACGCCGCCCACTTCAGCCGCGCCTTCCGGGCCGCCTACGGCGTGCCGCCGGTCGAGTACCGCCGGCTGGGCGACGCCGCACCATCGCAGTAGACCAGCTCGCGCGCCGGTTCCGGGGCCGACAGGGGCGTGTCGCCGCGGATCAGGTCGGCGGCGCGCTCGGCCACGGCGATGGTGGGGGCGTTGGTGTTGCCCCGCGGCGCGGCCGGCATCACCGAGGCGTCCACCACGCGCAGGCCGGCGACGCCCCGCACCCGCAGCTCGGGGTCGCACACGGCCTCGGCGGCGCCGCCCATGGCGCAGGTGCCGGTCGGGTGGAACATCGTCCCGGACGTGGCCCGGATCCAGTCCCGGACCCGGTCGTCGCCGTCAACCTCCGCACCGGGCGTGAGCTCGCCGTCGGTGATACCCGCCAGCGGCTCGGAGGCGGCGATCTCCCGGGCCATGCGGACCCCGGCGACCAGCACCTCCAGGTCGTCCTCGGCGGCGAAGTAGGCCGGGTCGACCAGCGGCCGGGCCGCGGGGTCGGCGGAGGCGAGCGTCACCCGGCCCCGGCTGCGCACATGGACGGCGCCGGCCAGGGTCCCGACCGCCCGCCGGGTGGGCGGGCCGAGCTCGGGCAGGGGCGGCGGTCCGGGGATGGCGCCGAACTGGAGGTCGGGTGCCGGGCGGTCGCCGGAGCTGCGGGCGAAGCCGCCGGCCTCGGCGCCGAAGGACGCCATGGGCCCGCGGCCCTCCCGCCGCCACAGGTCCAGGTTCCCTGGAGTGGCCTCCTCCCAGAGGTTCCGGGTGCCCGGCGCCCGCCAGCCGACCAGGACCATCGGGTGGTCCTGGAGGCCGGCCCCCACGGCGGGGGCGTCGACGACCACCGGGATCCGCTTGGCGCGCAGGTCGCCGGCCGGCCCGATCCCCGACACCAGCAGCAGCTGGGGCGACTTGACCGCCCCGCAGGCGACCACGACCTCCCGGGTGGCGCGGGCTTCGCGCACAGCCCCGTCCCGCAGGTAGCGGACCCCGGCGGCGCGGTCGCCCTCAAGGAGCAGCCGGCCGGCGTGGGCGCCGGTCTCCACGGTGAGGTTGGGCCGCGCCATGGCCGGCCGCAGGTAGGCGTCCGCGGCCGACCAGCGCCGCCCCCCGCGCTGGGTCATCTGGTAGTGCCCGGCGCCGTCCTGGCGGGCGCCGTTGAAGTCCTCGTTGGGGGGCAGGCCCCAGGCGACGGCCGCGTCCAGCCAGGCCCGGCTGAGGGGATGCTCGTAGCGCTGGTCCTCGACCCGCAAGGGCCCGCCGGTGCCGTGCCAGGCCGACGCGCCCCGCTGCTGGTCCTCGGCGCGGAGGAAGTAGGGCAGCAGGTCGGCGTGACCCCAGCCGGTGCAGCCGTGGGCGTCGCGCCAGCCGTCGTAGTCGAGCGGGTTGCCGCGGACGTAGATCATGCCGTTGATCGACGAGCTGCCCCCGAGCGCCCGCCCGCTCGGCCAGGGGATCACCCGCTGGGCGGCGTGTCGCTGGGGAACCGTCACGTTGTCCCAGACCAGCGGGCCGCCCCACAAGCTGGGAGCGGCGGCCGGCATGGCGATCTCGGGGAGGTCGTCGGGCGGTCCGCCCTCCAGGACCAGGACGCGGGTGGCCGGGTCCTCGCTGAGGCGGGCCGCGACCACGCTCCCCGCGCTCCCGGCACCGACGACGATGTAGTCGTACACGAGCACCTCCGGGATTGGTTGCCTTCGTCCCTCAGTGTCGCGACAGCTCCCGTCCCGCTCTGCTCATGGCGTGCACGCCGCTTGCCCATTCGTGCACGCGCGGCGGGCCTACCAGTCGCCGCCGTGGCGGCCGGCGGCGTCCAGCCGCTTCCGGACCTCGCCGTCCAGCCGCAGGTCGACGGCGCCGAGCAGCTCCTCGAGCTGGGCGACGGTGCTGGCCCCGACGACCGGGATCATCGGCGGCTCGCCCCGCATCAGCCAGGCCAGCACCACCTGGGCCGGGGTCGCCCCCAGCTCGGCCGCGACCTCGCGCAGGACGGCCAGCCGGGCCCGGTTGGTGGGATGGTCGTAGCCCGGCATGGGGGCCTCGCCCGGGCGGGCGTACACGCCCTTGAGCAGAGGTGAGTAGGCGAGCAGGGTCAGGTCCTCGGCGGCGGCGTAGTCGACCAGCTCCTCGCTGACGAGGTTGACCTGCCCGGGGTCGGGCCAGGGCAGCAGGTAGCTGTGCTCCTGCTGCACGCACGAGTACGCCGGCCGGCCGCCGGCACGGGCGATCGCCCGGGCCCGCTCGATCCGCCAGGTGGCGTGGTTGCTGGCGCCCAGCAACCCGACCGTGCCCCGCTCGGCCAGGGTGGCCAGGGCGTCCACGGTCTCCTCCTGGGGCGTGGCCCGGTCGTCGATGTGGGCGTAGTAGAGGTCGAGGCGCTCGACACCGAGCTGGCGCAGGCTGGTCTCGGCGTCCTCCTGGATCGTCTTGGCCCCCAGGCCCTGCCAGTGCTCGGGGCCGGGGTCGCCGGGCTGGTCCAGCTCGACGGCGCGGTGGACGGCGCCGCCGTGGTCGCCCGGGCCGCGGCCGCCGGCGTGCGGGTCGCCAACCTGGACACCTACCGGCTCCGGGCCGACGCCGCCGCCCCCGGCCTGGTCCTGGGCTACGGCAACCTCGCCGACGGCCAGGTCGAGGAGGCCGTGACCCTGCTGGCGGCGGCCGTCGCCGGGGCGCGCAGGTGAGCCGCCCGGCACGAGGGTAACGTCTCCCGGCATGGACCCAGGGTCGTGGTCGCGGAGGCTGCAACGGGTTCCGGCGGCGTGGGTGGACGCCGGCCTGTCGGTGGCCGTGGCGGCGGCGGTCGCGGTGGCGATCACCGTGGCGCCCGAGCAGGGCCGGCCGCCGGACGCGGGCGCCTACACCCTCGCGCTGGCCATCGGCGTCCTGGCCCTGTTCCGGCGGCGCCGGCCGCTGACCGTGCTGCTGGCCTCGGCGGCGGCGTTGTACCTCTACAACCTGACCGACTACCCGGGCCTGTTCTCCTCGGTGCCGCTGTCGGTCGCCCTGGTCACCGCCTGGGCCGCCGGCCGGCGGGGCTGGGCGCTGGCGGTGGTGGCCTGGTTCGGGCTCACCCCGCTGCTCTTCGTGACCCTCACCGACGTCCCCGGCTCCTTCGCCGCCCAGATCATCTCGGGCGCCGTCTCCGACCTGGCCCTGCTGGTGGCGCTGCTGCTGCTGGGCGAGGCGATCCGCGGCCGCCGCCTGCTCCAGGCCGAGCAGGAGCGTTCCGAGGCGCTGCTGCTGAACGTGCTCCCGGCCCCGATCGCGGCCCGCCTCAAGCAGGGCGAGGCGGTCATCGCCGACCGCTTCCCCGAGGTCACGGTGCTGTTCGCCGACCTCGTGGACTTCACCGCCAGCAGCGACCGCAGCAGCCCGGAACGGGTCGTGCAGGTCCTGGCCGGCCTGTTCACCGCCTTCGACCGGCTGGCCGCCCGGTTCGGTCTTGAGAAGATCAAGACCATCGGCGACGCCTACATGGTCGTCGGCGGCCTGCCCGAACCGCGCCGGGACCACGCCCGGGCGGTGGCCGAGATGGCCCTGGCCCTCCGGGAGGAGGCGGGCCGGCACCGCGACCCGGCCGGCCGGCCCCTGGCCCTGCGCATCGGCATCGACTCCGGCCCGGTGGTGGCCGGGGTGATCGGCACGGCCAAGTTCAGCTACGACCTGTGGGGCGACACCGTCAACATGGCCAGCCGCATGGAGTCCACCGGGGTGCCCGGCTGCATCCAGGTGACCGAGCGGGCCTGGCGGCGGCTGCGTGCGGGCTACCGGTTCGAGCGCCGGGGGCCGGTCCAGGTCAAGGGCAAGGGCGAGGTGGTCACCTGGTTCCTGGTCGGCCGCGGCGACGGGAGCGCTGAGTGACCCGGCACCGCCGCGGTCCAGTCGACCGCCGGCCTGGCGCCGGCGAGGAACCACACGAGCAGGGCGTTCACCACGTCCGGAGCCTCCACCGGCAGGGCGTGGGTGCCGGGCAGCACGGCCAGGCGGCCGTCGGGCAGGGCCGCGGCGACGGCGGCGCCGTGCTCCAGGGTGACCTCGTCGCGGTCGCCCTGGAGGACCAGGGTGGGGGCGGCGACCGCGGCCAGCGACGCCAGGTCGAGCTCGGGCTCGGTGGCCAGCATCCGCATGGTCTTGGCGTACACCTCCGGGAAGTGCTCCGGGCCGTCCGGTGAGACCTGGTCGTACTCGGTCCGCAGGAACGCCACGACCTGGTCGCCGCCGGCGCCGAGCTGGTCGGTCAGGCCGCCGCTGACCTTGCCCGTGGAGTTGTAGTACTGGCCGATCAGGACCAGCCGGTCCACCAGGTCGGGGCGGCCCCGGGCCGCCAGCAGCCCCACCACCGCCCCGTCGCTCCAGCCCACCAGGTGGGCCGGGCCGCCCACGACCTCGTCGAGGTAGGCCACGGTGTCGTCGGCCATCACGCCGTAGGTCAGGGGCCCGGGCACGTCCCGGGTGTGGGCGTGGCCCCGGCGTTCGGGGACGTGCACCTTGTAGCCGGCCCTGGCCAGGACCGGCGCCTGCGCCGCCCACGACGAGGCGCCCGCGAACGCCCCGTGCCATCCTCGATGCGTATGGACACTCCTGCCCAGGTGATCACCGGCGGTTCGCCGCCGGCCGTGCGGGCGCTCGGGTACGCCGTCGCCGCCTGGTGCCTCGGGTTCGCCGGGGTGAGCGCCTGGCTGATCGCCGACCTGGTCGCGGACCCGGAGGCGGCGGCCCGGCGGTTCGCCGCCGACGCGTCCGGGCTGGTGATCATCAGCCTGCTGGTCCTGGTGCTGAAGCTGGCCGGCGCGGCCGTAGCTCTGGCCGCGGTCCTGGTCTCCCCGGGGACGGCGCGCCGGCGGGTGCGGCTGCTCGGGGTGGCGGTGTGGGGGGCGTTCGGCGTGCTCGCCCTGTACTCGGCCGGAAATCTGTTCATCTCCGTGGGCACCGAGAGCGGCCTGCTGGCCCCATCGGCGGCCTGGACCGCCGCCGGCGGCGTGACCGGCCGGGCCGTCCTCTACGTGCTGTTCTTCCTGGCCGGGGCGGCGATGTTCGGGGTCCTGGCGGTCTGGTTCCATCGGCGCCACCACCTGCGGTGGACGGCGGCCGTGGCCGGGCTGGCCGGCGCGCCCCTGCTGCTCGGGCTGATCCTGGCCGCCGCCCCGGCGATCCTCGGCCGCTGGGGCCTGCTGCCCACCTGACCCGGGGCGACGGCGCCGGTTCCCGGTAACCGCCACCGGAGGCTTCCAGCCGCCAGGGAGCGTAGATGGGCGCTGGCGTCGACGACACGGCGCCGCGGCGGCGCCACCCTCGAGGTGTCAGGCATGTCACGGCCTACGGGAAGGAGGCCTCCGATGCGCAACCGAGACACCGGGGTGCTCGCACTCGGACGATTCCTGGCGGTGGAACGGTACTGCCAGTCGACCCATCCGTCCTTCGACTCATCTCCCGGTGCGGAGCTCCCGGCCGGACGGGACGGGGCCGCACCCGGCCGCCCGCGGCCAGGGCGGCCTTCGCCCATCCGCCGGGGGCCGAGTTTCCAGCTAGCCGGTATGTGCCCCGCGGCCCCTCCTGCGATCCTGAGGCCATGTTGCGCTGCCTGATCGTCGACGACAGCCACCGCTTCCTGGACGCCGCCCGCGGGCTCCTGGAAGGCCAGGGGGTCATGGTCGTCGGCCAGGCCTCCAGCAGCGCCGAAGCCCTCCGGCGGGCCGAGGAGCTGCGCCCGGACGTCACCCTGCTCGACATCGACCTGGGGGGCGAGAGCGGCCTGGAGCTGGCCCGGCGCCTCCAGGACCAGGCCGGCCCGGCCGCCGCCCCCGTGATCCTCATCTCGACCCACGCCGAGCAGGACTACGCCGAGCTGATCGCGGCCAGCCCGGCCATCGGGTTCCTGCCCAAGACCGCCCTGTCCGCCGACGCCATCCGCGACCTGCTCAGCGGGCCTCGAGGAAGGTGAGCACGGCCAGGACCCGGCGGTGGTCGTCAGGGGTCTCGGGCAGGGTCAGCTTGGTCAGGATGCTGCGCACGTGCTTCTCGACCGTGCCCTCGGTGACCCACAGCCGCCGGGCGATGCCGGCGTTGGAGCGGCCCTCGGCCATCAGGGCCAGCACCTCCCGCTCCCGGGCGCTCAGGGCGGCCAGCGGGTCGTCGCGGCGGCGGGCCGCCACCAGCTCGGCGACCAGCGCCGGGTCGACCACCGACCCGCCCCTGGCGATCCGCTGGAGGGTGTCGACGAGCTCCTCGACGTCGGTGACCCGGGTCTTGAGCAGGTACCCGATCCCCCGGCCGCTGGCCAGCAGCTCCATGGCGTGCTCGACCTCGACGTGGGCCGACAGGACCAGGATGCCGATGTCGGGGTGCTCCTGGCGGATCTGGCGGGCCGCCTCCAGGCCCTCGGCGGTGTGGGTCGGGGGCATGCGGATGTCCACCACCACCAGCTCCGGGGCCAGCTCGGCGACCAGCTCCAGCAGCCGGGCGGCGTCGCCGGCCTGGCCCGCCACCTCGAACCCCGAGCGGTCGAGCAGGCTGGCCAGCCCCTCGCGGAGGAGGACGTCGTCCTCGGCCAGGACCAGCCGCAGCCCGTCCGTCACCATGTGTTGGATTATGGTCTAGCGTGGCGCTGTGGGCACGCTGCGCAGACAGGGCGGGCTGACGGGTCGCATGCTGATCGCCAGCGGGCTGCTCGCGTTGCTCGTCGGCGCCGCCTTCGCGGTCCTGCTGTCCTCGGTGGCCGACCTGCGCGCCCTTGAGCGCCGGGCCCGCCAGTCCGAGGAGGTGCTCGAGGTCGCCAACGTGCTCGAGCGCCAGGTGGTCGACCTGGAGACCGCCCAGCGCGGGTTCGTCATCACCCGGGAGGAGAGCTTCCTGGAGCCCTGGCGGCGGGCCCGGGCCGCCTTCCCCGCCGACGCCGCCGCCCTGGAGCGGCTGATCGGGAACGACCCCACCCAGCAGGCCCGGGCCCGGCGCATCGTCGAGCTGACCCGGTCGTACCTGCGGGACTACTCCTTGCCGCTGATCGCCTCGGTCCGGCGGGACCCGGCGGCCGCCACGCCCGCCGCGACCGACCAGGGCCGTCAGCGCATGGACGGCATCCGGGCCGAGTTCACCAGCCTCCTGGCCACCGAGCGGGACACGGCCGCGGCCCGCGAGCGCCGCTCGGACGCGGCCGCCGCCCGGGCCATCGTCGCCGCCGCGGTCGGCCTCGGCGGCTCCATCGTGCTCATCGTCGTGTTCGCCGGCTACCTGACCCGGGCGATCGTGCAGCCGGTCCGCCGGACGGCGGCCATGGCCGACCGGCTGGCGGCCGGCAACCTCGGGGTGCGCACGGCCGAGCGCGACGTGGGCGAGATCGGGGTGCTGGAACGGAGCTTCAACTCCATGGCCGGCTCCCTGGAGCTGAGCCGCGAGGAGCTGGCCGCCTCCCGGGCCCGGATCGTGGCCGCCGCCGACCAGGCGCGCCGGCGGATCGAGCGTGACCTGCACGACGGCACCCAGCAGCGGCTGGTCTCACTGGTGCTCGATCTCCGGGCGGCCGAGGCGGCGGTGCCGCCCGAGCGGCCCGAGCTGCGGGCCCAGGTGGGCCGGGTCGCCGACGGCCTGACCGGCGCCCTCGAGGAGCTGCGGGAGCTGTCGCGCGGCATCCACCCGGCCATCCTGTCCGAGGGCGGCCTCGCCCCCGCCCTCAAGGCGCTGGCCCGCCGCTCGCCCGTCCCGGTCGAGCTGACCGTCGACGTCGAGGCCCGGCTGCCCGAGCCGGTGGAGGTGGCGGCCTACTTCGTCGTCTCCGAGGCCCTGGCCAACACGGCCAAGCACGCGCAGGCGTCGGTGGCCGAGGTCGCGGCCCGGGCCCGTGACGGCCTCCTGCACCTGTCGGTCAACGACGACGGCGTCGGCGGCGCCGCGCCCGGCGGAGGCTCGGGCCTGGTCGGTCTCGCCGACCGGGTCGAGGCCCTCGGCGGGACGATCAAGGTCCACAGCCCCGCCGGGCGCGGCACCAGGCTCCAGATCGATCTGCCGATCCAGGGCCAGCCTTCCGGCTCTGGGGGCTAGGGCAGGATCGGCTGCCGGTTGAAGCGGTTGCTGGCCGGCACCGAGAAGCCGCCCAGCACCACCGCGATCACCCCGACGACCCACGAGGTCCACGAGGCGCCGGTCCGGTCGGTGTAGGTGAGCACCCACGGGGCGACGAACAGCAGCACCCCGAACAGGATGGTGAGCCACTCGGTGGCGACGACGCCGGGCAGGGCGAGCGAGCAGAGCGCCGCCAGCACCAGCAGGGCGCCGAGCACGATCAGCACCCAGCGGGCCTCGCGCTCGCCGCTGGTGCTGACCCAGATCGGCGACAGCGCCGCGTAGAGACCGGCGATCAGCGTGCCCCAGTCCTGGAGACGGGTCCAAGGCCGCATCCAGGGACACCTCCTTCTGCTATCGGTTGGGCGGCCGGGCGGCCGCCCCGTTCCGGTCTCGAGGGTCGCGCCGTCCGGCCGCGGCGGCATCGCAGCCAGCCCCCATCTCCGGGTTCCAGGCAGCCGGAAGCCGGGACGGCGGCTGGCCACGATGCCGGCGGCGGCCGCCGGCGCGACCCTCCGACCGGCAACGTTGCTCGAGAAGGGAAGGTGACCCAGTGCGCAACCGACGGCCGTTCGCGCTCGTCAGCCTGGTGGCGGGTCTGGCCCTGCTGGCGGGAGCCTGCGGGAACCAGACCTCCGGCACCGGCACCGCCGCCGCCGGCGGCACCCCGCAGCAGGGGGGGACGCTCAAGCTGGTCGGCAGCAGCGACGTCGACCACCTCGACACCGCCAGCGCCTACTACGTCGCCTCCTACACCCTGGAGCGGGCCTTCACCCGCCAGCTCTTCAGCTATCCGGCCACCACCGACATCACCAGGGCCAACACCCCGGCCGCCGACGTCGCCGCCGAGGTCCCGACCCAGGCCAACGGCGGCATCAGCGCCGACGGCAGGACCTGGACCATCCACCTGCGCCCGGGGGTGCGCTGGAACACCAGCCCGGCCCGCGAGGTGACCGCCCAGGACTTCGTCCTCGGCCTGGAGCGGCTCTGCAACCCGGTGTCGCCGGTGGGGGCGCCCGGCTACTACGAGAACACCATCACCGGGATGCGGGCCTACTGCGACGGCTTCGCCAAGGCCGGCCAGGACGCGGCCTCGATCAGGCGCTACATCCAGTCCCACAAGGTCGCCGGGCTCAAGGCGACCGACGACAAGACCCTGGTCATCCACCTGCTCCAGCCGGCCTCGGACTTCGCCAACATCCTGGCCATGCCGTTCGCCTCGGCCGCCCCGGTCGAGTACCTGGCCTATGTGCCCGACAGCAACACCTTCCGCCAGCACACCATCTCCGACGGCCCCTACCAGATCACCGGCTACCAGCCGGGCAAGCAGATCACCCTGGACCGGAACCCGGCCTGGGAGCAGGCCGGCGACCCGCTCCGCCACCAGCACGTGGACAGGATCCAGGTCACCGAGGGCCAGGACCAGGGCCCGGTGCAGCAGCAGGTCCAGGCCGGCACCTCCGACATGGAGTGGGACACCCAGGTCCCGATCGCCGACATCCCCCAGCTCCAGTCGGCCAAGGACTCTCGGCTGGGCATCTACCCGACCCTCAGCACCAACCCGTACGTGGTCTTCAACCTCCAGAGCCCCAACAACAAGGGAGCCCTGGCCAGCGTCAAGGTCCGCCAGGCGCTGGAGTACGCGATCGACAAGGTGGCGGTCGGCCAGGTCTACGGCGGCCCGTCGCTCAACACCCCGCTCGGCCAGGTGATCCCGCCCGGCAACATCGGCTACCAGGCCTTCGACCTCTATCCCACGCCCGAGAACGCCGGCGACCCGGCCACCTGCAGGCAGCAGCTGGCCAAGGCCGGCCACCCCAGCGGCCTGGTGCTCACCGACGTGTCCCGCAACGCCGGCAACCACCCGGCGGTCGCCCAGTCGGTCCAGGCGTCGCTGGCCAAGTGCGGCGTCACCACCAAGATCGTCCCGGTCACCCAGGCCGACTACTACGGCAAGTACCTCAACAACCCCGCCGGGTCCAAGCGCGGGGTGTGGGACATCACCGAGCCCGGGTGGTGCCCGACTGGTTCGGCAACAACGGCCGGGCCGTCATCGAGCCGCTGTTCGACGGCCGCACCTACGGCCCCAACTCGGTCGACTACGGCGACTACAACAACCCCAAGGTCAACGCCCTGATCGACAAGGCCCTGGCCACCCAGGACCAGCAGGCCGCGGCCGCCGACTGGCACAAGGCGGACATGCAGATCATGCGCGACGCCGCCATCGTCCCCATCGAGACCCAGAGGCTGCCGCTGTACCACTCCAGCCGCGTCCACAACGCCGTCTACTCGCCGTTCTCGGAGAACTTCGACGTCACCAACCTCTGGCTGAGCGGGAGCTGAGCGGCGTGGTCCAGCGTGCCGGCGTGACCGGCGAGGTGCTGCTCCGCCTCGACGGCGTGGTCAAGCACTTCCCGGCCGGCCACGGGCTCTTCGGCGGCCGCGGCGCCGACGCCGTCCACGCCGTGGACGGGGTCAGCCTGGAGGTCCACCGCGGCGAGACCCTCGGCCTGGTCGGCGAGACCGGCTCGGGCAAGTCCACGCTGGCACGCTGCGCCACCCGGCTGCACACCCTCACCGCCGGCCGGGTGACCTTCGACGGGCACGACATCTCCACCTTGTCCCGCCGCGAGCTGCGGCCCTACCGGCGCCAGCTCCAGATGGTCTTCCAGGACCCCTACGGGTCGCTCAATCCCCACCGGCGGGTCGGCTCGATCATCGGCGACCCGCTGGCCGTCCTCGGGGTCGCCGCCGGGGCGGCCCGCCGGCGGCGGGTCCAGGAGCTGATGGAGCTGGTCGGGCTCAACCCCGAGCACTACAACCGCTTCCCGGCCGAGTTCTCCGGCGGCCAGCGCCAGCGGGTCGGGGTGGCCCGGGCACTGGCCCCGCGGCCCCGGCTGATCGTCTGCGACGAGCCGGTCTCGGCCCTGGACGTCTCCATCCGCGCCCAGATCCTCAACCTGCTGGCCGACCTCCAGCGGGAGCTCGACCTCACCTACCTGTTCATCTCCCACGACCTGTCGGTGGTGCGGCAGGTCAGCGACCGGGTGGCGGTGCTGTACCTGGGCAAGCTGGTCGAGGTGGCCCCGGCCGCCGAGCTCTACCGCCGGCCGCGGCACCCCTATGTGGCCGCGCTGCTGTCGGCCGTGCCGGTCGCCGACCCCGACCTCGCCGACCGGCGGGAGCGGATCATCCTGGCCGGCGACCCGCCGTCCCCGGTCCACCCGCCGGCCGGCTGCCGGTTCCACCCGCGCTGCCCCAAGGCCCGGCCCCGCTGCGCCGACGCGGAGCCGCCGCTGGTGCCGCGGAGCGGGGACGGCGCGGTGCACCCGACGGCCTGCCACTTCCCGGTCGAGCCGGGCGAGAACCTGGCCCGGGTGGCCGGGAGCGCCGCATGACCGTCACCGCCCCCGGGCAGGCCGCCGCCGACACGGCCGCCGCCCGGCCCGGCGCCGTCCAGGGACGCGGGCCCTGGCGGCTGGCCTGGGGACGGCTGCGCCGGGACCCGGTGGCGGTCGTCTCGGCCGCCACCCTGGTCCTGATCGCGGTGGCGGCGGTGGCCGCCCCCCTGGTCGCCCACGCCGTCGGCCACGGCCCCGACGACCAGTACCACGACATCGGCGTGACCACGGCCGGCCTGCCGGTCGGCCCCAGCCGGACCTTCCTCCTCGGCACCGACAACCTCGGCCGCGACCTGCTGGTCCGCATCCTCTACGGGGCCCGGATCTCGCTGCTGGTCGGCGTGGTGGCCACCCTCCTGGCGACGGTCGCCGGGGTGGTCCTGGGGCTGGCCGCCGGCTACCTCGGCGGGGCGGTCGACGTGGTGCTGGCCCGCTTCATGGACATGGTGCTGTCGTTCCCGTACCTGCTGCTGGCCATCGCCCTGGTGTCGGTGTTCGGTTCCAGCCTGACCATCTCCATGCTAGTGATCGCGTTCTTCTCCTGGGCCGCGATCGGCCGGGTCGTCCGCGGCCAGACCCTGTCGATCCGCGAGAAGGAGTACGTGGAGGCGTCGTGGTCGGGTCGGGCGCCCTGCGGGTCATGTTCGTGGACATCCTCCCCAACCTCCTGGCTCCGGTGCTGGTGCTGGTGCTGGCGACCCTGCTGGTCCCTGCGGCGATCGTGTTCGAGGCGACCCTGTCCTTCCTCGGCCTGGGGGTGCCGCCGCCCACGCCGACCTGGGGCGGGATGCTCAGCGACTCGCTCGGCTTCTACCAGGTCGCCTGGTGGTTCCCGCTGTTTCCCGGCCTGGCCCTGCTCGCCACCACCCTGGCGTTCAACCTGCTGGGCGACAGCGTCCGCGACGCGCTCGACCCGGCCGCCGGGCGGGCGGGCGGAGGAGGGGACCGCTGATGGCCTGCTTCCTGGTCCGCCGGGGGCTGTTCTGCCTGCTGGTGATGTGGATCGTCAGCGGCGCGGTGTTCCTGCTGTTCTTCGTGGCCCCCCACGACCCGGGCCGGCTGATCGCGGGGCGGCTGGCCACCCCGCAGACGGTCGCGCTGGTCAACCACCGCCTCGGCCTCGACCGGCCCCTGCCCGACCAGTACGCCAGCTTCGTCTGGCGGCTGCTCCACGGCGACCTCGGCTACTCCTACTACAGCTCCGCGCCCGTGGGGCAGCTGCTGGCCAGCCGCCTGCCGGTGACCGCCTCGCTGGCCCTGGGCGGCGCGGTGCTGTGGCTGGCGGCCGGGATCGGGGTCGGGGTGGCCGCCGCCCGCCGTCCCCGCAGCCTGGTCGACCGGGGCGGGGCCGTGCTGATGCTGGGCGGGCTGTCGATGCCGACCTTCCTGGTCGGCCTGCTGCTGCTCTACTTCCTGTTCTTCCGCCTGCACCTGGCCGGGATCACCGTGTTCCCCCCCGGCGGCTACGTCGCCCTCACCCAGGACCCCGCGGGGTGGGCCCAGCACCTGGTGCTGCCCTGGGTCACCCTGGCCGCCGTCACGGCGGCGACCTACTCGCGGCTGACCCGCAGCTCGTTGCTGGAGGTGCTGGGGGAGGACTACATCCGCACCGCCCGGTCCAAAGGCCTCAGCGAGGACCGGGTGGTGTACCGGCACGGCCTGCGCAGCGCCCTCACCCCGGTGGTCACCCTGCTCGGGATCGACGTCGGCACCCTGCTCGGCGGGGTCATCGTCACCGAGCAGGTGTTCGGCCTGCCCGGCCTCGGCCAGCTGGCCTGGCAGTCGGTCACCACCCAGGACCTGCCGGTGATCATCGGGACCGTGCTGGTCGCGTCCGCCTTCATCGTCGTCGCCAACCTGCTGGTCGACCTGGGCTACGCCCTGCTCGACCCGCGGGTGCGGCCGTCGTGACATGAACGCCCAGCAGGCCCGCCGGCAGCGGGAGGCGCAACGGGCGCGGGCGGCCGCCCGGCGCCGCCGCCAGCGCCGCCTCCGGCTGGGCATGGTGGCCGCGCTGGCGGTGGTGCTGGTGGCCGGGGTCGGCGCGGTGGCCGTCGCGGCCGCCCACCGGGGCCGGCACCCGGCGACCACCACCACCACCCTGGCCGGCCTCCAGACCGGGCCGGCGCCCTGGGGCGCCAACACCGCCGACCTGGCCGAGCGCCTCCGGGCCATCGGCGTGCCCCCGCTCAGCCCGGTGGAGGGGACGGTGATCCACATCCACCAGCATCTCGACATCTTCGTCGACGGCCACCAGGTCACGGTGCCGGCGGGCGTCGGCATCGACCCGGCGGCCGGCTACGCCCCGCTGCACACCCACGACCCCAGCGGCATCGTCCACGTCGAGTCGCCCACCGTGCGCAGCTACACCCTTGGGGAGTTCTTCGCGGTCTGGGGGGTGCGGTTCACCCCTGCCTGCCTCGGCGGCTACTGCGCCGGCGGCGGCCGCGAGCTGCGGGTGTACGTCAACGGCCGGCCCTACCAGGGCGACCCCACCGGTCTGGTCCTGGCCGCCCACCAGGAGCTGGTGGTGGCCTTCGGCACGGCCGCCCAGCTACCCTCCCCGGTCCCGTCCGGCTACCCGTTCCCGGCCGGCCTGTAGTCAGGCGGCCCCGTCGAGGTCGTGGAGCCGGGACCGGACCTCGGGACGGCGCAGCGAGGCGAGGGCGTCCCGCTCGACCTGCCGGGCCCGTTCGCGCGAGAACCCCATGACCGTCCCGACCTCCTCGAGCGTCCTCGGGGTGCCCGAGTCGAGCCCGAAGCGCAGGACCAGCACCTGGCGCTCCCGGTCGGGCAGGGCGTCGAGGACCTGCTCGAGGGCCTCGCGGCCGACCGCCTCCGCGGCCAGCTCGTCCGGCCCCAGCGCCGAGTCGTCCTCCAGCAGGTCCTGGAGGTGAGCCCCGTCCTCGCCGATGGGGGCGTCCAGGGACGTGACGGCCTGGGCGGTGTCCTTCAGCCGGAGGATCTTGTCGACCGGTAGAACCATGGCGTCGGCGAGCTCGTCGTCGCTGGGCTCGCGGCCCAGCAGCTCCCGCATGCGGGCCCGGGTGCGCCAGAGCCGGCCCATCTGCTCGTCGACGTGGACCGGGAGGCGGATGGCCCGGGACC
>Ga0307409_100000674_pt1 | contig 15138 bp, 16 predicted proteins | sample 322Ometagenome_2_FD_203888 | JGI IMG/M metagenome (GOLD analysis project Ga0307409, IMG submission 203888) | Maize rhizosphere microbial communities from greenhouse at UC Davis, California, United States - 322HYB-O-2 | ecosystem: Host-associated > Plants > Roots > Rhizosphere > Soil | place... | reverse complement strand
AGCCGCTCGACCGGGCTGTCCACCGCAGCGGCGAGGTGCCAGGCGACGATGCCGCCCCAATCGTGGCCGACGAGTGCGAATCGCTCCCGGCCGAGGCAGCGGGCGACGCCGACGACGTCAGCGGCGAGAACATCGAGTCGGTAGGCCTTGCGCGCGCGGGGCTTGCTCGAGTGACCGTAGCCGCGCTGGTCGGGCGCGACGACGCGCAGCCCGGCCGCGGCGAGCGGCCCGATTTGGTGCCGCCAGCCGTACGAGATCTCCGGAAAGCCGTGCAGGAGGATGACGAGCGGGCCGTCCTCGGGACCGGCGACAGCGGCGTAGAGCGACTGTCCGTGGACCGCAAGCTGCAGGTGCTCGACGGCGACGCTGCGCTCAGGCACCGCCGATGACGACGGTGACGACGCCGGTTCCGTTGCACTCCGGGCAGGCCGAGCCCTGCACCTTGCCGCTGCCGCCGCAGCGGCGGCAGACGTTCTCGCCCGTGCCGGGAGAGCCTGCCGGCGCCTCGTCGCCGGGTTTCAGGTCGGACTGTGGCGCGGTCGGGCGCGATCGATCGGCGGGACCGGCGGGCTGGTCGGCGGGCTTTGGCATGGGCAGGTCACGAACGGCGGCGTCCACGAAAGGGGCAACCCGCGTGCCGAGTGACTCCGAAGACCCGGTCCCGCCCCGGCACGGCGTCGGCCTTGACAATCGGGCCGGGACCGCAACTTTGCCCGGGTGGGCGGGCTCTGAATTTGCTTGCCGGAATATACTGAGTCACGGGTTTGCACGAGTCGGATGCGTCGGCGTTGCGCCGCAAAACGAAGGGGTCGTTCATGGGGGTCAAACTGAAGGTCGCCGGCTGGCTCGCGCTCGGTGCCGTCACCGGGGCGCTGGCGACGATGCAGCTCGAGGCCACCGCACGCAACTCGGTCTCGCGCCTGCCGATCGAGGAGCTGCAGCAACTCGCCGCCGTGTTCGGGATGGTCAAGACCGACTACGTCGAGCCGGTCGACGAGAAGAAGCTCATCAGCGACGCGATCGGCGGCATGGTCGCCGGCCTCGACCCGCACTCGCAGTACTTCGACAAGAAGAGCTTCAAGGAATTTCGCGAGGCGACGACCGGTCGCTTTGTCGGCATCGGCATCGAGATGGGAATGGAAGACGGCCTGGTCAAGGTCGTCACGCCGATCGAAGGCTCGCCGGCGTTTCGCGCCGGCCTGAAGAGCGGCGACCTGATCACCAAGATCGACGACACGCTGGTCAAGGGCCTGACCGTCGACCAGGCCGTCAAGCGCATGCGCGGCGAGCCGAACACGAAGGTCGTGCTGACGGTCTTCCGGAAGAGCGAGGGCCGCACCTTCCCGGTCAACATCGTCCGCGAGGAGATCCGCACCCAGAGCGTTCGCGCCAAGATGGTCGAGCCCGGCTACGCATGGCTGCGCGTCAGCCAGTTCCAGGACCGGACGGTCGAGGATTTCGTGAGCAAGCTCTCGGAGCTCTATCGCCAGGATCCGAACCTGAAGGGCCTCGTCCTCGATCTCCGCAACGACCCGGGCGGCTTGCTCGAAGGCGCGATCGCGATCTCGGCGGCGTTCCTGCCCGCCGACTCGGTCGTCGTCACCACCAACGGCCAGATCCCCGATTCCAAGGCGAGCTTCCGCGCGTCGCCGGAGTTCTACCAGCGGCGCGGCGGTGCCGATCCCCTGCGCCGCCTGCCCGAAGCAGTGAAGAAGGTGCCGCTGATCGTGCTCGTCAACGAGGGCTCGGCGTCGGCGAGCGAGATCGTCGCCGGCGCGCTGCAGGACTATCACCGCGCCGTCGTCATGGGCGCGCAGACGTTCGGCAAGGGATCGGTCCAGACCGTGCGCCAGCTCTCGCCCGACACCGCGCTGAAGATCACCACCGCGCGCTACTACACCCCGAGCGGGACGTCGATCCAAGCCAAGGGCATCGTTCCCGACGTCATGCTCGACGAGACCGCCGAGGGCAACCTGTTCGCGGCGCTGCGCACGCGCGAGGCCGACCTCGAGAAGCATCTCCAGAGCGGCCAAGGCGCCGAGGTCAAGGACGATGCGCGCGAGAAGGCGCGCGAAGAGGCCCGCAAGAAGTACGAGGCCGAGATCGCGACGCGCAGCGGCGCGCCGAAGCCGCCGCCGGAGTTCGGCAGCCCGGAAGACTTCCAGCTGGTGCAGGCGCTCAACCGGCTGAAGGGCAAGACCGTGATCGCCAGCAAGACGGCAGTGGAGCGCAAGGCCGAAGCGGACACAACGAACTGAGCGCGCCCGACCCGCGCATCGCGAAACGCCCCGCCCGTGCCCAGCACGGGCGTTTTCGTTGGCGGATCCAAAATCGCGGCGATGAACGACGACGACCTGCTGCGCTACTCGCGCCACCTCCTGCTCGACGAGATCGGCATCGAGGGCCAGCGCCGTCTGCTCGCGGCGCACGCGATCGTGGTCGGCGCCGGCGGGCTCGGCTCGCCGGTCGCGCTCTACCTCGGCAGCGCCGGCGTCGGCCGAATCACCATCGTCGACGACGACTGCGTCGACCTCACCAACCTGCAGCGGCAGATCGCGCACGACCTGGCGCGCATTGGCACGCCGAAGGCGGAGTCGGCGGCACGCTCGATCGCCGCCATCAATCCGACGGTGCGCGTCACGACCGTGCGCGAGCGCGTCGACGCGAAGCGGCTGCTCGAGCTCGTCGCGAACGCCGACGTCGTCGTCGACTGCAGCGACAACTTCGCGACGCGGCATGCCGTCAACGCAGCCTGCGTCCGGCAAGCGAAGCCGCTCGTCGCCGGAGCCGCGATCGGCTTCGACGGGCAGCTGTCCGTCTACGACACCAGGCGCGTCGACTCGCCTTGCTACGCGTGCGCGTTCCCGCCCGATCCGGCGTTCGTCGACGTCGCATGCGCGACGATGGGCGTGCTCGCACCGCTCGTCGGCGTCATCGGCAGCATGCAGGCCGTCGAAGCGCTGAAGCTGATCGTCGGCATCGGAACGCCGCTCGTCGGGCGGCTGCAGATGCTCGATTCGCGGACCATGGAATGGACCGAAGTGCGCGTCGAGCGCGATTCGCGATGCACAATCTGCGGCACCCGGCGGGCTGTTCCGCCTGGAGGAACGCCGTAGCGATTTTGAAGCCGGTGCTCGGATTCTGGCGCCTCGCGCTGAACGATCTGCGACGAAGGGCGCCCCCGTCCGCCACGCCCGAAGATCGGCTGCTCGCGGCCGAAGCCTGGCTGTGCCGGGCGCAGGACGCGTCGAGCGACGGCGGCGTGAGCTACGGGTACTCCCTGCGCGGCGGCTGGCGGTCGTCGTATCCGGAGACGTCGGGCTACATCGCGACGACGTTCCTCCGTCTCGCCGGGCGGCGAGAGCCGTCGTATGCAGCCCGCGCCGGCCGGATCCTGAGCTGGCTGCTCGCGATCCAGAATGGCGACGGCTCGTTCGCCAATCGGCGCTACGGACGCCGAGGGATCGTCTTCGACACCGGTCAGATCCTGTTCGGTCTGATCCGCGGCCATCAGGCAACGGGCAGTCCGGAGCTGCTCGGCGCAGCGCGCCGCGCCGCGGACTGGCTCACGCGCATCGCCGACAGCGACTTGCGCTGGACGCGCAACGAGCACCTCGACACGCCGCACGTCTACAACACCCGGACTGCATGGGCGCTGCTGCTGATGAACGCGATCGAGTTCGACCCGCAGCGCGATGCGGTGGCGCGAAGCAACCTGGATTGGGCACTGCAGGAACAGCAGCCGAGCGGCTTCTTCGACCATTGCGCATTCGAGCGCGGACAAGCGCCGTTCACCCACACGATCGCGTACACCGCACGCGGATTGCTCGAATCGGGGATGCTGCTCGACGAGCATCGCTACTTCGATGGCGCCCAGCGTTGCGCCGACGCGGTGCTTCGTCAGCTCGGCGCCGACGGGCACCTGCCCTCGATGCTCACGCTCGACGGAACGCCGGCCTCCAGCTCCTGTTGCCTGACCGGCAACTGCCAGTTCGCGATCATCTGGGCACGGCTGCACGCCTGCGTCGGCGGCAAAAGCTACCGGACGGGCATCGTCCGCGCACTCGACCGCGTCATGGCGACGCAGGATCTCGACGCCCGCGATCCCGGGATCAGGGGGGGCATCAAGGGGTCGCATCCCGTGTGGGGCCGCTACGCTCCGATGTCGCTGCCGAACTGGGCGGCGAAATTTTTCGTCGACGCCATGTGGCTGCGCCAGGACCTGTCGCCGTGAAGCGGCGCGCCATCGTGCTGAACGGAGCGTTCGATCCGCTGACGTTCGACGAGGCCGTCGATGCGATCTTCAAAGCCTTGCACACGGGAGTTCGCGGCTGGGTCTGCACGGTCAACGTCGCGACGCTGATGGCAATGCGCAAGAACCCGCAGCTCCAGTCGTTCGTCGAGCGCGCGTTGCTCGTCGTCGCCGATGGCCAGCCGATCGTCTGGTGCGCAAGGCTGTTCGGCGGTCGGCTGCCTGAGCGGGTGACCGGCATCGACCTGATCGACGCGCTCTGCCGGCGCGCCGCAGCGGAGGGGACGCGCGTCTATCTTCTCGGCTCGACGCCGCCGCTGGTCGTGCGTGCCATCGGGCGCCTGCGTGAGCGACATCCGGGATTGATCGTCGGCGGATCGGATGGACACTTCCCTCTCGAGCAATCGGCCGAGCGCGCGGAGGCGATCCGCTCCCGCTCGATCGACCTTCTCTTCGTCGGCATGGGAACGCCGCGGCAGGAGCGTTACATCGAAGCGAACTGGGATCGGCTCGGCGTCGGCATCGCCATCGGCATCGGCGGCAGCCTCGACGTCCTCGCCGGAGCGCGCTTGCGGGCACGGCCGTGGATGGGACGCGCCGGCCTGGAATGGCTGGTCCGGATGGCCCAGGAGCCTCGGCGCTTGACGCCCCGCTATCTGGTCACCAACACGATGTTCTGTCTGCTGATCGGTCGTGCGCTCCTGGCGCGGGCGAAGCGCTGGCTGCTCGGGAGCTGACGTGCGTCGGATCCGCATCGCGACGGTCATCGGCACGCGGCCCGAGGCGATCAAGCTCGCGCCGGTGATCCTGGCGGCGCGCGCGCGCGAAGACGAGTTCGAGGTCCGCATCGTCCGGACCGGACAGCACCGCGAGCTCGTCGACGAGTTGCTGATGGAATTCGGTCTCGAAGCGGATGTCGACCTCAAGGTGATGCAGCCGAATCAGGATCTGGCGCACGTGCTGTCCACGAGCGTGCGCGGCCTCTCGGACCTCATGGCACGCGACCGCCCGGACTGGGTGATCGTCCAGGGCGACACGACGACGACTCTCGCCGGTGCCCTCGCCGCGTTCTACAACCGCGCGCGCGTCGGCCACGTCGAGGCCGGCCTCAGGACCGGCAATCGGTTCAGCCCGTTTCCCGAGGAGACCAATCGACAGCTGACGACGCATCTCGCCGACCTCCATTTCGCGCCGACGGAACGCGCGCGCCGCAATCTGCTGCGCGAAGGCGTCGACCCGACGGCGATCGTTGTCACCGGCAACACCGTCGTCGACGTGCTGCTGCGTACGCGCGCCCTCGCCTCCTTCGACCAGCGCCGCTGCGAGCGGGGTCCTCCGTCTGCGTACATCCTCGTCACCGCGCACCGGCGGGAAAACCACGGCGACGCCCTGCTTCGGATCTGCGCTGCGGTGCGCGAGCTGCTCGAGAGCCACCCGCGGATGCGAGCGTGGATCCCGATGCACCCGAACCCGCGCGTGCGCCAAGTGCTGACCGACGAGCTCGGCGGACACCCGCGGGCGCTTCTCAGCGAGCCGCTCGGCTACACCGACTTCGTGCATGCCCTGGAAGGTGCGACCCTGGTCCTGACCGACTCCGGAGGCGTCCAGGAAGAATGCGCGGCGCTCGGCAAGCCGGTGCTCGTCCTGCGCGAGCACACCGAGCGTCCCGAGGCGATCGAGGCAGGCGTTGCCAGGGTCATCGGAACGCAGTCGCGAGCGATCGTCGAGGCGGCGTCACGGCTGCTCGACGACCCGCCGAGCCGCGAAGAGATGGCGCGCGCGAGCGATGCCTTCGGCGACGGCCGCGCCGCGGAGCGGATTCTCGCGGCCTTGGCGAGCGCACAGCGAGCTCCGTGAAGCGCCGCTGCTCACGCCTCTTTGCAGCCGCCGCCAGCCAGAGACTCTTTGATGTCGTTGTACGAACGGATCGCGTCACGCTTGATCGGAACGCCACTGCAGCGTCCGGCCGAATGGCTGCGACGAGTCAAAGGCAGCCGCCATCGTCGGGCTCACCCGGAGCTCGCCGAGATCTTTCTCGAGGACGAGCGGATCGACCGCGTCATGCGCCAGGCGATCGGCGCGGACACGAACTGCATCGACATCGGCTGCCACATCGGTGCCTATCTGCAGAAGATCGTCACGCTGGCACCGCGCGGCCGGCACCTTGCGGTCGAGCCGGTGCCGCACAAGGCGGCGTGGTTGCGCAAGAAGTTCCCGACCGTCGACGTCGTCGAAGTCGCCCTCGACGATGCCGAAGGGATGAAGGATTTCTTCGTAGATCCGGCGCACACCGCCATGAGCGGACTCAGCGCGGGATCGAGCGGCCAAGTTCGACAAGCGCTTCGCGTGCGATGCCGGCGGCTCGACGACGTCGTCGCCGCGGACAGACGGGTCGGATTCATCAAGATCGACGTCAACGGCGGCGAGTTGCCGGCTCTCCGCGGCGCGCGCCGCCTGCTCGGCCGCGATCGCCCTTTCGTCCTGCTGAGCTGCTCGCAGCGCGGGCTCGACGACTACGGCATCGGCGCCGACGATGTCTTCGAATTCCTCGTCGAGGACGCCGGTTATCGCATCTTCCTCCTCAGGGATCACCTCGGCGGCAAAGCGCCGCTGGACGCGGCAGCGTTTCGCCGCAGCATGGTCTACCCGTTCCAGGCGTTCAATTACGCCGTGGTGGCGGCCAGGCCCTGATCGCCGTCGGCACGGATCGTGTCAGGCGCTCTCGTACAAGCGCGTCAGCACGAACTCGCGATGGCCGAGCGCCTCGGCCGCGGTCAGCCGGCCGTTCGCGGTGCGCAGCATGCACTCGAGCAGCCGGTCGCCGGCCTGGTCGAGGTTGATCTCGCGCTGCAGCAGCCCCGACGTGTCGACGTCGACATGCTCGCCCATCAGCCGCACCGTGCGCGGATTGGCGCAGATCTTGATCACCGGCAGGATCGGGTTGCCGATGACGTTGCCCTGCCCGGTCGGGAAGAAGTGGACGGCATAACCCGACGCCGCGCAGAGCGTGACCATCTCCGCCGCGGCGCTCGACGAGTCCATGAACCAGAGGCCCGGATGGCTCGGCGACTCGGCCTTGTCGAGGACGCCGTCGACGGTGCAGGTCTTGCCGATCTTCTGGATGTTGCCGAGCGCCTTCTCCTCGATCGTCGTCAGGCCGCCGGCGATGTTGCCCTTGGTCGGCTGCGAGTCCGAGAGGTCGCTCGTCTTGTGCCGGTTGACGACGTCCTGGTAGCGGTTGAACATGAACATGAAGCGCTCGCGCACCGCGTCGCTGGCGCAGCGCGCGGCGACGATCTGCTCGCCTCCGGTGAGCTCGGTGGTCTCGCCGAAGCAGAGCGTGCTGCCGAGCGCGTGCAGCTTGTCGAAGGCGTTGCCGACGGTGGGGTTGGCGCCGCAGCCCGACGTCGTGTCGCTCTCGCCGCACTTGGTCGAGACCCAGAGCTCGTCGATCCGGCAGCGCTCGCGTTGCTTCTCGCTCGCCGCCTGCACGTATTCGCGCGCCGCCCTCGAGGCCCGCATGATGGTGGCGTGGTCGCCGTGGCCCTCGATGCCGAAGCCGACGACAGGCTTGCCGGTCGCGGCGATGCCGTCGACGACCTTCTGCGTCCAGCCGTCCTCGATGCCGATGACGACGACCGCGGCGACGTTCGGGTTGCAGCCGGCGCCGATCAGGGTGCGGAAGTGGAGCTCGAGGTCGGCGCCGAACTGCAGCCGCCCGTACGGATGCGGGATCGCGAGCGCGCCCTTGATGTTGTGCGCCACCGCCTCGGCCGCCGCGTTCGAGAGATCGTCGAGCGGCAGGACGATGACGAAGTTGCGAACGCCGACGCGGCCGTTCTCGCGCCGGTAGCCGAGGAAGGTGGTGTCGTGCGAAACGATGGTCATGGCGTTCTCACCAACGCTTGGTCTTGATGTTGTGGACATGGGCGTGCTCGCCCTTCCTGATCGCTGCCGTGACCTTGCCCATGTCGATGCCGTACTTGACGACGGTGTCGCCCGGCGCCATGTCCTTGAGGGCGACCTTGTGGCCGATCGGGATGTCCTGGCGCGCCTCGAGGTCGATCGTACGGTCCTCGTCCATGATCCAGCCGGTCATCGCCGTGCCGCCCCGGACGCCCTCGACGACCACGACCGCCACCGTGTCCTCGGCGTCGTGCAAGATGCAATGGATCACCGCATGCTCCTCGTTCCGCGATCGGCACCATGCTAGCGGACCTATCGCACGCCTTCGCCCTGCGGGGCACGGCGGCCTTGCCGTAAGCTAGCCGGCGATGGACAAACCCAGCGCCGTGCCGGCGCGCACCTTCCCGACTGCGCAGGAAGACGCCGAAAAGGAAATCGTCAGCCCGCGCTCGCGCTACGAGGGTCCCGAGAGCGCCTACCGGCTCGCCTTCACCGACGTCGAGTTCCTGCTGCGCGAGGAGCTGCGGCCGATCCGCCTCCAGCTCGAGCTGCTCAAGCCCGAGCTGGTCCAGGACGAGCAAGGCGTCGAGGCGACGATCGTGTTCTTCGGCAGCGCCCGCGTCGTCGCCACCGAGGTCGCCGAGCGCGAGCTCGCGGCGGCGCGCGCGAGCGGCGAGCAGCGCCTGCTGAAGGCGGCCGAGACGCGCGTCGCCATGTCGCGCTACTACGAGGAGGCGCGCCGCTTCGCCGCGATCGTCACGCGGCGCTCGACGTCGCTCGAGAAGCCGATCTTCGTCGTCACCGGCGGCGGGCCCGGCATCATGGAAGCGGGCAATCGCGGCGCGTTCGAGGTCGGCGGCAAGAGCGTCGGCCTCAACATCGTGCTCTCGCACGAGCAGGTCCCGAACCGCTACATCACGCCCGAGCTCTGCTTCCAGTTCCACTACTTCGCGCTGCGCAAAATGCACTTCCTGATGCGCGCGATCGCGCTGGTGTGCTTTCCGGGCGGCTTCGGCACCCTCGACGAGCTGTTCGAGGTGCTGACGCTGGTCCAGACCGGCAAGTCGCGGATGCGCCCGATCCTGCTCTTCGGCCGCGACTTCTGGACCCGCCTGATCGATTTCGAGCTGCTCATCGAGACCGGCATGATCGCGCCCGAGGACGTCCATCTGTTCCATTTCGTCGAGACCGCGGAGGACGCCTGGGCGCTGCTCGCCGCCGAGTACGGCTACGACCTGCCCAACACCGAGGGCGGCGAGCTCGCGCTCGACATCTGACGCCAATGGTGCCCCCGCGCTCTCTTCGTTCGCTGCCCCCCGAGGAGGCGCGGCCGGGCTTGGGGCGGCCCGGCGCCCGGCCATGACGCGCATGGTCAGCCTCATCGGCGCGCCGACCGACGTCGGCGCCGGCCAGCGCGGCGCGAGCATGGGCCCGGAGGCGCTGCGCGTCGCCGACATCGGCCCGGTGCTCGTCCGCCACGGCCTCGACGTCGTCGACCGCGGCAACCTCGGCGGGCCCGCGAACCCGTGGCAGCCACCGAGCGACGGCTATCGTCATCTCGACGCCGTCGCTGCCTGGAATCGCACGGTGCACGACGCCGTCCACACCGAGCTCGCTTCAGGACGCATGCCGATCCTGCTCGGCGGCGACCACAGCCTCGCGATCGGCTCGATCTCCGCCGTCGCGCGCCACTGCCGCGAGTCGCGCAGGAAGCTGCGCATCCTCTGGCTCGACGCCCACGCCGACTTCAACGACAACGTGCTGACGCCGAGCGGCAACATCCACGGCATGCCGGTCGCGTGCCTGTGCGGCAACGGGCCCAAGGAGCTGGTCGAGATCGGCGGCAAGGTGCCTGCGATCAGCCCGAAGTGGGTGCGCCAGATCGGCATCCGCAGCGTCGACGCCGGCGAGAAGCGCCTCGTCCACGAGGCCGGCCTCGAAGTCTTCGACATGCGCTTCATCGACGAGGAGGGCATGCGCCACACGATGGAGCTCGCGCTGGCGACGATCGACGCCAACACCCACCTCCACGTGAGCTTCGACGTCGACTTCCTCGATGCCGACATCGCGCCCGGCGTCGGCACGACCGTCAAGGGCGGGCCGACCTACCGCGAAGCGCAGCTCTGCATGGAGATGATCGCCGACACCGGCGCGCTCGCCTCGCTCGACGTCATGGAGCTCAATCCCGCGCTCGACGTCAGGAACCGCACCGCAGAGATCGCGGTCGACCTCATCGAAAGCCTGTTCGGCAAGAGCACGCTGATGCGCCGCTAGGCGGTTCGAGCGCTCAGGGTCGTTCCGGCCGGCAGCCGCGCGCCGCGGCGCTGGCCAGAGGCGCACGCTCGACGAGCTCGCGCTTCGGCTCGCGCAACGGACCGCTGAGGTGGATCGAGCGGTCGAGGATGAAGAGCCCGGGCTGCTTCGCTTCGGGCGTGAGGACGACGTCGAGCGTCCGGCGCCCGACGTCGATGGTGCCGGTGCCGACGGTTCGCGTCCGCTCGCTGTCGATGACCAGCGTGCGGATCCTGCCCTCGCCCTTGCGGAGATCGACGACCGCGGCGGCGCAGCGGATCGCGAGCGGCTCGGCGCCCGCCAGCACGCTGCGGACGACCCTGCCGCCTTGCAGACCCAACTTGGCGTCGAGCAGGCTCGAGATCGTCCCGCCCGAGACGAACGCGCTGATCGTGCCCACTGCGCTGGCGAGAAGCGCGTCGAGCGACTCGCCGCTCGCCTTCAGCGTCGCGCGCCCGTGCACGCTGCCGCTCAGCCGGCTCCTGGCGGCGCGCTCGCCGAGCAACGACTCGATGCGCACTCCGCTGAAGTCGGCCTCGACCTCGCTCTGCATCGGCCTGGCCGCAAGCTCGACGTTCGCCTTGCCGGCGATGCGACCCTCGCCGACGCCGACGCCGAAGCGCGGCACCTGAAGCCGTCCGTCGGCGAGCGAGGCTTCGATCGTCGCGTTCTGCAGCGCCGGCAACTCGGCGCCTGTCAGGCGTCGGGCAGCGAAGCGAAGCTCGACATCGAGCGGATGTGGCGGGCGGGTGGCCGCGACGCCGGGCGCGCTCGGGCGCGGGGCCGGCACGCTCGCCGCAGCGGCTGCCCGCGCGACCGCGGCAGGCCTGCGTCCGGCGAGCGAGCGCAGATCGGCGAGGTCGGCAGACTCGCTCGTCAGCGCGGCGCGCAGCACGTCGCGCTGCTCGCCGCGGCTCCAGCGCAGATCGCCCGCGAGGTCGGTCGCGCCGAGCCGCGCTTGCAGGGGCGAGAGCGCGTAACGATCGCCGCCGCCACGCAACGTTGCCGCGACGCGCAGCGCCTTGTCGGATCCGCCTGCGTGGCCACCGAGCAGAGCGACGGTGCGCGCCAGCGACGGTGCAACGACGGCGATGCGGGCATCGACGAGCGGCCAGCGGACGATGTCGCCCGCGTGGCCGTCGAGCTCGAGGCGCGATCGGCCCGCCTCGATGTGGCCACGCAGGCGAAACGAGCGGCCGGTCTGCAGCAGCGTGAGCACCTCCGAAGTCGCCGCGCCGAGGACGAACGGAACGCCGCGCCAGGTGCCGCGGGCATCGATCCAGGTCGGCATCGGCTCGCCGGCCGCGCCAACGTCGGCATCGCGGTTCGGCGTCGCGCGTGCTTCGATGTCGAGCTCGATCGGCTCGTGCAGGAAGCGCAGCGTCGCCTGCTCGCCGCGGATCGCGAGCACCTTGAAATGGCCCGGGCCGCGATCGTCGGGACGCAGCAGCCGCCAGTTGCGCAAGCCGTCGCTGCGCCGCTCGAGGTCGACTGCGCCGTCGCGCAGCACCATGAGCGCGATCACCGGCCTTCGCTCGTCGATGCTGCGCCACGAGAGCACCGCGGTGGCCGACGCCAGCAGCGCGAGCGGCCGGCGCGAGTCGGCCCACGACGCGTTGGCGATGTCGATCCCGCGCAGTTGCACCACCGGCTCGAGCGATGACGAGACGGTGATCCACATGGAGTCGATGTGCACCGGCCGGCCCGAGGTCGCGGACAGCCGGTGCGCGACCACCGGCGCCAGCCACCACGACTGCAGCGCGAGCGCGAGGACGGCGGCGATCGAGAGCGCGGCGACGCCGATCCCGAGTGCGCGCGCAAGCGATCGCCGCGGGCGCTTCGTCATCGCTTCCGCGGCAGGCGTCGTTCGGCCCGGCGCATCCGCTGCATGGTAGGCCGAGCGGCACACGACCATCGTCGCGGCAGGCCCGGCACTTGCCCGCAAGCGGTCATGGCGACCCGAGGAGAGACGACCATGAGCGTTCCGCGAGACGACAGCGATCCGCCGCTGGCCGAACCCGGCAAGCGGCCGAGCGGCAAGGAGGTCGGCGGCATGCGCGCGAGCGCCGACGCCGGCCTCGGCGAGGCAGCGCAGCGCTCGCTGGAGCGCGAGGACCAGAGTGCGATGGGCCGGGCGAGCACCGGCGATGCCGGCGGCGGCGCGAGCGATCCGCGTCTCGACATGGGCGGCAAGGACGCTCCCGGCTCGGCCGACACGCCGTCGAGCCACGCCGGCCGGCCGGTGTCGGACGACCGCGCAACGCCGCGCGAGGAAGCCGCGAGCACAGCCGGTCGCAGCGATGTCGCTGCTGACGACGATGACGACGCCGAGGCCTGGCGCCACGAGCCGATCGCACCGGTCGACGAGCAGAATCCGCTCAGGTCGCTCGGTCGCGCCGTCGCCGACACCGTCACCGGCGGCGCAGAAGACACGTCTGCAAAGCCGAAGCGCTGAGCGCCCGCTCGACGACCCCGGCGGCTCGCATTGCTTACAGTGGCGAAGGCGCGCCGCCGCCGCACCCCGACGCATCGTTGCTTCACGACCGCATGGCAGCCGATTTCAGCACTTCATCCGCCGAGCCCGCGCGCACCGAGATCGATGCCTTGTCCGGCCCGACCTTGCTCGAGTTCGGCACGTCCTGGTGCGGCCACTGCCGCGCGGCGCAGCCGCTGATCTCGGCCGCGCTGGCTGCGCACCCGAACGTGCGCCACGTCAAGGTCGAAGACGGCAGCGGTCAGCCGCTCGGTCGCTCGTTCGGCGTCACGCTGTGGCCGACGCTCGTGTTTCTCGCCGACGGGCGCGAGCTCGCGCGGCTGGTGCGGCCGCGCGACCGGCGGGCCATCGACTCGTCGCTCGACACGATCGCGCCGTCGGCGTGATCGCGTCGAGACGAGCGCGGGCCCCGCCACCTTACTTCGTCGTCCCGTTCGACGGCGCCGTCGGCGACGCGCTGCTCACGTTGCGGGGGTTGATGCCGTCGGGATTGGCTTTGCCGGCGTTCATCGGCGGGCCGAACTTCGCGTTCGCGCGATCGCTGACTTCGCGCGCCTTCTCGGCCGTCTTGTGGCCGGCACGACGGACCGCATTGGCCGACCTGTGGGTCACGTCGCGGGTCGCCTCGGCCGCGCGATGGGCGTCGCGGCGCACCGCGTTCTCCGTCGCGGACGGCGTCGTGTGGCCTGCGCGATAGCTCGCCAGCGCTTCTTCGCGGTTGCGCTCGCGCCGGTCGGCGTCGGCCTGGCCGGAATAGAACATTTCGGCGCTGGCGCCGAAGCTGGCGATGGCGCTGAGGGCGAGAACGATCTTGGGCATGCTTTTCATGGCGGCTCCTTGCAGTCGTCGGCGGCGCGCGATGCGGCCGCCCGTGAGGTGCCGAGTATCGGCAGCGCGCCGGCGGCGCACATCCGGCTGCATCCCTGCGCGCATGGCCGACAGCGGCGCATCGCCGCGTCGGAGGTGCCCTACGCAGTGCATCATCCGGGGCGATGAAGATCGCCACGTTCAACGTCAACGGGATCACCGCGCGGCTGCCCCGCCTGCTCGAGTGGCTCGCCGAAACGCGCCCCGATGTCGTCTGCCTGCAGGAGCTGAAGACTTCCGACGAGACCTTCCCCGCCGCGGCGCTGCGCGACGCCGGCTACAGCGCCGCGTGGCACGGCCAGAAAGGGTTCAACGGCGTCGCCGTGCTGGCGCGCGGCGACGACCTGGTCGAGGTGCGACGCGGCCTTCCGGGCGACCCGGACGACACCCACAGCCGCTATCTGGAGGCGACCACGCACGGGCTCGTCGTCGCCTCGATCTATCTGCCGAACGGCAATCCGCAGCCGGGGCCGAAGTTCGACTACAAGCTGGCCTGGTTCCAGCGCCTCGCCGAGCATGCCGCGAGCCTCGTCGGCAATGCCGGTCCGGTGGTCCTGGCCGGCGACTACAACGTCGTCGCGACCGACGAGGTCGGCGACATCTACTCGCCGCGCTCGTACCTCAACGACGCGCTGCTGCAGCCGGAAACGAGGAGCGCCTACCGGCGGCTGCTGCAGCAGGGCTGGACCGACTCGATCCAGCATCTGCATCCCGGCGAGCCGCTCTACACGTACTGGGACTATTTCCGCAACCGCTTCGCGCGCGACGCGGGGCTGCGGATCGACCACCTGCTGCTCAACGCATCGGCCGCGGCACGTCTCGACGCGGCCGGCGTCGACCGGTTCGTCCGCGCCCGCGAGAAGCCGAGCGACCACGCACCGGCCTGGATCACGCTGCGCGACTGATCGCCGCGCGCGCCTGGGAAGAGCTCTCTACGAGGGCAGGAAGTCGAGCGGGTAGTTGACGACCATCTCGTTGACGTCCTTGGCGCCGAAGTCGAAGGTCCGGATGCGCGCGAGCAGCTTTGATTCGACCTCGGCCTGCTTCAACTCGCTCGAGACGATGCGCAGGTCGGTGACCGCGCCGGAGGGCGCGATCGTCAGCTTGAGGACGACCTTGCCCTGCAGCCCCGGCTCCTCGCGCAGCGCCCGGTTGTAGATCGCGTAGATCGATCCCTTGTTGCGCTCGAAGACGAGGCGGACGTCCTCGATCGCTCGCGACGCCTTGCCGCCGCCGCCCTTGCTCGCGATGCCGCCGGCGCCGCCACCGCCGCCGCCGCTGCCGACGCCGGTTCCGCCGCGGCCGCCGCCGCCGCCACCGGGCCCGC
>Ga0307409_100000673_pt1 | contig 15141 bp, 10 predicted proteins | sample 322Ometagenome_2_FD_203888 | JGI IMG/M metagenome (GOLD analysis project Ga0307409, IMG submission 203888) | Maize rhizosphere microbial communities from greenhouse at UC Davis, California, United States - 322HYB-O-2 | ecosystem: Host-associated > Plants > Roots > Rhizosphere > Soil | place... | reverse complement strand
ACAAACTCGTTCCGGGAACCTACCTCTCGGTCACCGCGGACGGGACTCAGCGGCAAACCACCTACTGGTCAGCACGTCAAATTGCGGAACAGGGTGCCGCTCATCCCTTTGAAGGCACCGATGCGGAAGCCATAGAAGCCCTCGAGCAACTCTTGTTCAAGGCGGTAGGCCGGCAGATGGTAGCCGATGTTCCACTCGGTGCGTTCCTCTCCGGTGGCGTTGACTCCTCGACTGTGGTGGCCCTGATGCAGGCGCAGAGCGGGCGCCCGGTAAAAACCTTTACCATCGGATTTCGCGAGCAGAGTCATAACGAGGCCGAGCACGCCAAGGCGGTCGCTCGCCATCTCGGTACGGATCATACTGAGCTGTACGTCACTGCCGCCGAAGCCAGGAAGATCATTCCCCGGCTTCCCGAGCTGTATGACGAACCTTTCTCCGATGCCTCGCAAATACCGACCTTTCTGGTAGCGCAACTCGCGCGCCGCAAGGTGACCGTCAGCCTCTCGGGCGACGGCGGCGATGAGCTGTTCGGAGGCTATAACCGGTACTTCATCGGCCGGGGCATGTGGAAGAAGGTAGGCTGGCTGCCTCCTTCATTGCGTCGTGTGGCCGGGGCGGCAATCACCAAGGCCTCGCCTGCGCGCTGGGAGTACCTGCTGGCCCCCTTCGCGATGCTGTCGCCCGACCACCTCAACTATGCCAACCGCGGCGAGAAGCTCCACAAGTTGGCCTCCGTCTTAGCCGCGACTGGACCCGACGACATCTATCGAGGGCTCACCTCGCAGTGGAAAGACCCGGCTACGGTAGTTCGACTCGGGATCGAACCGCCGACGATGGTGACCGATCGAGGCGCGTGGGCCAACCTGCCGGATTTTACCCAGCGCATGATGTTTCTGGATTTAGTCAGCTATCTCCCGGACGATATCCTGGTCAAGGTCGACCGGGCTGCCATGGGCGTCAGTCTGGAGACTCGAGTTCCTCTGCTGGATCATGCGGTCGTTGAGTTCGCGTGGCGGGTGCCGCTCTCGATGAAAATCAGAGGAGGCCAGGGCAAGTGGCTGCTGCGTCAGCTGCTGTACAAGTTCGTTCCTCGAGAGCTCATCGAACGTCCGAAAACCGGCTTCGACGTTCCCATCGGCGAGTGGCTGCGCGGTCCCCTGCGGGATTGGGCCGAGTCCCTGCTGAGCGAGAACCGATTGGAGGGTGAGGGTTTCTTCGACCCCACCCTGATCCGCCAGAAGTGGAATCAGCATCTCTCCGGCCGCCGGGATTGGCAGCAGCCGCTCTGGAACGTGCTGATGTTTCAGGCCTGGCTGGAGAGGGAGAGTCTGCCGCGCGCAGGGCAGCCAGACCCGCTGCAGGAGCATAGTCGGCCCTCAAAGCCGCAGGAACTCACGCTTGGCGGATAGCAGCCGTCTCATCAGGACCGAGAATCTCGTGGTACACCGCCAGGGTGCGACTCACGGTCCGGGCAAGCATGAACTCGCGCTCGTAGCGCTCGCGCGCGCGCCGTCCCATCCGGCAGCGTAACTCGGGGTCGGCCAGCAGCTGCATCAGCCGTTCCCGCACTCCGGCAATGTCCTCCCGCGCCACCGTCCAGCCGGTCTCACCATCCAGCACCGATTCTGCCACCCCGCCAACCGCCGAAGCAATCACGGGAAGGCCGGCGCGCATCGCTTCCAGGATGCTTCGGGGAAACCCTTCCCACTTCGTAATGAGTAGCGCTACTTGGGCTTCAGCCAGCCGAGCAGCGACATCCAGGCGCTGCCCCCAGAACTGAATTCGATCGGCCAACCCTAGTCGTTGGGTCAGTTCCCTCGCCTGGGGCAAGAGCGGTCCATCCCCGATCAGATCGAGGTGCCATGCTTCGTGCTTCAGGCCGGCAAGTGCCTCTAATAGGGTGGCGTGATCCTTCTGCGGTTCGAACCGAGCGATCATCACCAGGCGTACCGGTGACCGTGAGGGATCCGCCCGCAGTGCCGGCGCGATATCCGGCATGCCGTTATGGATGGTTACCAGTTTGTCCCTGGTGGCGATGCCCCGAGCAATGGCCAGCTCGCGGTCGAAGTCGGAGACGGTGATGATTTTGAGTGCTAGCGGTGCCGCCAGCCGCTCGAACCAGCGGTACATCAGGGCCTGAGGAGCAGGAACGCCGGTCGTAAAGGCCCAGCCGTGGGCCGTGAAAATCACCGGCAGGCCCAGGCTGCGAGCAGCCAATCGGCCAAGAAAGCCGGCCTTGGCTGAGTGAGTGGACACCAAATCCGGCCGCAGAGTCTTCAGCAACCCCCGCAGCTCTCGAAGTGCGCGTACATCCTGAATCGGGTGAATCGGCATCCTCAGGCTGTCCAGCGTGATCGTTTCCACGCCGGCTGCCCGCAAGCCATCGGTGTAGGCGCCATTGCCGCTCGTCACCACCACGGGCTGGTGCCCTCGCTGGAGCAGCGCAAGAGCCAGATCCCGGACATGCACCTGTGCCCCCCCGATCGGGTTAGCCCGGGTCACGATGTACACGATCTTCATGCCCTAGAACTCCGATGGAAGAGCCAAGACACCGGTAGCAGGCCCATGGCCGATGCCAAAGCGCCGGCCGCAGTTAGGGTCTGCGTCCCGCGGAACTCGGGATAGGGCCGCGGAGAATATACTGCGATGAGTTCCGCCGGAGACGGAGCCGGTCGGGCCGCGCGGCCAGCGCGGGGCTGAATTGCTGTTAGTCAGTGTACAGGAACAGGACGAATTTTCGTTACAGAATGCTTCCGTGCACCACACTAATTCCCTTGTAAATAAACAGCATACCTTGAGGAGATCAATCCCGAAGGTACTATTTCTGTCAAATATCTGCACATTGAACTCCGTGCGGGTAGCGCCTAATGTACTCAAAGGCCCAAGGGTGGTGGGGGGAGCTTCGGGAATGGTTGGGACTAATCGCGAGGAGAGCACTTGAAAGGGTAAAAAAATGACTTACACGTTTAAACTTGCGCGGAGACTGGCGGTCTCACGAAACTTCACCATGCTGCCGGCTCTCCTGGTGATCGCCGCTTGTACCGGCGATGCCACTGCTCCAGAAGGTCCCGTAGATTCCCCGACGATTGGCACAGAGTGGAGACCTCGCGACACCCCGGTGGCGGTTCAAATCAGTCCCCGTACCGTCACGATCGAAACGAACCAACTGATCCACTTCCGAGCGCATGCTAGTACTAGCGCCGGTGACAGCGTCGGTGCAGCGGTAACCTGGAGCACCTCGGGCGGCACCATTTTGCCCGATGGCCGGTTCTCCGCCGCTGCGATCGGCAGCTTTACTGTTACCGCTACGAATCGCGTTCGCGGCACACCCCAGGTCGACACCTCCTTTGTGCAAGTCGTTCGCCGGCCCACCAAGCTGGCGGCCGTTGAGGTCACTCCTTCAAACGTCAGTCTTGCCCCCGGCGTGAGCCAGACGTTCACGGCGGTTGGCCGCCTCATTGGAGGATCCCTGGTCCCCATTGGCGTCACCTGGAGCTCGACCGGCGGATCGATCGATGCCGGTGGTACGTATGTCGCCGGTGACACGGCCGGCTCCTATCGGGTGGTAGCTACCAATACTGCCGGTACGCTGGCCGATACGGTCACCGTGTCGATTACTGCACCTCCGCAGCCACCGCCACCGCTGCCCAGTTCGCCACCCGTGATGCAGTCCGTCACCCTGAAACCCGGTAGCGTGACCCTGGCGACGGGCAGCAGCAAGCAGTTCACGACCTATGGTGTTACAACCACGGGTGACAGCGTGGCCGTCGCGGTGACGTTTACGGCCACCGGCGGCACGGTTACCCCGACCGGCCTCTACACCGCGGGGTCGACCATTGGTACCTATCGGATCATCGCGTCCGCTGGATCCCTCGCTGATACGTCTGTCATTACGGTGACCAAGCCCCTCGGGAGCAGCACGCCGCTGGGTGTTCCATTCGGACCCTATAACACCTGGGACGGCCTCGAGTTTGTGCCCAACAGTGAGATCTTCAATCTCGCGATCGGCAACTTCCATGCTTACAACATTGTCGAGCGCTTCAACATAGCTCGGAGCAAAGGAGTAAAGCAGTTGCCGACCATGACGGGTGGCGCCCGGGCGAACTATCTCACCGATGGCGTCTTTGATATGGACAAGTGGAAGGCCAAGATGGAGACCTTCAACACGGCAACCATACGATCGGCCATGGCTGCCGCGGTCGCGGATGGGACTGTCATCGGTAACTCGGTGATGGATGAGCCGTACAACACCGGTGGCCCCGGGAATGAGGCGAACAGCTGGGGACCTGCCGGGACTATGTACAAGGCACGGACGGACACCCTCTGCGGCTACGTCAAGGCGATGTTCCCCACGCTTCCGGTTGGCGTGTTCCATGATTACACCAAGGAAGCCGACAAGTCGTACGAGGTGTGCGAATTCATCGTCAGCCAGTACCGGGCAGCCAAGGGACCGATTTTGGCCTACCGGGACGGGGCGCTGGCGGTAGCCAACCGTGGCGGACATAAGATGGCGTTCAGTCTCAATATCCTGGATGGCGGCACTCGAATCGAGGGATGCCCCATTCCCGAGACCGGCGGTCCCGGCACCTACGCTCCGAACTGCCGGATGACCCCTCAGCAAATAAAAGACTGGGGAGTCATTCTGGGCTCGGCCGGTTGTGCCTTGTTAATGTGGCGATATGATGCCGTCATGATGGCTGACCCAGCCTATCAGGAGGCGTTCAAATACGTGAAAGATCGATTGGCTTCGCTGCCGGCCAAATCCTGTAGCAGGTCCTAGCGAAGACGATCGGAAAACATGCACTGCAGGCTAGGGTGTGAGCTGGATGTCACACCGCCGGCCGGGAGCCCAGCTCCCGGCCGGTTTGCTTTCACGAATCCTCGTGAGGGGTCTGACTGAACAGGTGGTGTTGGTCGCGCGCAACAGCTCCCATGCTGTAGCTCGCCCTTGAGACATTCTCTGCTCTGCAAGGCCGCCTCTGGGCGGAGTAGATGACCGCAATCCTATCGGAGGTGCATCCCGGAACCAATTCACATACATTGCGTTGGCTCAAGGTGCTGGCTGGCACGCCGTTAAACAACGTGCCAAGGCATACTTCGTGCGCCCGGCGCAACAGTTCGCTGGAAAAGGCGGGGGGGTTGCTCCTCCGCCCGCGATGTCAACGGCAAAGAGGACTATGCGAAACTTGCTTCTGCGCTCTGCTCTCCTCGGTTGTCTCGGCTTGCCTGTCGCAGGTATGGTCCTCGCTCAGAGTCCCGCGTCTTCCCCCGACCAGGTGACCCTGGCTGCCGGGGATTCCATCCGGATCGTTGTGTGGCGCAAGCCTGAAATGAGCGGCGACTTCATCGTAGGTCCCGACGGGACAATCACCCATCCACTGTACCAGAGCGTTCGGATAGGTGGAATTCCCTTTGCCACCGCGCGGGTCAACCTGCGGAACTTCCTGGCTCGGTTTGAGCAGGACCCTCAGTTTGTTGCCGAGCCGATGATACGGGTTGCTGTCTCGGGAGAGGTAGGCCGACCCCAGGTATTTGCCCTGCGGCCGGAGACCACAATTGCAGACGCCGTGGCACAGGCTGGCGGTCCCAACCAATTCGCCAATCGGGAGAGCGTGCGGGTGCTCCGGAAGGGAGCAGATGGCCGTCCCCGGGAACTTCGCTTAAACCTTCTCCAGCCCGAAGGATACTCCGCTTCTGTGAGAATACAGTCCGGCGATCAGATCGTCGTCGACCGGCGTAAATCCTTCTTTCGGGAAGTGTTCCTGCCCGGGCTGAGCGTTTTGGGGTCCGTCGCTTCAATCTATCTCCTCGTCGATCGCGCAGGCCGGAACTAGCCCATGACAGACTACTATCCTTCGGGACGACAGCTTCCCCCCGGTCCGCAAGCGTTTGATCGTGGACTCGACCGGCCCGCCAATGACACCATTTCCCTGGGTCATATCCTTGGCGTGCTCCGCCGTCGGTATCGCCTGGTGCTCGGCCTGACCCTGCTCGGCTTGGCCGCGGGAGGCTACCTCGCTGCCAGAGCTCCGGCCGCATACAAGGCTACCGCGGTGTTGCGCCTGGCCGGGGAACGCCGGGCTCTTACCGGTGAAATAGAGCCGACGCCCGAGCTCGACCGACTCGCCAACCCGCTTCTCTCCATCGCGGAGTTGGTGCGCAGTCGCAGTGTCATGGGAGCGGTAGTCGATTCCCTGGGGCTGCGCCTGCTCTCCGCCACGCCCGAGTTTCCCGCGAGTAGGCTGGAGAATGTGCGGGTGGATTCCAGGGCAACGCGGGATACCATCCAGGTCACCTTCTATCAGAATGGCGTGAAGGCAAAGCTTGGCGCCCGGACAGCATACGCCCGGTATCGGGAGCCCCTGGATCTCCCGGGCGTACGATTCTCGATTGCCACTGTTCCCGATGTCCCCAACGCCAATCTCTCTGTGATCCCGCGGGAGGTGGCGATCGACAACCTGCTTGCCGGGGTGCAGGTGCTGTCCCGGCCCGAGACCGATATCCTGGACGTGATCTCCGTCTCGTCGAACCCGCGGGCGGCTCAGCGGGTCGTGAATACAACCGTCCTTGCCTTCAAAGAACTCAATATCCTGTCGGCCAAGCAGAAATCGCAGCGGCGCCGGCAGTTTCTTGAAGCACAGTTGAAGCAGACAGACAGCATGCTGGCCCGTGCGCAGGCCGATCTCGCCGCGTTCCGGAGCAAACAGCAGCTCGCCAGCACCCAGGATGCGCTCAACGCGCAGCAGACGGCACTTCTTGAGCTCGACTCGAGGCGGACTCAGATGGAGACCGATCGAACCACCTTCCAGGCGCTCCTGGGCCAGCTCAAGAAGGGCGGCGAGGCCGGGGAGACCGAGGCGCTCCGAGCTCTGGCCACGTCCCCCGCGTTAGCAGACAACCCGACCATCAGCAACACGTTTCGGCAGCTGGAGCTCTATCAATTCCGGGTTGACTCGATGACAACCGGGCCCTGGCGGGCTGCCCCGACTAATCCCGACCTGATCCAGCTGAAGTCGCTGATCGCCTCCACCAAGGCAAACCTGCGGCAATCGGTCGCGAGCCATGTTTCCAGTCTGGATGCGCAGATCGGTACCCTCCGCGGGCTGCGGACGCGCAATGCTGCGTCGATGCAGCTGCTCCCGGCGATGGCCGCCGAGGAAGCTCGGCTCGCGGGTCGGGTCCAGACGTTAACGTCTGCCAGCGATCAGGTACGTCAGGAATACCAGAGGGCCCGAATGGCAGAGGAGGTGGAGGCCGGTGATGTCGAAATCGTCAACCTGGCCGACCTGCCCTACGTGCCTCAGTGGACCACGACCCCGCTCAAGCTTGCCCTGGGCCTGCTGCTGGGTCTGATGCTCGGTTCCGGGCTGGCATTCCTCCTGGAAGCGCTCAACACCTCGATCCGGAAGCCGGAGGATCTCGAGCTTGCCCTTCACCTGCCAGGTCTGGCGGTGATCCCAAGGTTGGCGTCCAACTCCGCCGCACCGCAGCGGCGTGGGCTGCTTCGTCCGGGGAAGCGGGCCGAGCTGGAGTCGAAGCGTGGAGAATCTTCCGCACTCGGAACCTTGACGCAGCCGTTCTCTGTCGGCGTGGAAGCGTTTCGCATGCTCCGCACCAGCCTGGTCTGGTGCGAGCAGGGCGACAACATGAAGACCCTTGTTGTGACGAGCGCCGCGCCGGGTGAGGGGAAGACACTGACGTCCGCCAATCTTTCGGTGACCTTTGCCCATGATGGGCTCAGGGTGCTGCTGGTGGACTGCGACGTGCGCCGCCCCAGGTTGCACGGACTTTTCCAGGTGCCCCGCTCGCCCGGACTGATGGAGTTGTTGACGCCGACGTACAGTAACGGCGCCGATGTCTCGACGTCCCTGACCTTCGATCCCGGCGCCGGTCGCACCGACTCGGGACGGCCCATCTCCGATGTCATTCGTTCGACTTCGGTGCGCGGCCTGTCGCTGCTCACCTGCGGTGCGCTGCCCACCAACCCATCCGGCCTGCTGAGCGGAGTCCGCATGCGGGTTCTGCTTCAGGAACTGGCCAAGAGCTTCGACCTGGTCATCCTGGATACCCCGCCGGTGCTGGCCACCGCCGATGCCGGCATCCTCGCCTCCCTGGCCGACGGTGTGCTCCTGGTGGTGCGTGCCGGTCAAACCGACCGGGTGGCTGCCAAGCGGGCCCATCAGCAGCTGGTCAATGTTGGGGCCAGGGTGGTTGGTACCGTGCTCAACGATCCGGGTGGTGAGGTGTCGCAATACGGAGACTACTACTACCCGTATGATTACGCCGTCGAAGAGCGTTGAACTGCCTTGCCGGTTCCGGCTGGAAGCGGCGGGCTTGCCCGCCGCTTTCGCATTACCGGCTCGAACCACTGGTGAGGTGGGTTACAGTGGGGGCAGTGGAGAGCTCGCGTATAGACCTGCGGGCCGTTTGGCCAACGCGACCTGAACAGCGATGGAGGCAAGTCTGACCGGCACTTTGTATCAACTCGAGCCTACCCGCGCCGATGTCACCCTGCCCGAAGGACAGCAGCGGATGAACATCGTAATCGTGGGCCATGTCGACCACGGGAAGAGCACAGTGATCGGCCGGCTGCTCGCCGACACCCACTCCCTTCCTGACGGGAAGCTGGAGCAGGTCCGCGCGCAGTGTGAGCTCAACAGCAAGCCTTTCGAGTATGCCTTTCTGCTCGATGCCCTCAAGGATGAGCAGGCGCAAGGGATTACCATCGACGCCGCACGGGTGTTCTTCAAGAGCCGGAGGCGGCACTATCTGATTCTGGACGCTCCAGGACACATCGAGTTTCTCAAGAACATGATCACCGGTGCTGCCCGAGCCGAAGCGGCGCTCCTGGTCATCGACGCCGCTGAAGGCGTGCAGGAGAACTCCCGCCGTCACGGCTACATGGTATCGCTGCTGGGCATTCGCCAGCTGGCCGTTGTGGTCAACAAGATGGATCTGGTTGGCTGGGATCGCGGAGTGTTCGATCGCATCGTCAAGGAATACGGTGCCTTCCTGAGCCAGGTTGGGATTCAGCCGTCCTGCTTCATCCCCGTGTCGGCCCGCGGCGGCGACAACATCGCGGAGTCGTCGGATAACCTGCCTTGGCACCAGAGCCCAACCGTGCTGGACGCCCTCGACGCCTTCCGCAGTGAGGCTGCTCCAGTCGATCGGCCGTTTCGGATGCCGGTGCAAGACGTCTATAAGTTCACCAAGCAGGGCGATGACCGCCGCATTGTATCAGGCACCATCGACGCCGGGGTGATCAACGTGGGCGATAGCGTGATCTTCTATCCTTCCGGCAAGAAGAGCCGAGTCAAGAGCATCGAGGCATTTAACCGGCCGCCGCAGAACCGGGCCGAGGCCGGCTCTGCTGTCGGCTTCACGCTCCAGGAGCAGATCTACATCACCCGGGGTGAGATGGCGACGCTGGAGACCCAGCCTCGTCCCCAGGTGACCACCCGGCTGAGAGTCAGTCTGTTCTGGCTGGGCAAAGAGCCGATGGTCAAACGGAAGGAGTACCTCCTCAAGCTGGGAACTGCCCGGGTCACCTGCCGGGTCGAGGACATCATCCGGGTCATGGACGCGTCCACGCTCGATGCCACATCCCAGAAGCTGGTGGTTCAGCGGCATGATGTGGCGGAGTGTGTGCTCAAGCTGGATCGCGCGATTGCCTGCGATCTGGCGGACGACATCGCCGCCACCAGCCGCTTCGTCATCGTGGATGACTTCGAGATCCGCGGTGGAGGCATCGTCCGGGAGGCGCTGCCCGACAGGCAGGCCTCGGTTCGCGACCGGGTGCTCCTGCGTAACTACAAGTGGGAACCCAGCATCATCCAGCCCGAGCGCCGGGCGGAGAAGTACAACCAGAAGGCAGCGTTGATTCTGGTGACAGGTGAGCAAGAGGCCGAACGGAAGGGTCTGGCCAAGGCACTCGAGGACAAACTGTTCGACGACGGCAAGGTGGTCTACTTCCTCGGGATCGGAAGCGTGCTCTACGGCGTGGACGCGGACATCGAGCGCAAGCCGGAAAATCGGCTGGAGCATATGCGCCGCCTGGCGGAAGTAGCCAACCTCATGCTGGACGCGGGCATTATCCTGGTCGTGGCGGCAGCCGAGCTCACCCAGGATGATCTCGAGGTCATCAAGACCGCGGTACCCCCCGACTGGATAGAAACCATCTGGGCCGGGGAGACGATCACCACCGATCTGGCCGTCGATCTTCACCTGCCCGCGGGTGCCGCCACGGAGTCGATCGATCAGCTGAAGGCACACCTCCAGGATAAAGGCATCATCTTCCGCCCATGGTAACCGCCGAGCTTCGCACCGCTGTCACCGGCCTCGCACGCGAGGCCGGTCGCGCGACCATGCGTTACTACGATGGGAACGCCTCCAACCAGGTTCGGGAGAAGGAGGATCGGAGCCCTGTCACCCTGGCTGATGAAGTGGCCCACGATATTCTGGTGGAAGGGCTCCGAGCCATCGACCCTGCAACCCCGGTGGTCTCCGAGGAAGCGCAGGCTGCTGCCTTCGAGGCTCGCAGGGACTGGCGGCGCTTTTGGCTGGTGGACCCGTTGGATGGGACCAAGGAATTCATCAAGCGGCGGGCGGAGTTTACCGTCAATGTCGCCCTGATCGAAAATGGTGAGCCGGTGTTCGGTGTCGTGCTGGCGCCGGCACTCGATCTCCTGTACTGGGCGGTCAAGGGCGGCGGATCGTGGCGAGAGGAGAAAGATGCCCCGGCCGAGCGCATCTACTCCAGTCCGCAGCCTCCGGGCAAGCCGCTGACCGTGGTGGAAAGCCTCTCTCACCCATCGCCGGAGCTGGAGGAGTACCTTCAGACCATCCCGGTCGCCCGCAGAGTGAAGGCTGGCAGCTCGCTCAAGTTCTGTTGGGTCGCGGAAGGCCGGGCCGACATCTACCCCCGCCTCGGCCCGACCATGGAATGGGACGTCGCTGCCGGCGATTGTGTGTATCGGCAGTCCGGAAGGAACGGTGAGCGGCCGTCGCCGCTGACGTACAACAAGCCCGATCTACGGAATACCAGCTTCGTCATTGGCCTGTGAAACCAGGGTCTCGGCTGGGGGAGCAACCCGGAACTCGGTCGCATGCCCCCGTGTTATGGTTCACCGGCTTGTCCGGGTCCGGCAAGAGTACCATTGCTGTCCGAGTGCATGAGGAGCTGGTACGACGCAGGGTGGACGTGGAATACATCGATGGAGACGCGCTGCGGGAAGTCTTTCCCAACACGGGCTTCACTCGGGCGGAGCGGGACGAGCACCTGCGTCGCACCGGATACATGGCCAGCCGGCTGGCAGCCCATGGGGTGGCGGTGGTGGCGTCGTTCGTGTCGCCCTACCGTGAGTCGCGGGATTTTATCCGGAAGCTCTGCCCGGTTTTTGCGGAGATCTATGTCGCCACGCCTCTGGAGGAGTGCGAGCGTCGCGACGTGAAGGGGCTGTACGCTCGGGCCCGCCGGGGCGAACTCAGCAATTTCACGGGGATCGACGACCCCTATGAGATACCGGAGCGCCCGGAGCTGACGCTGGATACCCAAACGCTGAGCGTGGAGCAATCGGTGGCCCGGGTGCTCGCGCTGTACCAGGAGCAACTCTGATGGAAGGCAGTATGGATCATCTCGATCAGCTGGAAAACCGAAGCGTGCACATTCTTCGGGAGGCGTACGCCAACTTCAAGAACCTGGGAATGCTCTGGTCCATTGGCAAGGACAGCACCGTCCTGCTCTGGCTGGCCCGCAAGGCATTCTTTGGTCACGTGCCGATCCCGCTGATCCACATCGACACGTCATACAAGATTCCCGAGATGATCGAGTATCGCGATCGCCTGGCGTTGGAATGGAATCTGACCATGATCTACGGCCAGAACCGCCAGGCGCTGGAGGCCAAGCGGACCTTTCCCGACGGCGCCGTAGACCGGATTGCTTGCTGCAAGGCGCTCAAGACAGATGCGCTGAAGCACACCTTGAGCGGTGAATGGCCGCGCTATCGGCTGAACCATACCAAGAAGGTGTACGAGCTGGACCGGAATACCGAGCCCTTTACCGGGGTCATTGTGGGAGCGAGAGCTGACGAAGAGGGAAGCCGGTCCAAGGAGCGGTACTTCTCCCCCCGTACCGCCCAGTCGCAGTGGGACGTGGGTGATCAGCCGCCCGAGTTCTGGAATCAGTACAAGACCGACTTCGCCCCCGGTACGCACCTGCGCATTCATCCGCTGCTCGACTGGACCGAGCTCAACATCTGGGAGTACATCAGGCGGGAGAACATCCCCACCGTCTCGTTGTACTACGATCAGGGCACCGGAAAGCGCTATCGGTCGCTCGGGTGCTATACCTGCACCCACCCGGTAGACTCGGATGCCCGGAACGTGGACGATATTATTCTGGAGCTGCAGTCGGGTAAGTTCGCCAATATCGCAGAGCGCTCCGGCCGTGCCCAGGACAAGGAAGGCGGCGGTGGGCTGGAAACGCTTCGGCGCGATGGATACATGTAGACAAGGATCTTAAAGCAGTTGATGTGGACAGAGTTGGCTGCTGAAAGGACGCGTGGATATGCCCCCGCTGGAGACCAGATCACCAGCATTGCTGCGCCAGCATTACGAGGTCGAGCGGGAACTGGCTGATCGCCTGCGGAACGCGACTCGGGAGCAGCGCCGGGGGCTGTATGGCCCGGTCTACGATGAGCTATATCAGCGGGTGCCTCATCATCCCCAGCTTGCTCGAAAGACTTCACCGGAGCGAACCCGGCAGGCGCTGGGGCCTCAGTTGCGGATACTCAAGCCCTATTTGCGTCCCGAGACCAGGTTTCTCGAAATTGGACCCGGGGATTGCTCGCTGTCCGTGGCAATCGCCCCGCGAGTTCGCCAGGTGTACGGGCTCGACGTCTCGGAGGAGATCACCCACGCTCTGGATTTACCCTCGAACTTCAAGTTGATCCTCTCCGATGGCACCAGTGTCCCGCTGCCGCCCGACAGTGTGGATGTCGCGTATAGCAACCAGCTCATGGAGCATCTGCATCCCGATGATGCCTTGGAACAGCTCGCCGGCATTTGCCGGGCGCTCGCTCCAGGTGGGGTGTACATCTGCATCACACCGAATCGTCTGAACGGCCCTCACGACATCTCCCGGTACTTTGATCCTGTCGCTACGGGTTTTCACCTGAAGGAATACACGGTCACGGAGCTCAGTGATCTGTTTAAGTCAGTTGGGTTCAGCAAGGTTCAGGTGTTGCTCGGCCGTCGTGGCGCCTGTGTGCCGGCACCGGCAGGGCCGGTCAAAGCCGGGGAAGCTGCCTTGAACATGTTGCCCTTGGCGGCCCGGAAAGTGGTCGGGCGCACGTTGGGCCGGGCATTCCTCGGTATCCGCCTCCTCGGCACCAAGTGACGGTTCCGGCCGGGTCGCACCGTCATAGTGCTACCGACTACTATTCGAGAACATGCTTTCAAGGAAGGCCAAGTACGCCATTAAGGCTCTGCTGGCGCTCGCCAACTGCGAGCGCGAGGAGCCCATGCGCATCGCTGATCTTGCGCAGGCCGAGCAGATCCCCCCGAAGTTCCTCGAGTTCATCCTGCTCAGTCTCAAGAACCAAGGCCTCCTGCGCAGTCGGAAGGGGAAGGGAGGCGGGTACCAGCTGGCCCGGAAGCCCGAAGAGATATACCTCGGTCAAATCGTCCGCATGTTCGATGGTCCGCTCGCCCCAGTTCCCTGCGCCAGCCAAACCGCCTACCAACCGTGTGCTGATTGTCGCAATGAGGCGGTGTGTGGCGTACACCTGGCCATGAAGGAAGTCCGTGACGCCACTGCGCGGGTACTCGACGGAACCAGCCTCGCCTCACTGCGCAGCCGGGTAGATCAGATCTCTCCAGTTCCACTCTCCTAAACGTCATTTCGCAGACCTGTCACTGGCATGCAGATTGCCTATTTACTCTATCGGGTAAGTAGAGTATTGTGTGGCGCGTCACAGAGCGCGGAGCGGATGGGCCGGCTTCGCCCGATCTAAAACGTTGCTCAGGAGAACTTTGCATGCGAGCGATGGGGCTGGGACTTGGAGGCCTGCTTGCCTTCGCTGGTGTGGGTGGGCGCCAACATCTGTGGGCGCAGAACGGCGGTGCCGCCGTCGCCGCCGCCCCCGACACGACAAGCAATCCGTCACTGGAGGAGCGGGTGGATGCGCTGGATCAGGAGATTCGGATTCTCCAGCGCCTTCGTGAGATAGCAGCGGATAGTGCGGCGACCGCGGCCAAGGACCGTCAGTCCGCCACCGCGAATGCCAAGGATGGTTTCAGCATCAAATCGGCGGACGGGAAGTATTCGATTCGCTTCAGGGGGTATGTGCAGAGCGATGGTCGGTTCTACCCCAGCAGTGAAAGCGTCCCCGTGGTCGACAATCTCCTCATCCGCCGAGCTCGACCGATCATCGAGGCTGCCGTCGGCCGGTACTTCGAATTTCGGCTGATGCCGGACTTTGGTGGAACCTCACCCACCATCTTCGATGCCTACTGGGATGGGAAGTTCGCACCGGAATTCACCGTGCGAGCGGGAAAGTTCAAGCCTCCTATTGGCCTCGAGCGTCTTCAGTCCGCCACCGACGTCGTGTTTGCTGAGCGTGGACTTCCCACTAACCTCGTCCCCAGCCGGGACATTGGACTTCAGGTTTCGGGCGACATCTCCGAGGGACTCTTGGCCTATCAGCTGGGTGTCTTCAACGGCGTGGCCGACCTGGCGAATGGGGGAGATGACCTCAGCGATGCCAAGGATTTTGCCGCCCGGGTATTCGTCCAGCCCTTCAAGAGCGGCAGCTTCAGGCCGTTGGGCTTCGGGGTTGCGGCCAGCTCCGGGATCGAGCGGGGGTCCACCGCGTCGTCCGGCCTCCCGACGTATCGGACGCCTGGCCAACAGCCCCTCTTCCGCTATAACAGCAGCGCCACCACACCTGCGAATAACGTCTACGCCGACGGTACGCGCCTTCGGCTCTCTCCCCAGGGCTACTACTACACCGGCTCACTCGGGCTGATGGGCGAGTATGTCATCTCGCGGAGCGAGGTCACCCGGGCCGGTGTTACCGCCGAGCTGGAGCACACATCGTGGCAGACGGTCGGGTCCTATTTCCTTACCGGCGAGAAGGCCGG
>Ga0307409_100000672_pt1 | contig 15152 bp, 13 predicted proteins | sample 322Ometagenome_2_FD_203888 | JGI IMG/M metagenome (GOLD analysis project Ga0307409, IMG submission 203888) | Maize rhizosphere microbial communities from greenhouse at UC Davis, California, United States - 322HYB-O-2 | ecosystem: Host-associated > Plants > Roots > Rhizosphere > Soil | place... | reverse complement strand
GTCGCGGTGTTGGCGACGCCGCTGGCCGCGGTGGCCGTGATGAGCGCATCACCGGCCGTCACACCGGTGACCACACCGGCACCGTTGACCGTGGCGACGCCCGGCGCCGAGCTCGACCAGGTGAAAGTCGCACCGGCGATCGGCTGGCCGCCCGCATCGAAGCCGGTGGCCGCGAGCGCCAGTGTCGCGCCGATGTTCACCGTGCCGCTCACCGGCGTCACCGTCACGCTGACCACCGGGACGAGCGGTGGATTGTCGTTGCAGACGCCGAAGGTGCTGGCCCGGGCCGTGTCCCAGCTGCCATCCGGCTTGCGCCCCACCGACGTGCCACTCGCCTGGGTTCCGCCCTCGGTCACACCGATGTCGACGGAAGTAAGACCCATGGCCGGGCCGTCGGCGGCCACCATGACTCCCTCGTAGGAGAGGAATTCGACCACCGTGCCGGCGGCGTCCACCAACGCGATGCCATCGGGCGAGCCGTTCTGGATTCCATCGGCGGGATACGGCAGGACCACGACCCCGCGCGGAGCGCAGGTCGCGGGAATGACGCCGCTCAGCAGGTCATTGTCATACACCAGCCCATTGGCGCCGTTGTACAACACGATGCGCCAGCCGGTGAGGTCGGTGCCGGCGGGGCCGGAGACCTCGACGTTCTCGCGCCCGTCCTGGCCGAAGTTGTCGTAATGGAATTCGCTGATGCGAACGCCCTGCGCCGCAGCAAGGCTGCTGGCGACCAGGCCCAAACAAGCGAGCAAAAACCTGGTGAGACCTTTCGAGCGCATGAGATCCGTCCCTCGCGTTGAAATTGCGGGCGAGCATACGCCCATGTCTGCGAGTGACGACTAGTGAGGTGACTTAGTACGGCTATCTAGAGGGTTATGTAACCCGCGCGACTTCAGGTCACCGAATGATGTTAGGCGCCGCGCACCCGCTGGCGCGGCCTGGTCCGCGGCTGCCGCCGCCGGGTCGATTGCACGCGTTCGCGCCAGGCGCGCCGATAACGCGCCGGCGGCATTTCGAAGCGCCGCTTGAAGGCGCGATTGAAGGACGCCTCCGATTCATATCCCACGTCGAGCGCGACGTTTTGCACGCTGTCGTTGCCGCTGCGCAGCGCTTCGGCGCCGAGCTCCAGGCGCCAGTCGGTGAGATAAGTCATGGGCGGCACGCCGAGATACCGCGTGAATCGCTCGTTCAGCGCGGAACGCGACACGCCCACTTCGCGCGACAGCTCCTCGAGCGTCCAGCCGTGCGCGGGACGCCGGTGCAGCGCGCCCAGCGCGCGGCCCACGGCCGGATCGCCCGCGCCCGCCAGCCAGCCGGTGCGGTTTTCCGGCAGCGACGCCAGGTAGCGCCTCAGCACATCGGCAAACAGCGCCTCGGCGAGATGTGCGAGGAACACCGCGCTGCCCGGCGCCGAGGAGGCGGCCTGGTCCACGGCGTGGCGCAGCGTGTTCTCGAACCACTCGCCGGACTTGTCCGCGCGCAGGTTCACGCGCAGCACGTGTGGCAGTCCGGCGAGCACGGGCTTGAGCAGGTCCCGGTCACAGGCCAGGTAGCCGCACACGAGCCCGGTCTCTTCGCCGCCGCCGCCGAACTCGGCCAGGTGCACCTTGCCCGAGATCAGCGCCGGCAAGGCCTGCTTGCCATCGATGGCCCTGCCACCCTTGCCATTGCCCATCTGGTGCGGATCGCCGTGCGGCATCATGACGATGTCGCCGGCTTCGAGCGGCGTGGTCTCCTCGCCCACGCGCACGAACGCGCGCCCCGCGCTGATGTGATGGAACTCGATGACGTGCGTGGCCTGCGGCGCGACGTACGGTACGAACACACTCGAGCTCGGCGCATTCAGGCACCACGGCGCCGTGCAGCGCGACTTGTAGAACAAGGCGCCCGACAGCTTCACCACGCGCAGCAATTCGGACAAAGCGTCCATCGGCAAATTTTCCCGGTGGTTCGGTCAATCCCGGAAGGCATGGTGCCCGCAAGATTGCGCCCCTCGCAACCTGAGGACCCACGATGAAGACACGGACCCTGAAGGCCGAAACGCCGGCGCCGGCCATCGACGAGCACGCATTGGGCGAGCTGTTAGGCCGCGCCATCAACGACATCGGCGCCACCTCGCTGGCCACGCTGGTGCTGATCGGCGACGAGCTCGGCCTGTACCGCGGCCTCGCGGCCGGCGGCGCGCAGACCTCGACCGAGCTGGCCCGCCGCACGCAGACCACCGAGCGCTACGTGCGCGAATGGCTCAACGCGCACGCGGCGTCGGGCTACGTGCAGTACCTGGCCGACAGTGGCCGATACCAGCTGACGCCCGAGCAGGCGATGATGTTCGCCGACGAGGAAAGCCCGGCCTTCGTGGTGGGTGGCTTCCAGGTCGCATTGTCGGCCGGCCGCGCCATCGATCGACTCCAGCAGGCATTCAAGACCGGCGAAGGCATCGGCTGGCACGAACACGATCACGGGGTGTTCCATGGCTGCGCGCGCTTCTACCGCGCCGGCTACATCGGCAACCTGGTGCAGCACTGGATCCCGTCGCTGGACGGCGTGGAGAAGCGGCTGAACGCCGGCATCCGCGTCGCCGACGTGGGCTGCGGCTACGGCTACTCCACCATCCTCATGGCACAGTCGTATCCGAAATCGACATTCGTGGGTTTCGATTACCACCGCGAATCGATCGACGCCGCGCGGTTGCGCGCGCTCGAGGCCGGCGTGGCGGATCGCGTCAGCTTCGAGGTCGGCGGGGCCAAGGACTTCGGCGGCAGCTACGACTTCGTCACCATGTTCGATGCGCTGCACGACATGGGTGATCCGGCCGGCGCCTCGCGCCACATCCTGTCGAAGCTCACGCCCGGCGGCACGTGGATGATCGTCGAGCCGTACGCCGGCGATCGCGTCGAGGAGAACCTCAACCCGATCGGCCGCGCGTATTACGCAGGTTCGACGCTGATGTGCACGCCCTGCTCGCTGGCCCAGGAAGGCGGGCTGGCGCTCGGCGCGCAGGCCGGCGAAGCGCGCGTGCGCGCGGTGGTGATGAGTGCGGGCTTCGGCCACTTCCGGCGGGCGATGCAGTCGCCGGTGAACCTGGTGTTCGAAGCGCGCCGCTAGGCGGTCGGCGCACGGGCAATCACGCGACGGCTACCGGGTTCGCACGAAAGTGCGGACTCGGTTTGCAGACTTCCTTGATGCGCGCCCAGCCGGGGCGGTACTTCGACACGGCGATCTCGAGCTCCGCGGCGCCGAGCCGGGGGAATTCCGCGGCCACCGACTCCAGCATCACGGTGAAACGCGGCAGGCCCTTGGGAAACTTGGCGCGCCGGGTGAACACGATGCGCCCTTCCACCGGCACGTCGTTGGCGATGGCCTTCACCGAGGCGATCCGGTCATACAGCCCGGACTGCGGGTTCACGAAGGTGCTGCGACGCGGCCCGTCCATGAGCGTCCAGTCGGTCATCTGGTCGCCGCCGAACACGTTGCCGGCGATGTCGCGCATGTCGATGATGATCACGCCGCGGCTGGTCAGCAGCACGAAGTCCAGGTGGAAGTCGCCGCCGTTGCCGTCCGGCACCAGCACATTGCGCAGGTAGTCGGCCGCACCACCGGTCAGGCGCGCGACGCGGCGCGCATCCCGGCGCCGCAGCATCCAGGCGCGGCCGCCGAAGAACGCGACCAGCACGAGCGCGACGGCGCCCGCCACGATCGACGCGAACTGGACCTGGGTGAGGCCGAACGGGGGATTCAAGTCTTGCTCACTGTGGTATCCAGCGCATGCGTCAACGCGGCGAGCTCGGGATCGAGCTCGATCGCGGAAACGGGGCGCGAGAACAGTTTAGCAAGGCTTTCCGGCATTTCGATTCGCTGCCCTATGAGCGGCTCCACGATTTCGCGAAATTTCGCCGGGTGCGCCGTGGAGACGAGGATCCAGGGCCCATCTCCAGGTCCGGACGGGCCGCGTTCGGCCGGACTCATGCGCGCGTGGACCTCGGCCGCCGTGGCCGTGTGCGGGCACCAGACTTTCCCGTAATTGTGGAAATCGTGCTTGATGCGGGCGCGTATCGCGTCATCGGCGACGCTCTCGGCACGCACGGCGGCGCGCACCGCGTCGATATCGGGGAACAGGGCACGCAGCCGCTCCATGTTGCTCGGCGTGCCGACGTCCATGGCGGAGGCCAGCGTGGGCACGCTCGGCCGCGGCCGCCATTCGGCGCTTTCCAGGAAATCCGGCACCGTGCGATTGGCATTGTGCGCCAGCACCACGCGCCCGATGGGCAACCCGACCTTGCGCGCCCAGACGCAGGCCACCGAATTGCCGAGGTTGCCGCTGGGGATGACGAAGTTAGGTACCACGCCGTGGCGCCGGTACACCGCGAGGCTGGTGGCCGCGTAGTACACGGCCTGCGGCAGCAGCCGCCCGAGATTGATGGAATTCGCCGAGGACAGCTCGAAGCGCGCGCGCAGGCCCGGATTCACGAAGGCGTCCTTCACCAGGCGCTGGCAGTCGTCGAAGCTGCCGTTGACACGGAAGGAAAACACGTTGTCACCCCAGCAGGTGAGCTGGCGCTCCTGCGTGGGCGACACCAGGCCCTTGGGGAACAACACCGACACGGTGACGCCCGGCCGGCGATGGAACGCCGCCGCCACCGCCCCGCCGGTGTCGCCCGAGGTCGCCACCAGGATGTTCAGCGGTCGGCTCGCGCCGGCACGCAGGCGCTGCATGGTGGCCGCGAGGAAGCGCGCGCCGAAATCCTTGAAGGCCGCGGTCGGTCCGTGAAACAGCTCGAGCACCGACAACTGGCCATCCGCGCTGACCGGATTCAGGGGTGCCGGGAAATTGAACGCGTCGCGCGCGATGGCGCCGAGGTCGCCGGCCACGGCATCCCCGGCCGCGAACGGCCGCAGGAACACTTCGGCCACGTCCGGCAGCGCGCTGACACCGTCGAAGGCGCCAAGCGGGATCGATGGCCAGCTTTCAGGAACGTACAGGCCGCCGTCCGGCGCCAGGCCCTGCGACAAGGCGGTGCCGAAACCCACTGCTGGAGATTGGCCGCGGGTGCTGACGTACTTCATGCGACCACGTGTGCGCCGGTCGACGAGATCGGCACGATCCAGTCGTCCGTTTCCTTGCCGGCCGCCTTGAACGCCGCGACCATGGCGTCGCGCACCTTCGGCGCATCCGCGTCGAGCGACCAGGCGAACATCGTCGGGCCGGCGCCCGAGATCGTGCAGCCCAGCGCACCGTTGGCCATCGCGCCTGCGCGCACGGCATCGAAGCCCGGGATGAGCTGCGAGCGCTGCTTCTCGATGACCACGTCCTCGAAGGAGGCGCGGATCACGTCGAGATCGTTGGAGTAGCAGCCGGAGATGAAGCCGGCGAGGTTCGCCGTCTGCCAGATGAAGTCCGACATCTTCACGTCCGGCTTGAGGATGCCGCGCGCCGCCTTGGTCGACAGGAACAGGTGCGGGTGGACCAGGATGGCGCGAATCCCGTTCGGCACCGGGATCTGCTTCACGCGCGGGTTGTCGATGCCCACGGTGAGCACCAGTCCGCCGAACAGGCTGGGCGAAATGTTGTCCACGTGCAGCGAGCCCGACGACACGGCCTCACCCTGCATCGCGAACTTCAGTAGTTCGATCTTGCCGAGCGGCTTGTCGAGCAGCGCATTGGCCGCGACCACCGCGGCGACGGCCGAGGCCGCCGAACCCCCGAGCCCCGAGCCCAGCGGAATGCCCTTGTGGATCGACGCGGAGAATCCGAAGCCCGGGTTCAGCACCTGCTGCATGGCGAGCAGCGCGCGCCCGGCGGTGTTGCGCTCCGGGTCGCGCGGGATGTCGGTGACCACGCCGGTGGAACCGGTGATGACCACGCCCGGCTTTTCGGTGCGGACGATGGTGACCGAGTCGCCGAGCACGTCGACCGAGAATCCCAGGATGTCGAAGCCGATGGCGACGTTCGCCGCCGACGCCGGTGCGAACGCCGTGACCTTGTTTCGAGTGGCGCTCACAGGTGCGCCCCCAGGTACGAGCAGACGCGCAGCAGGTCGGCGAACACGCCCGCCGCCGTGACTTCCGGGCCGGCGCCGGGTCCCTGCACGATCAGCGGATTGCTGTTGTAGCGCTCGGTGGCGTAACGCACCACGTTGTCGGTCAGCGCGATGTTGGCGAAGGCATGCGTGCGGTCGAGCTCGGCCACGCCCACCGTGGCCTTGCCGTCGGCCGTGAGCCGGCCCATGTAGCGCAGCACCTTGCCCTTGGCGGCCGCGGCATCGAAGCGCTTTTTCATCTCGCCGTCGAATTTCGGCAGGCTGGCGAGGAAGTCGTCCGCGGTGCCCTTCTCCAGGCCCGGCGGGATCAGGCTCTCCACTTGCACGTCCTTCATCTCGATCTTCAGGCCCATCTCGCGGCCCAGGATGATGACCTTGCGCGTGAAGTCCGTGCCCGAGAGATCGTCGCGCGGATCCGGCTCGGTGTAGCCCTTGGCCTTGGCGTCCTTGACGATGTCCGAGAACGGCTTGTTGCCGTCGTAGACGTTGAAGAGGTAGGCCAGCGTGCCGGAAAAGATGCCCTCGACGCTCGACAGCTTGTCGCCGGTCTCGCGCAGGTCGCGCAGCGTGGAGATCACCGGCAGGCCCGCGCCCACCGTCGCCTCATATAGATAGGAGCTGCCGCCGGCCTTGCGCGCCGCCTTCAACGATTCGTAGTAGGCCAGCGGCCCGGAGTTCGCCTTCTTGTTGGGCGTCACCACGTGGATGCCGGCCCGGAGCCAGTCGGCGTAGTGCTTCGCCACGCCCTCGTCGGCCGTGCAGTCGAGGATCACCGTGTGCGGCAGGTGATCGACGTGCAGGTGCTCCACGAACTTGCCGATGTCGGCCGGCGTGCTGCTCGCGTCCAGCGCGGGCTTCCAGGCGTCCAGCGGCACGCCGGCTTCCGACAGCAGCATCCGCCTGCTGGTCATGAGGCCGCGCACGCGCAGGTCGAGCTTGAAGTCGCGCAGCAGGCGCTCGCGTTCGGCCGCGATCTGCTGCAGCAACACGCGACCCACGGCGCCCGGGCCGATCAGGCCGATGGAAATCGTGTGCGGCGACAGGTAGAAACCCGAATGCACCGCGCGCAACGCGCGCGTGGCTTCCTTGCCGTCCACGACCACCGAGATGTTGCGCTCCGAGGCGCCCTGCGCAATGGCGTGCACGTTCACGCTGGCCGAGCCCAGGGCGTTGAACACCTGGCCGGAAATGCCCGGCAGCCCCGCCATGCCATCGCCGACCACGGCGAGAATGGCCAGGCCCTGGTCCACCTGGATGCTCTGGATCTGGCCTTCCTTGATCTCGCGATCGAAGGCCGCGGCCACCACGCGCGCGGCACGCTCGGCTTCGACGCCGGGAATCGCGCAGCAGATCGAGTGCTCCGAACTACCCTGCGAGATCAGGATGACCGAGATGCCTTCCTCGCGCAGCGCGCCGAACAGCCGGTGCGCCGTGCCCGGCACGCCGATCATGCCGGCGCCTTCGACGTTCACCATCGCGATGTTCTCGATCGAGGTGATGCCCTTGACCGGCAATTGCGAATCCGGCTTGGCGCAGATCAGCGAGCCCTGCTTCTGCGGCGCGAAGGTATTGCGGATCCAGATCGGGATGCCGCGGCCCACGGCCGGCGCCATGGTCTGCGGATGGATGACCTTGGCGCCGAAGTACGCCAGCTCCATGGCCTCGTTGTACGACAGCGCGTCGATGACCTTGGCGTCCGGCACGCGGCGCGGATCGGCCGACAACACGCCGTCCACGTCGGTCCAGATGTGGATCTCGGCCGCGTCGAGCAGCGAGCCGAAGATCGAGCCGGAGAAGTCGCTGCCATTGCGTCCCAGGGTGGTCTGCACGCCGCGCCGGTCGCTCGCGATGAATCCCGTGATGATCAGCGTGCCCTGGAAGCCCTTGTCGTTCGAAGCGATGGGCACCAGCGCGCGCAGCTTGGCGCGCGACTCTTCCCACAACACGGCGGGACCCAGCGGGCCCCACTCGACGACCACGACTTCGCGGGCGTCTATCCACTTCACCTCGCCCGGCCGCCTGGCCGTCGAGCCGTAGAATTCGCGGAACAGCTTGGTGGACCAGATCTCGCCGTAGCCGGCGATCAGGTCGCGCACGTTCTGCGCCGCCGAGCGCGTCAGCTTGACCGTGTGCAGGATGCCCTCGATGTCGTGGCGGTCGCGGTCGAAGCCGGCCATGAAGAGCCTGGCGGCCTCGGCGCCCAGCACCGACTGGGCGATGGTGGCGTGGCGCGCCCGCAGCGCGTCGAGCTCGCCGCGCCACGCGTCGTCCTGCGCCTCGGCGCGCGCGACCAGGCCGAGCAAGGCGTCGGTGACACCACGGCAGGCCGAAAGCACCACGCCCAGTCGTCCGGGAGGCAGTGTTTCGAGAATTTGGGCGACGCGGCGGAAGCACTCTGCGTCAGCGACCGACGAACCGCCGAATTTGTGTACGACCCAGGCGGAAGGGTCTGCGGATGGCATGGAAACTCGTGACCTGAGAGGGCAAAAAAGCCCGGCAAATCTACTGGTTGGACCGCATCGCGCGCAAGCGCGCGGACCGTATATCTGGCATATATATCCGGCAATGACCCTGCACCGCCTAATCCCGCTGTACGAGCGCGCCCGCCTGTCCGATGAGCCCTTGGTGCTGGCCACGGTCATTCGCACCGGTGGCTCCACCTATGCCAAGCCGGGCGCCCAGATGTTGATTGCGCGCGACGGGGAGTACGCCGGATTGTTGTCCGGCGGGTGTCTCGAGGGTGACCTGCGCGAGCACGCGCGCACGGTGATCGACTCCGGTGACGCCCGCATCGTCAGCTACGACCTGCGCAGCAAGGACGACCAGTTGTTCGGGCTCGGGGCCGGCTGCGAAGGCGCGATGGACATCCTGCTCACGCGGCATGGTCCGCAGTGCCAGGGGTGGCAACCGCTCACCTTCATGGAAAGCGCCTGGCGCCGCGGGTTCGAGTCGCGGCTGGCATTCGTCACGGCGTCGGACCGGGCGGACGTACCCCTGGGAACCAGCTTTCCCGCCGACGGCCAGGTTCCGGAGCACCTCGGACCCGGCGAGGCGCCCGAATCGCTGCGACCGCTGCTGGCGGCCGCGGGACGCATCGGCGGCAATACCAGCGCGAGCGTCGACGGACTCGGCATCGAACTATTCGTGGCCGCGATCCCGCCGCCGCCCCGGCTGCTGCTGCTCGGCGGCGGACCCGATGCGCGTCCCGTGGCGAAGCTTGCCGATTTCCTCGGCTGGCGCGTGACCGTCGCCGATCACCGCCCTGCCTATCTCGACCCGGCGCGGTTTCCGGCCGGGACGAAACTGGTGGAAACCGGGGCGGCGGACATCGCCGATGCCGTGCCGCTGGACGAGTTCTTCGCGGCGATCGTCATGAGCCACCACCTGGACTCCGACCTGCACTACCTGCGCGCGCTGTCCGGCAGCGCCGTGCCTTACGTGGGCTTGTTAGGCCCCGCGGCGCGCCGCGAAAAGCTGCTCGGCGACCTCGGCGACCCCGCGCCCACGCTGCGCGCGCGCTTGCGTGCGCCCGTCGGACTCGACATCGGCGGGCGTACGCCAGAGGCCATCGCGCTGTCCATCGTCGGTGAGGTACAGGCCGCGCTATCCGGTCGCGGCGGCCGGCCGTTCACCGAGACGGCATGACGGAACTGCTGCCCCTGATCGCCGTCCTCGCCGTCTCGGGCGTGCTGGCCGGCTTCGTCGCCGGCCTGCTCGGCGTGGGCGGCGGAATCGTCACGGTGCCGGTACTGGAGTACTCGCTGAGGTTCGCGGGCGTGCCCGAGGAGTACCGCATGCACGTCGCGGTCGCGACCTCGCTCGCGGCCATCATCCCTACGTCCATCAGCTCGGCGCGCACGCACCACGCGCGCGGCGCGGTGGACTGGGAGCTGGCGAAGAGCTGGGGCGTGGCCGTGGTGCTGGGCGCCGCCATCGGCAGCGTGCTGGCGTCGCGCGCCCCGGTGACGGTGCTCGCGGGTGTTTTCGGCGGCGTGGCGCTGCTCATCGCCGCGAAGATGCTGCTGCCCCTGGAGCACCTGCGCGTCGCGAAGGACGTGCCGCGCGGCTGGGGCGGCAACCTGCTGGCGATCTGCATCGGTGGCGTGTCCGCCGTGATGGGCATCGGCGGTGGCACGTTGACCGTGCCCACGCTCAACCTGTGCGGTTATCCCATCCATCGCGCGGTCGGCACGGCGGCATTCTTCGGCATCTTCATCAGCATCCCGGGGACGGCGGGCTATCTACTGGCGCGGCCGCCGGTGGAGCTGCCGTGGGCGACCGTGGGATTCGTGAGCCTGGTCGGTCTCGCGATCCTCGCGCCGGGATCCATGCTCACGGCCACGCTGGGCGCGCGCGTCGCGCATGCATTGAGCCGCCAGCGGCTGTCGCAGGCCTTCGGGATTTTCCTGCTGCTGGTGGGCAGCCGGATGGTCTATCGCGCGTTCGCCTGAGCGGATGGCGCCACCGCGGCCGCGGACACCGCGCCCGAGTGCGCATCGAACTCCAGATCCGGCGGCAGGTCCGGCAGCGGGCAATCGGTCAGCGCGCAGACGGCGCGCAACAGGTCGATCTGCGGAACGGTGAGTTTGCCGCCGACCGCCAGCACGCGCGCCATGCCCTCGGAGAAGGAATGTTTGCCGGTGGGATTCACCTCGCGCAATGCGGCCAGGGCCGCATCGAGCGCCGCCGGCGCCAGCAACGCCTCGGGGTACGCACTCCACTTCTGCGGCATCAGCAGGCCCATGAGGCCGGCCCGATAGGCATTCGTGCCCTGCTTGTCCACGCCGAAGCGGCACTGCGCCAGCGCCGCATAGACCTCGCAAACCGCCGCCGCGCGCTCGGGCAGCGCCACCGGGGGCGGCAACTCGACGGCCTTGGCCAGTCGCTTCTCGAGCATGCGGGTGATCGCGAAACGCAGCATGTCGCCGGTGACGACCGTGGGCGCGAAGGCGCGCGCCACGGCGCGCAGTCGCTTGCGATCGGCGGGCTCGGCCAGGTCGAGCGCGTACATCAGGTCCGACAGCAGCGGCAGGCGTGCCGGCAATGCCAGCTCCGCCACGCGCGTGACCTGCGCCTGGGTCTCCTTCATGAGCTCGATGCCGAGCAGCGGCGCGAGCTTGGTCAGCTGCGTGCGCCACTTGGCCGGTTCCGACGCCAGCATCGCGGCCACGAAGGTCGCCTGCACCGTGACGCTGTGTTTCTCCGTGAGCGCCAGCATCTCGTTGATCTTGGCCTGTTGATCATGGCTCAGGCGGTTGCGCAGCACGTCCGGCGGCAGCGCGCGACCGGCGACCATGCGCACACCCGACGGCAGGGTCTCTTCGAGCGCCAGGCGCGTGACCGTCATCGAGCGGTCGGACCCGGACGCTTCGTTCGCCGGGGACGCGGCCGGGGAATCCTTTCGCGAAACAGCCATGGACACGGGCATCTCCTCCATTGATAACGCGGCGAGCGCGGGTGTTACGGCCGCCTGCAGCGGCGTGGTGCTCGAACTCCCGGCAGCGGCCGCCGCATCGCCATGGGCGACGGCCTGCTGGGCGCGCGCCGCGATCTTGCGACGCTCGTCACCCACCAGGGAACGGAATTTGACCGACGAAATGCGCGTGTCGAGCGCGCGCACGCGCTCTTCGAGCGGTGGGTGCGTCGAGAACCAGGAAGTGCCGAGCTTGCTGGCCCACGACGGCGTGGTGTTCGCGAACAACATGTGCGCCACGTTCACCGTGTTCTCGTGCTGCAGCTGCGAGCCCTCGGGCACGGCCGCCATGGTGATGAACGCTCCCTGCAGCGCGCCCGGATTGCGCGTGAACTGCACGGCGGAGGCATCGGCGAGATGTTCGCGCCGGCGGGACACCGCCGCCTGCAGCAGGCGGCCGGCCAGCAACCCCACGCTGCCCGCGATGAAGATGCCGAGCGCGACGATCTTGAGGCGACCGGCAGCCTTGCCCCGGCCACGCGCGCGCAGGATGCGCATCGCCAGGTCGGTGATCACGAACAGGCCGAAGATCCACGCGGTGAGACGCATGTTGATGCGCATGTCGCCGTTGAGGATGTGCGAGAACTCGTGGCCGACGACGGCCTGCAGTTGTTCGCGGTCGAGCTTGTCGAGCGCGCCCTGCGTCACGGCCACGGCCGCTTCGTCCGGCGTGTGCCCGGCGGCGAACGCATTGATGCCCTGCTCCTCGGGCAACACGTACACCTGCGGCTTGCGGATGCGGGCCGCGATGGCCATTTCTTCGACGATGTTCAGCAGCCGCTTGCGCTTCAGGTCGCTGTCCTGCGCCGTCACCGGCACGCCACCCAGCGAGCGGGCGATCACCGCGCCGCCGGCGCGCAGCTGCGAGCTCTTGTGCCAGGAGGCGATCAGCATGGTCCCGATGACGATGAGCGAGGTCCAGACGATGATTTCCGGGTGCTGGCGCAGCGCTGACAGCGGGTGGCCGACGAGGCCGATGGTCACGACCAGGTTGATGACCACCGTCACCACGACAAAGGCCAGGACGAAGCCCGCGACCAGCCATCGCGTGTAGCTTTTCTGGGCTTCCTGGCGTTCGAAAAACTGTGTGCTCACAGCAGCAAATTACCGCCAAATCATCGGTTTGGGCGTGCGCTGGCGCACGCCGGCACACATGCAACGGGTGCAAATGCGACCGGCTTAACGGTTGCACGCCCCGGACGGGGGCCGCCGGCCGGTGGGCGGGGTAATATCGCCGCCCATGAACCTCGAGCCCGAGAAACCCTCCGAGATCCGCGCCGGCGGTGGTGTGGCGCGTGTCTTCGCCATGCTGACCATCCTGTCGCTGGCCGCCATGACCATCCTGGTGGTTCTCGACGTGATCCCGCGGGATGCCTTCGGCCAGGTCGCGGCCAAGGCCGCCATGATCGTCGGCGTCTGCGCCGTATCGGCGCTGGCGATCGGGTTCCTGTCCAGACGCTGAAGTAGTTCGGTGGACACCGCGCCCGACACCAGCCATATCCACGTCGTGGTACTGGCGGCCGGCGCGTCGACCCGTTTCGGTTCCACCAAGCAGCTGGTGCGCGTCAATGGCCGGCCGCTCATGCACAGCGTCGTCAGCCGTGCCGTGGAACTGGCGGGCCACTCCGTGACCGTGGTGCTCGGCGCGCATGCCGGCGAGCTCGCGCCGCTGCTCAAGCACAGTCCCGCCTCGGTCTCCGTGAATCGCGAGTGGTCCGAAGGCATCGCCAGCTCCATCCGCGAGGGAATCGCGCACATGCCGACCACCACCGATGGCGTGTTGCTGATGCTGGCGGACCAGGCCGCCGTGACCACCGAGGACCTGCGGCGCCTCGCCGGCGCCTGGCGACGCAATCCCACCGCCATCGTCACCGCGCAGTACGCCGGCACCCTGGGAGTGCCCGCGATCTTCCCGCGCTGGTGTTTCCGCGAGCTCAACGAGCTGCGCGGCGACCGCGGCGCCCAGGCACTGGTGCAGCGGCACATCGACCGGGTCGTGCGGTTGCCGATGCCCAGCGCCGAGCTCGACATCGACCGCCCCGAGGACCTGCTGGCGCTCGAGGTGGGCACCCAGGTCAAGCGCCAGCAGCTCGCCGACTAACTAGTCGAACATCCAGGCCAGCAGCCGCGCCACCGGGAAGGCCAGCACCAGCAGGGTGCACGGCGCGATGCACAACACCAGCGTGGCCCACAGCTTGAGCGGTGCGGCACGGGCCAGTCGCTCCGCGCGTGCGAAGCGACCGGCGGCGGCCTGCCGGGCCCGCTCGCGCAACACCAGGCCGGCATCCATGCCGGCGCGTTCGGCGCCGCGCAGCGCGAGCATCGCCACGCTGAACGGCCGCAGGTCGAGCCGTTGATCCAGCTCCTTCAGCACGTCCACGACCTCGGCGCCGGCATGGATGTCGAGTACCGCTCGCGCCCAGGCGCGGCGCAAGGGACCCTCGGGCGCGCGCTCGGCGCAGGCGTGCAACGCCGACGTCAGACTACTGCCCGATTCCATGGCCAGCGCGATGAGGTCGAGATGCAGCGCCAGCTCGTCCAGCAGCGCCTGCGTGGCGCGGCGCCGCAGGCTGTCGAGGAACAGCGGCGCCACGGCGAATCCCAACGATGCCGTGACGGCCATGGCACCCAGCGCTCCAATGCCCATCGAGGCCGTCGCCGCGTAGACCGGCACGGCGGCGACGAACCCGACGAAGGCGCGCGTGGGCAGCCAATGCAGCGGCGCCCCGAGCCGGCCGAGCTCGCCGCTTCGCAACGCAGCGCGGATGTCGAGCAGCCCGCGCATTCCCGGCAAGGCCAGCGCGGCGCCGACCAGCACGAGGATCACCGGCAGCGACAGGCCTTGCATGCTCAGACTTCCACACGCGCCACGCGCCACAACAACCAGCAGCCGAACGCCTCGACCACGACGAGCATCACCATCGCCGGCAAGGGCAGGATCACGTCGGCCATGCGCAGGCCCAGCAGGGTCACGCCCGGCGCGGCCGTGGCGATGGCGCCACGCCGCCTGCCGGGGGCGGTTCGCGCCAGCATCTTCCTTTCGAAAGCCACGCGGCGCTTGAGACGCAGGGCCAGGCGCTGGGCGGTGTCCGCGAGCAATGCCGGCGCCGCGCGCCCGGCCTGGACGAATTCGAACGTGATGGCCTCGGGCATGCCCAGGCGGCGGACCCGGGCCAGCAGCGCGTCATCGAGCGGTTTCGCATCGGTGGCTCGTCGCAACGCGCTCGCCAGCTCGGCCAGCTCCGTGGCGACTTCGCTGGCCACGCGGCTGGCCTGGCGGCCGCGCATCGCCTGGATCGCCGGCAAGGTGACCAGCGCCGAGATCAGCACGCAGACCAGCGCCAGCGCCGCATCAGCCGACATCTGCGCCCGCTCCTGCCACGAGCCACGCCCCGTAACCCTGCCACAGTCCCAGCACCAGGATGAGCACGAGTGCGCCGAACACGATCCGGGCTGCCCACGATCGTTGCGGTGCTTTCCTGTCCTGCGCGTCCATGCGGGACCATTCAACTACAGCGCGCGGCGCAGGTCTGCCCGCCTAACTGCCGCGATCGTGCCGGTTTGCGCCTTGCGTGCCTTCGCCCTCGATTCAGGCGCGCGTGACGGAGACGTGTCCCGCCTGGATGGCCTCGCGATTC
>Ga0307409_100000671_pt1 | contig 15162 bp, 21 predicted proteins | sample 322Ometagenome_2_FD_203888 | JGI IMG/M metagenome (GOLD analysis project Ga0307409, IMG submission 203888) | Maize rhizosphere microbial communities from greenhouse at UC Davis, California, United States - 322HYB-O-2 | ecosystem: Host-associated > Plants > Roots > Rhizosphere > Soil | place... | reverse complement strand
TTCGATCTGCTCAACCGCGTCTGGCGTGATCGCGGCCTTGAGGTCAACCACGTACAGAACGTGACCGACATTGACGACCCGCTGCTGGAACGCGCAGCCGAAACTGGCATCGAGTGGGCCGCGCTTGCAGAGCAGCAGACGCAGCTCTTCGCAGAAGACATGACGGCACTCAATGTGCTGCCGCCACGGCACTATGTGGGCGCGGTGGAGTCAATGGCGTTGATCGTGGACCTGATCGAGCAACTACAGGGCCGCCAGGCCGTTTATCCGGTCGATGACAGCGAGTTCGAGGACCTGTACTTCGCGCAGGCGAGTGACCCAGAGTTTGGATCGCTGTCTCACCTTTCGGAGGATCAGGCCATCGCGGTCTTCGCCGAGCGCGGCGGTGATCCTAACAGGCGAGGCAAGAAAGCTCCGCTGGACTGCCTGGTGTGGCGCCATGCGCGGGCTGGCGAACCCAGCTGGCAGTCCCCACTAGGTGCCGGCCGACCCGGCTGGCACATTGAGTGCACCGCGATTGCCCTTGATCGGCTCGGCGCAGGCTTCGATGTTCAAGCTGGTGGCAGCGACCTGATCTTCCCGCACCATGAGATGTGTGCCGCCCAGGGCCGCGTCGCCACCGATCAACCGTTCGCCCAGGCGTACGTGCACAGCGGCATGGTTGGCCTGGATGGCGAGAAGATGTCGAAGTCCAAAGGGAACCTAGTATTCGTCTCAGCGCTGAGAGCCTCCGGTGTTGAGCCAATGGCCATCCGGCTTGCTCTGCTCGGGCACTATTATCGCGAGGATTGGGAGTGGACTGATCAGCTGCTGGTCTCCGCCCAGGACCGCCTGAATCGGTGGCGCGAGGCGGTCCGGCTGCCTGCCGGCCTGAATGCCGATGAGGTCCTGGCCCAGCTGCGTGCCGCCCTCGCACAAGATTTGGACGCGCCATCCGCGCTCGCCGCTGTCGATGCGTGGGCGGGGGCGTCAATGGCAATCGACAGCGACGATGCCGAGGCACCTGCGCTGGTCGCTCGGGCGTGCGAAGCCCTCCTCGGCGTAACGCTCTAGATCACAAGTCGAGTAGAGTGTTGCCGACGAGTTGACAACTCGCGCGTGTACCGGGGTCGGTGTAAGTCCGAACCGGCGGTGACAGTCCGCGACCCCTCTGCCTCCAGTGGAGGGTTGATGTGGTGAAACTCCACGACCGACGGTGAAAGTCCGGATGGGAGGTTCACGCGAGTGCGTCGCCGTCCCGCAGTACAGCGGGACCGATGTGCTCCTCCACCCCGGCATTCGTGCGACCGGATGAGTGGAGGGATCAGATGGATCTCCAAGAAGTACTCCTGCGGTTGCTGAAGGCCGAGCTCCATGTCGGTTCGAGCGTCATTTTGTGGCGGGAGATCATCGGCAATGGGTTCGGGTTGGCAAGCGCTCTGCTGGGCATGTGGCGCAAGGTCGCTGCGTGGCCCGTTGGCATCGTGGGCAACGTCTTGTTGTTCACTGTTTTCGTCGGGACGGCCATTGGTGGCCCGTTCGACACTCCCCAGAAGCTGGATCTGTGGGGCCAGGCCGGCCGCCAGATCTTCTTCATCATCGTCAGCGTGTACGGCTGGGTGCGCTGGTATCAGTACCGCAAGTCCCATGCTGAAGAAGGGGTCGGCGTACGCCCACAGTGGGCCGGCGCAAGCGGTCGGTTGCAGCTCCTCGTAGGAGCCGTGGCGCTGACCACGATCTTTTACTTCGTGCTCAAGGCGCTGGGCTCCTGGGGTCCGCTGGCCGATGCCTGGATCCTGACTGGCTCGATCTTGGCGACATACGGCATGGCGCGAGGTTGGGTCGAGTTCTGGCTGGTCTGGATCGCAGTTGATGCGGTCGGCGTACCGCTGCTCCTGGTTGCCGGGTACTACCCATCGGCGATCATGTACATCGTCTACGGCGGCTTCTGCGTCATCGGCTTCATCTCCTGGCTCCGGATCGAACGGCGAGAACGGGCCGAAGCTGTTCCCAGCGTCGCCTCACCAGCGGTGGAGACCGTCGGCTGAGCACGCACGAACTTGTCAGAACTGAGAAGCGCTATGGCGTTGCTCAGTTCTGACAAGCCGGAGAACGACGACACTAAGCTGACCGCCGTGACCGTCCCAAAGTCCTTCGACAGCCTCTTTGCCGAGCTCACTGCAAAGGTGGCTGGTCGCGACCCCCACTCCTCAACAGTTGTTCGGGTCGAGGCCGGCGTGCATGAGATCGGCAAGAAGATCGTCGAGGAGGCGGCCGAAGTGTGGATGGCTGCGGAATATCAGACCAAGGATCAAGCGGCCACCGAGATTAGCCAGCTGCTGTACCACATCCAGGTGCTGATGCTGGCGCTTGATCTTGATCTCGGAGACATTTACAACCATTTATGATTGCGACGCCCCGCGTCGCGGCGGATCGCGCTTGGAAACCCGCTGCCGGGCGTCGTCCTCACTCGGAGACGAAAAGCGTGTCTCCTCGCTCGTCCTCCGATCAGCGGCGCGCGATCCGGGAGACACCACCTACGCTAAGAGCCGTGAATTCGACCCTGCCGGGCATGGAGAAGCCGCTGATCAAAGTCGCCGTGCCTAACAAGGGCGCCTTGTCCGAACCTGCGGCCGAGATGCTGCGCGAGGCCGGCTACTCTCAACGCTCGGATGGCGAACTGGCGCTGCTTGACGAAGTCAATGGTGTTGAGTTCTTCTATTTGCGCCCACGCGACATTGCGGTCTACGTCGGTGAGGGAACTCTGGACGTCGGGGTTACCGGCCGGGACATGCTGCTCGACTCGCGCGCACATGCCATCGAGGTCATGCCGCTCGGTTTCGGCCGTAGCAACTTCCGATTCGCCGCACCGCAGGGCAGCAAGATGTCGGTCGACCGGTTGCATGATCTTCGGCTGGCCACCTCCTACCCAGGGCTTGTCGAGTCATACCTAAACGATCTTGGTGTCAGCACCCGGCTGATCGCTCTGGACGGTGCCGTCGAAACCGCCATCCGGCTCGGAGTCGCTGATGTCATCGCGGACGTGGTGGAGACCGGTACTACCTTGCGGCAAGCAGGGCTAGAGCTGTTCGGGGATCCAATCTTGAACTCTGAAGCGATCTTGATCCGGCGTGCAGGTGCCGAGCCGCCGTCAGGCCTGGACCAGCTGGAACGCCGATTGAACGGCGTCTTGGTTGCACGTAACTACGTGATGATGGATTACGACGTCACCGACGCTCTTGTTGAGGAAGCCTGCGCGATCACTCCGGGGCTGGAGTCGCCGACGGTGTCTCCGTTGGCGAAGCAAGGATGGCGGGCAGTTCGGGCAATGGTGCTGCGAACCGATGCCCAGCAGATCATGGACGACCTGTGGGCATTAGGCGCGCGCGCGATTTTGGTGACCGATATCGCCGCCTGCCGCATCTAGCGTCGTTACCAGTGGCTGATCAAGATCTCGATCACAACGTCTACGTGGCGCGACCTCGTCGGGTGCGGATGATCGCGATCATCAGCAGCATCGCGCTCTGCGTAATCGCTGCCCTCGGCTGGCTGCTGCTGCCGGCTGAGATCCGCGTACTGTTCCCGCTGACACACCGATTGGCGCTGTTTGTCATTTTGGCATTCCCCATTGCCGTCATGGCGATCTTGGCAAGCAGCTACGTACGCGCCGACCGGTCAGGCCTTCGGATTCGCAACGCTCTACGAACACACTTGGTGCCTTGGGATCGCGTCCACAAGATCATCCTGCGGCCGGGCGATCCATGGGCTCAACTGTTGCTCAAACCCGCTGATGGCCGTCCTTTCGAGGCCGATCTGGATGCTGACAGACGCCAGCTAATGGGCATTCAGGCGGTAGACGGCCCGCTTGCGGCAGCAGCAGTCAACGAACTCCGCGTACGCCACCGCCGCTTCCTCACAGCTTCCTAACTAACGCTGACAAGTCGGTGTTACTCGATGCCGCGGGACTTCAACAGCGCCTCGATCTCGGCCATCTCCTCATCGATCGGCGGCTGGCTGCGACCCGCCTTGCCCGCCTTCTTCGCTGGTAAGGCACTGTCTCCTGACTGGGCACTCACTTCCTTGCTCTTGGCGGCAGAGGACCGGCGGCCAATGAATCCGCCTACCACCCACAGCACTATGCAGAGGCCGAGCAACGACAGACCGAACCATACGGGCGGCGAGAAGACGATCTTGGACGCCCAAGTTCCGAAGGCGACGATGGCGTTCCACAGCAACCTGAGAAGTCCGCTGAAGTACAACGCGATGGGGGCAAGCGCCAAGCCGATGCCTTGAATCACCCGGCCCTTGTTCCCTCGTCGCCAGGCGACTCCGGTAGCGATCACGCCAAGCAGCGTGAGTCCGACACATAAGGGCAGCAGTACGGTGTCAACGGCAGGCACGCATTCCAGGTTAGCCGCTGACTAGGCTCGAAGCCTGTGAGGCATCACCCCCGTCCGTCCCTGGTCCGTCACTGATCCACGCGGCATCGATTGCGCGGCGTGTCCGGTCCTCGCTGTCCGGCAACAAATGCCCGTACGTGGTGAGCACGAGTGTTGCGTTCTCATGGCCCAGACGTTCCGCTACAGCAACCACCGACTCACCAGCGGCCAGCAGCACCGAGGCATAGTGATGCCTCAGATCGTGGCTAGTCGTACCAGACGGCAAGCCGGCCTTGCGCACCGCTGGTGCGAAGATCCGTGACCCGTAGTACTCATGGCGATGTGGCAGGCCATGCAAGGTGTAGAACAGCGAGCCATCTGCGGCCGATGGCCACTCGGCGATGTGTGCCGCCAGCGCATCCGCCACCACAGCAGGTAATGGCAGCGTGCGCCGTGATCTCGGTGTCTTGGGTAGCACTCTGTGCTTGCCGTCAACGGTGGTTTGCCACTCGACCCGAACCGTGCGGCGCAGGAAGTCGACGTCCTCGAGACGCAGTGCCAGCAACTCACCGAGGCGGAGTCCGAGGCCAGCTTGGGTGATCACCATTGCCTGGCAGCGAGGCGGCATCGCCGCGGCTAGCGCACGGACTTGATCAACCGTCAACGGCACGATGCGTTCGCGTTCGTGACGGGGGAGGCTCAGCCCCACGGCTGGGTTGTGCGCCACCAAGAGATCTCGAACGGCAGCATTGAATATCGAGCGCAGCGTACCGACCACAAGCCGCAAGGTGCTCGGTGACAGCCTCCGCGACCGCTCCGTCGCCCACGCCTGCACCTCCGACGGCCGAAGCGCTACAAGCCGTCTGGAGCCCAGCGGAGTGGCCTCAATGTGGGTTTTGATCATCGTCGCGGTGCGTGCCGCCGTGCTCTCTCGGTGGGGCCGAGCCGCCGCCCACTGCCTGGCGTACTCGCTTACGGTGATCATGTTCGAGCGGTCGACGTAAGTCCCTGTCAGCTTGGCGCCCTCCACTGAGGCCAGGTGCCGCTCGGCGTCAACCTTCCTCGGGAACGTCTGCGCCCGCTCACGGCCATCGGGATCGAGCCAGCGGGCCTGATACTTACGGTCGCCGCGCTTCTGAATGTGGCCCACTAGCCGGCCGCCCTTCCCGGTCCCTCGGACGGACCTAGATAACCCTTCTGACGTGCTAAGCGAACCCATCGCACTGCTGTGCCATGGGACAGTTCGAGGGCTTCTTCCACGACCTTGGCAGGCTTCACCGATATAGCCATGCCGTAGTGGTACAGATGAGCGACCCACTGCAATGCGCGGTCGGTAGGTCCTTCCTCACGTAAACCCTCGGGGGGCTTCCAGCCCCACGGTTCAACGTTGTCAGGGTTGGGTAGCACGGAGAGCACGGAGTCAGGGACGTTCAACGTCAGCGTGGTCAGATTCCCCACCGCTAGTTTTCGCAACACCTCAGACGTTACGAAGCCTTTGCCTTCACTGGCGTCGGGGTCACGGAACACCTCGAAACTGGTGCACACATAGCGGCGTGCGTCGTCGTCGTACTCCACGCGGAGTCGGGTACCGACCCCGCCGCCTTCGCGGCTCATGGTGAGCAACCGGTCATCGGTAACCCATTTAGGCCCTTCGATACCCGGCACTACTCGAACCTTTTCATCGCTTGCCGTTCGTCCCATGGTGACAGATTGCCAGCAGTAAACCTTCTTAGTCAAGACTGCTTCATTCTTTCTACTACTTCTTGATAGATTTGTGACCGTGAACGTTTGTCGACGGAAAACATCAATCAAGGAGGAACGATGAGCGAATGGGTGAGGCCCTGGCTCAGTCCGGAGGACCTAGCAGCGGAGCTGGATGTGCCACTGCGAAGTGTCTGCCAGTGGAACCACAAGGGCACAGGGCCGTCCGGCAAGAAGATCGGCCGCCACATCCGCTACAGCCGCGACGCAGTCGACAAGTGGCTGGCTGACCGTACAGAGGTCGGCGGTGGCAATGCGGCATGAACATAGAAGTGACGAGGGCCGCTCCCGAAGGAGACCGGCCCTCACCTAACGATTCGGCCGCCACAACGCAAGCCGATGACACCATCCTAGCGGTCCCCTTCGACACGATCTGCGGCTGCTGCGGCGGCCCGGCCGGCACCGAAGGCGCCTGGTGCAGCCACTGCATCCGCGAATGCCGCGAACACACGCAGCAGCACGATCTCCAACGGCTCACAGAACTCAAAGTTGAGCCGTTCGAGTGGGCCGCCGTCTTCTACGCCCGCGCCGGAATCCCGGTATTCCCCCTGCGATCTGGCAGCAAGGCGCCGGCCACAAGAAACGGTTTCAAAGACGCCAGCACAGACTTGCGACTCATCCGTGACTACTGGCGGCGAATCCCAGTCACAACATCGGATTAGCCACAGGACACAAATTCGACGTCCTAGACGTCGACATCAAAGACGGACGGCCAGGTAATGAGTCGCTCACACGGCTCCGCCTCGCCGGCCTCACCGTTGGTGTGTGGGCGGCAGCCACCACTCCATCTGGTGGCCGCCACATCCTGTTCACGCCCTCAGGGGACGGCAACCACAGCGACGGCGCCTCCGGGCTCGACTTCCGCGGACTCGGCGGCTACATCGTCGGGCCACCCTCACACACCATCGAAATCCTTAAGCCCAACGGCGAGATCGATCAGCACGAAGGCACCTACCAGTGGGAATTCGCCGACTCACGCGCCCGCGACCGCCCCTTCAACTGGTCTGCCGCGATGAAACACCTACACGGCCCCAAGCCCAGACCCGAGCACCGAACCGAACCGTCCGGCGACATCGGCGGACTGGTCGGATTCCTCGCCAACGCCCAACCGGGGGAGCGGAACAACTCACTGTTCTGGGCCCGAACCGGGCAGCCGAGAAAGGTCTGCCGACCGACGAGCTACTAGCCACCGCGGTCAGCGTCGGACTCGGCGAACGGGAAGCCGCCCGCACCATCCAATCCGCACGCAAGGCAGGGCTGCCAGCATGAGCGCCGACCAATACGCCCCGCCGTTTCCAGCTGAACGTTGCGCTCGCAGTCGCCCAGGTGTACGCCGGTGTCACCGTCGAATCCGCCGCCAAGGCCAACTCCTGCACCGCCGCCGAGATCACGCAAGCGCTAATCCTGCCAGAGGCGCGGCTTATCGAGCCCGCCTCCGAATGGGATGCCGTCGACCTTCTCGCCGCCGAGTTCCGCGAAACACCCGACATCCTCACCGGAGTCGTACCCGTCGGCGTCACGTTGATATCGGCTGCACCCAAGGTTGGTAAGACACGGCTACACACACAGCTTGCAGTCGCTGCGGTACGCGGCTCGATGTTCCTCAACCGTGTCGTGACACCAACCAAGGTGCTCACCTTGGCGCTGGAGGACGGCGCCCGCCGCTACCGCAAATCATTGGACCACCTCGTCTGGGACAACCCACCCGCCCGTGACCAACTCAGAATCAGAACAACCTCGAAACGGTTCGACGACGGCGGCATCACCGCAGTCGAACAACACCTCGATCTGAACCCCGAATGCCGACTGGTGATCATCGATGTACTCGAGCGGGTGCGTCCACGCGGCCGAGGAACCAACGCATACCGGCTGGACTACGAGGCGTTAGCGCCGCTGCAACGCATGGCGAACCTCCGCCAGATCGCCATCGTCGTTGTACATCAGCCAACCAACGCGCCGAAGTCTCAGACGTGTTTGAGAAAGTGTCGGGCACCTCCGGTCTCATCGGCGTCGTTGACAGCCTCCTACTGCTGCAACGCCGCAGAGGCGACGACGTCGGGATGCTGTCGGTGTCGGGTCGCGAAGTTGAAGATCAAGAAATCGCGCTTGGCTTCCACGACGGTTGGTGGGGACCACACCCGAAGGCATGCCAGCCGATCTGCTGTCAGAATCTCGCGAGATTCGAACGCTCTGGTTGTGGCTGGCCGAGGAAGGCCCCGCCAGCACCGCCGCCCTGGCCAAGGAATACGGCAGGACCGAGAACGCGACCTTAAAGGTGCTGAGGCGCCTTGAGGAGGCCGAACTTATCGATTCAACCGGCACCCATGCGCCTGGCCGCCCAGTCGAGTGGGTGGTGGTGCGCCGTGACAAATAGCAACCCAATGGCATGTGAGGCATGTGTTGCATGTGTGGCAGCTATGGCCTCGGAGTCACATGCCTTACATGCCTCACATGCCACGCATTCCATTCATTCCACACATGCCATCAAGCACTAAGGAGTTAGAAGCAAATGACCATAACCACAGCCGCACAACCAACCCCGGCTGTGCCAATGCTTGACAGAACTCGTCCTCAGCCTGGCTGCAATGGCACCAACACTCGCCGCTACATGACAGGTTGGCGGTGCAAGCAACACTCCCCAGCTGCCATGGCAGGCAGGCCCGAGCCTGACGTTGACCCGACCCGCACCCTGCAAGCGCTCCAAGCCAAGACTGGCAAGCCGCTAGCGGAACGGGTCTGCACAACAACCAACCACTCGGCTGCCGGCACTCAGGTTTCGTTGCTCGTCTGGCCTCCCGACCCAGAGCTTCAGAGGATGGCCGAGCTTGTCGACTCAATCATGGGGACCGCGGCGGCGATCTGCTCGGACTGCGGCGAGCCGTTCAACCAGCCCGGTCTGATCAAGCGCTGCCGCGACCGCCACGAGGCAGCGCAGCGATGACACCCAAACGTCTCCAGCAACGCCGCACGAAAGGCTGGCAGAAACCCGACGGCGCCATCTCAGTAGCCCGACCACACAAGTGGGGCAACCCGTTCGAGGTAGACAAGACCCCCCGGCGTACGCACCAAGACTGACGCATTGGGTCTGTATCGGATGTGGCTACCCGATCGGCTCGTCCGGCGTCGGAACGATTGGGTTGTCCGAGCAGTTTGCCTTGACGAACTTGATCATCTCTTGGACTGAGACCGTTTCCCCGAAGAGCTCAACGGCCGGAGGGAAGCCCGCATCCACAAGCTCTTGAAGCCCGGCGGCCCTCTCCTTCGGCGTCAGTTCGTGATCGCTGGAACCGTGGCTGATCCGCTGACCGAAGCAGTTCGGAGTGCCAGGCTCGCCGACGATATCCGCCGAAGCGATCTGCGGTACCCCCCACATCGCGGCAGCAGCGGCCGACGCAACAAGCAGCGCCCTGAAACGCATCATGATCCCCCTTTTCCGCCACGCGGCGGTCATCTGAAGCAACAGGGCGCTAAGTCTGCCAGAGCTATGTCACTGCCGGGGCATATGCAGCAAATCAACCCCCAGCCGTGCGAAATTCACCGCGGCAGGACAATGGTGCTCGCTAACTCATCGGTGGCGGCGAATGCATCAGCCGCCGCTACCGATCGCCAGGGCAAGAGGGCCTCGACTTTTAATGGCGCAATCCGATCACCCGCCACGTCTCGGCTTCATTTTATCTGCGGCGTTTTTCCACTTTGTTGCGTCCAGCCGGTTAGCCTGCGCAACATTCAAGGCCCATGAGCCGCGCCGTAGCCTCTCTCCGTGGGGCCAAGTCTCACTAGCATCGGTCTTATCACATCGCCTGCGCGTGTCGGTCGCTCGGGATGCCTCAACCCACTTCAGCCCCCGCGTGGGACAGCGCTGGCCCGGACCTAAATGGAGGTTGTCATGCGGATGATGCTCAAAGCTGTCTTCGACACTGACGCCGCTAGCGAGGTTATGAGCAGCGGCCAAGGAGCAGAAGTAAACCGTCGGCTCATTGAACGCTTCCAGTCGGAGGCCTTCTATGCCTTCACTGATGATGGGCAGCGCGCGATCCTCATGGTGTTCGACATGGCGGACACGTCGCAAATACCGGCGCTTACCGAGCCCATGTATCAACAAGGGAAGGCCAAGGTCACGCTGACCCCGTGCATGAACCGTGAGGATCTGGAGACGGGATTCGAGGAGAGCTGGCCAGTCAAATGGAGGCTATGCAAGGCCAGTCCGCGCAATAGCCCTGCGATTTGAAGGCGGACACGGTCGTTCGGGCACACTTGCGCCACCGTCGAACAACTCACCCGCGAACTCCGGACAGAGAGATAAGCACCACCCGAGGCGCAATCGCTGCCTCAGGTGGTGCCCACTAGACCAGCCCTGCCGCACCGATGTGCTGTTGGAGCTGGCTAGCCATGACCTGAGCAAGTCCAGGTGCCGACCCCGCCTGCTGGACGGAACCAGCGATGGAACCGTCAGCCGACGCAAACCGTCTCGAAACTTAAGACAGGTGGAGAGACAGTGAAGTCGAAGTGGAATGTGACCAGCTGATTGGGAGCGGACCCTTGGCTCACCAGCACCTCTTTAGCGTCCCCTTTGATCTCAAAGCCACCGCTACTATCAAAGACTGATTTGCGAAAGAGCGTGAACACGTACTCATTGCCCCCGGGGACACTAGTACCTTTTGCCTGAACTCGGAACTGGTAGGTAAATGTCCCGTCAGGGTTGGCTGTTACTACTAATTGGTATGTCCCCACCAACTCTACGTACTCACCATTGCAGGTATTGGAGCTCGCGGTGAACGTATCTCCACGCTCCTGCACAACAACGGCAGCCAGTGCAACTCCAGTGGGGACGATGAGTGACAATCCAAGGCCGAGGATGAAGAGAGTAATTCTAGTAAAGACACGCATGGTCGCTCCCTTCGGTTAGGCGTCCTGATACGGAAGCCACGCTCGACGGCGTTGAATGCTTCCGCGGCTGAAGCATGGCACACTCGAAGCGATCTATTGCGGTAGGCGCGCTCACCGCCTGTCTCAAATTTCCGATGCCAAAGTAAGTAGCTTGACTATGCGGTTTTTAAGACGGGCGACGGTTCGGACCTACGACTCAGACTTCGCCGCGACAAGAGCCGTTGCTGAGGCGGCGGCGCGGCGCGCCTCAAGACCAGAACCGCCACCGTTGGAGTGGAGACTCTTAAACAGTGCTCGGGTGCTGCGAGACAATCGACGAGCCGTCATCGACGCCGCCGCGGCGGCCGAGGTGGCGCTCGCACATGCGCTACGGACCAAGGACAAGATCGCCAAGCCGCGAAATTCATGCGTCCATAGAGGCATCGAGCCCACACGGGAAGAGGTCCATCGAGCGATCAAGGAGGCTCAGAGACTTCTCGAAACCTATTCTCCGCTCACCGAGTTCGCCTTAACTCAAGCCCCGGAATCCGTTCCGGCCAAGTTCGCCACGCCATCCTGATACGTCCGCTTTGGAGGCTTGATGAGATCCGGGGGGCGAGTCTCCTTCCTAATCCATTGGCGCAGGCAGTTCATTACGAGGCGAACTAGAGTTCATTGCGAGGCGAGCTAGATAGATTGTCGCGCCATCCTAATGCGCTGGCGCTCCCGACACTCCCTGCAGACACAGCCACGCACGTATGCGGCATTCGTCTAGGAGACCGGGCGGCGGGCGAAACCCGACGGGACCTCGGCCCCCTCCCGATATCCCCCGCAATCCGCACCGCCACTTCAGTAAGCCGACGCTTCCGGAAGGTCGCAACAAGACGAGCATGATCATCATGCGGTTGTGGGCCTGGCCGCTCAACGCTGAGGGACTGAAAGCATGTTGGGCCGCGAGCCGAGACTGGCCAACGACACCTGCCCCTGTAGCACAAATCTACTCAAGTTCGACGAGCCGGGAAGAATTGTGATGTCTTTGAGGCAATTGGTCATTGTTAATGACAACTGCATTGCAATTGATTCACTGATCGGCCAACCCTTCGGCCGCTGCGAGAAACTTTGGCGTTCGGATCGAAGAATACGGAACACCAAAGGAGTCAGAAGTGACAGTGCCGCCCACGTTGCGCGCCCTCGCAGCAGTAGCCGCTGCGCTCATTGGACTCACCGTTACGCTCGTTGGACTGACCGTTAATATCGACGACGCAGAGGCCGCCACGGAGCAACTGCCGGATCTGCGTATGAGAAGGCTGACCAACTTCTATATCCAGCAGGCATCCAGCGGCGACAAGCGGCTTCGGTTTACCACAAGAATCGCCAACGCGGGGGCCGGACGGTTCGAACTTCATGGCTACCGACCCGATATCTCGACGGCACGCATGAACATCAGGCAGCGCATCTACAACACATCGGGAACATACCGCAGGATCGAAATCCCTCGGTCCGGCACCTATATGTTCTATGCAGGCGATGGTCACAACCACTGGCACGTCCACAAGCTTCAGCGATTCGAAATCCGCCCGCTTGATGCAAACGGCAGGGAAGGTGAAATCAAAGGCACCGGTGCCAAGACCGGCTTCTGTTTCTGGGATAACACCACCTATAAGCTGTCCCTGCCCGGCGCTCCGCAAGACCCCTACTACACGAGCTGCGGGAAACGCGACAGTTTGAACGTCAAAATGGGCCTATCGGTTGGCTGGAGCGACAAGTACAGCGCATCCCTTGCCTACCAGTGGATAAAAATCAACGGCTTGCAGGATGGAAACTATAGAGTCCGCGTGATCGCAGACCCCTACAACTGGTTCTTGGAGACCAACGATGCCAACAACAGCACCTCCACCGACATTCGCCTCAGCGGCGGTGGCACGAAAGTTACTGTCATAAGCAGCAGTTGACCTACTTTAACCTGAAAGCGCGCACTTTCGAACCTGCCATCATCTCGCACCTCAAGTGCGTGGACGCGCTGAATCTGGAGAGGTAGCAGTGGGCTCATTCCGAGTGGCATTGGTTGGCATCCACCGCAATAGCGCCAATGGCGCGACTTCCTTGATCGTCGTACAAGCAAGATCAGAGCGTCGTAAGCCGACCCTACTACGGAGCGTCCTTGCCGCACTTCCTTGGCGTCTCACATCGATCTATGGCCGGGTCGGTGGAGGCGCTATGCCTCAGCGTGTCCGGGACGGGAAGAACTGCCGGAACGTGGCAGCGAGCGCCACCACGGCAATAGCGCCGACCGTTAGGAAGAGACCGACGGCCCAGGTGGTGAGCATCGACCAGGCGCAGAGGGCCGGGAAGTACCAAAGAGGCGCCAAGCCCACGGATCAGCCAGTCGGAACCAACGGCCAGCCACCGCCATGGACATCACTGCGGAACCGAGCTGCATCGCGTCAGCTGACCGGAAATCATCAGCCAGGTACGCGAGCATCTCGGATCCGTGGTGAACTCGCGCCAGTGGTCCGGCTCTACCGACGGCAAGACCATCAGGTAGATCGCATGGACGCCGAGCAATGCTCCGAGCAGGAAGAACACGACCCAGCCCGACGAGCGAGTAGGCCGGGGGTCGTCGTGGTCTGTGGGCTTCGCGTTCATGGAGCAGTACTATCACCAGCAGGACGGCCCGGCTGGGCAATTCCCGAGCGAGCGTGATGCCGCGTGGGGACCGGCTTGCGGCCACCACCGGTTCTATGCTGCGGTCTTATCGCCGAGGCCGCGGGCAGTGGTCGCCAGAGCGCGGTATCTGGCGATGCTCGTAGCGACGACCAGATTACGAGCGTCAGAATGCCGGGCAGAGAACCGTGCAATCGCTGTCGCTTTAATGATCACCGGGTTCCGGCGATGGTTTGCGGGCGTCCAACCGGCCCAACTGACCAAGAGGTTTAAGGCAAAGCTTTTCAATCGATTGCGGGAGACCGCGGAGTGCATGGCCGCGGACGGTCGACAGAAGCCGTGCTTGTGCCCATCGTCACGACGCTCGCTCACACGAAGCGTTATTCCGGCGCCGCGCCGACCATCACCTCCATGAGATCGGCAGCCTCTTCGCTGGTGAGCGATCCCTCCCGTACGAGCGAGTGCCATGTCACGAACGAGATCGCGTGGCCGACGGCTGCCGCCGTGCGCACGCGCTTACGACCTCGCTCGCGGCGTCCCGTCATCAGTGAACGAGCGACGTGGCGGAAGTATCCGAAGAACGCCTCGCGCGCAGCCGGCGGGACAGCATCGATATCGCGGATGCCTAGCGAGAGCATCGTCTCCGTTTCCTCGTACCACCGATACAGTTCGCGCACCGCGACGGGAAAGCGCTCGTCGGGTGAGGCGATGCCGACCCACGAGGTCGGGTCGGGCATGGGATGCCGCTCGTAGTAGTAGGCGTTGCACGCCGCAAAGAGCACCTGGAGATCGGGGAAGTGGTGGTACACCGTGGCACGCTGCACGCCCGCGCGCTCGGCGATGGCCTTAATGGTCGTCTTCGCTGGGCCGAGCGTTTGGTGGAGCTCGACCGTTGCTTCGACGATTCGTTGCCGGGTCTCGGCTTCGGTGAACGCACGCATCGTCTTCCGGTATGGGCGTGACGCTACTTTCACTGAACACATATGTTAGCCAATCTTGACGAGGCGCTTTGCTGCTGCTTCACTGTACACATGTGTCAACCAAATGGAGGTGCGGCATGAGTGCAGGGACCGTAGCGGCCACGACCGTGAAGGTTGTCCAGCCCGGTGAAGGTCGGCGCCGCGAATTGATGCCCGGCGTCGGGGTGATCTTCAAGATCGACGGTGCCGACTCCGGTGGGGCCCTCGCCGTCGTCGAACACCCCTTCGAGGTCGGCGGAGTCGTCCCGCCCCACGTCCACCACCGCGAGGATGAGTTCTCCATCGTGCTCGAGGGCGAGATCGGCTTCCGGTCCGAGGACAAGGAGATCGTGCTCGGTCCGGGCGGATACATCGTGAAGCCGCGCGGCGAGGTCCATGCGATGTGGAACGCCGGGCTGACGCCGGCGCGCATGATCGAGATCATCTCACCTGCCGGATTCGAAGAGCTCTTCCGGACGGTCGTCGGCCTGACCGAGCGCGGCGAAGCAGAAATGTCGAAGATCGTCGAGCTCGCGAACCGCTATGAAGTCCTA
>Ga0307409_100000670_pt1 | contig 15179 bp, 11 predicted proteins | sample 322Ometagenome_2_FD_203888 | JGI IMG/M metagenome (GOLD analysis project Ga0307409, IMG submission 203888) | Maize rhizosphere microbial communities from greenhouse at UC Davis, California, United States - 322HYB-O-2 | ecosystem: Host-associated > Plants > Roots > Rhizosphere > Soil | place... | reverse complement strand
GGGCTGGTCGGTTTATGGCAGCGCCAGCGATGGAAGGGCGGGCTCGCGGCCGCGAACGCGGTGTCGTTCACCGCGGCGGCGCAGGCGGAGCCGTGGCGCGCCGCCGGCGTGCTCGGCAATCAGCGCGTGATTGAAATCGTCGAAGCGGGCACCACCATGCGCGCGGTTGGCCGCGAGCGCGCCCGAACTGCCATCGGCGCAACCGGCGCGCCGTTGATCTTGTGGGTCGGCAGGCTGACGACCAACAAGGATCCGCTGACCGTGCTCGACGGCCTGGAGCGGGCATTGCCGCAGCTCCCGGATGCGCGCGTGATCATGGTGTTCGGCGACGACACGCTGATCGAAAGCGTCGACCAACGCGTTCGCGAATCGCCGTTGCTGCAAGAACGCGTCATGCTGGCCGGCCGCGTCAACCACGACGAGATGCCGAACTACTACGGCGCCGCCGACATTTACGTCAGCGGCAGCCATTCGGAAGGCAGCGGGTATGCGCTGATCGAGGCAATGTCGGCGGGTGTCGTGCCGGTCGTGACCAGCATTCCCTCGTTTCGAGCGATTGCCGGCGACGAGCACGCGCAGTGGACGCCCGGCGATGCCGACGGCCTGGCGCGCGTGCTCGTGCAGACCGCCACCGCGAACCTCGACGCGCAGGCGATCGCAGTGAAAGACCGTTTTCGACGCGCGCTCACATGGGACGCGATCGGCACGCGCACTGTCCAGGAGTATCGCGCGCTCCGCGCTTCATGAAGATTGCGATCGTCGTTCCCGGCGGACTGCATCCGAGCGGCCAGGAACAGGTGGTGCCGGCGTGGCTGGCGTTGTTCGAACGGCTGGCACAGTCGCACGACATCCACGCGTTCGCGCTGAAGCATCTCGATACGCCTCAGAGCTACACGCTCGGCGGTTTCACCGTGCACGATCTCGGGCGCCCCTCGTCGCCAGTCGGGCTGACGCGGTTCGTGCAGGAACGATCGCTTCACCGCGCGCTGGCCGGGCACGGCCCCTTCGACCTGATTCACGGCTTCTACGCCGACCCCGCCGGTCAACTGGCGGCGCGGGCCGGACGCCGCTTCATGATTCCAAGCATCGTCACCTGCGACAGCGGCGAGTTCGTCTCGATTCCGGAGATCAGATACGGATCGCAGCGCTCCGCCAACGGCCGCAAGGCCGTCCGCGAGGCGTGCACGCTGGCCAGCAAGGTCCACGTCTGCACCACCTTCATGGGTGCGCTGGCTGCGCAGCACAACGTCGAGACGACGGTGATTCCCCTGACGTCGGTCACGTCGCAGGCGGCGGCGATCAAGTGGCCCCCGCGGCCGCGATCATCGGACACTTTACGGATCGTGCAGGTAGCGAGCCTGAGCCGCGTGAAGAATCAGCGCCTGCTGATCGATGCGATGCCGATCGTTCGCGAGACGGTTGACGCCCATCTCGATCTCGTCGGCGAGGATACCCTCGGCGGTGAGCTGCAGAGGCACGCGGCGAAGCTCGGGCTCACCGCGCAGGTGACGTTTCACGGCTTCCTGCCGCAGCCGCGCGTGCAAGAGGTGCTGGCGCGGGCGGATCTCTACGTGCAGTCGTCATTGCACGAAGCGGCCGGCGTTTCGGTGCTCGAAGCCGCGGCGGCCGGTGTGCCTGTAATCGGAACGCCCGCCGGTTATGTTGCGGACTGGTCGCCAATGAAAGCCATGGCGGTCGGCGATGCGATTCCTGAATCGCTTGCCGATGCGATTATCACGCTGCACGCGGACGCCGATCGCCGGCGATCGATGGCGGCACTCGCGCGCACGTTCTCGATCGCGCACGATGCGACGTGGGTGGCGGCGCAATTCGAGAGGCTGTATCGCAGTCTGACGCCGTAGGGGCTTGCGGCTTGGGGCTTGGGGGTTGCGGCTTACACGGATCGCGTGAGAGGTAGATTCAGGCTGCACACACAGCGGCGGCAGGTGTCGTTACGCTCGACGTCGAGGGATTGCCTGAAGGCGATCGCAGCGGCGGAGTTGATCGCATCAGCAAGGCCGTCTTCGGCCGATCCATAACCAGGCTGAAAGAAGCAGGGCCGAACGGCGCCGCCGGGCTCCAGGACCGCGGAGACCCACGGCGCATTGCATTGCACGCTGGGAAGTTCGCCAGTGCCGGAGAGGGCGCGGTAGTACTGCACAATCCTGTCCAGCGCTGCCCGGCCGCCTGCCACGAACCCGTTGCGAAACAGTTCCGGCTGGGCAATGACTGCGCGCTCGACCGCGCGCTCGAGCGCTCGTAGATCGCCGTTCGCGATCGCGATCTCGGCGATTCGATCGCCGCTCCATGGCACCGGACGATTGAATGCCGAGGATGACACATCGGCGGCCAGGAACGAGAGCTCGTCACAGCCCATGCGGTGCGCAGCGGTGAGCGTCTGATCGAGCACTGCGAAGTTGCCGCGCTGCACCACCGACCGCGCGATCAATCGCGGCGCCGGATATTCCGCGCGCAGCGCCATCAGGCCCCTGGCAATGCGATCGAAGCCGCCCTTCACCCGGCGGATGCGATCGTGAGTTCCGCGATCGCCGTCGAGTGAAATCACGACCGTATCGACCGCTGCCGCGATTTCGCTCGCCTGTTGCTCGATCAGCAGGCCTGTGGTGACGAGCGTGACGCGTATGTCAAGCACCTGCAGCCTCGAGCAGAGCGCCCACAGATTGCGATGCAGCAGCGGCTCGCCGCCGGTCAGCATCACCCGCTGCACGCGCAGCTTGCGGATCGCGTCGACGTGGCGATCCAGATCGTCCAGGGAGATCTCTCGCTTCTCCGCGTTCGCCTTCCAGATATCGCACATCACGCAGCGGCAATTGCAGGCACTGTGCACGCTGAGCGCGAGAATCGGCAGGCTCGCCAGCCGGTGGCTGACACGGCTGCGGGCTCGGCGCGCCATTTCTCCGGGGCCGATCATCAGTCAAGTACCTCGAAGCCTGGTTCGGCGAGCTGCATCTGCGTTACGTGCTTCGCGATCCAGCGCGCCACCAGCCGCGGTGAGCCGTCGAGCATCGCGGCCGATGTATCGACGTCGGTCGCGTCGAACACGCTCGACAGCGACGCTTCCGCCACCGCCGGCTCTCCGCTGATCATCGTCAGGCGCACATCGCCACGCGATGCAGCGACCAGCGTGTCGTACGGGCAGTTGGCATTGGGACGCAGGACCGTCAAATCGGCGCGGCCGCCGGTCTCGATCCGTCCGCCGTCTTCGAGACGCAGCAACCGCGCGGCGCCGCCGCCGATCGTCCGCGCCAGGCCTTCGGCGCTCAACTGCCGCGTGGCATGCGCGCACTGCAGCTCGTCGAGCAAATCGCGCTCGCCGCTCAACCGTGAATCGCTGCCAAGCGCCAACCGATCGGCATCGTCGAACGCGCGCACATCGGCGGTCGCATCGAACAGGAAGTGATTAGACGACGGGCACCAGATCAAGCCGGCGCCGGCGTCGATCACGCGAGCCGCGGCTTCGCGGCAAAAGGCCACGCCATGAATCAAGACGGTGTTCGCGGCAAGGCAGCCAAGCCGATCGATCGTATCGAGCTCGGCGCGCGCCGCCTCGTCCAGTCCCTCGGCGGCGTGAATCATCCACGGCCACTCGGAGGGCGTTCGCCGATGCGACAACTGCACCGCATCGCCGTCGATGTGCAGCGAATGACTGAAGCCAAAGCGCTCGACCAGGCGAACCGGAAAGCGGCGGCGGAGCACGCGATGCATCGGGTTGTGATGACAGACGGTGGTGACACCGGCGAGCAGGTTCTTCAAGCCGCCGATCCAGACGCGATCGTCGAGGGTGTCGGGTGTGGTGACCGCGAGATCCGGATCGCACGCGAAGCGCGGCTGAAAGTCGGCGATCCATTCGCTGGCGTTGCGGTATTTCTCGCGCCACTTCAATCGCGGCTGCGAGTTGAGCTCGAGATGATCGTGGGCGTTGATCAATCCGGGGAAGACGAAGCTGCGCTCGAGATCGACGACGGTGTCGCCTTTGTCCGGGGCCACGTCGATCCCGTCGATGCGCCCGCGCCGGACGCGTAGCGTGCGGCCGAGACGGCCTTCCGCCGTCACGACCTGCGCGTTGACGAAGGTGATCGGTTTCGAGAAGAACATTTTTCCTCAGGCGGGTCTAAAGACCCACCTCTACAGTCGCTCGAACGACCATCACCGCTCGGCGGCCGTCGCCGAGCGCGGGCTCACGCCACTCATCGATCGTCAATCCCGCCGCCGCACATGCTTGCCGATGCCGATCGAGCGAATGCCAGAAGCCATCGATCGCCAGTTGGCGCCCTTCACTCTCGAACGTGCGCGACCAGCCTTCGGCTTCGCCCGCTGGATGCACCACCGAGTAAATGACCTGCCCGCCGGGCCGCAACACGCGCGCGATCTCCGTCAACGCCAGCGCGATCTCGCTGAAGTCACCCAGCGCCAGCCCGCACACGACCACGTCGATGGACATGGCGGCGAACGGCAGCGCGCGCAGATCCGCGCGCGCAATGCGAGCGGTCGCCTGCTTTGCGCGCGCCAGCATCGCCGGTGACAGGTCGATGCCGATTGCATGGGCGCCGCGATCCCGGAGTGCCTGCAGATACCTGCCGCTGCCGCAGCCGCCATCGAGCACCGTCAGCCCGTGGACTGCAGGCAGCAGCGCGAGCACGTGCTCGTGCTCGATCACCATCAGCGGATTGTGCGGACGCGGCGGATAGCTTGGCGCCCACAACTGGTAGGCCGACTGCGGCGCGATTTTTCTTACCTCGCTCCGCGACGTAAACGGCCATCTGATTGCCATCAGAACCCCGTCGTCTCCGGCCGCTGGTAACGGAAGGCGCGCTGCAGCAAGTTCAACTCGAGCGGCCGCGCATATGCCTTGGCGTGATACCGCCACGCCGAAGCGGCGCGCAGCAATCGCCGGCGCGCCGGCGTCATGCGCATGTCGGTAACCGTCGGGTAGTACGCGTTCAGCACGCTCTCGAAGTCGCGGACCTTCTGCCGCACCTCGCCGTGCGACCACGGCGTGCTGGGATCGCGCCGCAGCGCAAACGTCTGCCAGCGCTCGCTGACCCAGCCGTCGAGTGTTTCGGGAAACTGGAAGCCCTGGTGCTGGGCCGCTTCGTAGAACGTGCCGTCCATCGGCACCGGCGAATACACGTAAAGGATGATCTCGGTCGCGTCGTTGACGGACTTGATGCGCCGGATGAACGACAGCGTCTGCGCGAGGTCGGCTTCCGGATCCGGAGGATTGCCGACCACGAACGAAAATTCGGGGACGATGCCGTGTTTCTTCATGCGGGCGGCAAGCTCGATCGTGAGATCCGCCGAGGCGGTGCCGCCCTTGTTCATGCGCTTCAGCATGTCCGTGGAGCCGGACTCGGCGCCGCAGAACACCATCTTGAGGCCGCTCGCGCGCATCGCCGCCCAGGTCGATTCCTTGTAGCGCATCAGCTCGTCGACGCGGCCGAGCGCCCACCACGTCATGCCGAGCGGCGCGAGCCGGTCCGCGATGGCCTGCGTACGCGACTCGGAGATGAAGAAGTCCATGTCGTGAAACTGCACCGCGTCGGCGCCGTAATCGCGGCTGAACCTTTCGAGCACGGCGCCGACCCGCTCGGGTGACTGCGCCACCCACTTCCGGTTCGCCATGCCGACCACCGCGCAGAAGTTGCACGCGAACGGGCAGCCGAACGACGAGTGATGGGTCGCGACGCGATCGCCGAGGTAGTGCTTGTGAAAGTAGCGCTCCATCGGCAGCCGCTGATACGGCCAATCCGGCAACCCGTCGAGCGGCGTCAGCGCCCTCGTTGTCGTGCGCCGGATCGCGCCGTTGTCGCGATACGCGAGGCCGGCGATCGAAGCGAGCGAGCCGCCGTCCCTGATCGCGCGCATCAGCTCCAGGATGGTCTGCTCGCCCTGGCCAATCACGCACACGTCGACGGTGGCTTCGCTCAGGCACGCGTCCGCATGCTGCGATGGAAAGTAGCCGCCCCAAATGATCGGCACCGACGGCAGGACGCGTTTCAATTGACGGCATCCCGACACCGCGGCACGTAGCTGCGGGCCCGGCATTACGGTCACGGCAACGGCGGTGATCGGCTGCCCGCCGGCGATCGCGAGGATCGCGCCGGCAGGATCCGCCTCGATGTTGCCGTCGACGATCCGGTAATCGAACTCGCCCTCGAGCATCGATCCGATCGCAAGCAGCGACATCGGCAGCGGCTTCTTCGGCGACGGCGTGCTCCACGGATTGAACAGGACGATCATCGCTGTCTCCAGTTCGCGGTCACCGCCATGCCAATCCGCCCGACCAGCGCGGAGGATGCGGAGCGGGCCGCCTGCGCATAGCGGCCGCGCCGCCAGTGTTGGTCCCTGGCCACTTCCGCCGTCATCCACCGGCGGGCGAAGTCGTAATAGGTGCGAACCCGCCGGCCGCGGACGATCAGATCGCGGTCGGTCGTCTCCGCCCACTGCTGCGGCGCGAGCCGATCGGCGACCTGGTCGTAATACGGCGTCCCCTTGATCGGGTACGACACGGTTGTGAGGAAAATGTCGGGTGCTGTGACCTTCAGGTGATCGACTGTCGCCCTCAAGTCGCGCATCTGTTCGCCGTCGTAGCCGAGCATGATGAACATGCCGACCTCGATGCGGCGGCGGCGCAGGCGCCGCGCGGCCTGATGGACTTGATCGACCGAAACCTTTCGCTTCATGGCATCGAGGACGCGCTGCGATCCACTCTCGGATCCGATCCACACCCGGAAGCAGCCGAGGCTGGCCAGCGCGTCGGCGACGTCATCGTCGATGCGCTCGGCGCGGGAGATGCACTCGAAGGGCAAATGAATCTTCCGACGCTCGAGCTCCTTCGCGTAGGCGATCGTCCAGCTGCGATGGATCGCAAACACGTCGTCCGCATACCAGAGCCGCTCGGGGTGGTAGCGATCGACGATGGCCTCGACTTCCCCGGCGACGTTGGTCACCGAACGCCGGCGATGCGTTTCGCCGAACACCGACCGGCTGCACCAGGTGCAGGTGTACGGACAACCGCGCGCGGTGATCAGCGACACGGTGCCGACGCCGTGACGCTGGCGCCAGGCGTTCAGATAGGCGGGCACGTCGATCGCGCCGCGATCCGGATACGGCTGGCTGTCGAGATCAGGCAGCAGCGCCCGCGGCGGCGTCCGCACGATCGTTCCGTCGCCGGCCTTGAACACGATGCCGTGAATCGCCGACAGGTCGGCGGCAGGCGATCGCAGCGCGTCGACGAGCTCTTCGAGCGTTCGCTCTCCTTCACCGATCACCACGACGTCGGCGCCGGCTTCGAGGTACGAGGCGGCATGATGCGGCGGATCGGGGCCGCCGATGACGACCTTGGCACCGCGCCGCTTCGCAATCGCAACCATCCGCAGCGCGTTGCGCTTGGTCATCAGGTTCACGGCAATGCCGACGATCGGCGGCCGATCGCGATCGAGCGTGGCGGCGAAGTCCTCGATGGTCCTGAACGTGCCGTCGAAAATGCCGACGCGAATGCCTTTGCCCTTGAGATGGGACGACAGGTAGAGCAGCCCGAGCGGCGGATGGGGACGCATCACGCGCTGCTCGGCGGCGTCGCGCGACAGGTAGTATCCGTGCGCCAGCAGCAGATCCATGATCACGACACCTGCTGCGGCGGCCGAACGAAGTCGACGATCATTTTCTCGACCGGCAGGTCGTACCAGTCGTGATTGCATCGCCACTGCGACGTGGCGCGCAGCGGCCATCGCCACGCGCCCGGCTTCCAGGCGTGCCGGGAATAGAACTTGAAGCGCTCAACGGTCCTCCACTGATCCGGCGTGATCCACGGGCCGCGGCCGCCGACGTAATCGAAATCAGCCCACTGCTCGAGCCCGCGCGGGAACACGTAGCCGCGCGCGGCGGAGAGTTCCGCCATCGGATTGCCCGGATACGGACGGTAATAAAAGATCGGCGTCTCGAAATCGGGGTTCGATCGCCGCAGCTGCTTCGCGAGCGCAAGCGTCGCCTGCATGCTCTGCTGCGACTCGCCCGGGAAGCCGACGATGAAATTGAAAATCGCGCCGACGCCGTGGCGGGTGCACATGTCCGCCGTGGCCCGCACCTGATCGAGCTTCATGTCCTTCTGAAGCCGATCGAGCATGTCCTGCGAGCCCGACTCCACACCGACCATCACGCGCCGCAATCCGGCGCGCACCGTCTTCGCAAACAGCTCGCCGCCCAGCCGGCACGCCTGATCGGCGCGTAACGTTGCCGTCCACGTAACGCGTAAGTTGCGCGCCAGCAATTGGTCGGCGAGCGCGTTCACGCGCTGTGTGTGCGTGAAGAACGTCTCGTCCTGGAAGGCGACGTCGGCGGCGTCGTAGCGGCGATGCAGGAACGCAATCTCGTCGGCAATGCGCTCAGGCGCCAAGCCGCTCCAGCCGCGATTGAAGACCGCCGGGTCGGCACAGAAGGCGCAGCGGAATCGACAGCCTTGCGACGAGATGTAATCGATTTGCCGCGCGCCTTTGAGCGCGAAGTAACGCTCGACCGCAATCATCGAATAGTCGTGCGCTGGGAACGCGTTCAGATCCTTCATCGCGGCGGAATGGCCGCCGGCCACGATCTCGCCGGCGATCAGCCGATCGACTATGGCCGTGAAGGTGTCCTCGCCTTGTCCGCTGACGACGATATCCACTGCCGGCTCGTCGAGGCATTCGGATGCAAAGAGCGACGGATGCCAGCCGCCCCACACGATCGGCGTCGACGGATGGCCGGCCCGCACCGCGCGGCTGACGGCGAGCGCATCGTGAATCGGCGCGCCGGTGAGCACGGTCATGCCGACGCACAGTGCGCCGCGGGATGCGGCCACGACGGCGGCAACCGGATCGGCTTCGAGCCGGCCGTCGATGATGACGACGTCGACCTTGTCGCGATCGAGCGCGGACGCGATGGCCACGAGCGCCAGCGGCATCGTGTAGAACACGGCGCGCGGGTTGTACAAGACGACGCGCGGGCGCCGGTTCAGCACGATGGTTCCTCGCGAAGGTTCAGCACGATGGTTCAGCACGGAGGTTCGAAATGCGTCTTCGCGTCACGGCGAGCGCGGCGCGGTTGTAGATCCAGGACGCGGCTCGTCGCGCGTGAGTGGGGCGGAGGTCCCAGGGACTTTTCGCGAGCGCGGTCAGCGCGTCCGCGGACTTGCGGGCGCGGAATTCGTGGTGGACGAGGCCGTGCACGCGGCGATACACCTCCGGCGGATACGTCGCCTTGTACATCGTCGACAGGTCGCTCGAGTCGAACCAGTTCTGCTTGATGCCGAGCTCCTGGCGCACGCGCTCGTAGAACTGCGTGCCGGGCAGCGGGTACGAGACGGACACGCCGATGTCCGCGGGCTTGATCTCGCGCGCCAGCTGCAGCGTCGCCTCGATGTCTGCCCACGTCTCGCCCGGATATCCGAACTGCAGAAAGACTCCGACCTCGATGCCTGCGGCCTTCAACAGCCGATTCGCGTTGCGGATGTCGTCGACGCGCAGGCCCTTCTCCATGGCGTCGAGCACCTTCTGCGAGCCGGATTCGGCGCCCATCCACAACCGGCGGCAACCGGCGCCGGCCAGCGCCTTCGCGACGCCGGCAGTGACTTGATCGGCGCGCATCAGGCAGCGAAACGGCACGCGCGCGTCGGCCTCGTTTATCAGCGCGGCAAACTCCTCCACCCAGCCGGGCTTGAGCCCGAACACGTCGTCGACGATCCACAAGTGATCGGGAGCGAATCGATCCTTGAGCCAGGTAATTTCCTCGACGACCGCCTTCGGGCTGCGGGTCGCGTAGCGCTGTCCGTAGATCGGCTTCGCGCACCAATTGCAATGGTAGGGACACCCACGCGTGGTGGCGATGTTCATCGAGTAGTAGCCGTGACGCGCCTGCCAGATCTCGCGATAGCGGTTCGTATCAACGAGATCCCACGCCGGGAACGGCAGCTCGTCGAGCGACTTGATGAACGGCCGCGCGCCGGTGCGCCGCACCGCGCAGGCGTCGTCGAGATACGCGATGCCGGGGACGTCCTCGATCGATTCGCGCGTCAGCAATCGATCGGCGAGGTCGGCGATGGTGACTTCGCCCTCGCCGAGAATCACCGCCGCGGCGCCCCGCCGCAGGTACAGCTCCGCGTGATCGGTGGCGTCCGATCCAGACACCACGATCGGCACGCGGGCGCCGACCGCCCGATCGATCATGTCGAGCGCGGCTTCGCGCATGCGCAGCAGGCACATCTTGCTCAGGTAGTTGAAGCTGTCCTCGTAGATGGCCGCGACGCGCGGCTGCTCGCGCTCGAGCGCATCGCCCCATTCGGCGATCGACTCGGCGAGCATGGCGTCGAAGAGCGCCACGCTGTGCCCGCGCTGGCGCAAACAGGCGGCTGCGTAGAGCGTGCCCAACGGCGCGTACGGCTGCTGCGCCTGGAACAGCTTGGGATCGAACCGCAGGTAATAGGCCTGGCCGAGCAGCAGATCAGCCATGGAACGCTTGCCCTGAGCGGACTCGAAGGGTCCGCCGTTTCACCCATCGCGACAGCGTGTGATCGCCCAGCTGATTCACGAGCGGCCACGCGCCTGCTATTCGATCGACGGCGGCGGCCGCGCGGCGCACCGCCGGCGGCAGCTGGCGCCAGCGCGGTTCCAGGTACGGCGGCGGCACCATCACGCCCACGCCAATCACCGCGCCGCACGCGAAGCCGCCGCCAAGCGCAGCCGCGACATCGCGCGTGCGGTGATAGAACGTCGGCACGTCGATGCCGGCGACGGGCACGTCGGCCTTTGCGACGTGACGCCGCGCCGCTTTCGCTCGATCGCCGAGCGCCGTGAAGTAAATCGTCTCCCAGAGGCAATTACGCCCCAGCAGGCCGATGGCCATCGCCCCGCCGGCGCGAAGATGACGGCAGCCAATCACGCCAAGCGGATCGAGCGACGGCGCGCAATTGAGCGCGCCGAAATTCGAAACGATTGCGTCGAAGCCCTCGGAGTGATCGAGCGCGTCGAGGAATTGCGGCAGGTCCTGGAGTCCGCACGCCAGGATGGTGATGCGATCGCCGTGGCCGGCAACGGCGATTCGCCGCTTGGTGCGGCTCAACATCCCTTCCGATGGATCGCAGGCGACGACGCGCGCGCCGAGGCCGGCAAGAAACTCGGTATCAATGCCGGTGCCGCAGCCGATCTCCAGGACGCGGAATCCGGATCGAATCCATTGCGACAGCAGGCGATGCGTCTGGCGGCGCTGCCGTTGAAACGCTTCTCCGGACACCAGGGTGTCGTAGGACGGAGCGAGGCGATCGAAGGCGAGCCGCGCCGCCGTCACGACAGGCGGCTCCTCGACATCGACTTCACGGGCACCGCCTGCTCCGCCGCGTTGATCGCTTCAGGCGCCGGCGCCTTTTGCGCGACGCCGGCGGCGCGGTGATACACCGTGAGCATCTGGCGCGCGGTCTGTTCCCACGAGAAGCCGCGGGCGCGCTGCAGGCCGCGTTCCGATTGATCGCGCCGCAGCTCGGCGTCGGTGGCGAGGCGCACAATCGCCTCGGTGATGGCGTCGGTGTCCGTCGGATCGATCGTGATCGCGGCATCGCCGGCGATCTCTCCGAGGGAAGACGTGCTCGACGTCAACACCGGGATGCCGCATGCCATCGCTTCAACGACCGGCAAGCCAAAGCCCTCGTAAAGTGACGGGAACGCGAAAAATTCGCCGAGATTGTAGAGCAACGGCAGGTGATCGAACGGCACGTAGCCGGTGAAGTGCACGGCATCCTTGACGCGGAGCCGCTCGATGCGCCCGGCCAGATCGCGTGACGACCATCCGTATGGACCCACGCATACCAGGTGATGCGGGATGCCCTGGCGCCGCGCCGCCGAGAATGCCTCCATCAACCGCATCAGGTTTTTGCGCGGCTCGATGGTGCCGACATACAGCATGAACCGGGGCGGCAGGTGGTAGCGCGCCCGCATGTCTTCGAGCCGACCGCGATCCGTGATCGGGCGAAACACCGGGCTTGCCGCTTCATGCACCACGGACACGCGATCGGGCGCCACGCCGTGGAGGCGCAACAGGTCGCGGCGCGCGCTGTTGGACACCGTCACGATCGAGGATGCCTGGCGAATCGCGACGTGCATCAGCGGCCGGTTGAGCAGCAATCGCCGCATCGGGTGGCAGCCTGGATACAGCCGCAGGCTCATGTCGTGCACGGTGACGACGGTCGGCGACGGCGCGCCGATCGGAATCATGCCGTTGGTGAAATGCGCGACGTCGGGCTTGAGCGCGTCGAGCGCGCTGGCCGCTCGCAGTTGCATCCAGCCAATCCGAATCGGGAAGCGATGGCCATCGTGCACGCGGACGTGCGGCGGTAGCGGCGCCTGCGTGTCGATGGGCTTGTTCGACACCACCACCAGCTCGTCGCCGGTCGCCGCCACTTCACGCGCCAGGTGCTGCAGCAGGTGCTCGGTGTAATAGCCGACGCCGGTGCGGCCGGGTGTCAGCGTGGTGCCATCGAAGACGATGCGCATCAGGCCTCCCGCCCCGGTTCCCCGGCGAAGCCGTGGCTGGCAAACAGGAGCCCTGCCGCGATCGCGAACACCGTGTAGGTCGGCGTAAAGGTCAGAAACGAATCGACGAGCGCATGCGTGGCAATGGCGGCGCACGCCGCAAATGAAGCGGCGGCGATCGCCAGCCGTGAATCCGTCGATCGCCAGAGCAGCAACATGCCCGATCGAATGGCGGCAATCGCCAGCCACGCCAGCGCGGTCACGCCGGCGATCCCCATGCCGGCAAGCACTTCGATATACGAGTTGTTGGCGTGCACACGCTCGTCCCACGCCGCCAGCCCGAGACGGGGGCCATAGGTGTGCCGGAAGTTATCGGGGCCGATGCCGAGCCACGGGTGATCTTTCGCGATCGACAGCGCGGCCTGCCACAGCACCGCGCGCGGCATTCGCATCACACCTGCAGGCAGCCGCCCGCGTGACGGCAACGGCGCGCCGACCGCCGCGCCCTCAACCGACACGACACTGCGACCCGCATACACACCCTCGAGGCTGAGCCACGTGCGGTGCTCCTGCACGACGTCCCAGATCAGGAGGTAGTCGCCCGGGTAACCCGGCGCGCGCACCCGCGCCTTCATCGTCACGCTCCCGCCCGGCTCAATCGCGTGCGTGAACGGCGTGCGCAGCCCGTCGAATACGACGACGTCCTCGGTGGCGGCGTCGAGAAAGTGATACGACAACGCAAACGGCGGCGTCGCGGTCGACTGCCACGACAACCGTCCCTGATTCGTCAGGGTCACTTCGACGTCGTTGAAGGTGTCGGGGCGAAGCGTCAGCTGTTGCGGCACTTGATACGACGCGCCGTACCAGTCCTGGGAACCTTCCACGCTCATGCGCGCGAACAGCATCTGCGGCGAGCGCGACATCAGGACCAGCGCCACGAGAATCGCTGCGAGCAGCGCCAGGCGCTTGTGCTCGGCGGCCCACCGGCGGCGCGCGAACAGCACGCCGCCGTAGATCAGCATGCCGATCGTCATGGTGATCAGACCCGAGCGCGTGAAGGTGGCAATCACGCCGGCGCCGGTGAGCACGAGCGCGGCCAGCGCCATGCGGCTGCCGCCAATCCATACCAGGCCGAGCGCGAACGCGACCTCCAGGAACATCGACGTGATCGTTGGATAGAACAGCGTCGACGTCGCGCGCAGCTGTCCGCCGACGACGTGAAAGCCCGGACGGAAGGCCGTGAGCGCGTTCAGGACCCACGGCAGCTGCGCGAGCTCGAGCACCGCGATCGCGCCAACTACTGAAGCAGCGGCCAGCAGCACCGCCACGATTTGTTTCGCAACGCGGTCGCTGCGCCCCACGTTGGCGACGACCACGAACAACAGCGCCGCGACGCCAAGTCGAGCGGCGACACGAATCGCGCTGCCCTGGAATTCCGGAGCCGCAAGTGCGGCCATCAACGCGCACGCCACGATCGCGGCGAGCGGAATGGTGATTGGTGTGCGCCATGTGAACGCGGCCGGCTCCCTGAACCATGCGATCGCCGCCATCGCAAGAGCGAACAGGATCGCCGCTTCCACCGTCGTCAGCGTCAGGCCGAAGATCGCTCCGGGCACGGCGCGCTCGAAGGGCGCCACGGCGGCAACGAGCAGCAGGCTCGCCGCCGGCGCCCCCGACCCTGCACGAGCGCGCGCCAGCGACACGCGGGGCATGGAGATCACAGCGACATCGGCCAAGAGTGGCGGTTGAATTGCAATTCACAGGCCCGTTTTGCCGGGCACGTTGAGTGCATTGCCGGCGGGTCTTGGGCGTAAACTCACGATTCACAGCCGCCCGGCGATTGGGTTGTTTCCGAACGTGAAAGTGCTTTCGCGATTCGTAACGCGCGGCGTGTCGGCGCGGATCGCGTTGAAGGGCGCGGCCGACGTTGCCGGCAAGGCAGTTACGCTGGTCGTCACTGCGGTCGCTGCTCGTACGCTCGTTGCCGACGCGTTCGGCGTCCTCGCATTGGCAATGGCGACGGGCTGGCTGCTCGGCGTCGCCACCGACGCCGGCTTGTCGATGCATCTCGCGCGCGAAACCGCTCGCCGCAACGACCGCCGGCTGTTGATCGAAGTGCTCCGCCTGCGCGCCGGCCTCGCCTACCTGGCGGCGACGATGATCGCGTTCCTGACGCCGGAGATCGTGCCGCCGCACTGGAAGATGCAATTCGTGCTGGTGGTCTTCGAGCAGCTGACCGCGGCGATCGTCGAGACCATGGCGCATTACTTCCGCGGCCTGCAGCGCAGCGAAATCGAATCGATGATTCACGCGTCGCATCGCTTCACGACTCTGGCACTCGCACTGATCGTGTTGTGGTGGTGGCCGCGACTGGATTTGCTCGGCGCCGTGATGCTGGCGCCGGCGCTGGTCGCCATGCTCGCCTCCTTCGCAATCGCATGGCGCTTGTCGTCAGGCGAGAACCCGGAACTGGTCACCGGGACCCGGACGGCACTGACGCCGGCGCTCTTCGCTAGAGACGTCCTTCCTCTTGGCGCAGGCGTGTTGCTCTCTGCCCTTTATTTCCGCATCGATGTTTATTTCATCGAGCGATGGCACGGGCTCGAAGCGGTTGGCGCCTACAACGCGGTGTTCAGGCTCGTTGAAGCGATGCGATTGATTCCC
>Ga0307409_100000668_pt1 | contig 15222 bp, 14 predicted proteins | sample 322Ometagenome_2_FD_203888 | JGI IMG/M metagenome (GOLD analysis project Ga0307409, IMG submission 203888) | Maize rhizosphere microbial communities from greenhouse at UC Davis, California, United States - 322HYB-O-2 | ecosystem: Host-associated > Plants > Roots > Rhizosphere > Soil | place... | reverse complement strand
ATCCGCGCGATGCCGATCGCGTGCTCACCATCCAGGTCGCCGAAACGCTGCACCGCCGCGAGTCGTTGACGGAGGCGTTGCGGGCGCAGGCGGTGGCGCTGCCGGAGCTGCTCGTGCTGGTCACGGGGATCCTCCTGATCGTTTATGGCTACACGTTCATCTGGCGGCCGATGCAGCGGCTGCGCGCGCTGATCGACAACCGGGGGTTCAACGACCTGTCGCCGCTCGACCCCGAGGCGGCGCCGCAGGACCTGCGTCCGCTGATCCTGTCGATCAACGGGTTGATGGAGCGGCTGGCCGTGAGTTCGGCCGCGCAGCGCCGGTTCATCGCCGATGCCGCGCACCAGTTGCGCACGCCGCTCGCCGGCATCCGCTCGCAGGCCGAGCGCGCGCTGACGGAGCGCAATCCCGGCGCCGTCCGCGTCGCGCTGCAGCGCGTGGCGCACGGCACGCAGCATGCGACCGAGCTTGCCAACCGGCTGCTGACGCTCGCGCGCGCGGGCACGCCGCTCACTGCGCCGCCTGCGGACGTCGACCTGCTCGGCGTCGTGCGCGATACCATCGCCGAGCACCTGCCGCATGCGCTTTCGCACCGGCACGATCTCGGTTTCGACGGCGTCGCGGTCGGGTCACGGTGCATCGTCCGCGGCGATGCGCTGCTGCTGCGCGAGCTGCTGTCCAACCTGATCGACAACGCGCTGCGGTATTCGCCCGACGGCGGCGCCATCACCGTCGCGATCCGGCGCGACGACGAGACCGGCGCGTACGCACTCGCGGTGTGCGACACGGGCCCCGGCATTGCGCCGGAAGAGCGGGAGCGGGTGTTCGAGCCGTTCTACCGCGGCGCGGACGTGGTCGCGCCCGGCACCGGCTTGGGCCTTGCCATCGTGAGGACGATCGCCGTCGCCCACGGCGCGACCGTTTCGCTCGCCGGTTCCGACAGCGGCGGGTTGCGCGTGACCGTGCAGTTCCCGCCCGACGTGTCCCTCGCCGCGTAAGGTTCGTGTAAGGGTCGCCGCCTAGCCTTCGCGATCACGAGCGGGAAGAAACGCTCGGGCCGCGCCCGCGCACGCCCTGGGCGCTTTCAGAGGAGGAACCGCATGGCCACCGCCGCACCGCCTGTCGCAGGCAAGCATGGGATCTCGCGCGAAGAGACGCGCGTCATCTTCGCGTCGTCGCTCGGCACCGTGTTCGAGTGGTACGACTTCTACCTGTACGCCACGCTCGCGCCGTTCTTCGCGGCCGTGTTCTTCCCGAAGGGCAATGCGACGGCGGCGCTGTTGTCGGCGTTCGCCACGTACGCGGCGGGCTTCCTCGTGCGGCCGTTCGGCGCGCTGCTCTTCGGGCGCATCGGCGACCTCGTGGGCCGGAAATACACGTTCCTGGTCACGATCCTCGTCATGGGCTTCTCGACGTTCGCGGTCGGCCTGCTGCCGACGTTCGCGTCGATCGGCTGGGCGGCGCCGATCCTGCTCGTGTCGCTGCGCCTGTTGCAGGGCCTGGCGCTCGGCGGTGAATACGGAGGCGCGGCCACGTACGTCGCGGAGCACGCGGCCGAGGGCAAGCGCGGCTACGACACGTCGTGGATCCAGACGACGGCGACGCTCGGCTTCTTCCTGTCGCTGCTCGTCATCGGCATCTGCCGCTTCGGCGGCGTGATGACGCCGGCGCAGTTCGCCGACTGGGGCTGGCGGCTGCCATTCCTGGTGTCGTTGGTCCTGCTGATCTTCTCCGTCTACATCCGGCTCAAGCTCAACGAATCGCCGGTGTTCCAGCGGATGAAGGCCGAAGGCAAGGGATCGAAGGCGCCGCTGCGCGACAGCTTCCTCAAGTATCCGAACAACAAGTTCGTGCTGCTTGCGCTGCTCGGCGCGACCGCGGGACAGGGCGTCGTCTGGTACACGGGCCAGTTCTACGCGCTGTTCTTCCTGACGATCACGCTGAAGGTCGACGGGCTCACCGCCTACACGCTGATCGCGCTCGCACTGGTGCTCGGCACGCCATTCTTCGTGTTCTTCGGCTGGCTTTCGGACAGGATCGGCCGGCTGAAGATCATTCTCGCCGGCTGCGTGATCGCGGCGCTCACGTACTTCCCGCTGTTCGGCGCGCTCACGCACTATGTGAATCCGGCACTCGAGAAGTTCGCGACCGCGAACGTCGTCACCGTGCAGGCGAAGGATTGCAACTTCCACATCTTTGTCGGGCCGTGGTCGAAGTTCACCGAGTGCGACCGCGCGAAGGACTTCCTGACCAAGTCCGGCCTGTCGTTCACGTCGACGACGCTGCCGGCGAGCAGCACGGACGCCGTGATCACGAAGATCGGCCCGACCGAGATCAAGGGGTTCGACGAGAACGCCTACAAGAAGGCGCTGACCGACCTCGGCTACCCGGCCGCGGCGGACAAGAACGCGATCAACTGGCCGATGACGGTCCTTATCCTGTGGATCATGATGATCTACGTGACGATGGTGTACGGCCCGATCGCGGCGTTCCTGGTGGAGCTGTTCCCGACGCGGATCCGCTACACGTCGATGTCGCTGCCGTATCACATCGGCAACGGCTGGTTCGGCGGCATGCTGCCGCTCCTGGCGACGGCGATGGTCGCGGCGAGCGGAAACATCTACTACGGGCTGTGGTACCCGATCGTCGTCGCCTTGATGACGGCGGTGATCGGCTTCCTGTTCCTGTATGAAACGAAGGACGTCGACCTGCAGGGCGACGTCGAAGCCGGCTCGCTCGCCGCGCGAGGACGTGCCTGACCTGCGGAAAGCCGCGACCGTCGAAACCCCGGCCTCGCGCCGGGGTTTTTTTTCGAGCTTCGGGCGGAATTTTCTAGATGCGCTTGACGCTTGCGCAATGATTTGATATTTTGACGATTGTGGAAACATCGAACGCCTTGCTGGCACTCGCCGCCCTGGCACAGGAAACCCGCCTCGCGGTCTACCGGCTGCTCGTCGAGCACGCTCCGGACGGACTGCCGGCGGGCGATGTCGCGGAGCGATTGGACATTCCGGCGCCGTCGCTCTCGTTCCATCTGAAGGAGCTTTGGCGCGCGGGACTCATCGCGCCCCGGCAGGACGGGCGATTCGTCTGGTATCGCGCCGACCTGTCGGCGATGAACGCGCTGATCGGCTACCTCACCGAGAACTGCTGCCGCGCCAGCGCGGCCTGCGGTCCGTCGTGCGTACCGGCCAGGGCATCCAAACGCGTCGCCGTGGCAGCGCCGGGCGCAAAGCGCCGGCGCTCCGCCTGAAACGCGCGCCACCCTCACTTGCAAAGGGACAAACGCATGGGCACCAACGATCTGAAAGATGTCGTCCGCGAGAAATACGGCCAGGCTGCGAGCCTCGTGCAGAAGGGCCGGACGAGTTGTTGCGGAACGGCTTCGAGCGTCGCGAACTGCCGCGATCCGATCACTTCCAATCTCTACGATGACGCGCAAGCGGGCGAAGTACCGGAGGATGCGCTCAAGGCTTCCCTCGGCTGCGGAAATCCCACCGCGCTCGCGGAGCTCAAGCCCGGCGAGATCGTGCTGGATCTCGGCTCCGGCGGCGGCATCGACGTGATCCTGTCGGCCCGCCGCGTGGGACCGACGGGCAAGGCATACGGTCTCGACATGACCGACGAAATGCTCGCCCTCGCGCAGGAGAACAAGCGCAAGAGCGGCCTGACCAACGTGGAATTCCTGCGCGGCGAGATCGAGAACATCCCGCTGCCGGGCGACTCGGTGGATGTCATCATTTCCAACTGCGTCATCAACCTTTCGGGCGACAAGGATCGGGTGCTGAAGGAGGCGTTTCGCGTGCTCAAGCCGGGGGGCCGGTTCGCCGTTTCCGACGTCGTCGTTCGCGGCGATGTGCCCGAGGCCATTCGCAAGAGCATGGAGCTGTGGGTTGGTTGTATAGCAGGCGCCCTGAGCGAGACCGACTATCGCGCCAAGCTGGCCGCGGCCGGATTTGGCGGAATCGAGATGGAGGTGACCCGCGTCTATGGCGTGGACGAGGCCGCGGCCTTCCTTGCCGGACAAGGATTCGATGTCGATGCGGCCGCGAAAGAGGTCGACGGCAGGATCGTCAGCGCGTTCATACGGGCGACCAAGCCGGCAGCGTGCTGCGCAGTGTCCTGCTGCCGGTAGTCACGAGTGCGCTACGGCGGGGGCAACCCTTTCGCGGACATCACGCGGCGCAAGCGGTCGGGGTAGTCGGTGATGATCCCGTCGACCCCCATGTCGATCAGCCGCTCCATGTCGGCTTGGGCGTTGACCGTCCATGCGAGCACGGTGAGGCGCTTGGCGTGCGCCTCCTCCAATAGCGCGGGCGTGAGGTTGCGCCAGAAGACCGACCACGTGCGGCAGCCGGCGGCGGCGACCAGCGCGGGCACGCTGCCGTAGTCGCGCAGCGCCAGGCCCGCATGCCACGGCGATTTCCCGTCCGCCGCAGGCGCGACCGTGTTCATGCCTTGGCTTTCGATCGTCAGGCACGTCGTCGGGATTCCGGGCGCGACTTCGTGCAGGACGCGCAGCGTGCGCCAGTCGAACGACAGCATCGACGCGCGGTCGGCAAGACCCGCCTCGCGCAGCGCGTCGACGATTACGCGCACATACGTTTGCGGATCGACAGTGTCGCCGGCATTGTCCGGCGTCAGCTTGGTCTCGATCGCGAGGCGCACGGGCTTGCCGGAATCACGCACGAGTGCGAGCAGGTCGCGCAGCGTCGGGAAGCGCTCGCCATCGCTCGCCTGCTGCTCGCGAAAATCCTGCGCGTACCGCGATTGCGGGTTCGTCCGGCCGATGTCGTAGTGGCGAAGTTCGGCGAGGGTCAGCGAATGGATCGACGGCCCTCGTTCCGCGAGCCATTTGCCGGTTTCGTCGCGCACGAGATCCGGATTGAGATGCGGATCGTGGCTGATGACCGGCACGCCGTCCTTCGTGACGGCGACGTCGGTCTCGATCGTCGTGACGCCGATCTCGAGCGCGCGGCGAAACGCGGCGAGCGTATTTTCCGGCGCGAGCCCGCGCGCGCCGCGGTGGCCTTGGAGGTCGAATGCCCGCGGCTGCGCATTCGACGGTACGCTGCCGAGCAGCGCCGCCAGCAGCGGAAGCGCGAGCAGGCCGCGCATTTTCGCGATCACGTCGAAGGCTTCGTCAGTTGACGATCTGCTTCAGCGCGCCCGACTTGTATTTCGCAGCGATCTTCTCGAGCGGCTCGGGCTTGATCTTCGACGCCATGCCGGCGCAGCCGAATTGCTCGTAGCGCTGCTTGCAGATGCCCTTGGCCGCGGCCATCGCCGGCTTCAGGTAGTCGCGCGGGTCGAACTTCGACGGGTTCTCCGCCATGTAGCGGCGGATCGCGCCCGTCATCGCAAGCCGGATGTCGGTGTCGATGTTCACCTTGCGCACGCCGTGGCGGATGCCTTCCTGGATTTCCTCCACCGGTACGCCGTACGTCTCCTTCATGTCGCCGCCGAACGCGCGAATCTCCGCGAGCAGGTCCTGCGGCACCGACGAGCTGCCGTGCATGACGAGATGCGTGTTCGGGATGCGGCGGTGGATCGCCTTGATACGGTCGATCGCGAGGATGTCGCCGGTCGGCTTGCGCGAGAACTTGTATGCGCCGTGCGACGTGCCGATTGCGATCGCCAGCGCATCGAGCTGCGTTGCGCTGACGAAATCGGCCGCCTGGTCCGGATCCGTCAACAGCATCTCGCGCGTCATCGTGCCTTCCGCGCCGTGCCCGTCCTCCTTGTCGCCGCGCATCGTCTCGAGCGAGCCGAGGCAGCCGAGCTCGCCCTCGACGGTGACGCCGACCGCGTGCGCCATGTCGACGACGCTGCGGGTTACCGCCTTGTTGTACTCGTAGTCGGCGATCGACTTGCCGTCTTCCCCGAGCGAGCCATCCATCATCACCGACGAGAATCCGAGGCGCATCGCGCCGAGGCATACCGCCGGCGACTGGCCATGGTCCTGGTGCATGACGACCGGGATGTCCGGATACGACTCGACCGCCGCCTCGATCAGGTGCCGCAGGAACGTCTCGCCTGCGTATTTGCGCGCGCCGGCCGACGCCTGCATGATGACCGGGCTGTTGGTCTCGGCCGCGGCGGCCATGATCGCCTGCACCTGCTCGAGATTGTTGACGTTGAACGCGGGCAGGCCGTAGCCGTGCTCGGCCGCGTGATCGAGCAACTGGCGCATCGAAACCAAGGGCATGGAACTCTCCGTCGATTCTTCGCTGGGGAAGAACGGATTTTAGCCCGGACTGGCGAGCGATCCGGGCGCACGCGCCGGGTGACCGGGTTGCGCCTGACGCGCGTTCCGGAACGGCGAAGCTCGCGGCGACGCCTGCGCTCAGCTCGCGTCCGCGTGGCGGCGGCGGCAGGTCGCGAGCACGTCGTCGCCATCGCGTTTCCACCAGTCGAGTGCGGAAAAGATCTCGACCTCGTGCATGCCGCGATAGCCGGCGGCTTCCATCCACGACCGGATCAGCGGCAGGTCGATCACGCCGTCGCCCATCATGCCGCGGTCATTCAGCAGATCGCGCGTGGGCACGAGCCAGTCGCATATGTGATAGGCGTAGAGCCGGTCGCGCTCGCCGGCGCGCGTGATTTGCGCCTGCAGATCGGGATCCCACCAGACGTGATAGACGTCGACCGCCACCCCGAGGCCGTCGCTGCCGTCGGGCGCGAGCTCGTCGCATAGCGCGTTCGCCTGCGCGAGCGTGTTGACGCACGCGCGATCGGCCGCGTACATCGGATGCAGCGGCTCGATCGCGAGGCGCATGCCGGCGCCTTGCGCGTACTCGTGCAGCACGCCGATGCCGTCGCGCACCATCTCGCGTGCGCCGGCCAGGTCGCGCGACACCACGGCGCCGCTGCGGTCCTTCGGCAATCCGCCGGCGACGAGCACCAGGCATTGCGCGCCGAGCGTGACGGCTTCGTCGACCGCGCGCCGGTTGTCGTCGTGCGCGGCGCGGCGTCCCTCGCGATCGGGCGCCGGGAACATGCCGCCGCGGCACAGCCCGGTCACCGTGAGGCCCGCGTCGCGGATGCGCCGCGCGGTGTCGTCGAGGCCCGCGGCGGCGACCTGGTCGCGCCACGGCGCGATGCCGCGAATGCCGTGCCGTGCGAGCGCCGAGATGATTTCCGGCAGCCGCCACTGCGCGCGCACCGTGGCGGTATTGATCGACAGCAGCGCGGGATCAGCAGACGTCGGCATCGGCGGGGAGCGTCGTCGTCAAGCAATGCCGTGCAGCGCGAGCAGCGTGCGCATGCGCGCTGCCGCATGCTCGGGATCGCGCAGAAGCGCCGCCGCGTCGGCAAGCCGGAAAAGCTCGGCGAGATGCACGATGCTGCGCGCGCTTTGCTGGCCGCCGATCAGCGTGAAATGCGACTGATGGCCGTTGAGCCACGCCATGAACACGACGCCGGTCTTGTAGAAGCGCGTCGGCGCCGCGAAGACGTGCCGCGACAGCGGAACCGTGGGCGCGAGGATGGCGTCGAAGCGCGCCCGGTCGCCCCGTGCGAGCGCCGACAGCGCGGCCGATGCCGCGGGCGCGATCGCGTCGAAGATGCCGAGCAGCGCATCGGAATGCCCGCTCGCGTCGCCGCCGATCAGCGCCGCGAAATTGAAGTCGTCGCCGGTGTACATGCGCACGCCGGCCGGCAGCCGCGCCCGCAGCGCGACCTCCTTGCCCGCGTCGAGCAGCGACACCTTGATGCCGTCGATCTTCGCGGCATTCGCCTCGATCACGCGCGCGCACACGTCCATTGCGCGCGCGTGATCCGGATCGCTGCCGCGGTCTTCGCGGCCGAGCCAGTAGCCTGCGAGCGCCGGGTCGAACATCTCGCCCAGCCAGTGCAGGATCACCGGCTGCGACACGCCGGCGAGCACGCGTCGATAGACGTGCGCGTAATCGTCGGCCGAGCGCGCGCAGGCGGCCAGTGCACGGCTCGCCATCAGGATGATGCGTCCGCCGGCGCGCTCGATGGCCGCGCATTGCGCGGCATAGGCGTCGATCACGCGCTCGATCGTCACGCCGGGATCCGGTGCGAGGTCGTCGGTGCCGGCGCCCGAGAACACGACGGCGCCTTCGATGCCACGCGCTTCGGCGACCGTGCGGCGGATCAGCTCGAGCGATGTCGGCCAGTCGAGGCCCATGCCGCGCTGCGCCGTGTCCATCGCCTCCGCGACGCCAAGGCCCTGCTGCCACAGATGCCGGCGATACGCGAGCGTGGCATCCCAGTCGACGGCCGCGGTCAGCCACGGATCGACGTCGGCGAGCGGATCGGCAACGACGTGCGCCGCGGCGAACGCGATGCGATTCCATCGCGGCCTTTGCGTGCCCGGCGCGTCGATCGTCCGGCCGGACGGCGTGTACGCGGCGAGCCGTCCGTCGCGGGTGGGGAGCGTGAGCGTTTGCATCGTCGTCTCGCTACGTCAACGCCGGAACGTCGAGCACCCGGCGCTCGGCGGAGCTGCGCAAGCCGAGCTCCGCGAGCTGCACGCCCTTTGCACCCTCGAGCAGGTTCCAGCGGAACGGACCGCCTTCGACGACGTGGCGCAGGAACAGCGCCCACTGCGCCTTGAACGCGTTTTCGTACGTGCGGTTCGCCGGCATCTTCTGCCACGTCGCGTAGAAGTCGATCGATTGCGGGACGTCGGGATTCCACACGGGCTTCGGGGTCGCGGCGCGCGGCTGCAGCCAGCATTCGGTCAGCCCGGCAACCGCCGAGCCGAGCGTGCCGTCGACGTGGAAGGTCGCGAGATCGTCGCGACGCACGCGCGTGCACCAAGAGCTGTTGATTTGCGCGATCACGCCGTCCGCAAGCTCGAACGTCGCATAGGCCGCGTCGTCGGCCGTGGCCGCGTAGCGGACGCCGCGCTCGTCGAAGCGCTCGGGAATGTGCGTCGCGCCGATGCACATGACGCTTTTCACGCCTCCGAACAGGTTGTCGAGAACGTAGCGCCAGTGGCACAGCATGTCGACGATGATGCCGCCGGCGTCCTCCTTGCGATAGTTCCACGACGGCCGCTGCGCCGGCTGCCAATCACCCTCGAACACCCAGTAGCCGAACTCCCCGCGCACCGACAGGATGCGTCCGAAGAATCCGCTGTCGATCAGCGTGGCGAGCTTCATCACGCCGGGAAGCCACAGCTTGTCCTGCACGACGCCGTGCCGTACGCCGGCGCGCTCGGCGCGGCGATAAAGGTCCATCGCGTCGTCGACGCTCGTCGCGACCGGCTTTTCCGTATAGATGTGCTTGCCCGCGTCGATCGCCTGCCGGATCAGGCGCGCGCGCAGCCCGGTCGACGCGGAGTCGAAGTACACGGTGTCGTTGCGGTCGGCGAGCGCGGCCTCAAGATCGGTGGTCCAGCGCGCGACGCCGTGCGCACGCGCCAGCGCCTCGAGCTTGCGGCCGTCGCGGCCGACCAGGAGCGGATCGGGCATGACGCGCCGGCCGTCCGCCAGCGGCACGCCGCCTTCCGCGCGAATGGCGTTGATCGAGCGGACGAGGTGCTGATTCGTGCCCATGCGCCCGGTCACGCCGTTCATGATGATGCCGATGCGAATCTCGCTCATGGTCGATTTTCCTAGGGCCCTAGCGCCCGTTTCGAGGCTGCTCGTTGGACTGCGCGCGCTCCGGCGCCTGCAGCGGCGACAGCGTTTCGATCTCCGGCCACGCCGCCGACGCGAAGCCGCGGGTGGCGAGCGACGCGAGCGCGATGCGGCCATCGCGAATGGCGAGCCGCACGGTATCGCCGGCCGCCTCGTACAACCCCGGCACCGCATCGAGAAACGCCTGCTGCTCGCGCAGGCTTGCATGCTGCCCGTCGAAACCCGCCGCATAGTGGTGACCGTTGCGCTCGACGTGCGCGAGCCCGAGGATGCCCGCGAGCGCGAGATCCTGCTGCACGGCAAGGCCGGGTTGCGCCGTCAGGTCCTCGCCGGTCATGAACGCGTGCATCGTGTCGAACCCGGCGTTCCATCGGACGCAGCGCGCGGCGTTGAGCAGTGACTTGTAGACGCCCTTGCAGCTCTTGCTCGAGCAGCCGGCGTAGCCGCGCGCGCGGGCCAGCGGAAACGCATCGATCGTCGTGTCCGATTCGTCGATGATCAGCGGCATGTCGCGGCCGAGCGCGCGCACGTCGGCTTCGAGCGCGATCCCTCTGGGCAGCGGCTGCTCGAGATACAGAAGGGCGCCGCGCAGCCGCGCGAGCTCCGGGTCGGCCGCCAGCGCGCGCTGGAACGCCGCGAGCGCCTGCGGATCGGCGAACTGCTCGTTGCCATCGAGCGTGACACGGTAATCGGGAACGCTCTCCAGCACCCCGGCAATGCGGCGAAGCCGCGCGATGTCGGCGTCCACGTCGCCGCCGAGCTTCAGCTTGAAGTAGCGATTGCGATAGCGCGCGATGACTTCGGTGAGCGCCACGGGCAGCCCGTCGCCCGGGGCCGATGCGGCGTCGATCTCGTCTTCAGCGAGCGGATCGGCCATGCCGACGGTATGGCGCGCATCGATGGACGTGAGCGCCGGCAGTGCGGAAAAGAAGGCGTCGAAGTCGAAGTGCGCGAGATCGGGCGCGAGCTCCGCGCCGAGGCCGGGCAGGTTGAGCCACAGCGACGTGCCGAAGGACACGTCGCGCATTCGGCAGAGCGCGTCGAGAATCGCGCGGTCGGCGAGCGCGGCGCCGTAGGACGTCGTGAGCGCGTTCAGCTCCGCGTGCGCGCCCTCGTCGAGCAGCGCGCGATAGTGAAACGCCGCATGCCCGAACGCGGTGCGGGGCGCCGAGTTCGAGCAGTAGGCGTCGCGGGCAAGCGCAAGCGATGCGCGCAGGTCGTCGAGATTGCGCGCGTTCGAACGCTCGGGCGACTTGTCGAACCACTTCGGAATCATCAGCTCGGCCGCCATGCCCTGCGCCGTGCGGCCGTCGGTGCCGCGAATCGTGGCGCGGACGAACGCCTGCGATGCCGAACGGACGGTGGCCGCGCCGAAGCGAAACGGCAGCCGCAGCGTCACCGGCCGCTCGAAGCATTCGATGCGCGTGACGGCGAAGCGCGGCGCGTGCAGCGCACGTTTGTTCACGGGGTGGCCTCCCCCGGAGCTGCCCGCTTCGCGGTCAGCCTCCCCCTCCCCAAGAGGGGGCGAGCGCCTTCGGGCGGCCGTGCGGCGCTCATCCGTCGAGCGTCCCTTGCGAATAGAAATGGCCGCGGATCGTCTGCGCCAGCGCGACGAAGGCCGGATCGCCCATCACCGCGAGCGAGCGCGGGCGCGGCAGCGGCACGTCGTAGATCGCGGCAATCGCGCCCGGGCGCTCGGTCATCACGAGCACGCGGTCGGCGAGGAACACCGCCTCGGGAATGCTGTGGGTGATGAACAGCACGGTCTTGCGCGTTTCGTACCAGATGCGCTGCAGCTCGAGGTTCATCCGCTCGCGCGTCATCGCGTCGAGTGCGCCGAACGGCTCGTCCATCAGCAACACGGCTGGATCGTGCACGAGCGCGCGGCAGATCGACGCGCGCTGCTGCATCCCTCCCGAAAGCTGCCACGGCAGCTTGCGCTCGAAATCGGCGAGCCCGGCCATCGCGAGCAGCGCGCGCGCCTTCGGCAGGTACTGCGCGCGCGGCAGGTGGCGCATCTCGATCTGCAGCATCACGTTGGCCAGCACGCTTCGCCATGCGAGCAGTACCGGGCTTTGGAAAACGATGCCGACATCATCGGGCGGGCCGTCGACCGTCCTGCCGTTGAGCGTGATGCGGCCGTGCGTCGCGGGCAGCAGGCCGGCGACCATCTTGAGCAGCGTCGATTTGCCGCATCCTGAAGGACCGACGATCGCCAGGAACTCGCCGTTGCCGATATCGAACGTCAGCGGCCGCAGCGACTCGACCTCGCCGTCACGCGTGCGATACGTCTTCGCGACGCCGGCAAGCTCGATCAGCGGCCGCGCGGCGGCCGCAGCAGCGGGTCGACGATGAGCGCGTGGCGCGATGACGGGTTGCATCGAAAGGCGGGGCGGAGCCGGTGCACGGGATGGAACGATCGGGACGCGGCGCCCGGCGCGCCGCGTCCCGTCCGGTTGACCATCTAAGGCAGGTATTCGTTCGTATAGTAGTCGCTGGCCTTGCCCGCGCTCGCCTTGTCGAGGCCGCCGTACTCCACGAGCAGCGCGAGCGTTTCGTCCATGTTCTTGCGGCCTACGCGCAGCGGCCGGTCCTTCGGATTGTCCGGGCCCTTGTACAGCGCGGCGGTGTTCTTCATGCCTACGAGCGCAGTCTCCTTGACACCCGACTTCGGATTGGCGGCGAGCATCGCATCGACGGCGGCGTCGGGATTCTTCGCCGCCTCCTCGAGCGATTTCGTCGCCGCACGCAGGAAGCGCTTGACGACATCCGGCTTCTGCTTCAGGTAATCCTTCTGCACGATGAAGCCGCTCGACACCATGTTGACGCCGTAGTCGGCGAAGCGGATCGGATACACGGGCTTGTGCACGGCGTCCTGCAGCTTGATCGCCTGGTCCATCACGTAGCCCAGCAGCAGGTCGGCCTGGTTGTTGATCACGGCGTTGAGCTTCGTCTGCGCGTCGCCGGACACCGTCTTGAAATCGGACTCCTTGAGGCCGGTTTTCTTGAGGAACAGCGGCCAGATCTGCGACATCGAGTCACCCGGCGTCACGGCCACCGTCTTGCCCTTGATGTCCGCGGGCTTGCGGATGTTGCGCTCGGCGAAGCCCATCACCGACATCGGCGACGTCTGCAGCGCGACGCCGACGGCGACCACGGGCGCGCCCTTGGAAGCGGCCTTGATCATCGTCGGGACGTCGGCATACCCGACATTGGCCGTGCCGGCGGCGACGGCCTGCACGGTGACGCCCGAGCCGCGGCCCTCCTGGATGTCGAGGTCGATGCCTTCCTGATCGAAGTAGCCGCGTGCCTTGCCGAGGAAGAGCGGTGCGTGCTCGCTGTACACGTACCAGTTGAGCAGCAGCACGACCTTGTCCTTGCTCTGGCCGAACGCGGGCATCGCGGCGAGTGCTGCGAGCGCTGCAACGAAAAGCATGAGTCGCCTGATCATCGTCTTTCCTCCTTTTGGTGGTTGGTGTTGGTCGGTGCGCTCGTTCGCGCGCGGCAGCGGGTTGGCGTGCGGACCCTGGAGCGTCACGCCGTCGCCGCAAGATCGGCGCGCTGCGATGCGTGCCACGGAATCAGCCAGCGTTCGACGAGATCGATCGCGACGAACAGCACGACGCCGATCGCCGACAGCACGGTGAGCGCGGCGAACATCAGCGGCAGGTCGAAATTGCCGTTGGCGATCTGCAGCAGGTAGCCGATGCCGGAGTTCGAGCCGACGAACTCGCCGACCACCGCACCGACGACGGCCAGCGTGATCGACACCTTCAGTCCCGCGAAGATCGAGGGTAGCGCCTGCGGCAGGCTGATGCGCATGAACGTTTCGATCCGGCTCGACTTCATCGACCGCGCGAGGTCCAGCATGTCCGGATCGACCGACTTGAAGCCCATCACCGTCGACACGACCACCGGGAAGAAGCCGAGCATGAACGCGGCGATGACCTTCGGGATGATGCCGAACCCGAACCAGACGACGAACAGCGGTGCGATGGCGATCTTCGGGACGCTCTGCGAGAACACGAGCAGCGGGTAGACGAAGCTCTCGACGGTGCGCGAATAGGCGATCACGACCGCCATCGGAATGCCGAACGCGATGGACAGCGCGAATCCGCCGAGGGTCGCGTACGTGGTGGGGATGCTTTCCTTGAGAAGCCGCGGCCATTCGGCGCCGAGCTGCTGGACAACCGACCAGGGCGAGGGAATCAGGTACGGCGGGATGCGGAACAGCCGGATCGTCAGGTCCCACACGACGAGCAGCACCAGCACGAGGAGCACGGGGCGCACCCAGGCCGAAAGGAGAAGGCGCTGCCACCACGGACGCTGCATCGGGAATCCTCCAGGCCGCAGGACGCGTCACGGCGCCCCCCGCCCCGCGGTCCGATGTAACCGGACGGTTAATTATCGGCGGCGGCCGCCTCCGCGTCAATCCGCGGCAGGAGCGGGCGGCGCGGCAGGGCGCGCGGCTGCAGCACCGGGCGCAGGTATCCGAGGATGACATCGGTCATGTGCGCGAGCCGCGCCCGCCGCGCGTCGGGCGCTGCGAGGTTGCGTCCGAAGACCGCCGACAGCGTGTGGCAGTTGCCGAGATAGAAATACGAAAGCGCGGCGATCGAGACGTAGAGCTGGAGGGCATCGACGCCGTCGCGGAAGATTCCGGCGCTGCGCCCGCGGGCGAGCACGGTGGCCAGCGTCTCGATCAGCGGCGAATTCATCGCCAGGATTTCGCGCGAGCGGCGCAGGTGCCTGGCGCGATGCAGGTTCTCGCTGTTGAGCAGCGACAGGAACTCCGGATGCGCGAGGTAGTAGCTCCACGTGAAGTCGATCAGCCGGCGGACGCTCTCGGCGGGCGCGACGTCGAGCAGCGACAGGCGCTTTTCCGCATTGCGGATGCCCGCGTACGTCTGCTCGAGCACCGCGAGGAACAGCGCGTCCTTGCTGCCGAAGTAGTAGTAGAGCATCCGCTTGTTGGTCTTCGCGCGCGCCGCGATGCGGTCGACGCGCGCGCCGCCGAGCCCGTGACGCGCGAATTCGGACGTCGCGGCGGCGAGGATGGCGGCCTGCGTGCGCTCGCTGTCGCGGCCGGGGCGGCGGGCGCGGCCGGGCGCGGTGCGCGGCGCCGCGGCGGGTTCGCGCGTGCGCATCGGCACATTATTAACCGGCTGGTTAATCCGGCGCAATGCGCAAGTCAGGCGACGATCGTCAGTCGCCTGCCTGCCGGGCGGCGACGCGATGCATCGTGTCGAGCGCCAGGCTCGAATGCGCGTATGCGGCGCCGGCGCGCATCTCGGCGGCCACCCAGATCGACTCCATCAGTTCCTGCTCGGTCGCCCCCTGCTTGAGTGCGAGCTCGGTGTGGCCACGGATGCAGTACGGGCATTGCGTGACGTGCGCGACAGCCACCGCGATCAGCTGCTTGGTCTTGGACGGCAGCGCGCCGTCGGCGAAAACCTTCTGGCTGAACGCGCGAAATGCCGCATGCGCGTCCGGCGCCAGCGTGCGGCGCTTGTCGTGCAATTCGCGGGTGGTCTCGGGATACATCGAGTGGTCCATGGATGACTCCTGGTTTGATTTAGGGCGCTAGCTCGATCGGTTGGGCGCAGAC